>Ga0302178_10003134_pt1 | contig 12644 bp, 10 predicted proteins | sample I_Palsa_E1_3_FD_198790 | JGI IMG/M metagenome (GOLD analysis project Ga0302178, IMG submission 198790) | Peat permafrost microbial communities from Stordalen Mire near Abisko, Sweden - I_Palsa_E1_3 | ecosystem: Environmental > Terrestrial > Soil > Palsa > Peat permafrost | place: Sweden... | reverse complement strand
TGGCCTCGCCCTCGCGGTCCTCGTCCGTCGCGAGCAGCAGTTCGTCCGCGTCCTTCAGCAGGCTCTTAAGCTTGGCGACCTGCTGCCGCTTGTCGCTGTGCACCACGTAGAGGGCCTGGAAGTTGTCGTCGACGTTGACGCCCAGCCGGGCCCACGGCTCGCCCCGGTACTTGGCCGGGATCTCGGCCGCGCTGTCGGGCATGTCGCGGATGTGGCCGACGCTGGACTCGACCACATAACCCTGGCCGAGGTATCCGGCAATCGTCCGGGCCTTGGACGGCGACTCGACGATGACCAGCTTGGTGCCATGACCATTGCTTTTACTCACAGCGGTGCCCTTAGGCGCGGCGGTTTTGGCCTTGGTGGCCGGGCCGCTCTTCGCTTTCGAAGCGGTTGCTGCCGCCTTCGTCTTTGCCGTCGGTGTCCTTGCTGGCACTCTTGCTCTTCCCGTCCTCGCATTCGCGCTGTGACCGTCTCACGGTACCTGTGGCCACGCGCCGCCCTGCAGCTGCAACCATCGACCCGGTGGGGTGTGTTCCCTCAGCTTCGCCGGAATAAGCCGGCGATTTGCCAACCGCAGGTTGAATCGCCGGTGAACTCAAGCACAATAGGAACGATGGCTGAGTACGCCTACCTGGTCGTGTACCTGCCCCGCGGTACGTCCCGAGATGCTCGCGACGCCGCGCGGCGGGTCCTGACCGACCACGCCGAATACGGAGGCTGGGAACTGTCCAGACTCTTGCTCAGCGCGGACGGCAGCAGGAAGGCTACCCTCCGAAGGCGAATCATACGCCCAGTCCGCACATTCTGAACTCATCTCGCGACTCGGACGTAAGCACCCGGCGGCCAGGCAGCCGGTGCGGTCGGCCCTCGGGAGGGGATGCCGCCGCCGCCCGGGACGCCAGCGTCCGGGGCTAACAGCGGTCGAGGAACCCGTCGAGGACACGAACTCCGAAGCGGAGTCCGTCGACGGGCACCCGCTCATCAACACCGTGAAACATTCCGGAAAAGTCCAGATCTGGCGGCAGCCGCAGCGGGGTGAAGCCGAAGCAACGCATGCCAAGCCGGCTAAAGGACTTGGCGTCGGTGCCCGCGGACAGGCAGTAGGGAATCACCCGCGCGCCCGGGTCCTCCGTGACGAGGGCGCTGGTCATCGCGTCGTACAGGTCCCCGTCCGGGGTAGTCTCCACGGCGATGTCGTTATGGATGAATTCGCGGGTCACACCCGGCCCGAGCACCCGGTCGAGTTCGGCGAAGAACTCTTCCTCATAGCCGGGCAGGAACCGGCCGTCGATTTCGGCGGTCGCGGTTTGCGGCACGACATTTACCTTGTACCCGGCGCGGAGAACTGTCGGATTTACCGTGTTCCTTAGTGTTGCTCCGATAACGCGTGATATGGCGCCGATCTTGCCGAGTGCTTGAGTAGGGTCGTTCGGGATAAATTCGATGTCAAGAGCCGTGCATACGCCCGCCAGGAAAGCCTGGACCGACGGGATGAGGCGGGTCGGCCACTCATGGCGCCCCAGCCTCCCGATCGCCTCCGCCAGCTCCGTCACCGCGTTGTCCGGCTGGATCATCGAGCCATGGCCGGCCGTGCCGCGCGCGGTCAGCCGCAGCCAGGCCATGCCCTTCTCCGCGGTCTGAAGCAGATAGAGTCGCCGGCCGCCGAGGGTCAGGCTGAAGCCGCCGACCTCCCCGACCGCCTCGGTGACGCCCTCGAACAAGCCCGGGTGGTTGTCCACCAGCCAGCGGGCGCCCCAGGCGCCCCCCGCCTCCTCATCGGCGGTGAACGTGAGCACGACGTCGCGGGCGGGCGGGCGGCCCTCGCGCAGCCGCTGCCGCACCACGGCGAGCATCATAGCGTCCATGTCCTTCATGTCGATCGCGCCGCGGCCCCACACGCAGCCGTCGGCGATCTCCCCGGAGAAGGGGTCGTGCCGCCAGTCCGGCGCGCTGGCCGGCACCACGTCGAGGTGACCGTGCACCAGCAGGGCGGGTCTTGTGCTGTCCCGGCCGGCGATCCGGGCGACGACGCTGGCGCGCTTGGGGTGAGATTCCAGGACGACGGGCTCGAGGCCGACCTCGGACAGGAGCGCGGCGACGTGTTGGGCGGCTTGCCGCTCGCCGGGACCGGAGTGGTCGCCCGGATTGGAGGTGTCGATCCTGATCAGGTCGCGGCAGATGGTCACGACCTCGTCCTGAGCGGCTTGCGCGGTCCCTTGGTTCGCTGTCACAGGACTATCGTCGCATCTGGGCATCATGGGCAGTCGAGGGTGCCGGCCGGCTCGTGGTCGCGGGCGTGCAGCGGTGCTACGGGGTGGTCGCGGGGCCCGACGGGTCGGGGTTGTCGCGAAGGTGGCCGGGGCGCGGTTTCGTGTGCTCCGCGCTCGCCTGACGCCGCTCGTTTTGCTAAGGTAAGCCAGCCGATGCCTACGTGCATCGCATGTCCGGGTGGCGGAATAGGCAGACGCGCTAGCTTGAGGTGCTAGTGCCCGTATAGGGCATGGGGGTTCAAGTCCCCCCTCGGACACCATGGGGGTTCAAGTCCCTGGGGACACACATCACGGAAGTCGGTCCTGTTAGCTCGCTCCCATCAGGTCGGCTATGTCGGCCGTGGCCGCGCCTGATATGGCGGCCGGATATTCGGGCAGGACCGCGGCGGCTCGCTACCGAGCCGCGCGTGCACGGACTTCACCCGCAGGCAGCAGCGCTTATCACCGCTGCTGGCGGGGGCTCGGGGACGGCGGTGTCGGCGCAGCAGCGCGGTGAGCCAGCGCAGCGTGCGCAGGCCCCGGTAGCCGCGGTCGCGCAGGTCGGCATGCAGCCGTTCGGTGCTGCGGGCCCCTTCGTCCCATCGCTGCCGCAGCCAGTCCTGGTGCGGGCCGAGCAGGCCCGGCCGGATCAGGCGGGCGCCGGGGATCAGCTGGCCGGCGGCCGCGGCGTAGCGGCGGACCGTCAGGTCGTGCCACAAGTGCCACCGGTCGGCGGCCTGGATGGCCAGCGGGGCGCCCTGGCTGCGCCTTCTAATGGCACAGTCGGATATCAGAACTGTCCGATGCCTGCTGCCGACACGCGCGAATCGGACGATCGGGACGTGTCATGCGCCGCTTAGGCCAGGCTGCCAGCCGTTCGCAGGTGCTCAGGTGTCAAGGGTGCTCAGGTGTCGAGAAAGCGATCCTGGCTACGACCACACCATGAGTACTGATGAACTCAGCTTCGACCAGAGAGGCCTGCCCGTCATGTCACTTGTTCGTGTTCACAACCTGTCCGTCTCGCTCGATGGCTTCAGCACCGGTGCTGACCAGAGCCCGGAGGCACCCTTCGGGCATGCCGGCGACCGGCTGGTGCGATGGTTCACCGGCACCCGTTCATTTCACGTCATGCAGGTCCAGCAAGGCGGGAGCACCGGCATCGACGACGCCTTCGCGAGCAACTGGGGGCCGGGCATCGGCGTGGAGATCATGGGGCGCAACAAGTTCGGCCCGCAGCGCGGACCGTGGACCGACCAGGAATGGGAGGGCTGGTGGGGCGAGGAGCCGCCGTTCCATACCCCCGTCTTCGTGCTCACCCATCACCTCAGGCCCTCGATCGAGATGAAGGGCGGCACCACCTTCCACTTCATCGACGCCAGCCCGGCGCAGGCGCTTGCGGCGGCCAAGGAGGCCGCGGGCGGCCTCGACGTCCGCATCGGCGGCGGCCCGGCCACCATCCGCCAGTTCCTCGCCGCCGGCCTGATCGACCACATGCACATCGCGCTCGTGCCCATCCTCCTCGGCCGCGGTGAGTCCCTCTGGGACGGCCTGGAGGGCCTGCAGGAGCGCTTCGCCATCGAGTCGGTGAGCTCCCCCAGCGGCGTCACCCACGTCACGTTCACCCGTCGTTAGCCGCGCTTAGGCCTGCCTCCTCGAACAGGGGCGAGGTCTGGGGCGGGCCGCGCTGCGCGGCCGCGCAGCGCGGCCACCGTGGTCGCATCCAGCGCGATTATGCCGATCCGCCGGTTATGCCGATGATGCCGTGACTTCCCTGGTCACGGGTGTGCCGGGGCCGTCACGGACGGCATAATCCGGGGGGTTACGGTAGGGGTTCTCGAGGAATTCCAGGAGCGGGTCCGGGGGCTGGTAGCGTTTCTGCCTGCTGCCGGGAAGCCCGCCTGGCGCAGGCCGGCGCCGAGGTTTGCCCTGCGTATCCGGGGACTGAGCCGCTCATCGTTGCGGTCCAGCGGTTCCCAGCAGGTCAGCGCCACCCGGCCGCCGGACTTGAGGACCCTCCGGATCTCTTCATAGGCGCTGGCGGGCTCGTCGGGGAACTGGATGGCGTCGGTGCAGAGCACCGCGTCGATGCTGGCATCGGGCAGTCCAGGCCGTGGAGTGGGCCAACAGCGTTGAGGTCGGACTGGGAGCCTCGGTCTGGTCAGCGGATCGGGACAAGGCGCGGGCGATCGCGGCCCGCATTCAGGCGGGCACCGTCTGGATCAACAGCCATGGCGGCATCGACCCTCTGGTCCATTCGGCGGCGCGAAGCACTCCGGTTACGGCCTGGAGTTCGGCGTCGAGGGACTCAAGGCCGTGTCCGTGCCGCAGGTCATCACCGGCTAGCGCGCCTGGCGGAGGTCTGCGCCGCTGCCCGACGGCTGTCGGACGCCCGTGAGATCCTGGGTCATGATCAGCCGCAGGACGAGCCCGGTCGTGGTCGGCCGGGAGGCCGAGATGCAGGCTTTGGCGGACGCGTTCGCCGAGGCGGCTGATGGCGCGCTGCGAGTGGTGCTGCTCGGCGGAGAGGCGGGAGCCGGGAAATCGCGGCTGGCATCTGAGTTCTCGGCCCAGGTACAGGACCGGGCGCAGGTGCTGGCTGGAGAATGCATAGACCTGGGCGGGACGCGCCTGCCCTATGCCCCGTTCATAGGGGCCTTGCTGGAACTGGTCCGCCAGCGTGGCGCCGCAGACGTGGCGGGGATGCTGCCCGGCGCTGGCCCGGGAGAGCTGGCCCGGTTGCTGCCACAGCTCGGCAGTCCGGCCGCAGGTGACCCGGAGACAGCACGGGGCCGACTGTTCGGGTCGGTGCTGCTCTTGCTGGAGCAGCTTGCCGGGGAGCGGCCCCTGGTGCTGGTGATTGAGGACATCCACTGGGCTGACCACGGTACCGCCGATCTGCTGGCCTTCCTGTTCCGTACGCTCCGGCACCACCCAGTCCTGCTCATGCTCACCTTCCGAACTGAGGACCTAGGCCGCGTCCCAGAACTGCGACGGCTCGTGGCCGACCTGACTCGTGCGGACGGCGTGCTGCGGCTCGAACTCCCGCCGCTGTCTCGCCGGGGTGTCGCCGCGCAGATAGAGGGAATTCTGGGCCGCCCACCCGAGCCTGCGGCGGTAACGGGCATCTACGAGCGCGGCGGAGGCAACCCGCTGTTCACCGAGGCGCTCCTCGAACCTGACGGAACTGCCGCCGACGGGCTGCCCTGGACGCTGCGGGAACTGATGTCGAGCCGGGTCGGCGAACTGCCGGACGACGCCCGGCAACTGCTCAGGATCGCCGCGGTGAGCGGTGGCTCCATGGCCCATGACCTGCTGGCTGCGGGGACCGGATTGGGGAACGACGCCCTGCTGTCAGCACTGCGGTCGGCTCTGGCAGCCGGGGTGCTGGTGACAGATCCCGAGGGTGACTACGCGTTCCGGCATGATTTGTTCCGCGAGGCCCTGCTGGCAGATCTCCTCCCAGCGGAGCGGGCCCGGGCCCACCGGGCGTTCGCCGAGGCCCTTGAGGCTGACTCGGATCTGAGATCCGGGCAGTGGTCCTCGCTGCAACTGGCCGTGCACTGGCAGGACGCAGGCGAAGACGAGCGGGCGCTGCGGGCAGCCTGGACTGCGGCGGCGGCGGGCCAGGCGCTGGCTTATGCCGAGCAGTTGCAGGTGCTGGAGCTGGTGCTCCAGCTGTGGGAACGGGCACCGGACGCGGTCGCGGGTACAGGCATGGATCGTGCCGACGTCGAGGAGATGGCGGCTGCCGCCGCGCGGCTGGCCGGCGAGCCAGAACGCGGCCTGGCGCTGGTCGACGCGGCAATTGGCGGCGTTGATCGGGCTCGCGACGCGGAGCGGACTGCTTCATTGCTGCGGCTGCGCGCTGCGCTGCGAGCGCAGATGCTGCTGCCAGGCCAGCTCGACGACTTGCAAGCGGCGCTAAGCCAGGCAGTGCGCCCCACGCGCGTCAGGGCGGCGGTGCTCGCTCAGCTCGCCGCGGCGTTGTGGCTGCGGGACCGGAATGAGGAGGCCCGGCCGCTGGCCGAAGAGCTGCGGACGCTGGCGCAGCGGATCGGCGACGAGGAATACGAGATCGAGGCCCGGATCCGGCTGGCCCAGCTGGATGCGCACAGCACTGACATTGTCCCTGTCCTGGCGGAGGCGGTCACGGCGGCTCGGCGGATTGGCTCGGGACGGCTCGAGGTTCTGGCCCGCGATGGCATCGCGTTCACACTGGAAGCACGCGGTGAACACGAGGCAGCGATCCGCGCCAGTCGCGACGACATGACCAGGGCCGAGCAGGTCGGCCTGTCCCGGTACGGCACGGCGCCGTTCGCGAGCAACCTGGCCGAGCCGCTGATCTCGGTAGGACGCTGGGATGAGGCGATCGAGGTGATTGAGGAAGGGCTCGCCGTGGATCCGGCGCCGTTCGTGCGCTGGTTCCTGCTGTCGTGCCGCGCAGACATTGCCGTCGCGCGGGGCGAGCAGGAAACGGCAGCACAGATTCTGCAAGATCTCTGCTCGCTACCCGGCGCGGAAGCCGAGACGCATCGCGTGCTACCGCTGGCCCGGCTGGCCATCCGGCTCCGGCTCGCGCAAGACGATCTCGACGGGGCCCTCTCCATTGCGGGCGCGATACCCGGCATGCCGGCCGGCGATCCTCGATACCTATGGCCGCTGCTCACCGCCGCCATGTCCGCCTGCGCCGCAGCGTCCAGCTCTGGCGCAAGATCCGGTGTGCGCGATGCCCTGGTTCACGTGGCGGACAACAGCCCTCAGCCAGGCCCGGTGAAACGCGCGCACGCGGCCGTCTTCACCGGCGAGAACGCCCGCGCTAACGGTCAGCGCGGTCGGGCGGCCTGGAACGCGGCCGTCGCGGCCTGGGAAAAACTCGGGCAGCCATATGAGCTGGCCTGGGCGCTGCTGCGAGCAGCCAACGACGCGGCCGCCGAGCATGACAAGGATGCTGCCGCGGCGCAGCTGCACCGGGCCGCAGAGATAGCCCATCGGCTGGGCGCCAGGCCGCTGCTGAGTGAGATCACCCGGCTGGCTCGGCGCGCACGGATTCCTGGCCACCAGCCCTGCGGCCGCCTCGCCGGTGCCGTTTGGCCTGACCTCCCGCGAGCTGGAAGTGCTCCGTTTGGTAACGGCTGGCCGGAGCAATCAGCAGATCGCTGCAGAGCTGTTCATCTCCCCCAAGACCGCGAGCGTGCACGTGTCCAACATTCTCGGGAAGCTCGGGGTCAGCAACAGGGTCGAGGCCGCGTCCGCCGCCCATCGCCTGCACCTCACTGACTGAGACATACGCAGGCCGCGCCTGATCTAGGCGCTTTCCTAGCGAGGCACGCCGAGCTGCACCGCTGCCATACGGCTGGCGCCCGATGCGCAGCGAAGCCCATTCCGCGAGCCTTAATCGTGTTAGCCAACGCGCTTCGGTAGCGCAGCCCGGTGCTGAAATGGCGGCCACGGTTAAGGAGAGATGCGATGAAAGACGAGCGGATCGTTCCCGGCGGGACAACCGAACTGGAGGACCAGCTGGTTGCTCAGGCACTGGCGGACGGCGATCCGGCTGGCTGGTTCGAGCACTTTTACCGCGCCAGTGCGGCGGGGGAAGTCGAGCTGCCGTGGAAGCGCGATGAGCCGCACCGGCTCCTCACCCTGTGGGCGGCGAAACGGGGACTCGATGGATCCGGGCGGCGCGCTGTCGTCGTCGGCTGCGGCCAGGGGGCCGACGCCGAGTATCTCGCCCGGCTCGGGTTCCAGGTCATAGCCTTCGACGTCGCCGAGACGGCCGTCAGGCTCGCCAGGGAGCGTTACCCGGACTCGGCCGTCCACTACCAGGCAGCCGACGTGCTGCATCCTCCCGGCCAGTGGAGACATGCCTTCGACCTGGTAGTGGAGATCGCCACGGTGCAGGCGCTCCCGGATCCGCCTCAGCGGCAGGCCATGACCAACGTCGGCCGGATGGTTAGGGCAGGCGGGACCCTCTTTGCCGTCGAGGCCTTCAGAGGCGAGCGGGACAGCACCCCGCAACTGGGGCCATGGGCGCTGAGCCGAGCGGACATAAGCGCCTTCGGGAACGATGGGCTGGCACTGGTCGGCTTGAGGTTGTGCGCAGGCCCGGCCGGCCCGCCTGACCTGCGCTGGCAAGCCGAGTTCCGTCGCGCAGGTGGCTAGCTACAGAGCGCCCTGGACGAGCCGCTAGGCGTTTTCTTATCTCGTCATGCGTACCGCTGGCGGCCGAAATAGGGCTGGCACCCGATGCGGCACGGGTGCAGGTGTCGGCAGCCTTGGTGACACAAGCCAGTTTCAGCGGCGCCTCAGCATCATCCGGACAAGCGCCGTTGCGCATCCGGCGGCAGAGGTTAAACAGACAAGGGAGGCCATCGTCATGGCCGTGCTCACGGGCCGGGTCCACCAGGCGCGGATGGCTAGCCGGCAACGACTGGCGGTCGTCTTGCTGCTCGGCACGAGCTTCATGCTCTCCATCGACTTTTCGATCATGAACGTCGCGCTGCCAGCGCTGGGCGTGAGCGTCGGCCTGAAAGCGTCTGAGCTGCCGTGGGTGATATCGGCGTACGCGCTGCCGGCCGCCGGGTTCAGCCTGCTCTTCGGCCGCCTCGCGGACCTGTTCGGCCGGCGGCGGATGTTCCTGACCGGAGTGGCCCTGCTGATCGCGGCGTCACTGGCCGGCGGATTCGCCCCGGACGCCGGGCTGCTGCTGTCGGCCCGAACCTTGCACGGTTTCGCCACGGCAATCGCCAGCCCGGCCGCCCTGTCCTTGCTGATCACCTCTTTCGACGACGAGAGGCGGCGGGCCAGGGTGCTGGGCCTCAACGGCACGCTGCTGGCTAGCGGGTTCACCGTCGGCGCGCTGGCCGGCGGAGCCCTGGTGGGCGGACTGGGCTGGCGCTGGGCTTTCCTGATCAACGTCCCGGTGGCGGTGGTGATCCTCACGGCCACGCCGTTCTTGGTGCCCGCCAGCCGGGCCCCGGGCGGAGTCAGGCTGGACGTGCCCGGCGCGGTAACCGTTACCGCCGGTCTGCTGACCTTCGCTTTCGGTGTCATCAACCGCAACCCGGCTGTCCTGCTCGCCGGCCTGGCGATGCTGGTGGTGTTCCTGCTGATCGAACGGCGGGCGCAAGCTCCCCTCGCCGCAGCGAGAATCCTGGCCCGGCCCACCGTGAAGTGGGGCAACCTCGGCGGCCTGGTCACCCTGTCGGTGGAAAGCGGGCTCATCTTCCTGATGACGCTGTACCTGCAGGATGTACTGCATCTCGCCCCGCTCACCACCGGGCTGGTCTTCGGTGTGCCTGGCCTGGCTTCGGTAGTCGCAGGTGTCATCGCCGGCCGCCTGATCGGGCGGCACGGCGCGCGGAAGGTGCTGGCAGCCGGCCTGGTGACGCAGGCCGCTTTCACCGCTCCCCTGGCGCTCCTGGGCACCGGCAGGATGTGGCTTGCGGTACTGGTTCCGGTTCTGTTCTTCGGATTCTTCGGCCACGTGACGTCGATCGTGGCTTACACGGTCGCCGCCACCTCGGGGCTACCGGATTTCGACCAGGGCCTGGCCACCGGCCTCACCACCATGACGCTGCAGGTCAGTAGCACCATCGGTGCTCCGATCCTGAGCGCGATTGCAGCGAGCCGGCCGATCCTGCTCCCCGGCCTCCACCTGGCCGTCATCATCAGCGTCGCGGCGATCGTCATCATCGCGGCGTTCATCTGGACCGGACTGCGCCCCCGGCCGCAGCCGACCGTCACCGCCGCCCGCCACCGCGCCGATAGCCAGGCGCGCACCGGCGCGCAACGCCAAGAGCCATCGGCCATCGGCACAGGGCGCCGCGTACGCGAAGAGAGCACCTACCGTTAAGACCATCCTGGCCGCAAGAGGCCGGGCCCGTGATACCGGAGGAGATCATCATGACGAAGGAAACAGGGAACGCCGCCCCGCATGCGGCTGGCGCCGGCAATGCGCGCGGCCTACCGGCCGTGACCGGACGGGCCGTATTCGAGGCGGACGTGGCGGCCCTGCGGGTGAGGGAGAAGGCGCACACCCGGGAGGGAGACGAGATCGCTGCGGTGCGGCGGCGGCTGCCCATGGTCGAGGTCGACGCGGCCACGCCGCTCACCGGGCTGGACGGTCCGGTCACGCTGCTCGAGGCATTCGAGGGGCGCCGGCAGCTGATCGCCTACTACTTCATGTGGCATCCTGGCGCGCCCGCCGCTGACCAGTGCGAGGGCTGTACCTGGAACAACACGCAGATCACGGAACTGTCCTACCTGCACTCGCGAAGTATCACCTACGCGGTCTTGTGCCAGGGTCCCTACAAAGACAGTGCCCGCTACCGCGACTTCATGGGCTGGCAGCTGCCCTGGTACTCCGCCGAGCAATCCCTCGAGACACTCCTCGCCGGGCGCGTGATCGGCACGATGCACATCGTCTGCTACGTCCGGGACGGCGACCGGGTTTTCGAAACGTACTGGACAACCGGTCGCGGCGTAGAGGTGACCGATTACAGCTACGCGCTGATGGACCTGACCCCCTACGGCCGGCAGGAATCATGGGAGGACTCCCCGGCCGGCGGCCCTCAGGACTGCACCAACACCCGCACTATGACCGGGCCGCCGGACTGGACCCCGGTTCCCGCGTGGCCGCAGGGACGCCCTATTGCCCAGTGGCCCCGGCTGGCGGCCGGCCGATCCGACAGCCTCACCAGCGACCGTCGCCACTGAGCACAAGTGATCCGTGAATGGCACGAAGAGATAGAGGTGAGACAGATCATGAGCAAGATGCCGAGAACAGCGGCGCCGCAGACGCCCGACGATCTCCATGGTGCAGTTGGCGACCTTGGCGCAGGATTTGGCGGTCGCCCCCTTATGCTCCCAACTGCGCAACCGGTCGTCACCGGGCGTCTCGATCAACATCGAACTGCGCGGTCAGGGCGATATCGATCATGTACGTAAGGTGCGTGTCGGTCCTCGGACACACAAACCGGTGCGATTTCCCCAAAACAGACATCGCTTGAACACGCGCCGGGCGGCCGGTCATCACGGCCGCCCCGGCCCCCGGCCGGGCAGCCGCCTCCCCTCCGGGAGGCAGCCATGACCGCCCGGCCCGTTGCCCCGGTTATCCCTGGCGCCGGCCGCGGCCACCGCCGTGAGGGCAAAGCTGGCGCGGGCCGTCCAATGCCATTGGCCAGCCCGCCGGGCCGGCCGGACGTGGTGTACGGTTTCGGCCGGATCGACGCCTCCGGCCGGGTCGCGGACCGGGCCACCATCGCCGCGCTGGGCTGGCGCGGCGGTGACCGGCTGACCCTGACCGCGGAGGCCGGGGTGATGATCGCGCGGCGCGACCCGGGCGGCATGGTCACCGTGCCTTCCAGGCCCTACGTCGTGATCCCGGCCGCGCTGCGCCGCCGCTGCGGGCTGCGCACGGGCGACCACGTGCTGCTGGCAGCCTCGCCTGGCCAGGACATACTGGCCGCGTACTCCTTCGCGGTGGTGGACCAGGTGCTGCGGGCGCACGCCCCGGCCTGCGGCGACGGGAGGCGGCCATGACCGCCGTGAACCCGGATGCCTCCCGGCAGGCTGTGGTGGAGGCGGCGCTGGTGCTGCTGGAGCGGATGGGCCTGACCCCGGCGGACCTGGCCGCCATCCCGCAGAACCGCCCGCCGGTCCCGACCTTCGCCCAGTACATCCCGGTCGTGTCGGCCGCAGTCAGCGCCGGCACCCGCCGGGCGTACGGCTCGTACTGGAACCGGGTCGTCGAGCACTGGGGCGACCGCCGCCTGGACGAGCTCACCCCGTCGGAGATCCGGCATCTGATGACCTACATCAAGACCCATGTCGTGGCCCGCCGCAACGCCCGGGGCGGGCGCAGCGCCGAAGAGCACCTGGTGGCCGCGCTGCGGTGCCTGTACAGGCGCGCGGTGGACGACGGGCTCATTAATGAGGCGGACAACCCGGCCCATTAGGTGGCCAAGCCGCGCCGCCTGCCGACCACCCGCCGGGCGCTGCCCGATACCCGGCTGGCGGAGATCAACCAGGTCGCCGCGACCACGGGCGATGACCCGGAGCTGGACACGCTGCTGCTGCGGCTGCACACCGAGACCGCCTGCCGCCGCGGCGGCGCGCTGGCGCTGCGCCCGCGGGACCTGGACCCGGACCAGTGCCTGGTCCTGCTGCGGGAGAAGGGCGAGACGGTCCGCTGGCAGCCGGTCTCCCCCACCTTGATGGCCCGCCTGACCGAGCATGGCCAGGAGCGGCATGCCCCGGCGGACGGGCAGCTGCTGCGGTACGCCGGCGGGCGGCCGATCACCCACCGCCGCTATGACCACCTGTGGACCCGGATCGGGCGGCACCTGCCCTGGGTGGCGACCCAGGGCATCAGCACGCACTGGATCCGCCACA
>Ga0302178_10003133_pt1 | contig 12645 bp, 11 predicted proteins | sample I_Palsa_E1_3_FD_198790 | JGI IMG/M metagenome (GOLD analysis project Ga0302178, IMG submission 198790) | Peat permafrost microbial communities from Stordalen Mire near Abisko, Sweden - I_Palsa_E1_3 | ecosystem: Environmental > Terrestrial > Soil > Palsa > Peat permafrost | place: Sweden... | reverse complement strand
CCAAACAGGGAGCCCGACCGACCAAGAATCAGAGAGTCACCATAGTTTGACTCGAACTATTTGTGACCACAGACCCGTTCGCCCCGAAGGGTTCCGAGGCCTGTGTACTTCTTAATTGACGTACAACCCATCCGTTTGAGTCCGGATGAATTGCCCGCACTGGCTTTTGGCTCTCACTATTCCGTTTTCAAGGAGCGACCGGGCACACACCAGTCCAGCCGGTGTTGGTGCCGGGTGTGCCAAAGGACTGCTCCGGACAAGCCGGCGAGTCTCCTTCGGCTGTCGGAGGGCCTTGGGGGGCCGTTCCGACGGGAGTGTCACTGTACCAGGCGCGTGACAGAGCGTCAACGCGCTTTTCACGGCGGAAAACCTCCGGGGTGAACCCGGGCCACGGCCTCTGCCACCGATCGTAGCGGGACATCCGCCGTCACCGACGGATGCCCGCCCGAGCGGTCCGGTTCCCTCCAATGTCGTGGTGACACCCGGTGCTCGAAGCTCAGCAGGCTTTCCGCCCCTCCCCGGCCGCCAACCAGGTGGCGGGGGCGTGCACCGCCTGCTGATGCCCTCGATCTACCGCACGTCACCGCGATGCGATGGCTGCATGATGCACTGCGGTTGTTTCACGGTCGTGACGGGGCTGTGACGCCGCGGTGAACCTCGTCGCGCCAGGTCAGGGGCTCGGATGGCGTCCCCGCCGGCTCAGGGGCGGGAGACGGAGGGACTGCCCGGCACCCAGAACCGCCAGGGCTTCTCGGTCGCCACCCTGATGCCGATCCGGGTCCCGATGCCGGGGCGCCGGGGGGGCGGTGTCCCGTCGTCCCGCAGGCGGACCAGGCCCGCCCCCGAGGCGGCACGCCGGGGGCGCGCCAGGAGATCGGCCCCGGTGTCGGCGCCGGTGATGCCGAGGGCCTGGCAGAGCTTGGCCGGGCCGTTGCAGAGATCCCGCTCCAGGCGGGCCGCCGGCCGGGCCTCCCACATCTCCTCCAGCCCGGCGAGGGGCTCGAGGGCACGGATCAGAACGGCGGCGGCCTCCCCCTCGGGCCCGCAGACCACGTTGGCGCACCAGTGCATGCCGTAGGTGAAATACACGTAGAGGTACCCCGGCGGCCCGAACATGACGGCCGTCCGCGGCGTCGGCCCCCGGTACGCGTGCGACGCCGCGTCGTCGGCGCCGTGATACGCCTCGACCTCCACGATGCGACCGGCCCGGTCGCCGCGCGCCAGCACCTTGTTCAGAAGCCACTGCGCCGTCGTGACGGGATCGCCCTGCAGATCGGCCCGTCGCACGCCGCCACCCTGGTCCACCCGGGTGGCCCGGCGCCACCCGCGGTGCGCCGGGTGGTCGGTGACTCAGATGGGGGTCGGCGCCCCCACCCGGCGGATGGCCCCCGGCGTGGAAGCTGGCCGGTGGACGGCCGGGGGCTGGCCTCGCGTCGGCTGCCGCTGCTCGCCCGCCCCCGCGGCCATGCGGCACAGGACCGAGAGCTCGTCGACCATGGCCCGGGTCAGGCCCGGCAGGTCCGGCACGGCCGAGGCGCACGCGTTGATGCCGACGAAGAGCCACTCGCGGTAGCTCTGCACCGTCACGTTGAGCGCCACCCCGTCAATCACCGGCCCGAGTGGGTACACCGCCCGCAGCTCCATGCCGGCGAAGTAGAGCGGGAAGTCGGGCCCGGGCACGTTGGAGACCATGAGGTTGCCCGCCCGCAGCTTGCGCAACACACCCGAGCGGACACCGAGCTGAATCATCGTCTTGGCGAACGCGGGCGGCAGGGCTTCGGTCATCCGGGTTCCCAGCGGTCCGTACCCGACCGCGCGCTCCTGCCCCTTGCACGAGGCGCTCGCCGCCGTCACGGTGCGCAGGCGCTCCAGCGGCGTCTTCTTGTCGTTGGCCAGCGGCACGAACATGGCCGAGAGCTGGTTGCCCACCGCGGCGCCGTCCGTGTCCTCACGCAGCGACACCGGGACGACGGCCACCAGCGGGCTCTCCACATCCTGGCCGTGTGCCGCCAGGTGGCTGCGCAGCGCCCCGGAGCACACGCCCAGCACCACGTCGTTGATCGTCGATCCGAAGCGCGCCTTGAGCGCCCGCACCTCCGTCATGCTCAGCTCGGCGAAGGCCACTGCCCGGTCGCCGCCGACGGGTGACTCGAACGTGTCGGGCGCCCCCAGCGGGATCGACACCGGGCCGAGCCTGTCGTCGACCGCGCAGCGGGCCAACCGCACGGCCGTGCGCCCGACTTCGCGCGCCGCGCGCAATCCCCTGATGGGGCTCCGGAGGAAAGTCGGCAGCGCGTCGGTCATCAGCTGGGCCCGCGACGGAAGGCGCGCCGGCATCCAGGGCGGGCCGGGCTCGGTGACGGCGCTGCCCTCAGGAGTGAGGTCGAGCAGCTTGGCCAGCATGTCGGCTCCGGCCACGCCGTCCACCACCGAGTGGTGCACCTTGGCGATCAACCCGACCATGCCGTCGGCCATGCCCTCGACGACATGCATCTCCCACGGCGGCTGTTCCGGCGTGAGCGGGCGGCTCATCACCTCGGCCACCTTGGCCCGGAACTCGGCCTCGCCGCCCGGGGCAGGGAGCGCCACGCGGTGCAGATGGTTGGCCAGGTCGAAGTCGGGGTCGTCCACCCAACGCGGGTGGTCGAGCCCGAGTGGGACGGGCATGAGACGGCGACGGAACGGCGGCAGCGTCGGAATGCGCGTCTGGAGCACGGCGGCCACCCGTTCGAAGGCGTAACCACCCGGCAGTGACGAGGGATCGAAGAGACACGCGTAGGCGATCTCCATCGGTGTTTCCGGTGTGTCGGAATAGATGAACATCGGGTCGATGCCGGTCATCCGCTGCATGTGCACGTCTCCACGAGGTGAGGGCTTCCGGTGGACTCGACGGTGACACCCGAGACGCAGCAGATCCCGTCTCCCCCCTCGGACCCTCGGAGGCGGATTCCAGCGCACTTCGTCGATTCGGGGATCGTCGTCGTTGTGGCTATGGCAACAGCCTGTACCCACGACGTCCGCGGCACAACCACTTGTCGAGATCTTTATGTTGCGTTCACCCCGGGTTTACCTGACATGGGGGCTGAGCGGCGCAACTGACACGCCCACCACCTGGGCCGACCCGGCGCGCGGCAGGGTGGCGGATCCTCAGATCGTGCCCTGGGGCCGCCATTGCGCCAGCCGCGCCCGGTCGACTTCCCGGCGGCGGACGAAGCGTTCGGCCTGTTCGCCGACGGGCCCCGGTCCGGCCCCGCCCGGGGTGCGCCGGCGTGTCACCGCCACACCGGGTTCGAGCAGTTCCGTGGCGGTCTCCCCCAAATCGGGGTGGGCGGCGACCAGCTCGACCAACGGCACATGGCGCTCGAGCGACTCGCGCACCAGCCCGCCGATGAGCGCGTGGGCCTGGCGGAAGGGCATGCCCTGCTCGACGAGCATCTCGGCCAGGTCGATCGCCGCGGCAGCGGGACCGTCCGCCGCCATCTGCATGCGCTCCTCGTTCCACGACGCGGTCTCGTACACGCCGCGCAGGGCAATGAGGGCGCGCGTGACCTGCAGCACGGCGTCGAAGATCGGCTCCTTGTCTTCCTGGAGGTCGCGGTTGTAGGCCAGCGGGAGCCCCTTCAACGTCACCAGCACCGCGGTGAGGTGGCCGATGAGGCGGCCCGACTTGCCGCGGGCCAGTTCCGCCACATCGGGATTCTTCTTCTGCGGCAGCATCGAGCTCCCGGTGGCATAGGCATCGTCGAGCGTGCAGAAGCCGAACTCCTCGGTCGACCACAGCACGATCTCCTCGCCCAGGCGCGAGAGGTGCACGCCCAGCAGCGCGAGATCGAAGAGCGCCTCGGCGACGAAGTCGCGATCGGACACCGCATCGAGCGAGTTCTCGAAACGGCCGTGGAACCCGAGCTCCGCGGCGACGTAGTCGGGGTCGAGCGGGAGAGACGAGCCGGCGAGCGCGCCGGCGCCAAGGGGCGACGTGTTCAGGCGGTCGACGGTGGTGAGGAGGCGATCGACGTCGCGCGCGAGCGCCCAGCCGTGCGCCAGCAAGTGATGGGCCAGCAGCACCGGTTGCGCCCGTTGCATGTGGGTGTAGCCGGGCAGGTAGACGCCGTCGGCCTCCCGAGCCCGCTCGGCCAACACGTCCTGCAACGCCATGATCTCGCCGGCCACACCGATGAGCGAGCGGCGGCACCACAGCCGCAATGCCGTCGCCACCTGGTCGTTGCGGCTGCGCCCCGTGTGCAGCTTGGCCCCGACATCGCCCACCAACTCGGTGACCCGTCGTTCGATGGCCGTGTGGATGTCCTCGTCACCCGGGGCGAAGACGAACGCCTCGGTGACGAACTCCTCTTCCACGATGTCGAGCGTCTCCACCAGAGCGGTCACCTCGCTGTCGCTGAGGATGCCCGCCTTGCCGAGTCCCTTGACGTGCGCGCGCGAGCCGGCCAGGTCGTCGTTGGCCAGCACCCGGTCGAAGGGCAGGCTGACGGTGAACGCGGCCACGGCGTCGGCCATGCCGGTCGAGATGCGACCCTCCCAGAGCGTCAATGCTCCCCCCTGACCTCTCCTGCCTGTTCCGGCGCGACCGCCTTGCCGCCCGACTGCGCCCCCGGCCCCTGGCGGGCCGACCACGTGGCGACCCCGAGGCCCCACAGGCGGACGAACCCTTCGGCGTCGGCGTGCCGGAAGCTGTCCGAGGCATCGTAGGTCGCCAGGTCGTGGTCGTAGAGCGCGACCGGGCTGCGTCGCCCCACCACGGCGCACGTGCCGGGCGCGTCGAAGCGGAGGCGCACCTCCCCCGTCACATGGCGCTGGGTCTCCATGAGGAAGGCCTGTAACGCGGCGCGCAACGGCGAGTACCACATGCCGTCGTAGACGAGCTCGGCCCAGCGCGGCTCGAGGCGCGCCTTCTCGTGGTGCACGTCCCGCTCGAGCGTCAGGTCCTCGAGGTCGGCGTGGGCCATGATCAGCGCCAGGGCGGCCGGGCACTCGTAGACCTCCCGGCTCTTGATGCCGACACGGCGGTTCTCGACCATGTCGAGGCGGCCGAAGCCGCGGCTACCGCCCAGCCGACCCAGCCGGGCGATCAGGTCGTAGGGCTCCAGCGCCGTGCCGTCGAGGCTGACCGGAACGCCGGCTTCGAAGCCGATGATGACCTCCACCGGATCGGTCTCGGTGACCCGGGTCAGCGTGTAGACGTCGTCGGGAGCGGGCGCCCACGGGTCCTCGATGGCGCCGCACTCAATGGCCTTGCCCCAGAGGTTGTCGTCGATGGAGTACAGCTTCTCCTTGGTCACCGTGATCGGGATGTCCCACTTGGCCGCCAGCTCGACGCAGTCCTCCCGCGTCAGGCCCCAGACGCGGGCCGGCGCGTAAATGCCGAGGTCCGGCGCCAGGGCGCGCACCCCGACCTCGAAGCGCACCTGGTCATTGCCCTTGCCCGTGCAGCCGTGCGCCACCGCGGTGGCGCCGTGCAGCCGCGCCTGGGAGACCAGGTGACGCACGATCACCGGCCGCGACAGGGCCGAGACGAGCGGGTACTTGCCCTCGTAACGCGCGTTGGCCTGGAGGGCCGGCACGCAGAACTGCTCCGCCATTTCGTGGCGGGCGTCGATCACCACGGCCTCGACCGCGCCGGCGGCCAGCGCCCGGGCGCGCACCGCGTCCCAGTCCTCCCCGCCGCGGTCGGCCGACTGGCCGACGTCGACCGCCACCGCCACCACCTCGACGCCTTCGTGCTCAATGAGCCAGCGCACGGCCACGGACGTATCGAGGCCACCGCTGTAGGCGAGTACCACCCGATCAGACATGTTCAGTCCTCTTCTTCCTTCCCATTCAACGCGATCTTGTTGGTGGCCACAATGCCTGCGACGTCGCGCAAGCGGTCGGCCATCGGCCCCCCGCCGAAGCCCTCCTCGACGACGACCAGGACGGTGTCGTCGCCGGCCACCGTCCCGACGACCTGCTCCAGCCCGCTGCGGTCGAGCGCGGAACCCACCACATGGGCCGAGCCCGGCGGCGTGCGCAGCACCACGAGGTTCCCCGAGTGGGCCACCTCGACCACCCACTCGCCCAGCACACGCCGCAAGTGGTCCTCCGGCGCGATCTGGTGCACCGGGAGCTCGGGCAGCGCGTAGGCCGTCTCGCCCGCAGGCAGCCGGACCTTGACGGCCCCGAGATCCTCGAGGTCGCGCGACACCGTCGTCTGCGTCGCCTCGATTCCTTGCTCGCCGAGCAGTGCCACCAGCTGCGCCTGGTTCGTCACCGGCTGGGACTCCAGCAATTTGGTGATCCGGTGCTGACGCTGGTTCTTCGTCAGCCGGCTGGGTGCGTGCCCGCTCACCGCGAACCCTCCAGCACCCAGGCCAGGACGCCCCGCATGGCCGTCCGCCGGTGGGCCGCCTCGCGCCAGACCAGCGAGCGCGGGCCCTCGAGCACCTCGTCGGTGATCTCCTCGCCGCGGTGTGCCGGCAGGCAGTGCAGGACGACGGCATCGGCGGCCGCCTGCTCGACCAGCGCGGCGTCGACGGTGTAGCCGGTGAAGGCGGCGAGCCGGGCGGCCCGCTCCTCCTCCTGGCCCATGCTCGTCCAGACGTCGGTGTACAGAACGGCGGCGTCCTTGGCGGCCTGGCCGGGATCGTCGGTCACCTGCACGCTGCCGCCCCGTCCCATGCGGTCGGCGAAGGCCTGCAGCCCGGCCAGGTCGTCGCCCGAGAACGCATAGGCGGCCGGGCTGGCGAAGCGGACCTCCATGCCCTCGAGCAGTGCCGCCTCGGCCAGGGAGCGCGCCATGTTGTTGCCGTCGCCGACATAGGTCAGGACGCGACCGGCCAGCGAACCGAGCGCCTCGCGCATGGTGAGCACGTCGGCCACCGCCTGGCAGGGGTGCGCGGTGTCGCACAGGAGGTTGACCACCGGGACTTCGAAACCACTCCGGGCCAAAGCGCCGGCCATGCGCACCAGCGTCGAATGCTCGAAGACGCGGGCGCAGAGGATGCGGTGGTAACAGGCGAGCGTGCGGGCCACGTCCTCGGCCGTCTCGCGCTCGTCCAGGCCGACCTCGGTCCCCTGGATGTAGACGGGGTGCCCACCCAGGTCGACCACCGCCATTTCGGTGGAGTTGCGGGTCCGAGCCGAGGGCTTCTGGAAGAGCAGCGCCACGCCCTCGCCGGCCAGGGGCGCGCGGTCGAGTGGCTCGAGGGCGAGCGCCAGGAGGCGCTCCCAACCCTCGGGGTCGAGGTCGTCGATGTCGAAGAAGTTGCGCACGTGCCGGTCCCTCCCTTCCGCTACGCCGGCCCGCCGGTGCCGGTGCCGGTGCCGGTGCCGGTTCCGGCGGCGGTCAGCGCCTCGCCGAGGATCCCGAGGGCGGTGTCGATCTCCTCGTCGCGCACGAGAAGCGGCGGCGCCACGCGGATGGCGTCGGGGCGCACCGGGTTGACCAGCAGGCCGCGCACCAGTGCCTGGGCCGCCGCCTCCTTGGCCACGGGCGCTTCGAGCTGCGCCGCCAGCAGCAGCCCGGCGCCGCGCACCGAAACGACACCGGGCAGCTGTGCGAGCCCGGTGGCCAGGCGTTCGCCACTCTCGCGAGCACGGCGACAGACGTCCTCGGACTCCATGACGGCCAGGGTGGCCCTGACGGCGGCCAGCGCGAGGGGCTGCCCGCCGAAGGTCGACCCGTGGTCACCAGGCCCGAACGCCGCCGCCACCTCGGCCCGGGCCCAGCAGGCCCCGACGGGCATACCGTTGCCCAGCGCCTTGGCCATCGTCACGACGTCGGGCTCGAGCCCCTGCGCCTGAAACGCGAACCAGTGGCCGGTGCGGCCGAGGCCGGTCTGGACCTCGTCGAGCATGAGCAGCGCGTTGCGCTCGGTGCAGAGCGACCGCACGGCACCGAGATAGTCCGAGCTCGGGACCACGACGCCGCCTTCGCCCTGCAGCGGCTCGAGCAGGACGGCCGCCACGGTGCCGGGGTCGAGTGCCTCGTCGAGCGCGGCGACGTCGTCGTAGGGGACGTGGACGAACCCCTCGGGGAGCGGGACGAACGGCGCCTGCTTCTCCGGCTGACCGGTGGCCGTGAGGGTGGCCAGCGTCCGGCCGTGGAAGGCGTTGTCGGCGCTGATCACCACGTGCCGGCCCGGTCCGGCCCAGCGCCGGGCCAGCTTGAGCGCGCACTCGTTGGCCTCCGCCCCCGAGTTGGCGAAGAAGACCTGGCCGCCGGCCTGTCCAGTGCCGCCGTTGATCAGCCGGTCGATGGTGCGGGCCACCTCGGGGGCCAGCGTGTTGCCGTAGAGGTTCGACACATGGCTCAGCGTGCGCGCCTGTTCGGCCACGGCGTCGGCCACGGCGGGGTGGGCGTGGCCCAGCGAGACTACGGCCAGGCCCGTGATGAAATCGAGGTACTCCGCGCCCTCCGCGTCGTAGAGGAGCGTCCCCTGGCCCCGCACGAAGGTGGCGGGCGGGTCGGCGTAGGTGCCCATGAGCGCGGCCCGCTCCGAGGGCGGTTCAAGCGCGGCGTTCGGATCGCTCACGGCACCACCATCGTCCCGACGCCGGAGTCGGTGAAGAGCTCGAGCAACAACGCATGGGGCACGCGTCCATCGAGGATGTGCGCCTGGCCGACCCCGGCGCGCACCGCCGCGGCACATGCTTCGACCTTCGGGATCATGCCCCCCTGGACTCCCCCATCGCGCACGATCTCGTCGATCACGTCCGCCGAGGCCTGGTGGATGACCGTCATGGGGTCGTCGGCCACGACCCGGAGTCCCTCGGTGTCCGTCAAGAAAATCAGCTTCTCGGCGTGCAGCGCCTCGGCCAGCGCACCCGCCACCGTGTCGGCGTTGATGTTGTACGCCTGCCCGGACTCATCGGCGCCGATCGTGGCCACGACAGGGATCAGACTCTCGGCCAGCAGGCGCTCGAGCATAATGGGGTCGACAAGCGTCACGTTGCCGACAAAGCCCAGGTCGGCGTGCCGCGGCGCCGCCGTGATGAGGTTGGCGTCCTCGCCCGACATCCCGACCGCCAGCGGCCCGTGCACGTTGATGGCCGAGACGATGTCGCGGTTGACCTTGCCGACCAGCACCATGCGTGCGATGTCGAGCGTGTCGGCGTCGGTCACCCGAAGGCCGTTGCGGAACTCCGTCTCCTTGCCGAGCCGTGCCATCAACGCGCCGATCTGGGGGCCGCCCCCGTGCACGACGACGGGGAGCATGCCCACGGCCCGCATCAGGACGACGTCCTCGGCGAAGGAGGCCAGCGCTCCGCCGGGATCCCCTGCGTCCGCGCCGGTGCCCTCCGCCGCGTGCAGTGCGTTGCCGCCGTACTTCACGACGACGATCTTCTCCCGGAAGCTCCGGATGTAGGGCAGGGCCTCCACCAGCACCGAGGCGGTCTTGGCCGCGGCCGCCTTTTGGGCGCGGCTGACCCTGGGCGGCACGACGGGCAGGTCATGCGTCGTCACGACGTCGTCCGATTCTCGTCGATGTAGCCGTAGCCCAGGTCGGTGCCGAGCACTACCGACTCCCCCGAGCCGAGGCCCAGGTCGCACTCCAGCACAATGTGCCGGCCCGCCATGTGGGCCGCCACCGCCGCGGCGTCATGGGGCACGCCCACGCCTCCCGCGCACACCACGGTGGTGCCGTAGGCGAGCAACACCCGGTCGATGTCGAAGGGGGTCCCGGCCGAGCCGAGCTCGGAGATGATGCGCCCCCAGTAGGGGTCTTCACCGAAGAGCGAGCACTGCACGAGCATGGAGTCCGCCACCTTGCGTGCGGCGATGTGCGCCGCCTCGTCGCTCACCGCACCCCGCACGTGGACGTGCGCCACCTTGGTGGCTCCTTCCGCGTCGTCGACCATCTGCTCGGCCAGGGACCGGCAGGCCTCGTACAGCGCTGAGGTCAGCGCAGATGGCGAAGGGCGGGCCCCGAGCCCGTTGGCCAGGACGAGCACCGTGTCGTTGGTCGACGTGCAGCCGTCCACCGTGATCGTGTTGAACGACGCCGCCACGGCCTCGCGCAACGCGGCCTGCAGGACGGCGGGGTCGACCACGGCATCGGTCGTGCACAGGGCGAGCATGGTGGCCATGTTCGGCGCCAGCATGGCAGCGCCCTTGGCCATCCCTCCCACTGTGAAGCCCTCTCCCTCGACTACGACCTCCTTCGGGACCGTGTCGGTCGTCATGATGGCCCGCGCCGCCTGCGCGGCGGACTCTGCCCGTTCGGTGCGCGCCATCACGATCGGCTCGATCTCCGGGATGACGTGGTCGATAGGAAACGGGATGCCGATGAGGCCTGTCTGGCAGATCAGGATCTCCTCCGCGGTCGCACCGATGTCACCGGCCACCGCAGTACAGAGCCGTTCGGCGGCCTCGCGCCCCGGGACGCCGGTGGCGGCGTTGGCGTTGCCCGAGGTCAGGATCACGCCCGCCGCCTTGCCAGCGGTCGCCGCCAGGTGGGCCCGGCTCACCTGGACGGGGGCCGCCGCGGCCAGGTTGGAGGTGAACACGCCGGCGGCGGGCACCGCCTTGCCGTCGGCGGTGGCCACGACGGCGACGTCGTGGGCCTTGGCCGCCTTGATACCGGCGTAGCCCCCGACGGCGACGAAGCCCCGGGGTGCATTGACGCTCACGGGTAGACCCCCGCGATCGGCAGGCCGGTCGTCTCGGCCAACCCGAGGGCTGCGTTGGCGCACTGGATCGCCTGTCCCGAGGCGCCCTTCACCAGGTTGTCGAGGGCACAGAAGGAGACCACCCAGCCGGTGCGGGGATCGACCCGCGCCGTGACGTGGGCAGCGTTGGCGCCCGCGGTGGCCTTGGTCGAGGGTGGGTCGTCGCGCACGACCACGAAGGGCTCGGTGTCGTAGGCGTCGTGGAGGGCGGCGAGGACGGAGTCGGTCGTCGGCGTGGTGCCGGCGGAGGGCCGGGCGTAACAGGTGGCAAGGATGCCGCGCACCATGGGCGCCAGGTGCGGCGTGAACAGCACCTCCCCGCCGATGATCTGCTCCATCTCGGGGGTGTGCCGGTGCGTCAGCAGGCCGTACGCGGTGAAGTCCTCGTCGACCGATCCGAAGTGCAACGACTCCTTGAGCCCGCGGCCCGCGCCCGACACACCCGAGGCGGCGTCGACCACGATCCCGGTCGGCTCGACCAGGCCACCCCGTACCAGCGGGGCCAGGGCCAGGCCCGCCGCGGTCGGGTAGCACCCCGCTGCCGCGATCAGGGTCGCCCCCGCCAGCTCCTCCCGGAACAGCTCGGGCAGCCCGTACGCAGCATCGCCCAGGAGCTCGGGGGCGCCGTGCTCCTCGCCGTACCAGCGCGGATAGAGGGCGGCGTCCTTCAGACGGAAGTCGGCGGCCAGGTCCACGATGAGGCCCACCCGCGCCCGGAGCTCGGGGACGATGCGCTGGGACTCGCCGTGCGGCAGACCGCAGAACACCAGGTCGAGGCCGCCGAACCGGGCCGGGTCGTTGTCCTCGTAGGCCAGCCCCGGGTAGGCGGCGGCTAGCGACGGCGTGTGCGCCCCGACCGCCTGACCCGCGTGGGAATGGGCCGTGGCCACAGCCACCTCGAATTCGGGATGCCCGGCCAGGAGGCGCAACAGCTCAGACCCGGTGTAGCCCGACGCCCCGAGGATCCCTGCCTTCATCGCATGAGTATACATTGATCTGCATATTCATGCGAACACCGAGGCCGGCTCCGCTGGCTGACACGTCGCCCGCCTTCCCCCGCCTCGCCGGCCCTCGCTCCCGGGCCGAGCCTAGACACTTCTGCCAGAATCGCTGCCCCGGGACCCAATGGGCGCTTTCGCAGCAGGGACGCTCCATCCGTACGGGGGGACCAGAGAGCGGTGTCGCGGCCCAGCACCGGAGCACGGCACGAGAGACGACGGATCCGATCGAAGCGAGGAGCGCATGGCCCGAGTCCCCATCGAGGAAGGGTTCTTCCGGATTCCCGACGATCCGGCTGAGCAGCCGCGGCTGCTCGGGAGCCGCTGCGTCGCCTGCGGGGAGGTGTTCTTCCCTCGTCGACTGGTCTGCGCCAAATGCCTCCACGAGGGCACCGAGGACACCGAGCTCTCGCCACACGGCACCATTCACACCTGGACCTACTGCCACGTCCCGCTCTTCGGCAAGAAAGACGCCGACGTGGCCGGCTACGGCGTGGCCCAGGTCGACTTGCCCGAGGGACCGCGGGTGCAGTCGATCCTCTCCGGCGGGCGCGACGAGTTCGCCATCGGCATGACGGTTGAGATCGACCTCGAGACCCTGGGCCAGAACGCGCAGGGCGACGAAGTCGTCATTTACCGCTTCCGGCCGGCGTCCGGCGGGAGCGCGGCATGAAGCACGGCCTGCGTTTCGAGAATGTCGCCGTGGCCGGCGTCGGCATGGTCCGCTTCGGCATGTTCAAAGACACGCCGAGCGCGCACCTGGCCCGCGAGGCCGGACTGCTGGCCTTGCACGACGCCGGCCTGACGCTGGCTGATGTCGACGAGGCGTTTGTCGGCTACATCCAGCCGGCCTCGATGCTGGGGATCAAGGCCATGAAGGAATTCGGCTTGACCGGCTTGCCCGTGACGCACATAGAGAACGCGTCGGCGACGGGTCTCGTCGCGTTCCGGGAGGCCGCGTGGGCGGTGTCCTCCGGCCGGG
>Ga0302178_10003131_pt1 | contig 12653 bp, 8 predicted proteins | sample I_Palsa_E1_3_FD_198790 | JGI IMG/M metagenome (GOLD analysis project Ga0302178, IMG submission 198790) | Peat permafrost microbial communities from Stordalen Mire near Abisko, Sweden - I_Palsa_E1_3 | ecosystem: Environmental > Terrestrial > Soil > Palsa > Peat permafrost | place: Sweden: Abisko... | reverse complement strand
GCCAAGTATCGTGCAAGTGCTAGCCACCGGCATAGCGAATGCGCTCGGAGTCCACTGATCCCGTTCTGGCAGAAGGAGCGCGTCCCTAGTGGATCTTCCCACTTATACAAATATCTGGCGAATCGAAAAGCGGCTTTACAAGCTTTACGATTTTCGGCTGCCAGCCCCGTTGCCAATCACGTGGATTGCTGTGTTCACCGGGATCACAGTTCCCTATGTCGTTTTCCTTATTGCGATTGGGCTGCCGTTTAACCACAACTTGGTTTGGCTGTACGTACTGCCGCCCGGGGTGCTCACTTGGCTGACGACCCGGCCGGTCATTGAGAGTAAGCGATTGCCGGAACTGGTGACCTCACAGCTTCGTTATGTTGCTGAGCCGCGAGCCTGGTGCCGGATGGCGCCGTTCGCGGAGAAGGACGACATCTTGGTGACGGCCCGGGTGTGGCACAAGCATCCCCCGAAGGCGCGGCCCAAGAAGGCCAGGAAAGCTCCGGCCCACCAGACTGAATCGGCCCGCCAGACTGAAACGGCGCTCGAGGCCGCCGTGAGCGCCGGCGCGGCGGCACCTCTCGTTGCCCCCCGGCCGATTAAGGCCCGGCGAACTGCCGCCCGCACCCCGGCACCCGCGCCGCAGGCGGACATGTCCCAGGCCGTCCCAGCCCAGGCCGCCCCAGCCCAGGCCGCCCCCGCTCAGTCAACCCCAGCCCAGTCGGACCCGTCCTGGTCGGACTCGTCTAGGTCAGCGCAGTCCCGCCCCGTCCTGCTGCCGTCGGCTTCGTCCTGGTCGGCTCCGTCCCAGCCCGCCATGTCCGAGCCGGACGTGTCACAGCCCACGCCTCCGCTGGTCACCCCGCCCGCGGAGTCCTCAGCCACCCGGCCCGTAGCAGCCCAGTCGCCGCAGGCGCCGACAAGGCCCGCGCAGGTACGGCAGATACATATGCCACAGCGGGCGACGGCGCGTCCCGATGGCAAGACTTCCGACCTCAAGGGGACTGAAGCCGAGGGCCCTGAGGTCAGAGGGACCGAGCCCAAGCGAACCTGGCCGCGCAGTCCATGGTCGCGCGAAGATGCGCCTCCGACCAAGCCCGATGAGGGCGGCGAACCGGTCCAGCGCCCCGCGTGGATCTTTCCGCACCGTCCCGCGGCGCAGGATTCCAGGGCTCTGGAAGTCTCGCACGACGCTGAGCCCGCTGCCCGTGAGCTCGGCGGGTCCAGCGTCAAGCCGTTCGCTCCAAAGTCCTGGCCCTCGCTCGGGTCCGGCTCCTTCCCTAAGGCCGGCCCGTTCCCCGAAGCCGGCCCGTTCCCCGAAGCCGGCCCGTTCCCCGAAGCCGAGGACGTACCGGAAACAGGACCCGCCCCCACCAGTGAGCCCGCCGCTACCGCCGAGCAAGCCACCACTGAGCCTGCTGTCCCGTCCGAGCCCGAGTCGGCTCGTCGCCGCAGGCCCGGCTCTCCCCAGCGGCTCCGCCCAGCGCACAGGCCGGAACCTGCGTCTGGTTCGGCCGATGTGGCCCGGCCGGCCTCAGCGTCTCCGTCGGTAGTGACGCCCGCGCGGTCTCAGGCTCCCGCGATAGTGTCAAAGCCCCAGGCTGACTGGTTCCTCCGGGTTCAGGCGCCTGCGCCCGCCGCCACGCCGGAACGGGTTCTGCCCACCGCTCCGGACCCCACCGCGGCCGCACAGCCAGAGCCCGCCGTGTCAGCGGAGCCCGCCGTGTCATCCGCGGCCGCCGAAGTGGTAACGGCCGCACCTGAATCCGGACCCGCGCCGTCCGTATCGGGCGCGCCTGAGTCCGCGGCGAAGGCTTCTCCCGCACCGACGCCGGGGTCGTCACCGTCCTCTGCCCCGGTGTCCTCCCGGCCCGCCCCGCTGCCCCCGTCGGAAGAGACCGCGGACGTAACTGTCCACGATGATCCGGCGCCCGCTGAGGTCGCCGCGCCTGAACCGGCCGCACCAGCGCCGGTTGCTTCCGCATCCGCTCCACCCGCGCCGCAGCCGACAGCCGCGGCCGCACCAGCACCAGCACCAGCACCAGAATCTGCAGCACCAACTACTCAACCTGCGGAACTACGGGTCCAGTCCACGGCGCCTGTCCCGCCTGCGGCTGCTGCTCCCGCCGCCACGTTGGCCGGCGTCGAACGGGACCGGCCGCTGCCGTCCATCGAGCGAGCGCTCAGCGGCCCTGGCAGCCGTGCTGACACCAGCTGGCGGCGCCAGGTGAAGGTGGTCACCGGCGGTCAGGGACCGGGCAAGCCGGACCAGGAGACGCTGGATCGCGACCGGGCCCGGCTGCCGCTGACCGGTTCCCGCCGGATCGTGGTGCTCGGCTGCACCAGAGGCGCGGGACAGACTGTGACGGCTCTCATGGCCGGCCAGATCCTGGCCGCGGCGCGGGGAGTTCCGGTCGCGGCGCTTGACCTGAATCCCGGCGCTACGTCGCTCGCCGCCCGCCGTTCGCCGGCCGTCTCGGTAGCGGCACTGCTGGCCGGCCGTGAGCCGGATGTGCGGGCTGGCGCTGGCTCCGGGGCCAGACTGGACGTGATCGCTGATCCGGCCGGAGCTTATCTGGCCGGAGCCGAACAGGCCGGACCGGCCCGCGCCGTGGAAGGAGCTGACTACCAGCGGCTGGCCGAGCTGCTGGCCGCGCGGTATCAGCTGACCATGATCGACCCGGCCGCCATCGGGCTGACCCGCCTGCTCTCGTTCGCCGACCAGCTGCTGCTGGTCGCCCCGGCCAGCCCGGATGCGGCGACCTCGCTGGCCAATACCCAGCAATGGCTGACCGCGCACGGGCACGGTGAGCTGGCGGGCCGGGCGGTAACGGTGGTCAACGGCGTGAGCAGGCGGACCATGGAGGACGTGCTCAGAGCCGAAACCGTGGCGAGGGGCCGCTCGCGGGCCATCGTCCGGGTGCCATGGGATGACCTGCTGTCGGCACGGCCAGGCACCCCGGCCGCATTGAACACGCAGACCAGGCTCGCCTACACAGCGCTGGCTGGCGTGCTGGTCGCGGGCCTGGCCGCCGCCGAACGCAGAAGCCCCGAACCCAGAAACCCGGAACCCAGAAGCCCCGAACCCAGAAGCTCCAGAGCACCCGTTCCCGGAAGGAATCCTGGTGAGCACTCGGACTAACAGGTCTAAGGGTTCCAGGGGGCGTTCCCGGCTGGGCGTCAGGTACTTCGACGACCGCATCCTGCTCACGGACACTCACGCCTGGGCGTACTACCGGATCCCGTCGGTCTCCTACGAGTTCACGACGCCGGAGGAGCGCGAGGCGCTGGCGACGAACATTACCGTCGCGCTGGCCGCGATCAGGATGGCCGACGCCGAGGTTCACCTGCGCATCGCGCACCGGTCCTACCCGGCGCACGCGTGGGCGACCGGGCTGGACGCGACCTCGGACGGCGGCCCGGGCTGGCGGGATTACCTGGAGCAGACCTATCAGCACGTCTGGAGCAAGGACTTCTGGGCCAAGGAGATCTACCTCGGGGTCCGGCTCGGCCAGCGCGGCGTGCGCGCGCAACTGTCTGGCGGAGTGTTTTCCCAGTTCCGCGGCATGTACGCGCACGGCGAGCGAGGGCTGGGGCTCAATGATGAGGCGGTCGGCACGCCGGAGGTCGTCAAGTGGACCGAGTCCGCCGAGCGGCTGGGCCGAGCGCTGAACGCGAGCGCGCTGGCGGCCAGGCACGCCACCTCGGGTGAGATCGCCTGGCTGATCAGGCACACGCTGATGCAGACGGCGGGAGAGCCGCTGCCGTCCGCGGCTAAACGCAGAAGATGGGGCTCCGGCGAGATCGACATGCTCTTCGAGGGGCAGATTCACAACGGGCGCAGCCTGCTGTGCCTGGAACATATGTCGGGGGAGTCCTACACCGCTTTCATTTCCTTTGCCCGGTTTCCTGATGTGATGTCGTTCCCGGAGGGGGAGCCCTGGCTGCATTACGCCGATTCGCTGCCGTTCCCGGTCGAGTTCAGTTCCCGGATGAAGCTCATACCGCCCGCGAAGGCGAGCAAGGATGTCAGCCGCCGCCTGGCACACGCGCGTGACATGGACGCGCATATTCGCGAGGCGGGCGCGGAGGCGCCTATCGCGCTGGCCGAGCAAATCGCCGCGGCCCGAATGCTCGAGCACGGCATCACCAAGGAACGCCTGCCGTTTGTCTATGGCTGGCACCGGCTGATCGTGGCGGCGCCGACGAGAGAACTGTGCGTTCGCCGGGTGGAGGCGGTCGTCGAGCATTATCGCGATATCGGAATCGACGTGGTCAACTCGACCGGTGACCAGTTTTCGCTGTTGTCTGAATCGCTGCCGGGCGAGCGGATCCGGCTGACTTCATACGTGCAGCGCCAGCCGCTTTACACGATCGCCGGCGGAATGCCGACCGCGACGGTGGAACTCGGCGACCGGGTCGACGGGGGGAGCGGCTGGATCGGGCCGTATATCGGCGAGACGCTCGGCCGGGCGCGCTCCATCGTGCACTTTGACCCGCTGCTCGCGGCCGCGCGCAACCGGCCCACCGCCGTCGCCATCACCGGCGAACCCGGCGGCGGCAAGACGACGCTGGCCATGCTGCTGATCTACCAGCTGGCGCTGCGCGGCGCGACGGTGGCGGTGATCGACCCGAAGGGCGACGCCGAATCGCTGGTGGAGTACCTGAGGCGGCAGGGCCGTAAGGCGCGGGTGCTGCCGCTCGGTGCGGCCGCGCCCGGTCTGCTCGACCCGTTCTCGTTCGGTGCCGACCTGTCCGAGAAGCGGACGATGGCCACCGAGACGCTGCGCCTGCTGCTGCCCAGGATGAGCGAAGAGCGGGAAAGCGCCATGATCCAGGCGGTGGGCGCGGTGGCCGGCACCGAGCGGCCCAGCCTCGGGAAGGTCATCACCCACCTGGAGGAGGCCGACGATCCGGCCTGGAAGAACACTGGCGCGGTCATGCGGTCGATCTCCGAGATGCGGCTGGCCCGGCTGTGCTTCGCCCCGTCTGCGGGTCAGCAGATCGACGCGGAAGGCTGGACGACGGTCTTCACGCTGGCCGGGCTGACCCTGCCTGATACCACCACCAGCCGGGACGATTACTCCTACGAGCAGCGGCTGTCGGTCGCGCTGCTCTACCTGGTGTCCCAGTTCGCCCGCAAGCTCCTGAACGGCATCGACAGGACCGCGCCCAAGGCGATCTTCCTGGACGAGGCGTGGGCGATCACGTCTACGCCCGAGGGCGCCAAGCTGGTGCCGGAGGTGTCCAGGATGGGCCGGTCCAGGAACACGGCGCTGATCCTGGTCTCGCAGAACGCCGGTGACCTGCTGAACGAGCAGGTGACCAACTGCCTGTCCGGGGTCTTCGCGTTCCGGTCGACCGAGCGCGGCGAGGTAGCGAACGTGATGTCGCTGCTCGGGGTGGCGCCGTCGGATGAGCACAAGGCGGTGCTGCGTTCCCTCGGCAACGGCGAGTGCATTTACCGCGATCTGGACGACCGGGCCGGCCGGATCGGGATCGACCTGGTCTCCGATGAACTGAGGGACTGGATCGACACCAACCCCACCCGGGCCAAGAGCCAGGCCGAGGCCAGGACCAAACGATCGCCCCGCGCCGACGATCTTCCCCAGCCGAGCGAACACGCATCGGCAGTAGGCACGTCCTCGACCCGAACGCGAGCCGCGGAAGCGTCGTCGTAACCGGCAGAACCAGGAGTTCTCCCTGATGGCTATCTCGCTATCCCCGCTCCAGCCTGGTGCGCGGGCCCGCACTGACTCATCGGTTCGCGGTCGCCACGTCGTGCGCTGGGCTGTCCGGGTGCTCCTGCTGGTCGTGGCGCTGCTCGCGATGGCCACGCCAGCGCTCGCCGCGACCCACGCGGCCCCGGGCGCTCACACCTCCAGCCCAGCCCAGGCCACGTCGGCGGCCAAGGCAACCCCCGCCTCCCAGGTCAGCCTGACCGCGATGGTCACGCCGGACCTGACCCAAGAACCCGGCGGGGTCTGCCAGGTGCCGGGCATCGGAGACATCGGCGGCCTCGTCGGGTTGTGCTCACAGGGTTCGAGCGGGCTCGTCGGCGACCTGAACAACATCTGCGAACCCTCGCTGCCCCAGCCCGAGCAGGCGACCGGCGGCATCGACGCGATGGTCGAACCGCCTGCCACCGCGGCCGGCGGGAAGACGCTGTATGACAACTACGGGATCTCCGGCCAGTTCTGGGCCGCCCATGGCCTGCAGTGTTCCGACATGACCTCGCTGATCGGCAACAACGTGGCCGGCATGGTCTTCGACGCGGCCAAGTCCCTGGACCGGGTGACGATCACGGTCTATCAGTCGGCGGCGGGCAATAACATCCTCACCTGGCTGCAGAACGCCGTGAACGGGCTGATCAGCGCGCTCGGCAACGCGATCTACTTCCCCTACCTGGCGCCGGTAGTCATCCTCGGTGCGATCTGGCTGGCCTGGCAGGGCCTGATCCGCAAGCGGGCCACCCGCACCATCGAGGGCACGCTGTGGATGGTGGTGGCCTGCGCGGCCGCGATCGCGCTGATCGGCAAGCCCGCGGACTTCACCGGGGTCGGGACGACCGTCTCCAACGGCGCCACCCAGGTGCTCAACACGGCATTCGCCAAGCTGCCGACCCCGGCCGGAAGTAACTGCCTGCCGGTGCAGGCCGGCGACCCGCAGAGCGTCACCTCCAACTACGCCTTCACCTCGGGTAACGGCCTGGTGGACCAGAACGCTAACGAGCTGTGGTCGGTCCTGGTGTGCGAGCCGTGGCTGTATGGGGAGTTCGGCACCACCGCGGCCACTAACAGCAACGGCAGCCAGACCGTGGTGGGCCAATACGGCAGGCAGCTGCTCTGGTCACAGGCGATCGCGGCCAATGAGACGCCCACCAATGCGCTGATCCAGGCCAAGCAGGCGACCTATACCGGTATCGCGAACTCGCTCCAGCAGAACGATCCCGGTGTCTACCCCTTGTTCCAGGGGAACCAGTGGACCACCCGGCTGGAGATCGCCTTCGCCTCGGTGTTCGCCGCGCTCGTGGCCGGCCTGCTGATCTTGCTGATCGCGCTGACACTGATCGTGCTCAAGCTCGGCTTCCTGCTGCTGCTCGTGGCCGGCCCGTTCTTCCTGATCGTCGGCACGCATCCGGGGTTCGGCCGGGTCATCGCGATCCGCTGGTTCGAGATGCTTGTCGGCGTCTTGATGAAACAGGTCGCGATCGCGATCGTGCTGAGCGTCCTGCTCTACTGCTACTCGCTCATCATGGGGACCTCTGCCGCGGTGCTGCCGTGGGCGCTGAAGATCCTGATGATTTCGCTGGTCACGGTGGCGGTGTTCATCTACCGCAAACCGTTCCAGCATCTGTTCTCCGCCGTCGGGTACGGCACCGTCGGCTCCACCGAACGGGCCGAGTACAGCCTGCGCGAGGCGGGCTCTACCTTCCGGCGGTCGACGCTAGACGCGGCGACGGTGGCGGTGCCAGGCGTGGCCGGCTACCGGGCCGCCCGGTGGGCGCGCCGCAATCCCGGCCAGGCTGCCGCGGTCGCCGCCGGGGTGGCGGCCGGCGCTGGTGCTGGCGTGGCGGCCGGTTCGGCGGCCTCGGCCGATTCCGCCGCCCGGGCCGGCACCGTGGCGAGCGCGTCGAGCGACGCGTACGCTTCGCGGTTGCGCCCCGACGCCCCGCCCCCGGCCGACGGGGAAGGCGAGGCCAGCTCGGGCGGCCGCCGGGTGGTCAGCGGGGTCAGCGCCGCAGGCACGGCGCGCCACAGGAACATGCCGGAAGCGGCCAGCGGCGGCCGGGCCGCCCCGCCCCTTGACCTGCCGCCCAGGTCCGGCAGCGGACCGGCCGGGACCGCCGGGTCGGCGTCCGGCTGGTCTCGCGGCGCCGGGCGCTCGGCGGCGGCCGGCCAGGCCGGCCCGCGCACCCGGGCCGCGTCCGCAGGATCTGCTGGCCCCTCCCGGCTCTCCGCCCGTTCGAGCTCGGCGAGGCCCGCGCCGCCCATCATCGGCGGCGGCGCCAATGGAGCCAGCCGAAGCAACGGCGGCAGCGGAAGCAACGGTGGCAGCGGAAGCAGCGGAGGCAGCGGAGGCAGCGGAAGCCCGGCCTGGCCGTCGAGCGGATGGTCCGCCGTGAGTGCCCGGCAGCGGTCCGGCGCCGGACCGAAGCCGAACCCGGCGACCCCGGCGCCGGCCGAGCCGGCCGACCGGGGCGGCAAGGCCGCCGGCGGACGGGGCCGGGACGACCAGCCCTCGGTACCGTTCTGGCTGCGCCCGATACGGCGCGATAAGTAGCGGCGGCCCCGGTGGATCTCAGCCCGGCCCAGCAGAAGGCCGTATTCGTCCTCGTGGTGGTCGTGCTGGCCGCCCTCGGCTACTGGCTCATCCTGCCCAAGCTGTCCCACTCGGGAGGCCAGCCCGCGGCCGCCGCCTCGACCACCCCGGCGGCGAGCGCGTCCGCCTCCGCGTCAGCCTCAGGAAACCCGGGCATTACGGAAACCCCGGCGGTGACGGCGTCGCCGGCCGCGGCCGGGAGCGTGAACATTTACTCCTGGCTGCCGTTCACCCAGCAGGGCCTGGCCGATGCCGCCGCGGTGACGATGAAGTTCAGCGTCGACTACAACACCTTCACCTACACCGAGAGCCCGGCCGCGTACGTGGCCAAGATGGGCGGGCTGATCACCGGGTCGCTAGCCGCGACGTTGCAGGCGTCCTACTCCACCCCCGGCGTGGCCACGCTCCGGACCAACCAGAAGCAGGTCTCCACCGGAACCGCGGTGATCAACTCGCTGCGGGCCTTCGGTCCGTCCAGCCTGACGTTCATCGTCACCACCGGGCAGCGCCTGGTCAGCTCGCGCGGGACCACCAACGGCAGCACGCAGTACGCGGTCACGGTCACCGGCTCGGGCACCAGCTGGCAGGTGGACGATATCGAGCTGGCGTCGGCGGGCAATTCATGACGAACAGGCTCCTGGTCCGGTCCGAGACGAAACAGGTCAGGACCGGCCAGGGAGCGGTTCGCGGTGGCCCCCGGCTGCTCGTGCTCGGCATCTTCGGGCTGATGGGCCTCGCGGGCCTCGCCTTGCTGGCGGTGCCCATAATGATCGGCAGCAACGAATTTTTCGCGGCCAGCGCCGGCTGCTCGGGCCAGCAGACCGGAACGACCGGGCAGCCCGCGGCAGGCACCAAGGCCAAGTCGATCCCGGCTGACTACCTGTCCTGGTACCAGAAGGTCGGGCAGCAGTACGGCGTGCCGTGGACGATCCTGGCCGGGATCGGGACGGTGGAAAGCGACAACGGCCAGACCACCCTGCCCGGCGTGCATAGCGGGGAGAACGCCTTCGGGGCGGCCGGGCCGATGCAGATCGGGATCGGCGGCGCGGCCGGGGACGTCTGGGGCGGCGCGGCGGTCCATCCGGCCAGCGAGGTGGTCAACGGCGTCGCGACCGACGAGGACGGCGGCCCGGACGCGAGCGTCTACGACCCCGCCGACGCGATCGCGGGCGCGGCCAAGTACCTGCTGGCGGCCGGCGTCACGACCGACCCGTCGGCGGCCATCTTCGCCTACAACCACCTGCAGTCCTACGTGGAGAGCGTGCTGTACTACGCGGGCGCCTACGCGGGCGGCAACTTCTCGGTGGTGTCCGCGGACATACCGTCGAGCAACACGGTCGCCGGGTGCGCGACGACCACCGGGAGCATTTCGACCGTCGCGGCGCCGAACCAGGCCGTGGCCACCGCGATCGCGTACGCGCAGGACCAGATCGGCAAGCCGTACCTGTTCGGCGGCACGGGCCCGGACGCCTTCGACTGTTCCGGCCTGGTGATGATGGCCTATCGGGCCGCCGGGATCAACATCGCGCGGACCTCGGAGGAGCAGTGGGTGACCGAGCAGCAGGTCCCGGCCTCTGCGGTGCAGCCGGGGGACCTCGTGTTCTTCGCCGGCGCGGACGGTACCACGACGTCTCCGGGGCACGTCGGCCTGGTGATCGGGAACGGGGAGATGGTCGAGGCCTACGCGACGGGCTTCCCGATCCGCATCTCGACGTACGGGAAACCCAGCTCAGCACCCGGCGATCAGGATCCGATCGGTTTCACCCAACCCTGGGCGCAGACCGGCACCGTCATCAACGCCGCCGGCCAGCCGTCCACCAGCCCCAGCGCGTCCACCAGCCCCAGCGCGTCCACCAGCCCCAGCGCGTCCACCAGCCCCAGTGTCCAGCCCGGCTGACAGGCGTACCCGGGTCCCCGCTGGTGTGCTTCCGGTTACTTCACCGTCAGGTACCCGAGTTGGGCCACGATTGACCGTCTCCGGTACCGTGGGGCGCTGACCTGCTGGTTCGCAGTTCTTGAAAGCTGAACTTGCGCACTAGGCATTAGCCCGGCGGAGCCGTTCGGCTGCTTGTGCCCGGAGCGCATCGCCGCCCAGCGGGGCGGCGCCGTACAGTGCTTCCTCCCGGGCGTTGTACGCGGCCATCCACAAGCTGGCCGCCCACGCGATCTCCTGCTCCACGGCCGTGAACATGCGCCCGCGGATGTCCTGGTAAGCCACCAGGAACGCCTCGGAGCTCTCGACCGGCGCTAGCACGGGCGGCCCGGCGCTGGCGAAAGACCCGCTCGCCGCTCCTGCCAGCGCCGCCTCCGGCTGCCACGCCAGGCTGTCCCAGTCGTGCACCGCCCACACCTGCTGACCGTGCCACCGCAGGTTCTGCGCCTCGAAGTCGGCGTAGCCCAGCACGCACGGCAGGCCGGCGGCCAGTATCCGCCTCCGGGTCCGGTCGGCCACCTCAGCGACGTACGCGGGCACGACGCTCTGGTCCCGGCTATCCAGGCAGCCGATCGCCGGCCACACCCCCGGATCGGTGTGGTCCCAGCGCACCCAGGGCGGATTCGGCAGCGGCGGCGCGACGGTCACGCCGGCCAGTTCGGCCATCAGCCGGGCGAACACCTCCGCGTAGCGCACGGTCGCGTCCGGCGCGTCCCCGGGCAGCATCTCGCCGCCGGGCCGGAACTCTTCCGCGTGCACAGCCAGCGAGCCGGCCCCGGTCACCGGCGTGAGCGGCCGGGCACAGGGAAACCCGCGCCCGGCCAGCCGGGCCTGCGCCGCGACACACGCCACGGCCCGGCCGTCATCGGGGCGCGCCTTGACTACCACCTCCGTACCGCCGGCCAGCCGCAGGCCGAACACCATCGAGACCTGCTGCAGCCGGAACAGCACGCCGGCGGGTTCGCCACCCAGATGATCCAGGCACCAGGCCGGCAACCAGTCCGGCAGATCGTCCAACGCCACAATCAGGACTGTGCCACAGGCACCGGACCACGCAGCGTACCCGGTCCCCGCTGGTGTACTTCCGGTTACTTCACCGTCAGGTAGATGGCGCTGCCGAGACCCGCGGCCAGGCAGTAGATCGCGAACGGCGTCAGCGTCCGCGAGGCGTCGCTGAGGTACCGCACCAGGAACCGCAGCGCGAGGTAGGCGCCGATGCCGGACAGCACGCTGCCGAACAGCACCTGCGCCCGGATCCCGTGGCCGAGCGGCCCGGTCAGGTCATGCAGCTTGAACACCCCGGCCGCGAAGATGACGGGTGCCGAGAGCAGGAACGAGAACCGGGCCGCGTCCTGCCGGGACAGTCCGCGGAACATGCCGCTGACCATGACGATGCCGTCCCGGCTGATCCCCGGCAGCAGCGCGAAGATCTGCATCGAGCCGAGGACGATGCCGCCGAGGTAGCCGACGCCGACCAGGCGCCGGTCCGATTCCACCGCCACGCTGGCCTGCTGCTGTTTCGCCGCCCGCTGCCCGGACGAATGCCGTCCGCCGCCACCCGCGCCGACCCTGCCCCCAAAAGCCCCTCCAGCCGTCCCGGCCGCCACCGTTGCCCGCTGCCGCTCGGCGGCCCTTTCGGCGTCCGCGGCCGCCTGCTGCGACTCCTCCTCGGCGCCGCGCCGGCGCAGCCGCTCGCCGCCCAGCAGGATCAGCCCGTTCACGAACAAGAAGCCCGCGACCAGGACCGGCTTGCTGAAAACGTGGGTGAACAGGTGCTGGAGCAGGGCCCCCGCGATCCCGACCGGGATCGTCGCGAGGATGAGCATCCAGGCCAGCGTCTGATCCGTCCCCTGCGGTTCCCATCGCCTGGTCCCTGGCTCGGGCCGGGCGAAGTGCCGGAGCGAGGCGAAGAAGGCCACGATGATCCGGACCCAGTCCCGCCAGAAATAGATGATCATGGCAATGGCGGTGGCGACATGCAGCCCGACGATGAACGCCAGGTACGGCGAGTTGGGCGCGGACACGCTCAGGTCCTTGGCCCACTGACCGCCGACGATGGCCGGGATGAGCACGCTGTGGCCCAGGCTGGACAGCGGGAATAGTTCGGTCACGCCCTGGATGAGGCCGACGATCCCGGCCTCTCCGTACGTCAGATGCGACATGCCAGCCCTTCGCTCCCGCGGACCAACCCGGCCCCAAAGACATAAATCATGATGCCGAACGAACACTGCTGCGGGCTCACGAACACCTGCGTGTCCCCCTGGGATCGTCCTGCGGTGCCGACCCAAAACCCCCGGCCCAAGCCCCCAGCTATCGTAGCCGCGCCGTCACCCGCCCGGCCCCACCTTCACGCTGTCTTAGTCACGCCTGTTAGTGCCCCCGCCCCCACGGCCCCCCCGGCCCCCACGGC
>Ga0302178_10003124_pt1 | contig 12679 bp, 8 predicted proteins | sample I_Palsa_E1_3_FD_198790 | JGI IMG/M metagenome (GOLD analysis project Ga0302178, IMG submission 198790) | Peat permafrost microbial communities from Stordalen Mire near Abisko, Sweden - I_Palsa_E1_3 | ecosystem: Environmental > Terrestrial > Soil > Palsa > Peat permafrost | place: Sweden: Abisko... | reverse complement strand
TCGTCGGGCTTGGTCAGCTGCGCGATGTCTCGCACCCACTTGGCCAGCTCGGGGAAGCTTGTCTGTTTTTGATCGTCAATAACGTCCGCGCTGAACATTTCCATCTCTCCTGCATAGGACTTACCCGGAGTAGTCCTGTCCGACGGTGGTTACGCTATAAATGGTCTAGTCCATTATTGCCGGGTGGCAATGCGCCTAGAACAGAGCCGAAGATCCCCGCACCATGGGGACCCAGGTGGTCGTGTCTCGCGGCGATGTGGTGCCTCACCAGCGAGTATGCGGTTCCGGCCATTCACGCTCCACGAGATCATTCGTGTCGTCGATGCCAGGCAACTATCACCTGCGGACAGCGGCCGACCTTTATCCGCGTCCACCACGATGAGGTATATATACCTAAGAATAGCCAGGGCATGCCGTCGAAGTGCTAGCTCCGGGCTGTGATAAGGGACACCTTCGGGCGCGCCGCGGCTAATTCAGCTGTTTTACCGGAGTCAGGCGTCACGGCGGGCGAGCAGGTAGGCGGCGGCCGCCAGCATCAGCGCCGCCCAGATGCACAGCACGCCAAACCCCTGCCACGGTGACAGCAGGTCACCGGACACTTCCTGCGTGTGCGTGATCAGCGTCCCGGCCTGCTCGGGCAGGTAGGCGTTGATGTGGGCGCCCCAGCTGCCCGGCAGCAGGCCGGACAGGATGGGCAGCACGAAAACGACGCCGATGGCCGTGGAGATGGCGCCGGCCGTGTGCCGGATCATCGTCCCGATCGCCAGCGAGAACAACCCGAGCACGGTGAGGTACAGGCCGGCCCCGGCTACCGCGCGGGCCACGCCCTCCTCACCCAGCGACACCGCGACGTGGGCGTGCAGGATGGCCGAGCCGGCGAAGAACGAGAAGAACGCCACGATCTCCGTCACCACGAGCAGCAGCAGGGCGAACACCACCGCCTTGGCGGCCAGCATCGGTATCCGGCGCGGCACGGCCAGCAGCGAGGCACGAATAACCCCGCTCGAGTACTCGCTCGTCATGACCAGCACGCCGAGCACGGCGATCGCGAGCTGCCCTAGTCCGACCCCCGCCCCCAGGATGAAGCCGACCGGGTCAGACAGGGCGCTGGCATCCCGGGACGCGGCGTGCGGACCGTTCCAGTGTGATTCGGTCAGCCAGGTGATCAGCGCGGTGAGGCCGACGCACACCACGATGAAAATAAGCAGCGTCCAGACGGTCGAACGCACCGAGCGGATCTTCGTCCACTCAGCCCGCATCAGGTTGGCGAACCCGGCGCGGCCTCCGGTGGCCGGGCCCGCGGGCCTGCGGGCCGGGGTAACGGACGTGGTCGTCATCGGGCGGTCCCTTCTCCGGCGTTCACCGGATCCGCGCCGTGCGTGCCGAACTCCAGGCTGCCGGACGTCAGCTCCATGAACGCCTCTTCCAGCGAGGCCATCGGGGTCAGCTCGTGCAGCACGACCCCCCCGGACGCGGCGATCTCGCCGATCCGGGACGCCGGCAGCCCGGTGACCGTGAGCAGCCCGGCGCCCGGGCTCGAGGGGCCAGGTGCCGCCTTGCCGCCGGCCTGGGCGATCAGGCCCGCCAGCCGGTCCGCGTCGGGGGTACGCACCCGGACCGACTGGTCCGTGCTGCGCGCGATCACATCCTCGGTGCTGGACTCGGTGATGAGCTTGCCCCGGCCGATGACGATCAGGTGGTCGGCGGTGACGGCCATCTCGTTCATCAGGTGACTGGACACAAAGATGGTCCGGCCCTCGCCGGCGAGCTGCTTCATCAGGTTCCTGATCCACAGCACGCCCTCGGGATCGAGCCCGTTGACCGGCTCGTCAAGCAGCAGGATCTCCGGGTCGCCGAGCATGGCCCCGGCCACGCCCAGCCGCTGGCTCATGCCGAGCGAGAAGCCGCCTGCCCGCTTGCCGGCCACGGCCTGCAGGCCCACCAGGCCCAGTACCTCCTCGACCCGGCGGGCCGGCAGGCCCTGGGTCTGGGCCAGGAACAGCAGGTGATTGCGGGCACTGCGGCCCGGGTGCACGGACTTGGCCTCGAGCAAAGCCCCGACCGTCCGCAGCGGATCGTGCAGGTCACGGTAGGGCTTGCCGTCGATGAGCGCGGTACCGCTGGCGGGCCGGTCCAGGCCCAGGATCAGGCGCATGGTGGTGGACTTGCCCGCGCCGTTGGGCCCGAGGAATCCCGTCACCCGGCCCGGCTCTACGGTGAAGGTCAGGTGGTCCACCGCCGCCTTGCCCCCGTAAAACTTGGTCAGGTCACGCACCTCAATCATGCCGCTGCTCCTTGCCGTGAGCCTGCGTGCGCCGCCGTGTGGTCATCACGCGACCGACGGTTGGTCCGTATGGCCAAGGCCTCACCGTTCCCGGCGGCCACCGCGAAAACGCCGAACCCCAGCGACGACGGAGTGTCTTGATTCCTCGTCCCCGTATCGTCTTCGGCCGAGGGATCGCGTGCGTCGACACAAACCGTACCCTCGGCAGCGGGGCACGGCCAACCAGGCTCCGGCGTTTCGCCGGTAAAGCTTGGGTCTCGGTCGCCGCGGCGACCGCTCCGGGGCGCCAGCGGGCGTGCCCGGTGCCAGGTGCCCCGGCGCGGATGAGGTCGAGCCGCGGTCTCGGGTCCTGGCTGCGGCCGGCCTGCGGTGGGCGGCTGCCCGCGGCGAACTGATCGGGCCAGCTGGCGCCCGGGCCCGCGTATCCCTGCTCGGCCGCGGCGTGCAGGGTCCACTGCGGGTCGTACAGATGGGTCCGGCCCAGGGCGCACAGGTCGGCCCGGCCCGCCAGGATGAGGGAGTTCACGTCGTCGTAGGATGAGATCGCCCCGACCGCGATCACCGCGACACCGTACCTGCGTCCGATCTCGTTACGGATCCGGTCGGCGTACGGCGTCTGGTAGCTGCGGCCGAAGGCGGGTCTTTCCTCGCTGACGACCTGCCCTGTCGACACGTCGATTCCGGCGGCGCCGTGCTCGGCGAAGGCACGGGCGATCTCGACGGTGTCGTCGATGTCCAGGCCGCCCTCGCACCAGTCGGTCGCCGAGATCCGCACCGTCATCGGCCGATCCTGCGGCCACGCCGCGCGGACCGAGTCGAAGACCTCCAGCGGGTAGCGGAGCCTGGCGGCCGGCGAGCCGCCGTAGCGGTCGGTACGCCGGTTGGTCAGCGGAGACAGGAATGACGACAGCAGGTAGCCGTGCGCGCAGTGCAGTTCGAGCAGGTCGAAGCCCGCCCGCGCCGCCGCCCGGGCCGCCGCGGTGAACTGGCCCCTGATCTCGTCGAGTTCGGCCGCGGTGAGCTCGCGCGGTGTCTGGCTGCGGGCCGCGTAGGGTATCGCGGAAGGACCGCACACCTCCCAGTTGCCTTCGGACAGCGGGGTGTCCATGCCGTCCCATATCAGCCTGGTCGAGCCCTTGCGGCCGGAATGGCCGAGCTGGATACCGATCTTGGCCCCGGTGCGGCCGTGTACGAAGGCGGTGATCCGGCGCCAGGACTCTTCCTGCCCGGCGGTGTAGATCCCGGTGCATCCGGGCGTGATCCGGCCCGCGGGGGAGACGCAGACCATCTCGGTCAGCACGAGCCCGGCACCGCCGAGCGCCTTGCTGCCGAGGTGGACCAGGTGGAAATCACCCGGTACCCCGTCGCGAGCCGAGTACATGTCCATCGGGGAGACGATCACGCGGTTGGGCAATTCCAGCCCGCCGAGCCGGAACGGCTGGAACATCGGCGGCCGGGCCCTGCCGGGCTCCCCCTGGCTTCGCGCGAACCAGGTGTCCAGCGCGGCGACGAACTCGGGGTCGCGCAGGCGGAGGTTGTCGTAGCTGACCCGCCGGCTCCTGGTGACGATGTTGAAGGCGAACTGGTGCGGGTCCTGGCCGGCGTACTGGCCGATGTTCTCGAACCACTCCAGGCTGGCCTGGGCGGCTCGCTGGGTGGACGCTACCACCGGGCGGCGCTCCCGCTCGTAGGCGGCCAGGGCGGCGCTGACGGTGCCCGGCCCGGCCGGGACCTGCTCGTGCAGGCAGGCGGCCAGGGCCAGCGCGTCTTCCATGGCCAGCTTGGTACCCGAGCCGATCGAGAAGTGCGCGGTATGCGCGGCGTCGCCGAGCAGCACCACATTCTCGTGCCGCCAGGTCCGGCACCTGACGGTGGTGAACGTGGTCCAGCGGGAGTTGTTGGCGGCCAGGCGGTGCCCGCCGAGCACGTCGGCGCACAGGCCGCGGATGAGGTCGATGGAGCCTTCGTCGCTCTGGCCGGGCGCCAGGTGACCGGCGGCGGCATCGGCGAATCCGGCCCGGCGCCACACGTCTTCGTGCATCTCCAGGATGAAGGTGCTGGCCTGGTCGCTGTACGGGTAGCCGTGCACCTGCATGATCCCCGCCGGGGTGTCCAGGACGTAGAACTTGAACGCGTCGAAGACGCGGCTGGTCCCGAGCCAGATGTACCTGCAGGCCCGTCGTTCCAGCTCGGGCCCGTAGCTGGCCGCGAACCTGGCGCGGGTGGCCGAGTTCATCCCGTCCGCGGAGACCACCAGGTCATGGGTCGCGGCCAGGCCGGCGATGTCGGTGACCTCGGTGCGGAACAGGACCCGCACGCCGAGTTCGGTGCAGCGGGCCTGCAGGATAGCCAGCAGCCGCTTCCGGCTCATCGCGGCGAAACCGTGCCCGCCGGAGGTGAAGGTAGTACCGCGGAAGTGCACGTCGATGTCGTCCCACCGGGCGAACTCGCGGCGCATGGCCGAGAAGATCTCCAGATCGGCGTGCTCGATGCCGCCGAGGGTCTCGTCGGAGAACACGACCCCGAAACCGAAGGTGTCGTCGGCGGCGTTTCGCTCGGTGACGGTGATCTCATGCCGGGCGTCGAGCTGCTTGGCGAGCGCCGCGAAGTACAGGCCGCCGGGACCACCGCCAAGGACCGCGATACGCATGGCGCCCATCCCTTCCTCCCGGGCCCGATGCTATGCCGGAACTTCTACGGTCGTCAATAAAGCGCGATATAGCGAAGAGGCGCGCGCTATGGTGCCGTCATGGACTCCGAACGGATCAATCCGCCTGAACTCGGCCGGCCCTCCGGCTTCTCGCACGCCGTGTCGGCGACCGCTAGCCGGATGGTGTTCCTGGCCGGCCAGCTCGGAACCGGCCGGGACGCCAAGATCGTCGACGGCGGCGTGGTGGCGCAGTTCGAGCAGGCGCTGGCCAATGTGCTCACCGCGCTGGCCGCGGCCGGCGGCCAGCCGCAGGACCTGGTCAGCCTGACCATTTACCTCCTCGATATCGAGGACTACCAGGCCCGCAGCCGCGAGATCGGCGCCGTATGGCGACGGCTGGCCGGGACCGGGTATCCGGCCATGGCCGGCGTGGGCGTGACGCGGCTGTGGGACCCCATGGCGCTGGTGGAGATCCAGGGCATCGCGGCGGTCAGCCGCTGATGATCCGCTGTACATAGGCCCGGGCCGGTTCCTCCAGCATCGAGCGCAAGGCGAAGAACTCCTCGGCGGCTCGGATGCCGATCCAGTCCGCAGGCAGCAGTTCCGCGGGCAGGCCGGGGTCGAGGTAGGGGAGTCGCCGCCAGTCGGTGAGCACCCGCACGTAATCGGCAAACGCCTCGACCTGCGTCCAGGCCGGGACGTTCTGCTCCTGGACGTGCTCCCAGCGGCGCATGGCCGGCTCGTGCGTCCGGAGGAACGATTCGTACCGGCGCTCGAGCTCGTCCAGGTCCCACCAGCGGCGGATCTTGCTGGCCGGATCGCCGAAGGCGAGATGATCCGCGTGGAACAGGTCGGCGTAGGAGTCGAGCTCCAGCCGCCGCAGGGTCTCGGCGGTGGTGTCGCCAGGGTGAGCCGGCACGATCCAGACCCCGGGCGCGACCATCCCGAACCCCAGCCGGGCCAGCTCCGACCGCAGCACATGACGCCGGTGGCGTTCGGTTTCCGGTACCGAGAAGACGGCGAGCAGCCAGCCGTCGGCGGGCGTCGCACGGCCTGGCCGGAAGATCCTGGCGTCACCTTCACGCAGGATGGCCAGGGCCTCCGCAGACAGCTGATACCCCGCTGAGCCCCCGTGCCGGCGCGGCAGCAGGATTCCCCGCCGCTTGAGCCTCGATATGGCCGAACGGACCGCGGGCTCGTCTACCGCCAGGTCGGCTAGCAGCCTGATCAGGGCCGCCACCGACAGCCAGCCGCCGTCACGCCTGGCGTACAGCCCGTAGACCGTGACGATCAGATGGCGCAGCCGGGCCGGCCCGGCTGCGGCGGCCCCGCCTGATTCGTTCGTTTCCGCTACGGCCGTCACTGGGTCACGATACCAAGAGCGCCCGCGTCGCCGGGCGACGCGGGCGCGGATGGTCAGGTGCGCGGGAAGCCTGGTTCAGCCCTTGACTTCAACCAGGCGGCCGGTTTCCACCTCGTAGACGAAGCCGCGGACCGAGTCTTTGTTCGGGATGTAGGGGCTGGCCTTGATCCGGGCGATGGACTGGCGGACGTCGCCTTCGAGGTCGGGAAAGGCCTCCAGGGCGAACGGCGGCCGGATGCCGGTGTCGGCCTCGATCTGGGCCTTCACGTCGTCGTCGTGGAAGGTGAGCATCCCGCAGTCGGTGTGGTGGATGAGGATGATCTCGCTGGTGCCGAGCAGTCGCTGCGAGATGGTGAGGGACCGGATGACGTCATCGGTCACGACGCCGCCGGCGTTGCGGATGACGTGGGCGTCGCCCTCGGACAGCCCCAGCACGCCGTACGGGTTGAGGCGGGCGTCCATGCAGGCGACGACCGCGACGTGCGAAGCGGGTGGCAGCGGCAGGTCTGCCTTATCGAAGTTGGCGGCGTACCGGCCGGAGTTGGTGACAAAGGTATCGGTGCTGCTCATGCTTTCTCCCCAGAACAAAACGGATCAGATATCGGCGAGATCGTATCCACTCAGCCGCCAGTCAAACCCGACTTAACAGACCAGAAATACCAGGTTAGCCGATGCCGAACCAGCCGCCGACCGTCAAGCCCAGGACCGCAATGGCCATGATGGCGATCACGACGACGCAGACGGTGGCGATGACGCGGAAGATCAGCCCGTTCGCCGCTGTCCCCAGCACGCTGCGGCGGTTGGCCAGCACCAGGACGTAGGTGAGCAGGATAGGGGTGATCAGCCCGTTGAGCACCTGGGCTTGCACGAGCAGCTGGATGAGGTTCCCCGGGATCAGGGCGACAGCCGCCCCGATGACGACCTGTCCGGTGAACAGGCCCAGAAACAGCTTGGCTTCGCGGAAGCTCTTGCCCACTGACCGTTCGGCCCCGACGGCTTCGCTGAGCGCGTAGGCCGTCGAGAGGGGCACGACCGCGGCGGCGAGGGAAGAGGCGCCGAGCAGGCCGAGGGCGAACAGCTCCGCGGCGAACCGCCCGGCGACCGGGCGCAGGGCCTGGGCGGCTTGCTGGGCGGAGGCGAGCGGTGCCCGGGTCTTGATGGCCGCGGCCGTGGCCACGATGATGAAGATGCTGATCAGGTCGGCGAAGATCGCGCCGCCGACGGCATCCACGCGTTCTTTGCCGTAGTCGTCGGGGCCGATGCCTTTGTCGGCGATCGCGGCCGCGATGTAAAACTGCATGTAGGGCGTGATGGTCGTGCCGATCAGGGCCACGGCCAGCAGGAGGAACGCCTTGCTGTCGGTGAAGTGCGCCCAGATGAGATCGCTGCCCGCCTGGGTCAGGTTGGGGTGGGCCAGGATAGCGGCGATGGGGTAGGCCAGGAACGCCAGGGACAAGATGAGAAAGACCTTCTCGGCGTACCGGTAGGAGCCGTACACCACCAGCGCCCAGATCACTGCCGCCGCGACCGGGATCGATATGTACTTGCTGACGCCGACCAGTTCAAGCGCGGCGGCGATGCCGGCGAATTCTGACACGACCAGCCCGACATTGGCGACCAGGAAGGCCAGCAGCGCGAACGCCGTCACGCGCAGGGAGAACTGCTCGCGGATCAGCGCGCCGAGCCCTTCGCCGGTGAAGGCGCCCAGGCGGGCGCACATTTCCTGCACCACCACCAGCGCCACGGTGATCAGCACCATCAGGAACAGGGTCTGATAACCGAACTGCGCCCCGGCTGAGGCGTAGGTGGCGATGCCGCCGGCGTCGTTGCCCGCGTTCGCGGCGATCAGGCCGGGGCCGGCGAATGCCACCGCGAGCAGCGCGCGCTTCCACCAGCGGCGCCGCCGTGGCCGTACCGGGAAGGACGGTGATTCCCGTTCGCTGGCCGCAGCCTGCTCTGGGGTCGTGGGTGGTGCCATCTCAGCTCGCAGCCCTTTCCGATCTGGCTGGGAATCAGCGCGTTCGGGGGAACTGCCACCGGCGGTGCCCGCTGATCACCGCGTCCAGCACGTCATCGGCCAGGATCCGGCCCAGCGGCCGGTCCGCCTCGTCCAGCACCACGACCGACAGCCGCCGAGCGTCGATCATGCGGTCCGCCACCTCGCGCACGTCCGCCTCGGTGGTGACGGTGACCGGCCACGGCGGGCCGATCAGGTCGGCCAGCCGGGTATCGGGTTCGGCCAGCAGCAGCTCGACGAGCGTGATGTCATCGACCAGCCGCCCCTCGCCGTCTACCACGATGATCGCGTCCAGGTCCACCACGTGCTCGGCCTGCCCGATCAGGCGATGCCGCACGTCGGCGACCGTATCCTCGGGGTGAGCGAGCACCAGGACGGTGGTCATCGCCCCGCCGGCGGAATCGGCCGGGAACTCCAGCACCGACCGGAGCGCCGCGGCGTCCTTGGCCGGCAGCGCGGCCAGCAGCGCTGACCGGTCCTCCTCGCTGAGGTCGCGCAGCGCGTCGGCGGCTTCGTCGGGCTCCATCCGGGCGACCAGACGGGCGGCCTTTCCGATGTCGGTTTCCGCCAGCAGCTGGTGGAGTTCCTTCGGGTCCATCTCTTCCAGCGCGTCCGCCGCGGTCTCCGGCTCGACCAGGTCCAGCAGCTCGTGCCGTTCCCGGCGGCCGAGGTCTTCCAGCAGGTCGGCCAGCTCCGCGGGCCGCAGGGTGTTCAGCTCGCCGCGGTGACGGGCCAGCCGTGCCCCGCCCTCGCTCTCATCGGGCCCGAAGGAATGCACCGACGCCCAGTCGATCACCGCCTCCGGGGTGGGACGGGTACGCCAGCGAGCCGGGCCTAGCCTGCGCACCAACGACCCGAAGCCGACGTCGACCCCGACCAGCCGGACCTCCGCGCCGATGGTGGCCAGGTACAGATCCGCCGCCCGCACCACGCGGGCCCCGTCGATATCTACCAGCTGATGGTCGAGTACCCCGCTGGCCAGGGCCGTTTCCCCTTCCCTGGCCACAAAATCGCGCAGGCTCAGCCGGGCGGTCGCCAGGATCACCTCCCGCTGGTGTACCGCGGCGACCGCGCTCGCGGGCACGTACGCGCGACGCGCGCCGACCTTGACCACGACGCCCGACAGCGGCGGGTACGGCTCGTCGGTATCCCACCGGACGATGAGATCCACGACCTTGCCGATCACCTCACCGCCGCTGTTCCGCACCGAGCGTCCCAGCAGCCCAGCTAGCGACACCAGGGATTCACGGATTTCCCTGGCCAGTTCCAGGCGCCGCGAACGCCGTTCGTACCGGTGCCGCAGCGCGGCGGACGGAGACTGAAATACCATGACCAACCTTGCGCAGAAGGAACAACGGCTTGGACTAACGCTGCATGCGCGCTGCGTCCCCCGTTGCCGTCGGGCCGCGATGAGCCTACTCTGCCACGTCAGCTAGCGTTCCTGCCCGAGGCGCCAGGTAAAACGCCTCACCGGGCTGGGGTAAGCGCGTCAGGAGCCAGGAAGGATGCCCCGCATGACCGATGACGACCGTCTGCCGCCCCTGCAGGGGATTCACTATCTGAAGGTGCCCGTCAGCGATCTGGATGCCTCGCTGGCTCGTCGACCGAGACCAGTGTGATGCCGGCGAGCGGGAGAGGCCCGTCAGCCGCCGGGTCAGCCGAGGACGAAGGGGTCGCGGGTGCCTCCGGTCGTCTCGATCCACACCGCCTTGTCCCGAAGGTACTCGTGCAATCCCTCACTGCCGTTTTCACGGCCGAAGCCCGACGCCTTGACCCCGCCGAACGGCATGGCGAAGTTCAGCGTCCGGTAAGCATTAACCCACACCGTGCCCACCCGCAGCTTCTTGGTCATCCGGAAGACGCGCTGGATGTCCCGCGTCCACAGGCCGGCCGCCAGCCCGTAGCGCGAGTCGTTGGCCAGCGCCACCGCCTCTTCCTCGTCTTTGAACCGGAGCATGCTCAGCACCGGGCCGAAGATCTCCTCCTGGCAGACCGGCGAGTCGTTGGTGACGTCCGCGATGATCGTGGGGGCGAAGAACAGCCCGCCCAGGTCCCGGTCGTCGCCGCCGGTGACGATCCGGGCCCCGGAGTCCCTGGCTTCCTGCACGAATTTCTGGATCTTCTGCAGCTGGCCGGGGAAGCAGATCGGGCCCATCTCGGTGCCCGGCTGCCGCGGGTCACCCATCACGATCCTGGTGGCGCGCTCGGCGACCCGCTCGAGGATCTCGTCGTAGACGTCCTCGTGGATCAGGCCGCGGGAGCCGGCGATGCACGTCTGCCCGGCCGCGGCGAAGATCCCGGCCACCAGGCCGTTCGCCGCCGCGGCCAGGTCCGCGTCTGGGAACACGATGTTCGCGGACTTGCCGCCGAGCTCGAGGGTGGCCGGGGCGAGGTGGCCCGCGGCCGCCTGGGCCACCGCGGCGCCGGTGGCCTCCGAACCGGTGAACGAGACGTGATCGACGCCCGGGTGAGCGACCAGCCACTCACCCACCTGCCGGGAGGCACCGCTGACGGTGTTGAAGACGCCGGGCGGGAAGCCTGCCTTCTCGAAGAGCTCGGCCAGCAGCAGGATCGACACCGGAGCCTGCTCCGAAGGCTTGGCGATCATCGTGCAACCGGCGGCCAGCGCCGGAGCGAGCTTGAAGGTGAGCAGCAGCAGCGGCGAGTTCCACGGCAGGATCGAGGCGACGACGCCGACCGGCTCCCGTGACACGAACCCGAAGAAATCGCCCCGGCCGGTATCCACGACCCGGCCGTCGATCTTGTCGGCGAGCCCGGCGTAGTAGTCGTACCAGGCCGGCAGGCCGCGAACCTGGCCGCCCATCTCGCGCAGCAGCTTGCCGTTGTCCCGCGTCTCGGCGATCGCGAGATCGTCGGCGGACTCGGCGATCACCTCGCCCAGCCGGTGCAGCAGCCGCCCGCGCGCGGTGCCGGTCAGGGCGCCCCACTCGCCGTCGAACGCGGCGCGCGCGGCCGCGACCGCGTCCTCGACGTCGGCCTTAGTCGCCTCGGGCACCACGGCCCACGGCTCGCCGGTATACGGATCGATCGATTCGAACGTGGCAGTTCCCCGGCGTCGTTCGGCCCCGATCTGCATGCTCAGCTGTCGCATCACGCAAGCTCCCTGCTCGTCGTCCGGCCCTTAAGCTCAGTCTTGCTCAGGCCGGTCTGCCTGACAATTAACCTCAACATGTCCTGGCGCAGATGTCCCGGCAGGACGCTAGCGTGGATAGTTCAATGGTGAGTCACAACGCCGGCTGTAGCGCTGACCTTTTCGTAGTGGTCCCGGCTGTGAAGGGTAACCCCCGGGAGAGACGAGGGTCTTGGTGAACACAGGCGAGTACGACAATGACCGAAGTCTGTCACGCCTATATGAGCTGGCCTGGACGCCTGACGGCATGGTGGCGCGGGTGCGGCTGCGCGGTCGTTCGGTGCTGGCCGCGCCCCTGCTCAACCGGGGTACCGCCTTCACGGCGGCGGAGCGGCAGGCACTCGGTCTGGCCGGCCTGCTGCCCGACGCGGTCTCGACGATGGAAGTCCAGCTGGCGCGGGTGTACGGGCAGTACCAGCGCGAGCGTTCTGACCTGGCCAAGAACCTGTACCTGGCGAACCTGCGGGACCGCAACGAGGTGCTGTTCTACCGGCTGCTGACCGACCACATCGCCGAGATGCTGCCGGTGGTGTACACCCCGACGGTGGGCACCGCGATCGAGCGGTACAGCCTGGAGTACGGCCGCCCGCGCGGGGTGTACCTGTCGGTGGATCATCCCGGCCAGATCCAGGCTGCGTTCGGTAACTACGGGCTCGGCCCGGAGGACGTGGACCTGATCGTGGCCACCGATTCCGAGGGCATCCTGGGTATCGGCGACCAGGGGGTGGGCGGGATCGCGATCGCGCTCGGCAAGCTGGCCCTGTACGTCGCCGCGGCCGGGCTGCACCCGAGCCGGATCATCCCGGTGGTGCTGGACACCGGGACCGGCAATCAGAGGTTGCTCGATGATCCGCTGTACGTGGGCAACCGGCACCCGCGGGTCCGGGGCGCGCGCTATGACGAGCTGATCGACGCCTACGTCAGCACGGCTACCGCGATGTTCCCGCATGCGATGCTGCACTGGGAGGACTTCGGCGCCGCCAACGCGCACCGCATCCTGGCCCGGTACGCCGGGTCCCGCTGCACGTTCAATGACGACATCCAGGGCACCGCCGCGGTGGTGCTGGCCGCCGCGCTGGGCGCGGTCCGGGTGGCCGGGACGTCGATGCGGGACCAGACGGTGGTGATCCACGGCGCCGGCACGGCCGGGATCGGGATCGCCGACGTGCTGCGCCAAGTGATGATCGCCGACGGCCTGTCCCCGGCCGACGCGA
>Ga0302178_10003121_pt1 | contig 12692 bp, 8 predicted proteins | sample I_Palsa_E1_3_FD_198790 | JGI IMG/M metagenome (GOLD analysis project Ga0302178, IMG submission 198790) | Peat permafrost microbial communities from Stordalen Mire near Abisko, Sweden - I_Palsa_E1_3 | ecosystem: Environmental > Terrestrial > Soil > Palsa > Peat permafrost | place: Sweden: Abisko... | reverse complement strand
TCATGTCCAACCCCAATACCGACCCCCACACGTTCGAGGCGAGCCCGGCGGTCGCCCGCGAGATCAACGCCGCCCAGCTCATCGTGCAGAACGGCGTCGGCTACGACGCGTTCATGTCCACGATCGAGAGCGCCGCCGGGAACAGCAGCAGCAAGGTCATCGACGTCCAGACGCTGCTCGGGCGGCCGGACTCCACCGCCAACCCGCACCTGTGGTACAACCCCAGCACGATGCCGAAGGTCGCGGACGCGATCGCCGCCGACCTGGCCGCCATCCAGCCGGCCCACGCGGCCTACTTCAAGACCCGCGCGAAGTCCTTCGTCGCCTCGCTCGACTCCTGGTACAGCGCCATCGCCTCCTTCAAGCAGGCCTACGCGGGCGTTCCGGTGGCGACGACCGAGCCGGTGGCGGACTACATGCTGCAGGCCGTCGGCGCCGACAACCTGACCCCGTGGACCTTCCAGGCCGACATCATGAACGGGGTCGACCCGTCGCCGCAGGATGTGGCCCTGCAGAAGGCGCTCTTCACCGACCATAAGGTAAAGGTGTTTCTTTACAACCAGCAGGTCACCGACCCCCTGACGGAGTCCCTGATCACGCTGGCGAACCAGAACGGCATCCCGGTGGTCGGCGTCTACGAGACGATGCCGACGCCCGGGTACGACTACCAGACTTGGATGCTGACCGAGGTGCAGGACCTGCGCAAGGCGGTCGCGGACAAGGTCTCGACCGAGCACCTGTGATGAGCGAGTTGAGGTCCGTCATGACGAACGAGGCAGCGCAGCGGATCGCCGCCGCGCAGGCGACTCAGCCTGACCTGCTGACGCTCGACGGCATCGGCGTCCGCCTGGGCGGCCGCCAGGTGCTCAGCGACGTGACCTTCTCACTCCGCAAGGGCGAGTTCACCGGGATCATCGGCCCCAACGGCGCGGGCAAGACCACCCTGCTGCGAGTCATCCTCGGGCTGCTCGAGCCGTCGGGCGGCCGGGTGCTCATCAACGGCGAGCCGGTCGACAGCAAAAGCAAGTCGGCCATCGGCTATGTGCCGCAGAAGCTCGTCATCGACCCGGACATGCCGCTGCGGGCCAGGGACGTGGTCGCGCTCGGCCTAGACGGGCACCGGCTCGGGTTCGCCCTCCCGTCACGGCAGCGCCGCGACCAGATCGAGGCGGCGCTGAGCGACGTGGGCGCGGCCAGGTACGCCGACGCCCGGGTGGGCGAGCTCTCCGGCGGCGAGCAGCAGCGGGTGCTGATTGCGCACGCCCTGATCTCCCGGCCTAAGCTGCTGCTGCTGGACGAGCCGCTGGCCAACCTCGACCTCAGGAGCGAGCAGGAGATCGTCGCGGTGCTCGGCCGGCTGGCCCGCGAGCAGCAGATCGCCATCCTGCTCTCCGCCCACGACATGAACCCGCTGCTCGGCGTCATGGACCGGATCGTGTACGTCGCCAACGGCCGGGTCGCCACCGGCCCGACCGACGAGGTCGTCACCTCGGAGGGCCTCACCAGGCTGTACGGCCACCGGGTGGACGTGGTGCGGGTGCAGAACCGGGTCCTCGTGGTCGCGGGCGAGTAGCGCATGCACTACCTATTCGAGCCGGGGCTGTTCGCCAGCGGCCCGGTCAGGACCGCGCTGCTGGTCGGCGCCGTCGTCGCCGTCACCTCCGGCGTCATCGGCGTCTTCACCGTGATCCGGGGCCAGTCCTTCGCCGGCCATTCGCTGGCCGACGTCGCCACCACCGGCGGGTCGGGCGCGTTCCTGGTCGGGCTGAACCAGTTCTGGGGATTCCTCGCGGCCGGGATCGCGGCCGCCGCGCTGATGGAGGGGATCGGGGTGCAGCGCCGCCGGGGCCGGGACGTGGCCACCGGGGTGGTGCTCGGGGCCGCCCTCGGGGCCGCCGCGCTCTTCCTCTACCTGGGCACCCTGCACACGTCCACGACCGGGGCCTCGTTCACGGTCCTGTTCGGCTCGATCTTCGTGATCAGCCCGGACACCGTGCCCGCGCTGATCGCGTCCGGGATCATCGCCCTGGTGGTGGTCGCCCTGCTCACCCGGGTGCTGCTGCTCAGCTCGCTCTCGTCCGACCTCGCGCGGGCCAAGGGCGTGCCGGTCAGGATCGTCGGCATGGTCTACCTGGCCGCGCTCGCGGTCTCGGTCTCGCTGGCGGCCGTCGCGATCGGGGCGGTGCTGTCGACCGCGCTGCTGATCGGCCCGTCCGCGACCGCGCTGCGGGTCAGCAAGAGCCCGGGCTGGGCGATGGCCGTCTCCGCGCTGACCGGGGTGGCGGCGACCTGGATCGGCATCGTGCTCGCGTACGACTCCTACTACTGGCCGCCGCACGGCCACGGCTGGCCGGTCTCGTTCTTCGTCGTCACCCTGGTCCTCATCGGCTACCTGCTCACCTACGTCAAGCGGCCGCGACGGCTGGCGCCGCGCTCACCGCACGAGGGGGCCGAATGTTCACCGGCCTGATGCTGAACACCTGGATCACCGGGTCCATCGTCGCCGTGATCGCGGGCATGGTCGGGTTCTTCGCGGTGCTGCGCGGGCAGACGTTCGCCGCCCACGCGATACCGAACGGCGCGTTCGCCGGCGCGGCCGGCGCCAGCCTGCTCGGCATCAACGTGCTGTGGGGGCTGGCGGTGTTCGCGATCGGCGGCGCCCTCGGCATCGGCGCGCTCGGCTCGGAACGGCAGGGCCGCAAGGGGCGCAACGACGTGGTGACCGCGCTCGGGCTGGTGCTCATGCTCGGGCTCGGCGCGCTGTTCATCAGCATCAGCAGCGAGTACGCGGAGGAGACCTACGCGCTGCTGTTCGGCGAGGTATTCGGGATCAGCCAGGGCGAGGTGCTGCCGATCCTGCTGCTCGGGATCGTGTCGGTCGTCGCCATCGGGGTGGCGTTCCGCCCGCTGATGCTGACCAGCGCGCTGCCCGAGGTCGCGGAGGCGCGCGGCGTCTCCACCCGCCGGGCCGACCTCTACTTCCTGGTCGTGATGGCGCTGGCCACCTCGATGACCGTCCCCGTGGTGGGCGCGCTGCTGATGTTCAGCCTGATGATCGGCCCCGCCGCCGCGGCCCGCTCGGTCACCGCCCGGCCGGGCGCCGCGCTCGCGCTCTCGGTCGCCATCGCGCTCGCCACCGTCTGGATCTCGATCGCGCTGTCCTACCGGACCAACTGGCCGCTGGGCTTCTTCGTGGGGGTGGCCGGCGCCGTCTTCTACCTCCTCGGCCAGGGCGCCCGGGCCCTCGGCGTCAGCCGCGCTCGGCTGACGGCGTGAGGGCGGGCTCATCCCGCAGGGCGTCGAGCACGAGCCTGGCCGCCCCCCGGTCGGCGCGGCGGACGACCGGCGCCAGCGCGCTGAGCCCGGCCCTCAGCCCGGCGGCGGGCACCCCTCGGCTGGTGAGGAACGTCCGGAGCCAGCTGATCATCTCGGTCAGCACGGTCTGGTCGTCGACCAGCCGGGCGGCGGCGGTGAACCGGGTGATGGCGGCGAGCTGCTCCGTGGTGCGGGCCAGCTGTTTTCCGCTGAATGAGGCAACCGGCGGGTAGTCGGCCCGGAGCGCCCGGAGGGCTTCGCCCGCGATCTCGGGGGCGGCGGAATCGAGCCGCGCCGCCGCCGTCTCGAACGGGGTGGGCTCGGCCGAGACCGGCGGTGGCCGGCGCTGCCAACCGCGCAGCACGGTGACGGCGCCGTCGATTCCCGCCGCCCAGGCGTCTGCCCCGAGGCGGGCGGCGCGCCCCGGTTCGCGGCCGAGCGCCTGCCCGCCGGCCAGCACCGGAATGCCGTGACGGTGGGCCGCGTCGGCCAGCCGGGTCACGCCGCCGAAGAAGAGCGCCAGATTGCAGCTGACCGCCAGGGCGTCGGGACGCCGCCGGGCGAGGAAGGCGGCGACGTGGTCGGCCGGCGCGGAGGCTCCGAGGAAGGCGACGTCGAAGCCGCGGGCCCGGAGCATCTCGGCGAACATCTGGGCGGGCAGCGAGTGCCAGTCGCCTTCCGCGCAGGCGACGGCGATCAACCGGGCCGCGGCCGGCGGCTCGATCGTGTGGGCGATCGCGTCCAGCGCCTTCTGGGTGACCCCGCTGACAAGGTGCTCCTCGGTGACGGTCCAGCGGTTGGCCAGCCAGCGCTCGCCCACCTCGCGCTGGGCCTGCCCGAGCAGGTTGACGACCACGTCCCCGGTCGGAACGCCGTTGTCGATGAAGTCGAGGGCCAGCCGGACTCCGGCCCGGCCGTCGCCGCGGACGGCCTGCTCGAGGTACCGCTCGACCGCATCGGGGCCGGGGCCGGCGGTCATCGGGGTACTACCTCGCTGGGCCGGGACCGGCCCTCTCACAGGTAGTCCTCCTCGATCGACCGCACCCAGCGGTTGCGCCCCGACTGCTTCGCCCGGTACAGGGCGCGGTCGGCGGCGTGCAGGGCCTTCCTCGGGTCGGGCCGGGCGGCAGCCACGCCGGCCGAGAACGTGACCGGGTAGGGCCTGGTCCGCATCCACTCGATCCGCAGCCGGGCCAGGAACCGCTCGGCGCCGTTCCCCGGCAAGATGACCACGAATTCCTCGCCGCCGTAGCGTCCGACCTGATCGGCCGCCCGCAGGGAGGCGGACAGCGTGTGGCCGAACAGCCGCAGGACCTTGTCCCCCTCGCGGTGCCCGAAGCTGTCATTGATCGCCTTGAAGTGGTCGAGATCGATCATGATGACGGTTTCCTCGAGCCGCAGGCGACCCAGCGCCCGGCCCAGCGTCCGCCGGTTGGCCAGGCCGGTCAGTGCGTCGACCGAGGCGTCCTGGGCGAGACGGGAGGGGCGGTCGAGCAGCTCGAGCGCCCGCTGAGCGTCGCGCACGAAGGCCGGGAGGTAGCGTTCGAGCTGCATCCTGGCCACTCCCGCCGGGCGCGCGGCCGGCAGGACGGGCTCGCCCACGCTGAACGACACGTCGACCGGGAGGGCGTCCTCGGTCGAGTCGGCCGCCGCGACGAGCCGCCCGCCCAGCACCTCAACCAGGTCGCGCGCGATCTCGGCCACGGCGATCGGCGACTCGATCCACAGCAGGGCCCGGGTGGCGTCGAGAACCGCCGACAGGGCGGCGTCGGCCGAGGGCTCGATCGGCGGCGGCACGGCGGGCGCGGACATCGAGCCGGCGTACTTCTCCGTCGCCGCGGCACCGGGGATCGCGGGCTCAGCCACCGGCCCCCGCTCCGATGACCGCCAACAGGTCACTGACAGTAGTGCCCACATCGCCAACATTACACCTAGTAGCTTTCCGTCCACAGAACGAGGTCACCGAGGGTAGCGGCGCTGCCGTCGCCAGGTGGGGCACGTCGCGCACCGGGGGAGAAATCCGGCGACAGCGGACGGCGAGTCTGACAGAGTGGCGCATTGTGCTGCTGACGATCACGACGACCGCTGAACCCGCATCCGACCTGGGATTCCTGCTGCACAAGCATCCCGGGCGGCTGCAGACGTTCGGCCTGTCCGTGGGCGCCGCGCACGTGTTCTACCCGGAGGTCGGCGAACGGCGGACGACCGCGGCGCTGCTGCTCGAGGTCGATCCGGTCGGCCTCGTCCGCGGCCGTCAGGGGCCGGCCGGCGACGGGTTCGCGCTCGGGCAGTACGTGAATGACCGTCCGTACGCGGCCTCGAGCATGCTCGCGGTCGCGATCAAGGAGGTGTTCAGGACCGCGCTCACCGGCCGCTGCGCCAGCCGTCAGGAGCTGGCCGACTCGGCGCTGCCGCTCGAGCTGCACGTGCCCGCGCTGCCCGGCCGGGGCGGGGCCGACCTCGCGCGGCGGGTCTTCGAGCCGCTGGGCTGGCAGGTCGCGGCGGTCGCGGCGCCGCTCGACCCGGTCAGGCCGGGCTGGGGAGAGTCGCGCTACCTGGACGTCCGGCTGACCGGCACCGTGCGGCTGGCCGACGCGCTCAACCACCTTTACGTGCTGCTGCCGGTCCTGGACGACGGCAAGCACTACTGGGTGAGCACGGACGAGGTCGACAAGCTGGTCCGCGCGGGCGGCGACTGGCTGGCCGGGCATCCGGAGAAGGAGCTGATCACGCGCCGCTACCTGGCGCACCAGCGGGAGCTCACGGCGGACGCGCTCGCGCGGCTGGCCGAGGTGGACGACGCGGCGCCGGAAGAGCTGGACAACGCGCTCGAGGGCGCGCGGAGCGAGGCCGAGCCCGATCAGCCGGCGCCGCTCAGCGAGCAGCGCCGGGGGGCCGTGCTCGCCGCCGTCCGCGCGGCCGGCGCCAGGCGGGTCGGCGACCTCGGCTGCGGCGAGGGCATCCTCGTCCGCGACCTGCTCGCCGACCACGTGATCGAGCGGGTGGTGGCCACCGACGTGTCCGCCCGGGCGCTGCGGATCGCCGCCCGCAGGCTCAGGCTGGACGCGATGAACGGGTCGGCCCGCGAACGGCTCGAGATCTTCCAGTCCTCGCTGACCTACCGGGACGACCGGCTGGCGGGCCTCGACGCGGCGGTGCTGATGGAGGTCATCGAGCACATTGACCCGCCCCGGCTGGCGGCCCTCGAGCGTGTCGTGTTCGGCCACGCGGCCCCGTCCACGGTCATCGTCACGACGCCGAACGTGGAGTACAACGTCCGCTACGAGGCGCTGCCGGCCGGCACGCCGCGGCACCGCGACCACCGCTTCGAGTGGACCCGCGCGCAGTTCCGCGAGTGGGCCGGGCCGGTGGCGGAGCGCTATGGCTACCGGGTGCGGTTCCTGCCGGTGGGCGGGGACGATCCCGAGGTCGGGCCGCCGACCCAGATGGCGGTCTTCGACACGATCACCGGGTCGGCCGCCGACGCGATCGCGGCCGGCGACAGCACGGCCGGCGACAGCACGGCCGGCGACAGCACGGCCGGGCGGGGGGTGACGGCGTGACCGGGCTCGGGGTGCCGGAGCTGAGCCTGGTCGTCCTCGTCGGCGTCAGCGGGTCGGGCAAGTCGACGTTCGCGCGCGAGCGGTTCAAGCCGACCGAGGTGATCTCGTCCGACTACTGCCGGGGCATCGTGTCCGACGACGAGAACGACCAGTCCGCGACCGCCGACGCGTTCGAGCTGCTCCACTTCATCGTCGGCAAGCGGCTGGCGGCGGGGCGGCTGACCGTCGTCGACGCGACCAACGTGCAGGTCGACGCGCGCCGCTCGCTGGTGGCGCTGGCGCGCGAGCATGACGTGCTGCCGACCGCGATCGTGCTCGACGTGCCGGAGAGCGTCTGCCGGGCGCGGAACGCGAGCCGCCCGGACCGCGACTTCGGCGACCACGTGATCCGCCGCCAGCACGCCGACCTGCGGCGGTCCCTGCGCGGCCTGCAGAAGGAGGGCTTCAGGACCGTCCACGTCCTGCACGGCGAGGAGGAGATCGCGGCCGCGACGATCACCCGCACCCGGCTGTTCAACGACCTGCGCCAGGAGACCGGGCCGTTCGACGTCATCGGCGACGTCCACGGCTGCGCGGCCGAGCTGCAGGCCCTGCTGGGCGACCTCGGGTACGTGATCAGCCGGGACGAGCTCGGCCGGGCGGCCGGCGCCAGCCACCCCGATCGGCGCGCGATCTTCGTCGGCGACCTGGTCGACCGCGGCCCGGACACGCCCGGCGTGCTCCGCCTGGTCATGGGCATGGTCGGCGCGGGCGACGCGTTCTGCGTCTCCGGCAACCACGAGAATAAGCTCGTGCGCGCCCTGCGCGGCCGGAAGGTGCAGGTCACCCACGGCCTGGCCGAATCGCTGGCCCAGCTGGCGGCCGAGCCGGCCGAGTTCAGGGCCGCGGCCGAGCGGTTTATGGACGGCCTGGTCAGCCACTACGTCCTCGACGGCGGGAAGCTCGTGGTGTCGCACGCCGGGCTGGTCGAGCGGTACCACGGGCGCGCGTCGGGCCGGGTCCGCGAGTTCTGCCTGTACGGGCAGACGACGGGGGAGACCGACGAGTACGGGCTGCCGGTGCGGTACCCGTGGGCGGCCGAGTACCGGGGACGGGCGATGGTCCTCTACGGCCACACCCCGGTCCCCGAGCCGGAGTGGGTCAACAACACCCTGTGCCTGGACACCGGGTGCGTGTTCGGCGGTCGGCTGACCGCGCTGCGCTACCCGGAGCGGGAAGTCGTCTCCGTCCCGGCCGACCGGGTGTACTACGAGCCGGCCAGGCCGTTCCCTGCTAACCCGACCGCGGGCGCGGGCGAGGGGCAGTCGCCCGCGCACCGTGAGCCCGAGGTGCTCGACATCGCCGACGTGACCGGGCGCCGGGTCATCGAGACCGGCTACCTGCGGCGGATCAGCGTCCGGGAGGAGAACGCGGCCGCCGCGCTCGAGGTGATGAGCCGGTTCGCGATCGACCCGCGCTGGCTGCTCTACCTGCCGCCGACCATGAGCCCGGTCGCGACCTCGCACCGCCCGGACCTGCTCGAGCACCCGGACCAGGCGTTCGACGCCTACCGGGCCGAGGGCGTCGACCAGGTGGTGTGCGAGGAGAAGCACATGGGGTCGCGGGCGGTCGCGCTCGTCTGCCGTGACCTCGACGCGGCGCGCGCCCGGTTCGGCGCGCCCGGGGACGCGCTCGGCGCGGTCTGGACCCGCACCGGCCGGCCGTTCTTCGACCAGCCGCGCACCGATCAGCTGGTCGACCGGCTTCGCGCCGCCGCCGAGGCGGCCGGCCTGTTCGACGAGCTCGGCACCTCCTGGCTGCTGCTCGACGCGGAGCTGCTGCCCTGGTCGGCCAAGGCCGAGCAGCTCCTGCGCGACCAGTACGCCGCCGTCGGGGCCGCCGCCCGCACCGCGCTGCCGGCCGCGGTCTCGGTGCTTGAGCAGGCCGCCGCGGCCGGACTTGACGTGTCCGGCCTGCTGGCCAGAACCCGGTCCAGGGCGGCCAACGCCGACGCCTTCACCGCCGCCTACCGGCGTTACTGCTGGGAGACCGACGGCCTGACCGGGATACGGATGGCGCCGTTCCAGCTCCTCGCCTCGGAAGGCGCCGCCCACCAGGCGCGGCCGCACGCCTGGCACCTCGACCTGGCCGATCGCCTCGTCGCGGCCGACCCCGGCCTGTTCACCGCGACCCGCCGCCGGTACGTCAGCACGACCGACCCGGCGGCGGTGGCGGAGGCCGGCGCCTGGTGGGCGGAGCTGACCGAGTCCGGCGGTGAGGGCATGGTGGTCAAGCCGGCCGCCAACCTGACCAGGGCGAGCAGGGGCCTGGTGCAGCCGGGCCTCAAGGTCCGCGGCCGGGAGTACCTGCGCATCATCTACGGCCCCGACTACACCGAGGAGGCCAACCTCGGCCGGCTGCGGCCGCGCGGGCTCGGGCGCAAGCGCTCGATGGCGCAGCGCGAGTACGCGCTCGGGCTCGAGGCACTCGACCGGGTCGCGCGGTCCGAGCCGCTGTGGCGCGTCCACGAGTGCGTGTTCGCCGTGCTGGCGCTCGAGTCGGAGCCGGTGGACCCCCGGCTCTGACCGCGAGCTCGCCGCTACGCCTGAGTCAGCCGAGCGTGCCCGAGGCGAAGACCGCGACGTCGATGCCGTAGCACGCGGCCAGGTCCCCCGACTCGCTGAACGCCAACTCGCTGGCCGGCTCGGGCAGCTCCGCGGCCGCGGCCAGCGGCGTCAGCGTGACCGGGTCGAGCAACTCGAGCGCGCCGTCGGCGTAGCCGATCGCGAGCATCGGCCGGGGCCGTCCGGTGACCGCGATCGCGCTCCGCTGCGCGGCCGCGTACACGCGCGCCCGGACCCGCCATACGCGCCCGTCCAGGGCCCACACCCGCACGGCCGGCTCCCGGCCGGCCGTTACCATCATCGGGCCGGCATCGCCGGCGATAAGTCCGTAGACGATGTCGGAGTTCCAGTCCGCGTCGCCCGTCAGCTCGAGCTGCCCCCAGTCGGCGAGGCTGAAGAACCGGATCGGCTGATGCATCGCGCGGCTGACCACGGCCGTCGGCCGCCCGTCGATCTGGCCGACCGCCAGCCCGTCGACCGGGTACTTCCCGGTCTCGTCGTGCCCGACTTGTTCGCCGGTGGCCGCGTCCCAGAGCGAGAGGAAGCGGTCGTTGCCGCCGCTGAGGAATACGCTCCGACCGCCTGCCTCGGCCAGGGCCACGCGGTGCGTCACCCCGCCGTGGCCGGGCAGAGCCGGGCCGATCCGGGTGCCGCGGTTGAGGTCCCAGCGCCTCAGGTCCCCGTCAAGGCCGTAATTCACGTCTCCGCCGGCGGTCGCGAGCACCGTCCGGTCGGCGTCGCGCCAGGCGGCCAGGGCGCGCACCGGCCCGGTCCGGTCGGCCAGCGGCGGACCGGCGGGCTGGCCGTCCCGGCCGCGCCAGCGGCGCAGCGTTCCCTCCCCATCCCCGGTGACGAGAACCTCCCCGTCGTGGCCGGGTACGAAGGCCGCCGCCGTGATCGGGTCGGCGTGCCGTGCGCCGGCGGCCGGGGCGTCGGCCGTCAGATCCCACAGCCGGACCTGGCCGTAGCTGGAACCCGTCACCAGGTGCGGCCGTCCGCCGATGCTGACCGGCGCCAGCTCCGGCCATCGGGTGTGCCCGGTCAGGGCCGGCCGGGTCGAGCCGGTCGCCAGGTCATGCAGCTCTACCACCCCCGCCCGCGCGACGGCGAGAATCGAACCGGTCAACGCCATGCCGACCGGCCTCGGCCCGGCCTGGGTCAGGTCGGCCACAAGGGAATCGTCGTCCAGGCGGCGGACCGACGGCGGGCCGCCCGGCGAGCTCCCGGCCCAGACCCAGGCGCCGTCCAGCCGACCGATCGCGCGGGCCCGGCCGTGCCGCTGCGCGACCAGATCACCGGTCGCCAGGTCCCACACCTGCAGGACGCGGCCGGTTTGGAACAGGACCGCCTGGTGCTCCCGGTAGTGGCCGGTCGCCAGGCAGAACACCGGTTCCAAGGGCACGGCGACGGTCCACGCTTCGCCGCTCGCCACATCCCAGCAGCGCACCGGGTCGAGCCAGTTCGCGGTGATCGCGTGCAACCGTCCGCCGATCACGAGCAGCGACGCCAGTTCGCCGCCGGCGTCGGCCAGCCGCGCGATATCGGCGCCGGTCGAGAGATCCCGCAACCGCAGGAAGGACTCGTCGCAGTCGTGCCGGCCGGTCCCGCCGCAGTCGTATTCATCGTGCGCGGGCGACGACGTCGCGACGATCAGCCGCCCGTCGTGCTCGATCGCCGCGACGCCAGCCAGGTAGTCGACCGGGAACCCCCGGACGAGGCGCGGGTCCGTCACCGGCCCGGTCCGCCACAACGGGCGCCCAAGGTTCATGGGCAGTGATGCTATCGGCGCACGGCTGCTGACCTCAGGGTCGGCCGCGAAGGACGGATAATGGCGCCCTGGGAGCCAGCCGGGACCGTTCGGGATAAAGAATGTGACTTATGAACCGGCTGAAGAGCGCGACCAGTCCGTACCTGCTGCAGCACGCCGACAACCCGGTCGACTGGTGGCCCTGGTCACCGGAGGCGTTCGCGCAGGCGCGGGAGCGGGACGTGCCGGTGCTGCTCTCGGTCGGGTACGCGGCGTGCCACTGGTGCCACGTGATGGCGCACGAGTCGTTCGAGGACCCGGCCGTCGCCGAGGTGGTCAACAGCCGCGTGGTCGCGATCAAGGTGGACCGCGAGGAGCGCCCGGACATCGACGCCGTCTACATGTCGGCCACCCAGGCGATGACCGGCCAGGGCGGCTGGCCGATGACCGTGTTCATGACGCCGGAGGGCGAGCCGTTCTACTGCGGCACCTACTTCCCCCGGGCCCAGTTCGTCCAGCTCGTGACCGCGGTGGCGGAGTCGTGGACGAAGAATAAGGACCGGATCAAGAGCGAGTCGGAGCGGATCTCGGCCGCCCTGGCCGAGAACGCCTCGGCGCTGTCCGGGCTGGGCGGCGCGGCCGGGGAGCTCAATCTGGAGGAGGTCACCGCCACGGCGGTGGCCGGCCTCGCGTCGGGGTTCGACGAGGCCAACGGCGGCTTCGGCGGGGCGCCCAAGTTCCCGCCCTCGATGGCCCTGGAGTTCCTGCTCCGCCACCACGAGCGCGCGGGCGGCGCGGCGGCGCTCTCGATCGCCGGGGCGACCTGCGAGGCGATGGCCCGGGGAGGCATCTACGACCAGCTCGGCGGCGGGTTCGCCCGGTACAGCGTGGACGCCAGCTGGACGGTGCCGCACTTCGAGAAGATGCTCTACGACAACGCCCTGCTGGCCGGGGTCTACACCCACCTGTGGCGGCTGACGGGCTCCGCCCTGGCCCGCCGGGTGGCCGAAGAGACTTGCGACTTCATGGTCCGCGAGCTGCGCACGCCTGAGGGCGGCCTGTCCGCCTCCCTCGACGCCGACAGCGACGGGGCCGAGGGCGTGTATTACGTCTGGACGCCGGCCGAGCTCCTGGAGGTGCTCGGCCCCGATGACGGCGCGTTCGCGGCCCGGGTCTTCGGCGTCACCGAGCAGGGCACGTTTGAGCACGGCGCGTCGGTCCTGCAACGCCAGGCCGACCCGGAGGGCAGCCCGCACCCCGGGGTCGTCACCGATCCGGAGGCCGCCGCGCGACCGGGCGACGGTCGCCGCCCTTACCCGGCGGCGCTGTCCGGCATCTCGCCCGACGAGCGGCTGAGCCGGATTCGCGGCCTGCTGCTGACCGCCCGCGAAGGGCGGACCCGGCCCGCCAGGGACGACAAGGTTGTCGCGGCCTGGAACGGGATGGCGATCGGGGCGCTGGCCG
>Ga0302178_10003113_pt1 | contig 12726 bp, 9 predicted proteins | sample I_Palsa_E1_3_FD_198790 | JGI IMG/M metagenome (GOLD analysis project Ga0302178, IMG submission 198790) | Peat permafrost microbial communities from Stordalen Mire near Abisko, Sweden - I_Palsa_E1_3 | ecosystem: Environmental > Terrestrial > Soil > Palsa > Peat permafrost | place: Sweden: Abisko... | reverse complement strand
GGTGCTGCACGTTCCACCGGAGGATGTCCCCGACGGCGATGTGCTCGAGGTCGAAATCCTCGGCGAGCATTTTCGCGTGAGTTCCCTTGCCGCTGCCCTGCATGCCCATGATCACGTATTTCCTCATGCAGTAACTTTCGCGCGGAACGGAGGGCGTGTCAGCAAAATGTCAGCGGCATCAGTGTGATCTGCCCGGGATATCAGGACGGGTCGGCAGGGTGGGTCCATGACTTACTCCATACTTGCCGAAGGGCTGGTCAAGCGCTTCGAGGATACCGTCGCACTCGACGGGATCGATCTGGCCGTGCGCACCGGCTCGGTGTTCGGCCTCCTGGGCCCGAACGGCGCGGGAAAGACGACCGCGGTACGGATTCTCGCCACGCTGGTGCGACCTGACGGCGGTCACGCCACCGTCTGCGGCCACGACGTGGTGAGCCATGCCCACCAGGTCCGGCAGCTCACCGGGCTGACCGGACAATACGCGTCGGTGGACGAGACGCTCACCGGCATCGAGAACCTGGTGCTGATCGGGCGGCTGACCGGCCAGTCGCGGGCGGCGGCCAGGAGCCGGGCGCGGGACTTGCTGGCGGAATTCCGGCTGACCGACGCCGCCGACCGGGCGGTGCGAACCTACTCGGGCGGCATGCGCAGGCGCCTGGACCTGGCCGCCAGCCTGGTCACCCGGCCGCGCGTACTCTACCTGGACGAGCCGACGACCGGGCTGGACCCGCGCAGCCGTAACGAGATGTGGGACGTGGTGCGCGCCCTGGCGGCCAGCGGGGTCACGGTCCTGCTCACCACCCAGTACCTGGAGGAGGCCGACCAGCTCGCCGACGAGATCGCCGTCGTCGACCACGGCACGGTGATCACGACCGGGACGCCGGAGGAGCTGAAGGCCAGGACCGGCGCGCAGACCCTCAGTGTGCGGCCGGCCAGCCCGGCGGACGTCCGGACGGTGATGGCGGTCCTCGCCGGGTTCGGGCAGGCCGAGCCGGAGGTCCGCGGCACCACCGTGACCGTCCCGGTGGGCGAGGAAGACGTGCTGCCCGCCGTCATGCGCCGGTTCGAAGACGGCGGGGTGCGGGTGGCCGAGCTCACCTTGCGCGGCTCCAGCCTCGACGAGGTGTTCCTGTCGCTGACCGGGCGCCGGGCCGAAACCGAAGAGCTTGAAGGGAGCGCGGCATGATGACCGCTGCCACGGTGATGGACGACATGGTCACGGAGACCACGGGGCCGCTCGCGTCCAGGGTCGGGGCCGTCGATGGGCTGCGGCAGACGTTCTCGCTGTCCTGGCGGACGCTGGTGCAGATCAAGCACACCCCGACCGAGCTGATCGACTTCAGCATCCAGCCGGTGATGTTCCTGCTGCTGTTTACCTTCGTGTTCGGCGGCGCCATCGGGGGCTCGCCGCACGCGTACCTGATGTTCGCGCTGCCCGGCATCATCGTGCAGAACTCCCTGTTCACCACGCTGAACACGGCGACCGGCTTGTCCACCGACCTGGAGAAGGGATTCTTCGACCGGCTGCGCTCGCTGCCGATCGCCAGGTTCGCCCCGCTGTCCGGCCGGATGCTGGCCGATATGGCCAAGCAGGCCTGGGCGGTCATCATGCTGCTGGTGATCGGCTACATCCTGGGCTTCCGGGTCGGCACCGGTCCGCTCGGCGTGCTGGCCGCCTTCGGCCTGGTGCTGGTCAGCACCCTGGCGATCTCCTGGGCCCTGGTGCTGGTGGCCATGCTGGCGGCCAACCCGGAGAAGGTGCAGATCTTCGGGTTCGTGGTGCTGTTCCCGCTCACCTTCACCAGTGACGCCTTCGTCCCCACCTCGTCGATGCCGGGCTGGCTGCAGGCCTGGTCGAAAGCGAACCCGGTCTCGCTGCTCTCCGACGCGATGCGCGGGCTGATGGTGTCCGGGCCCGCCGCCCGGCCGGCGGTAGAGTCACTGCTCTACGCGGCCGCGTTCACGATCGTGTTCGCACCGCTGGCCGTACGCGCGTTCAAGCGCCGGGTGTGAGCTCGACCAGCGTGGCCAGCGTACCCATAGTGACACGCTGGCCACGCTGGTACGCGTCGGCGTATCGGGCGTCGCCCAGCATCGCACGTACGTCCTGCGTCACCCTCTTCTCGTCTGTGACGGAACGATCGGTGGTTCCCCGGACCGCCACGCTGGCACCGAGCAGCTCGGCGGCGCGGTCCGGGTCGTCCTCGCGCAGCGCGAGATCCGCGAGACCGGTCAGGGCCTGCGCGATCACCGGCGCGTCGGACGAGGACCGGGCCGTCTCCAGGGCCTTGGCGTGCCAGCCGCGGGCCGCCGCCAGGTCACCGTCGGCGGCGGCGAGGTAACCAAGCCCGGTCGCAGCCATAGCGCGGATCTGCTGCGCCATGCTCAGCGGGCCCCGGTCGACCAGTTCTACCACCCGCCTCAGGGCCGCGCGCGCGGCCTCCGGCCTGCCCTCCAACCGGGCTAGATCGCCTGCCGTGTAGGCGCCCAGGGCGACGACCTCGGACAGCCGGAGCCGTTCGGCGTCGCGTTGCGCGCGGACGAGTTCGGCGTGGGCCACCTTCCGCTCGCCGAGCAGCCAGAGCTCCCGCGTCAGGAAAAGGCGGAACGTAATCTCGTCTTCGGTGGACCCGAGCTCGGTGGCAAGTTCGACTGCCTGCCGGTAATGGCCGGCCGAGGCGGCATGCTCGCCCCGCCGTCCTTCCAGCATGGCCAGGCTGCCCAGCGCGAGCGCCAGACCCCACCGCTCCCCCAGCGCGGTGAAGATGCCCGTCGCGGCCAGGAAATCCTCCTCCGCCTGGACGTGCTGGCGGCCGTAGTTGACCGTCACGTGCCCGCGCAGGACCCGGGCGGTGGCGCTGACCCACGGCTCGGGGTCGGCCACCGCCTCGTCGAACACGGCAGGCGACGGCTGCGGCCCGCCGGTGGCGGCCGCCCCGAAGAGGGCCTTGAGCGGGCCGATCAGCCGGAGCGCGGGCTCGCGGGAGTCCGGTATCGCCGCGGCGAGGTCGGCCGCGGCCGCGAACCAGTCCTGGACCCGGTCGATGAGGGGGGTGTCCACGGCCAGCAGCCCGCCCATCGCATAGGCCACGGCGAGCCGTTCGGTGCCGGCGTCCGCCGGGCCGCGGGGTGCGTCCACCGCCATGGCGATCAGCTCGGCACCTTCGACCTTCATGCTGCGCAGCGACCAGTACCAGCCGAGCGGCCCAGCCAGCCCGACGGCGGCCTGGCCGTCACCGGCCGCGACCGCACCGCGGATTGCCCCGTGCAGGTTGTCCTGGTCGTCGGACAGCTTCCGCAGCCAGTCCAGCTGCTGGGGGCCGAGCAGGTAATCCCGGCTCGCCTCGGCCAGCTGGGTGAAGTACCGCGCGTGCGCCTGGCGCAGCTCGTCATGCTCCCCCGCCTCGGTCAGCCGTTCCTGGCCGTAGGCCCTGATGATTTCGAGCATCCCGTACCGGTCCCCGCCCGCGCCCTGCCGCACGGCCAGCAACGACTTGTCCGCCAGCGCGGTCAGCAGGTCGAGGACCTGATCCGCGCTGATGCCACGGCCGGCGCAGACCTGCTCGGCCGCCTCCAGCGTCGCTCCCCCGGTGAAGATCGAGAAGCGGCGCCAGAGCGTCCGCTCGGCGTCGTCGAGCAGGTCCCAGCTCCAGTCCACGACCGCGCGCAGCGTCTGATGCCGGGACATCGCCGTCCGGCTTCCGCCGGTCAGCAGCCGGAACCGGTCGTCGAGGCGGGCCGCGACCTGCTCCGGGGCCATCGTGCGCAGCCGCGCCGCGGCCAGCTCGATGGCCAGCGGCATGCCGTCGAGCGCACGGCAGATCTGGGCCACAGCGGGCGCGTTGGCCTCGGTGAGCTCGAAGCCGGGAAGCACGGCGCGGGCCCGCTCGATCAGCAGGCGAACAGAGGCGTAGTCGTCGATACCGGGCGGCGCCCCGGTTGGCGTGGGGGCGAGCACCCCGGCCCGTTCGGAGATATCGGACGATACGGCGGGGTCCGGCGGCAACGTCAGCGGGCCTACGGTCCACAGCGCCTCCCCGGTGATGTTCAGCGGCTCGCGGCTGGTGGCCAGGACGCGGACCTGCGGGCAGGCGCCGAGGATGGGGTCGGCCAGCGCCGCCGCGGCCTCGACCAGGTGCTCGCAGTTGTCCAGGACCAGCAGGGTTCGCTGCGCGGCCAGCGCGGTCAGCAGCCTGCCGAGCGCGTCCGCCTGCTCCTCCGGTGCCGTGGCCTGAGCGGGCGACAGCCGCGCGGTCAGCGGCTTGCCGCCGCGGAGCAGTGCCTGCTCGCGCAGGCCGAGCACGCCCAGGACGGCGGACGTGAGGTCGGCGGGGTCGGTGACGGGCGCCAGCTCGACCAGCCACACCCCGTCGGGCATCGCGGCTCGCTCCGCGCGGGCGGCCTCGACGGCCAGCCGGGTCTTGCCCGCCCCGCCGGGGCCGGTGAGCGTGACCAGGCGGTTCGTGCGGAGGAGTTCGGCGACCTGGGCGAGCTCAGTGTCCCGGCCGACGAAGCTGGTGAGCTCGGCGCGCAGGTTGCTGCGGGCGGGGCTGGCATCCGGAGCGGAGCGGGCGGCGGGCGGCGGCTCGGCTTGCGCGGGTGCGGCGGGCGGGTCGTCGGCGCGCAGGATGGCCAGGTGCAGGGCGGCCAGCTCGGCTGAGGGCTCTATGCCGAGCTGCTCGACGAGCCGCTCCTTGGTCTGCTCGTACACCTGCAAGGCCGCGCCGCGGCGGCCGCAGGCGTGCAGCGCGCGCATCAGCCGGGCGGCCAGCGGCTCGCGCATCGGATACGCCACCACCAGGCCCTCGAGCTCGGCGACGAGGGTGGCGGTGATACCGGTACGCAGGTCGGCGTCGATGCGGTTCTCGGTGGCGAGCAGGCGGAGCTCATCCAGGCGGGCGATGACGGCCTGGCCGAAATCGCTGTCGGCCACGTCCATCAGGGCCGGACCGCGCCACAGCGCGAGCGCCAGGCGCAGGGTCGCGGCCGCGGCGGCCGGATCGTCGCGCAGCTGTGTTCTGCCCTTGGTGGCGAGCTCTTCGAACCGCACGATGTCGGTCGAGCGGGGATCGAGTTTCAGCTGGTAGCCGACCGGCCGGGATTCGATGACCGCGTCCGGCAGCGCCCGGCGCAGCCGGGAGACCAGGGCCTGCAGCGCGTTCGCCGCGCCGGCCGGCGGCTGGTCGGCCCACAGCCCGTCGATCAGCTGGCTGGCCGGGACCAGCTGGCCGGGGCGCAGCGCCAGCATGATCAGCAGTGCGCGCAGCCGGGATCCGCCGACGTCGAGCACGATCCCCGAGTCGTCATCGGTGCGGACCTCCAGTGGCCCGAGCATGGCGACCTGCACAGCTCAATTGTGCCCGAGCCGGCGACGTCGCCCCGCCTGGTTCGTTTGCGGTCGCTATGCGAGACGATGCAGGTATGAGTGAGCCGGCCGAGGCGTTGCGGCAGATCGCGTTCCAGCTGGAGCGGGGCGGAGCGCCGACGTACCGCGTCCGGGCGTTCCGGAATGCCGCGGAGGTGCTCGACGGGCTGGCGCCGGGTGAGCTTGACCGCCGGATCGCCGCGGGCACCCTGGAGGCCCTGAAGGGGATCGGCGCGACCACCGCCGAGGTCATCACGCAGGCCGCAGCCGGCGAGCAGCCCGCCTACCTGGCCCGGCTGCTGGGCGATCAGCCGCCAGCCGCGGAGCGGACAGGGCTGCGGGCGGCGCTGCGCGGCGACTGCCACACGCACTCGGATTGGTCAGACGGCGGCAGCCCGCCCCGGGAGATGGCCGAGGCGGCCCGCGCGCTCGGTCACGAATGGGTCGCGCTCACCGACCATTCGCCGCGGCTGACGGTGGCGAACGGTCTGTCCGCCGAACGGCTCATCGATCAGCTCCAGCTGATCGATGAGCTCAACGCCGAGCTGGCCCCGTTCCGCATCCTGACCGGGATCGAGGTCGACATCCTGGACGACGGGTCGCTGGACCAGCGCGAGGACCTGCTGCGCCGGCTCGACGTCGTGGTGGCTAGCGTGCACTCCAAGCTGCGGATGCCCGCCGGGCCGATGACCAAGCGGATGGTCGCCGCGGTACGCAACCCGCACGTGGACGTGCTGGGGCACTGCACCGGACGGCTGCTGAGCGGCGGGCGCGGGCGCAGGCCAGAGTCGGCGTTCGACCCCAGGGCGGTATTCGCGGCCTGCCAGGCCGAAGGGGTCGCCGTCGAGATCAACTGCCGGCCCGAGCGCCGGGACCCGCCGACCCGGCTGCTGCGCCTGGCCGCCGAGATCGGCTGCGTCTTCGCCATCGACACCGACGCGCACGCGCCCGGCCAGCTGGACTGGCTGGGTAACGGCACCGTCCGGGCCGAGGACGCCGGCATCACCGCGGACCGGATCATCAATACCAGTACCGCTGACGAGCTCATCGCCCGGCGGGCACGCCAGGCATGATCCTGGGCTGATAGAACGATCTGCCAGAGATAAGCGCTTCATCTATGACCTGTCAAGAGGTGATTTGCACTCGCGGTACAGTGGCTAGGTGACTGGGTCTCGATCAGGCCAGGCCAGACCCGCGACCTCGCGGCAGGTAACGATCCAGGACGTGGCTCAGGCCGCCCGGGTGTCCCGGCAAACCGTCTCGAACGTCCTTAACGGCAGCGGCCGGGTGGGCGAGGCCGCCAAAGCCAGGGTGCGGGACGCGGTGGCTGCCCTCGGGTACCAGCCGCATCACGGCGCGCGGAGCCTGCGTTCTCGCCGGACACGGCAGATCGCCTACGTCATGCCGCGGGTCCAGTTGCTGCCCGACAACTACATCATGCAGCAGTTCCTCCAGGCCCTGGCGGCAGCCAGCGCGCGCCGGAGTTACAGCATGGTGATCGCCGTCCCCGACGGGGACCCGCGTGAAGAGATCCGGCGCCTGATGGCCAGCCGGAGCGTGGATGCCTTCCTGTTGTCCGAGCTGCAGCCGGCTGATCCGCGCGTGGTCATGCTGGCGGAGGCCGGGATGCCGTTCGCCTGCTTTGGCCGCACCGGCCCCTCACTGCCGCAGCACTGGGTCGACATCGACAACCGCGAGGCGACGGCGGCGGCGGTCGAGCACGTCCTGAGCAGGGGCTTTGACCGGGTCGCGTTCCTGGGTTACCGGTCGGGGAATCACTGGGACGCCGAGCGTGTCGCTGGCTTCAAGGCCGGGCTGACCCGGTCCGGGATTGCCGCCGAGCAGGCGGACATACTGCTCGTGGATGACGCCAGCGCCCGCAGGAAGGTCAGGTCGCTGCTCGCTCCCGCCCGTCCGGCTGCCCGCCCGGACGCGATCGTGACCAGTAGCGACCGCCTCGCCGCGGTCGTTTACGGGGTAGCCGCGGAACTGCGGTTGCGGATCGGCCAAGATCTCGCTGTCACCGGTTTCGACGGGAGCGTAGCGGCGGGCCTGATGCATCCGCAGCTGACCAGCGTGGCCATCCCCGTGGGTGACATCGCCCAGCGGGTGGTCGCCCGGGCCCTGCGGCAGATCGACCACGGGCCGGATCAGCGCCCTGGTGAGGTCGTGCCCGCCGCGCTTCGGCTGGGTGAGAGCACCGGCACCCAGCAGCGCGCGAAAATAAGTCTTGACGGCCAGCCGGCCCGGGACCAAGAAAGCGGCCCCGGTGTCGCTTGGAAACGCTTCCAAGGAGGGACCGTTTCGGCAGGACCGGCGCCGCCACGGGGCGAATCCACGCCCGGGAGCTCCGGGTTCGGAGCGTCAGGCGGCCCCGGGTCCGGAGCGTCAGGGGGCCCCGGGTCCGGAGCGTCAGGCGGCTCCTCCTCAGGGGCACCCGTGGTCCGGCGGGTCACGATCGCCGATGTGGCCGCCGATGCCGGCGTCGGCATCGGTACGGTGTCACGGGTGGTCAACGGGAGCGAGCAGGTGCGGGCCGCCACGCTCCAGGCGGTGCTGGATTCCATCGACCGGCTGGGATACCGACCCAGTCACGCGGCGGCGGCCCTGGTCCGCGGTACGCCGCGCACCGTCGCGGTTATGGTCGCTCACCTGACCCGGCCGTCCACCGTGGTCCGGGTGGCCAGCGCGCTCGCGGCGCTCGAAGAGCAGGGCTACGACACGATCGTCTGCAACGTAGTCGGCCCACTGGAGCGGGACCGGCACCTGGAGGCCCTGCTGCCTACTCACCGCGCCGACGGGGTCCTGGCGATCTGCCTGCCGTTCTCCCGCGAGCAGCTTGACCAGTTCTCGCGGGCCGGAGTCGCGCTTGTCACCGTGGACGGGGCCAATCCCGGGGTGCCCCAGACCGTCATCGACGACGTCCTCGGCGGCAGGCTCGCGACCGAGCATTTGATCGGCCTGGGCCACCGGCGCATCGGCTTCATCGGGGACAGGACGTTCAGCAAGCCACCGGCGGGCCTGGGGTTCACCTCCTCGGCCGACCGGCAGCGCGGCTATAAGAAGGCCCTGGCCGCAGCGGGCATCGAAGTCGAGGCCGGCCTGATCCAGCGGGGTGCGCATGATGCCGCCTCAGCGGCGGAGCACGCCGCCCAGCTGCTGAAGTCAGCTGATCCGCCGTCGGCAATCTTCGCTGCGTCCGATACCCAGGCCATCGGCGTCCTGGCTGCGGCGGACCGGCTAGGCGTGCCGGTGCCCGACCAGTTGTCGGTTGTCGGCTTCGACGACATCGACTCCGCGGCGTTCCTGCAGCTCAGCACCATCCGGCAGCCGCTCAACCTGAGCGGTGCCGAGGGAGCGAGACGGCTGTGCTCACTGCTCCGCGGCGAGCGAGTTCACCCGCTCCGCCAGGAACTGCCCATCGAGCTGATAGCGCGAGGCAGTTCGGCGAGCGTCCGGTAGGGCGGGTGCTATCCCTGCGGCTAGTCCCGGCGGGGCGGCCGGCCCGACCTGGACGCGCCCGGGCCGAATGACACAGCGGCGTGACTTGCCTAAAGTGAGTTGATGGATGCCGCACTCCGCCAGCTGAATGGCCAGATCGATCAGGCCACCCAGCGCCTGATCGACGTGGCCCGCATCATCACCGAGCCGGACCTCCGCGCGCCATCCCTGCTGCCGGGGTGGACCCGGGCGCATGTTCTCGCCCACGTCGCCCGGAACGCCGACGCGATGCGTAACCTGCTGGCCGGGGCCCGGTCAGGACAAAATCGTCCGGCGTACGCCAGCGCCGAGGCACGCGACGCCGACATTGAGACCGGCGCGCGAATGAACGCCAAGGACCTGGCGGATGACCTGGCCGAAGCGGCGATGGCGTTTCGCACCGTGGTCACGCAGCTGCCCGATGATGCATGGCGGTTCCGGGTGCGGATGATGGACTCCAGGCCGTTTCCGGCCGCCGATCTGCTGACCCGCCGGCTGGTGGAGGTCGAACTGCATCACTGTGACCTCGGTGCCGGGTACGGCCCGGCCGATTGGCCGGCCGCCTTCGCCGAAATGGAACTCGCCGAGCCGATGCGGTCGCAGCGCGAAGACCGGCTTAAGTATCCGCAGCCGTCCGAGGTGCCGGCACTGCGGGCACCGAGGCCGCCGGCTCCCTACCGACCCAATCAGCCGCTGCCCGGGAGCTGGCTCGGAACAAAGCGACAAGGCTAGCTGGTCGTCAGCGGCGAGCACCGGTGAGCCCAGGTCAGGCGGCATGTCAGTAAAGTGCCTGACGATGGCGTCGGCGGTGCTTCCGGCCAGCTGGGCGCCCGGCCAAATGGGTTGATAATGAGTAGGTGGGAAACCTGGGTGCCGCAGATCGACTCCGTGGCCGGATCGGCGCGGCCATCTTCGAGCGCGTCGCCGGGCCGCAGGGCCCGACACGCCGACGGCAGCTCCACCAGGCCGGAGGCGAGCGCTGGTTCGCCGAGGACCGGCCGGTCCGTCGCGTGCACGGGGACTCGTCGATGTTCATCGGCGGGATCAGGGCCCTGCTGCTCCAGTCGCTGCATCCGCTGGCCATGGCCGCCGTGGCCCAGCACTCGGATTACCGCGGCGACCCCTGGGGACGGCTGCAGCGGACCAGCTACTTCCTCGCGGTCACCACGTTCGGCCAGGCCAGCGACGCCCGGGAGGCGATCGCGCGAGTTAAGGCCGTGCATCGGCACGTCACCGGGACCGCACCCGACGGGCGGCCATACGCGGCCTCGGATCCGCACCTGCTGACCTGGGTGCACATCGCCGAGGCGGACAGCTTCCTGCAGGCTCACACCCGGTTCGGCGTTCAGCCTCTGGACCAGGCCGGGCGCGACGGTTACGTCGCCGACATGGCCCGGATCGGCATCGAGCTCGGCGTGCCCGATCCGCCGCGCACCGAAGCCGAGCTCGCCGACCGGATCGGCCAGTTCCGGGCCGAGCTGACCGCCACCGCCGACGCGCGCGACGCGGCCAGGTTCCTGCTGATCAGTCCCCCGCTTCCGGTCATCGCCCGGGCTCCTTACGGGGTCCTGGCCGCGGCCGCGGTGTCGCTGCTGCCCGGCTGGGCCCGCCGGCCGCTGCGCCTGCCCCGGCTGCCGGTAACCGAGGCCGTGGTCGTCCGCCCGGCCGGCCGGGCCATGGTTCACGCCATCCGCTGGGCCACCTCTGCGCCTCCCGCCGCTCCGGCCGCCTAGCCGCCCTTCGCATCAGCAGGAAACTTGTCACGATGTGAGACGGGAATGAGCAGCCGCTGTGCGAGGATCGAACCCACTGGGAATCCCAGCGAACCCGGAACGAGGAGTGGTAAACGGAATGGACGCGGCATCGCCTGACAAGCCGATGGTGACTGTCGCCCTCGATGTGCCGTCGGCGTACGTCCTTGCCGACCAGGCAGCGATCATCCAGGATCTTCAGTTCGTCATGGACGGCTGTAAGCGGCTGCTGGCCGAACTGGCCAAGCCGGAGGAAGACCGCGATCCGCTGCTGCCGCTGGCGATCTGGTCGTCTACGGTGATCGCCTACGCCCGCTGCTTCAGCAAAGGCAAGCGATTCGGGCTCACCACGGAAGACGTGCAAAAGCTGCCGCTTCACGGCGCAGTCATGAAATTCCATAAATGGGTAATCGAAGAACGCAATAAGCTCACCGCACATTCCGCGAACCCATTCGAGGTAGCGAAGGTCGCGGCCGCTCTTTCCATGCCGGAGGAAAAAGAACGCCGCGTGGAAGGCATCGTGATCTTCGCCACGAGCCGCATCGTCATCGATAACGTCGGCGTCCAGCAGCTCGGCGGCCTGGCCTCCGAGCTGGCCAAGCAGACCGCCGAGAAGGCACAGGAGCAACAGGACGTCGTGCTGAAGGACGCGCAGCAGCTGGACATCGACAGCTTGTACAAATTGCCGCCGCTGCGCACCTGGCCGCCCACAGACGCCGACACCGACGCCGATAACGGCGCTGAGCAGGGCGGAGAGGTTTCTTAGCACCGGTTTTCACTAACCGGATTGGTCCTCTCGGCGCGTCGCGCCCGGAGCCTGGTGCCGCAGTTGCTACTGATTCGCGTGAAGCCGGTCGCGCATTATCGTGGATCGAAAACCCCTAATAGGGGTTCGTTCCAAGTGTCAAAATGTCCGCCTGGGACGAAGGCTCACCATCGAAGCGACGATACAGCTTTAACAGCAGGTCACGCCACCGGTAACGGAGTAGCCCGAACCCCGAGCTATCGCATCGGTCCGTTCGCCCGGCCGGTAGTCGATCAAGCTAAGACATCCACCAGCACAAACAGCACCTTTCCGCCGCCGGCTCGACCGTGGAACCAGCAAGCTCAAGAGAGGCAGCCCGCCCGCCCACCCCCTAGTGCGCCGCGTCAGACGGTCATGCAACTGCTCGACCGCCAACGCCGGTTGCCCGAGCCGCAGCGCGGTGTCGCAACTCGCATAGGCATTTCCTAGCGCCACGGAAGTTTCACGAGCTGTGAAACTTGACGGCTCGCAGCGCTCATAGCGTCAGGTACGTGAGAGTCCGTGAAGACAACCCCGCAGACCTGGACCGGGCGCGCGCCGCCGTGGCCGCCGGGCGCGAGCGGAACCCGGCAGGCATCGAGGAGCAGCTCATCGCCGCCCTCGGGCACCAGTTCCATCGGGAGTACGCGGTGGTGCTCCGCGCCGTGCTGTTCGCAGTCGACAAGCACCGCGCCAGAAACGTCACCGGAGTCATCACCGGCACGGCAGGAGTGCTCCGGTGAGCAGGCGTGCGACGGCGGGAGACCCGGCTGATCATCGTCGCCTATGACCAGCTGTACCTGGTCCGCCCGCTGGCCGCCGCCGCGATCCGCCTGCCCTGGCAGCGGTCGCAGCCGCCTGGCAAGATGACCCCCGCCCGGGTCGGGCCGGGTTTCGCCAAGTCCGAGAAACCCTCGGCAGTCCCGCCAGTCCGGCGAAACCCGGCAGGCCCAGGGCCAGGCCGCCCGAAGGATCCAGGAACAGGCACAAGGCATCCCGGCACCCCGTCGGCAAACCAAATCCCAAACGCCCGGCCACCCGGCATGACCAGCGGCATTGCCTTGTGCGAGAGCGTCCCGCGTGTGAAAACGTCCGCCCAGGACGAAGGCCCTCCATCGAAGCTACGGCAGGACGAAGCCGCAACCATCAAGGCCCTCGCGGTGGTCGTGAGGGCTGCGGACCGGCGTCTGCGTTGGGGCTTGATGCTAGTGGCTCGCTGCCTGGCCTCCCGAGCCGGGTGTTATCTGGTCATGTCGCCGGGCCGTCTTAGGCCGGTCTCGTAGGCGAGGACTACAGCCTGGACGCGATCACGCAACCCGAGCTTGGTCATCGTGTGAGCGAGGTGA
>Ga0302178_10003108_pt1 | contig 12732 bp, 15 predicted proteins | sample I_Palsa_E1_3_FD_198790 | JGI IMG/M metagenome (GOLD analysis project Ga0302178, IMG submission 198790) | Peat permafrost microbial communities from Stordalen Mire near Abisko, Sweden - I_Palsa_E1_3 | ecosystem: Environmental > Terrestrial > Soil > Palsa > Peat permafrost | place: Sweden... | reverse complement strand
TTTGCGGCCGGAAACTTCGCAGTTGATCGGTGACGATCTTGCGCGGCACGGGGTTCGAGCGCAACACACGCTTGAAGAAGCGTTTGGCGGCAGCCTTGTCGCGACGCTGTTGCAGCAAGACCGACGGTTTAACGTATTTCATTCGGCTCGCCAGGTTCTTGCTCATAACTCTTCTTCCCAATTTCTATGTCGATAGGGCTTACGTGGCGCGAAACTCGCTATCAAACGCTTCCGCGGATACGAAATCCTGTCGAACAACGCGTTCATCGTGGATGGTTAGGTGGTCGACTGTTCCGACGCACGTCGAACCATGTCGAGCGCCACATCAACAATCATGTCTTCTTGTCCGCCAATCAACCGGCGCTTTCCAATTTCAACAAGGACTGCGCGTGGATCAAGGTTAAATCTTTCGGCTGCCTTCTCCGCATGACGCAGAAAACTGGAATAAACACCAGCGTAACCCAAGGTCAGCGTTTCGCGGTCCACTCGGACTGGACGGTCCTGAATGGGGCGAACCAAGTCGTCTGCAGCATCCTGTAGCTTGAAGAGATCGCAGTTGTGTTGCCATTCGTTTCGATTGGCAACTGCGATAAACGCCTCGATTGGGCAATTACCTGCACCTGCACCCATACCGGCCAAAGAGGCGTCGATTCGTGTCGCACCGTTCTCAACTGCCAGCACGGAATTTGCAACTGACAAAGACATGTTTTCGTGCGCGTGGATGCCTCGCTCCGTTCTCGGCAGGAGCGTTGACGCGAGGGCCTTAAAGCGCGCTTCAGTGGCTTTCATTGTCAGGCCACCGGCCGAATCTGCGACATAGACACATTCCGCGCCGTAACTCTCCATTTTCTTCGCCTGAACAGCGAGGTTTTCAGGCGACGTAGCCGAGGACATCATGAGAAATCCAGACACGTGCATCCCAAGGTCCTTGGCCGCCGCGATATGTTGCGCCGAGACGTCTGCCTCGGTACAGTGCGTCGCGATTCGGATCATCTGAACACCGTGAGCGTGCGCTCGCTTGATGTCGTCGATCGTTCCAATCCCAGGCAGCAGTACGGTCATAAGCTTCGCCCGCTTACAGACCTTCGCCGCTGCGTCGATGTACGCCACGTCGGTATGTTTGCTAAATCCGTACGCAATGCTCGAGCCGTTCAAGCCGTCGCCGTGCCCAACTTCGATTGCGTCAACGCCAGCCTCGTCCAAAGCTGCGGCGATGTCACGAACGTGCCCGACGTCATACTGATGTCGAATTGCGTGCGATCCGTCGCGCAGAGTCACATCGGTGATGAAGAGTTTGGTCATGTCAAGCCTCATTTCGTCAGGTTGTGGTTTTCGGCCAGGCGCTCTGCTGTACGCAAGGCTGCTGACGTCATAATGTCAAGGTTGCCCGCGTATGCCGGGAGATAATGCGCCGCGCCTTCCACTTCGACGAACACCGAAACCTTCAATCCCACGAAGGGTTCGGCGGTTTCTGGCATAACGAGTTGGTGTTCCCGAGTAACTCGCTCGACCTGCACATCCTGCTTTAGTCTGTAGCCCGGCACATACTCTTGGACTGACCGAACCATCTTTTCGATAGACGCTTTGATCTCTTCCTCTGGCGCATCATCACAGAGACAAAGCACCGTGTCTCGCATCATCTGCGGGGGCTCCGCCGGGTTCAAAACGATAACGGCTTTGCCGCGCGCAGCCCCTCCGACCGTCACGAGCGCATGCGACGTCGTCTCCGTGAACTCATCGATGTTCGCTCGTGTTCCGGGTCCCGCCGACTTCGACGCAATGGAAGCGATGATCTCTGCGTATTTCACTTTCGTCACACGGCTAACCGCAGCGACGATTGGAACAGTAGCTTGGCCGCCACAGGTCACCATGTTCAGGTTCAGTGAATCAAGATGACTATCGAGGTTCACCGGCGGGATAACGAATGGCCCAATCGCGGCTGGGGTTAAATCGATAATTCGCTTCCCATGAGCGCGAAGCACCTCATCATGCTTCTGATGTGCGCTCGCAGACGTAGCATCGAAAACAATCGCAATCTCATTGAAATGCGGGCAACGGACGAGGCCGTCGATGCCTTCGTGCGTAGTCCAGACGTCCAGACGCTTCGCGCGTGCAAGACCGTCGGATTCAGCATCAACGCCAACCATTGCGACTATTTCAAGATTCTTTGAGTTGCGAAGAATCTTAATCATCAGATCAGTGCCGATGTTTCCCGATCCAATGATGGCTACTTTTAATTTCGACATTTTTGCTCTCTAAGATGAATGCCGCATAAAACCGCTTACGGATTTCGACCTAAAAGCAGGTCGCTCTGCATGACCAATAACTCATCGAAACACAGAAGAAATGAGCACGGTTAGCCATCATGCTGGCGCCGAATACCCGTCGCTTCAATTTTCATCGCCTCGCAGTGAAAATGCATTGACGTTCTGGCTGCAGACATTCTGTCACTGAGTTGATACGCTTTCTTGACTGATCCGGCCGCTTTTTGTTTATAAATGCCGTAGTCGCGGAAGCTGATTTTTGTCGTAACGTTCAAAGTGTGGTGACGATATTTTCTCCTGTAGATGTAACATAACCGGACATCTCAATTGTCGTGCACTATGAATGACGATATCGTCGCAAATGATTGATACCAGAGAGCCGAAATGCATGGGCGTCCCCAAACCGGCGCAAGCCTATCCTGCGGTAGAATAAAAATTATGTTGACATAATTTTCGGCTCGAAACCGGATCGGTTATCCTCTGAGCTTTGGTCATCAGACCAAATCTACTAAAGGAGATAAACATGAATAAAGGCGAATTGGTCGAAGCGCTGGCTAAAGAAACGGGTTTGACAGCGGCTAAGGCTGGCGATGCGCTCAACGCGCTGATCGGGATCATTACCCAGTCTGTGACAAAAGGCCAAACCATACAGGTAACGGGCTTCGGTAGCTTTTCATATACCAAGCGCGCGGCGCGTAAAGGTCGCAATCCGGCAACTGGCGAAGCCATTAAGATCGCGGCGTCAAAAAGTGTTCGTTTCTCGGTCGGCCAGACTTTCAAGAATGCGGTGAACAAGAAGAAGGCATAACGCGTTTTTTCATTCTGGCACGTCGGAAATGTCCGTGCGAACAGCGTCCGAACTCGGTGCGTAACTGGTGGACGAAATCGGGCATCGCTTATACCTGATGGAGCAAGCCGAAGCGTCAGGCAGATGCTGGGACAAATGATCAAGTTGGGTGGGTATGCCGGGCAATTCCAGGTATGCAGGGGCCGATGGTCGCGCATGTCTGCGTCCGGCTACGGCTCCTCGACCGCGCTTGCCGCGCGTTCGACCGCTACCACGGCGGGGAGCCTACGGACGCACCCGGCAGTCCACTGGACTGCCGGGCTGCGGACACATACGCGAGTGCGACGCTGGAGGTCCGCCACAGCGCCGCTTTAGTTTACAGAGAGACGGTGAGGGGTGCGCTCTGCACGGGGCGGGGCGGAATACGGCTTAGTGTGCGCGATAACCAGTCATTGTTGCGCTAGTGGGGAACGGCCATGCCGGTTGCATCGCCGGGGTGGTCGGTTGCGCGTCGGTATGCGCCGGATCATCGCCGTTTACCGGGTACGGTGTTTCTTCCTCCTGATCATCGCCGCCTCGGTTGTCCCATTCCTCATCGATCTCGTCGGCAGGGTAGTGGTTCATGACCGGGATGTCGCGATGGGCGAGGATATCCGGAAGCCAGTGCGCATTGGCTAGTCGCAATTCGGCTGCAGCTGCCGCATCCGTTTTTTTCATGGATGACAGGTCAGCGGCAGCTTTAGGCGACACGGCATTTGCCACTACATCCATGATGCGTGCTTTCGGGACGTGATCGAAATACGCCGCGCGGGTTGGCGTCCAGTAGCGGGTCATGTCGAGTTCAACCGCATTGCCGATGGTGTTGATCGGGTGTGCTGCCTCGCGGGCGGTGATGCCGTTGAGGGTTGATGCCGTGCAGAAAGCCAGCAGATCAAGCAAGGTAGTGCCGGGGTCCTGATCGAGTAGCCACGGCAGCAGGTCGTTGAGGTGCTTCGGCAGCAAGGCAAGCCACTGACTGCGTTGCGCGCTGATCTGCGACCATGCTGGACTCGTTTCCATGTCGTCGGCTTCGCGCAGCAGCGTATCGTGCTGGCAATCGACGCGAACCCCGACACACTCGACAGCGTGCGTGTGACCATAGTGCGCATCGAATACGTCCGGGACCAAGCGATGCAACAGCACGGCGAGTGCCATGCCGGGACGCTTGGCGAGTTCAACCTGTACGGCGGCGGTACGGTGTGCGGTCAGGCGCTTGCACAGTTTTTCGCTATGAAGAGGCTTTTCCTTCGGGGCGCTCGGGACGTGTTCGCCCGTTGATGCTAAACCGCCGTCAACTAAGCCGGTCACCGTGGCACCGATATTGTCCAATGCCGTTTTGTCCTCGTGCTTGACTAGTCCCTGCTCGATGAGCAGATCCCCGTGGGGGCTCACCATCACGAAGGCCCCGGCCTGTTTGATCTGGTCGGTGTCCCAGGTTTCGGCGCGCTTGGCGAAGGCTTCGACGGTGCTATTGGCGGCACCCAGTGCTTGTTCGAGCCGTTCGGCTTCCTCGCACGCGTCCTCGTCGCCACCCTCACATGCGTCGAATTTCGCCATCAGTTTGTCACGGTGCGCGACCAGTTTTTTTAACTCGCGCTCTTCCTTGCGCGTGTAGGGGCGTGTCGTCGGTTCGAGCCGTCCGAAGCCGTTGATTTCGGCATAGTCGCGTTCGATCCGGGTTTCGACCCAACCCCAACCTTGCTCGCGCTGCGTAGCTGCTGCCGATTCGAGCTTGTCCGCCACCAATCGTTGTAGCAGTTCGGCATCAGTCACAAATCCAGTGTTCTGCTCATCGCTGAATAGGTCTCTGCGAACATAGCCGCCTGCGGCTTCATAGGCATCCAGTCCAACGAATTTGACGAAGCGGCTGCGGCTCGCGTCGATCTCGGCACGCGTGATCGCCTGACGCAGGTACTGCGGTGCACGCTGCCATGCATTCGGCACGTCGAACCAGAGCCGCTCTTGTGTTTCATGATCATCCGCCAGCGCCAGCGCGCTCAACTGGTCGAGCGTGATACCGTCCTCACGCAATAGCGCTAGCAGTTTGGGCGAAACATCAGCCAGTTTCAGGCGGCGCTTAACGTTAAGTGGCGAGACATTAAACAACGCCGCAATATACTCGACGCTTCGGCCTTCCTCAACCAGCTTCTTGAATGATACAACCAGATCGAGGGCGTCCAAAGGTTCTCGGACGGAGTTTTCGATCAGACTGATGGCAAATGCCTCGCCTTCGCTGACGATCTTGACGGGGACGAGATAATCGGCAGCGATACGGCCATCGCCGAAAAGCACGTCGAGCGCGGCATGACGGCGCTTACCTGCGCAGACGCCGAGCTTGGGGTACTTGCCGCGTGATCCTTTGAGGGCGTGGACCACAAGGTTTTGCATCAGCCCTTTGGCGGATATATTATCCGCCATCTCGGGGATGCCGGTGAGCGGCTTGGTGCGCACGTTGAGCGGCGATGCACACAGGCGCGAATACGGGACGTATTCCATTGGTTTTTCATTGCCGAAATTGGTTTCCAGCAAACCCGTCGCGGGGCCGTCCTCGGTGGTTTGGGTTTCATCGTTTGGCAGCGTATTTTCGGATTGCATGACAGACTCCAGAAAAAATAAGTAATGAAATGGTCCGAGTCCAGACGTAAGGGCGGAGCACCAGAGGATTGGACTCGGATAGGATTCCTCACGGTGTAATGCGGAGTGGGGCGTTTTCGGACCCCCGAACGTCAGGATTTGATTCGACGCATGGCGTCGGCCAGCACCCACAAAGCACGGTTAAGCTTTACGTTTTGGTCGATGCCGGTGACAGCGCGGGTGGACATCGCCCGACCAGAGTGCGAGCGGCCACGCAAACCACCACGCGTCAGGTTTTCTTGAAGCTTGTTAAAAACGGTCCAGAGGTCGTCGTTACGGTCTTCGAACCGGCGCGGCGTTAACAGTTGGGTTTCGGTGATCGGCGGCGGCATGTCGTCGGTGGGGTCGTACCGCAATGACAAGGCGGCATGGGCGAACGCGGTTTGCTCGTCTGGGTTTAATGTGAGGGCTTGCATACCCTCTTTCTGCTCACGGATCAGATCGAAACTGTCGAGCACGTCGAACGCGCCATTGATCACGTTCTGTACGATGTTGCCTTTATGCGAAACGCGCACATCCCCGAGCGTTTCGCCGCATACCATCCCGTTCTGGCAAACAAATCTGAACAGACCCGAAAGCATTTGATAGCTGCTCGATCCATCGTGTGAGTTCAGCAGAATGATTTCGTTGGCTTCCGCGCTGCTTATGTCTTCGGCATGGCGTAGGCGAATCATGTGCTTTGTATGTTCGCGCTTTCCCTCATCGTGCACACGGGTCTGGCAGACCATGAAAGGCTGGAAGCCTTCATGACGTAAGCCGTTCAATACGTCGATGGTCGGGATATAGGTATAACGATCCGAACGGCTATCGTGTTTGTCGATAGCGAAGATCGACGGAACGACAGCACGGATTTGGTCGTCCGACAGCGGCGAGGCCGAACGAAGCACGGGCGAGGCGCGATGGAATTTCGATGCAAGTTGCATATAACCTCCGAACGAAAAAGCGAAGCGAATGGACAGGTGTTGTGCTGACCGGGCTCCAAGATTCCGCCCCCGCGTGGGTTTGGTTTTGCCTTGGTCGAATCGGGGTTGGCTTTGCTGCCGCCAGTCTCCTGAGTTCGCGCCCGTGCGACTAAAGGAGATGGCGCCGGGCCGGTGTCAAGGAAATGAGAGAGGGGTTGGTGCGGGACGCAGCGTAGCGCAGGACACGGCCCCGAACGCCTTGACAGCGGCCCGGCGTCGGCTACTGTCGCGGGGTAGGGCGAGAACTTAGGAGACTGGTAGCGAAGCTTTCGGGTCGGCCGGGGCTAAACGCCGCGCGGCGAGCGCGAATGTGGGGCCGATTGGCCACACCTGATTGCGGATTAAAGATGCAGTGTGGTTAAGCCAACCGCCTTGTCGGCGATTATGCAGAGGGGTCTGTACGATGCCTTGTGCTTGGTATTTTTCGAGGTTGGCTTATTTCTCCGTGTTGTACACTTGAAAAAGAGACCGTGTTTCTCTCTCTGAATAGCGTCGATTTCAACGTTAAACAGCGGTCCACATGTCCAAAATAAAACGGGCTGCGGTTCTTACCGCAGCACAAATACGCCATCTCATTCGTGTCACCGAGGTAGATAGTCAGCAGCCAGAGCATGACATCGTTGTGCTCCTACTGGGTCATGCTACTGGATTGCGCATAAGCGAAGCGGCACAAATCACCGTTGTCGACTTGTTTTTCTCGAATGGGCGTTTGAGAAAAGAGGCCAGAGTCCGAGGCGCAATATCGAAGGGCAACCGTCAGCGGTGCATTTATTTGACTTCAGCCAGATTGGTGGCAGCGATTGACCGTTATGCCGCCTACGGGTTAGCAAACAGCACTGGCATTACCATGGACAGCAGTTACAGAGGTCTCCAACCTCGTCAACCGTTTGTGATAACCCGACGTGGATCGCGATTCTCAATGAACTTGAAGCGGCGCATATCTGAATCAGGCGAACTGGTCGACTACTGGGCGGCGCAGTTTCGCGAGCAAGATTTTGGCGAAATCAGGCGATATGGACGTTGTTGCTACGCTACTCGGGCATAACGATATCGACATCGCACATAGATATGTCGAGGTCGATCCGAGGATCTTGCGTCAAGCTTTTATTGACGTTATCTAGTTGCCGCCACGCAGTGGCCGTCGGCTTCATGCTGAGTCGCAATCAAAGTAGATCCTTGAACCGATGCCGTCAGAAAAATGGCGAGCAAGAACGTGATCGCGATGCCGCCACCCCACAAAAGCTGCTTTCGCGTTTGTGGCCTCTGCCAGTACCCCTCGCTAGCGCGATCGTTTAATACTGCAATCAATTGCGTGCCACGCCCCTCTGAGCGAGAGATGATTGCCAGGCAGCCAATGATGACCTCCTGGCTCCAATCAGCCGACTTGTCGGAGCCGTGTTTGGTCAGCATATGGAAATTTAGCCGGAACGCGCGGAGATGCTCGTAAACGAAAGCAATCTCCTTCGCGGTGGTGGCACCCAGCACGCCGATCTTTGCCGCGTTTTGTTCGAAAATCGGGCTGGCCGGTATCGGCCATTCGGAGAAATCGAGTCTTTGGCCGCTGCGAATGTCACTTCCCATTTTCTCAAGACCTATCTTGATTCGTGGAAGGTGCGCTGCATGCGACTCAAGTTCACCAGCGAGCGCACCCGCAAGGGCTTTTCCGTCAAGAAAGCGTCGGTAATCTTCCCCAACGAAATTATTAAAGAAGCCGCCCACCATGATGCCGAGTAGTCCGACGAGCGCAGTGTTGAAGTCAGCCATGTTTTCCCTTATTTAATTTTGCTTACTGCCCAGTGTACGTGACCGGCACGGCCACAATTTCGTTTGCCGGGTAAAGTTGGAGCATCGCGCGCGCGGCGTCGATATTTTTCGTGTGCAGCCACTCATCGTAGTCGGTCGGACGGAGAATCACCACAGAGCGCTTTTCGTCATTGGGGCGGTGCATCCGCCCCATGACGCCATGCCCGGAGGCCTGGAACTTCGGCGATCCAGATTGCAAGGCTGCGGTCGAAACATTGAAGGGCACTGGCCGCATTGAAAGAAGGTAAAGCGCAGTTATTCGCGCACTGAACGCGGACTCACGGATGCCACACCGAATCGGCTAGACGGCTTGCCACAAAATTGAAATATAACAACATTTTAAGGCGGTTATTTAGGCGAATGCGCTGTTTGATCATTGAAAATTCGATGTTTTTTCAAATCGAAAGTATTTTGTAAGCTCGCTCATCTACTCTGGCCCTTTGACGCGTGGTCGTGTTCGACGACATTGTCGCAAGCGACGGTTGAAAGAGGAAAAGCGAACGGAGCATACGGGCCCTTGGTTCTGATATGGAGTACGCTGATAACAAACGCAGATGCTTCGGTGACGGACTCATCCGGATATAGGGCTATCGACTTCACTTGTGGCGACAAAGTTGTAGACAAAAATCTAAAAAAGAGTTTGGCCGATTTTCAAAAATTGCTACTGAATCATGGGTCTCCGCCACCCAATTGCCCCAGCCACTCAGTGGGCTATCGATAATTGGCAGTTGTGTGAAGAGCGCGACACGAATGGCAGGCATCAGCTATCACGATCACGCAATCAATGAAAAGCCGGCTTGGCCGGCATGAGGGAAACACCTGGTAATCGTAGGCAACAACAGGAGAATATCTTGGTATTCGACTCGACCATCAAGCTTACCGATATCGCAATCGCTGTCGCAACTTTCGTCGGCCCGATAGCAGCCGTGCAGGCGCAAAAGTGGCTCGAGCGAGGCCGGGAGATAAAGCAGCGCCGGATTGCCATATTCCGGGCGCTTATGACGACACGTGCCAATGTTCTTGCAACGGCACATGTCGACGCGCTGAACTCGATTCCGCTCGATTTCCTGGGGCGAGCGGCGGAACTCAAGGACGTGATTTCAGCATGGAGTGTTCTACTTGATCACTTAAACGCTCGAAATCCACCTGATATGAATCGGTGGGGGGAGCGTCGGGTTGAGCTCTTCGTGACCTTGTTGTTCAAGATCTCGCAGTGCTTAGGGTACGAATTTACGGAACTCGATCTGAAAAACGATTTCTACGCGCCACAAGGCCATCAAGCAGTTCTGACCGACCAAGAAGTGATCAGACGGGGTTTTGTTGACGTTTTTTCAGGCACTCGAGCGTTTCCGATCGAAGTAAAAAATTTGCCAGTCGCTCCCGCTAAACCAGTACCGTAGTGCTGTCGGCAATCCCAGGTGTCGGAAAGCGGACTGCTCTTGGAACGCGTACGTTGGGCCGAAAAACTACAACGGAGAATGGAAGAGACTGTGACGAACAATCGAGAAGATTCTGAATTTCCACCAAAGACAAGACGTCATCTTGCGATGCGAGCAGGCTTTCGTTGCTCAATGCCCACCTGCCGAGCTTTAACTACGGGGCCAAGTAACGAGTCGCCTAACTCGGTTATCGTTGTAGGCGTGTCCGCGCATATCAACTCGGCCGCAAAGGGTCGTCGTTATGATCCGAACATGCCTCCCGAGGCCCGAAAGGATATCCGCACGGTATCGGGCTGTGCGCTACGCATAGCATCGAGATCGACCGCGACGAGGCTAAGTATACGGTAGCCATACTTCGACAAATGAAAAACGAGCATGAGCGTTTTATAGCCGATGAATTGAACGCAGGGCGCGGGTGCTTCCGAGGCTCGGATCTCGTGGCCATTGGGCTCAATATAGTAGGTGAAACGCGTTGCACGCAATATGGTTCACTCGTAACCTGGCCAGCTAAGGTGTGGGCGGACATCAAAGATCGTCCTCAACGATGCAAGAACGATCATGTTTTCGCGCTTAAGAGTGGATCGTTTGTTGGCGCCTGAATCGCGGCGTAGAATACGGCGAAGTAACGCAATGAAAGGCCGTGGCGTTCCCGTTTCAGGCGGGCCGCCACATCAAAATATGCTCGACGGCGAAACTGGGAATGGGGGATTAAGCGATGCAGTTCTTTATAAATCAAATTTGGATTCCGCTTGTAGCGCTGGCTTTGTGCTGCGTGATTATTAAAACTCTTCGAGTTGCTGGCTAGGGAAAACATGTCAACCGCACTCGATATCGCCTTCGATGCTTATACACTCCGCAAATTTGGAGTCGACCAAGAGGCTTATCAGGGCCGTCTCGTTGCTGCCCTTCCCGGGTACAAGCTTACGTTCTCGATCGGGCGAGATATCCCGATGTCGGTCGGCATGGACTATGCCATCAACATGGCTGTCGGTACGGACGATGCTCCCGGCATGACGATGCGAGCCGCGAAAAATATTTGGCCAACAGTAGTCGGTGTGGTCCGCTGTGGTAGCGATGGCACGGCGACTAACGGGATCGTGCTTCCGATCGGGCATCAAGTTCATGTTCGACGGACGAACCAGCCGACGAAGATCTACAAGATTCGCAGCAACAACGAGTTTGAAGATTCAACGGGGAAAGTCTACAGACAGCAAGAAGTGTTCGGTCAGGCGTATGAAAGCGTCGCTGTGATTGACCCAGCAACTGACCAGATCACGACCTACTGAGCTATCGGAAAAATGGCCATGCACATGAGCGTGAGCCGGCGGGTAATCGATTTTGAGGTCGAACTATGGCAAAGACACAAGGCGTGCGAAAGAAGAAAGAGGCAAAGCGGTTGCGCAACAAATACCGGCACATCAGCGGTGAAGCCAGGAAGGGGATGCCGGGCGCCGAAGAACTGCGAAAAGTGCTTGATGTGCAATTAAAGCTGATCGGGGTTCGGACGAACGTCTAGGAATCTAGATAGGAAAAATATGAAACGGCAAAATACACCAGCCTATTGGAATGACATTTCTGTCACCATAGACGGGCATGAGATTGCTGGTTCGTATAGCGTTGATAAAACGGATTGGATGACGGTCCGAATGAACGGAGGTGGGTCGAAGAGCACTCGCGGCGGCCCTGCTGCTGCAAGCACCGCGCGCTTGATTCTGTGCGAATTGTATGCAGAAGCCAAACAAACGACGAGATAGGAAGCCAATGTCGATTGATGCGGCGCTGCTGCGACGTGCGAGGCAAGACACTGTAGAAGTTCGGCCCTTCGATCTTATGGGAGATCGGCCCGACGCTGTATGGGAGATCGGCCCGACGCTGTATGGGCGGTATTGCAGCATGTTGCGCCGGACTGGCTACACGATGAATTGGCGGTCGGGGGGCTGCAGCTGGATCTTACTAAATCCGGAGCGTGGATAATCTCGCCGCTTGATGGATAGACGGAAAAAGCCGGCGCTGCCGGCGCAAAGGAAACGAAGATGACCTACAAACTCACCATCGAGACAAGCGTGCTGTTCGAGTCGGAAGATGCTCATGCGTTGGCTTATCATTTGATTGAAGAGTTTCCGCCCTTTGGCGCATTTCCCTCGCCTAATTTGACCACTGGATTTGCGGTCGTTCTCCCGGATGGTAGTCGTCTTCAAGGGCTTCAGGCTCGGCGCTGGGTTGAGAAAAATCGATAGAATTTTATCCGGCTGCGGCAATGCGCCATGCCGGCATGGAAAAAAAAGATGCCTATAGCTTGCATACCTGGAATTGACTGGGCTGCTACTGGATCATGGTTTTCTGGATTCGTTACGTTGACGGGTGTCCTTGTTGCGTATCGCGCGATGAAGACATGGAAGGAACAAATTAGATTACAAGATCGTTATCAGAAGGCCGATTCACTATCGCACTCGTTTATTTTATGTATTAGGGCTGGGCATGATTGGCAATGGGACTGTGGCGTGGGAGAGCGTCGTGAGCCATTGAAGCAAAGCGACAAACTGCGGTTATGGCAGCTTAGCCTGATGGACTATCGACTGGCCTGGAGTTTGGCTCATGCGCTCTTCGCGACGGATCAAAGCGCGAAATTGATTACCCACCCCGAAAAATTGCAGTCAGGAATCATTGGGGCCGGAAGCCAATCCACCCAAGTTAAGACATTTCAGCAATTTTTCTGACTCATGGCCTTGTGCGGTTTTCGACCTGGGCTACGTGGTTTTGAGCGATTTTCACGATGGCGGTACGTCCGACCGGCAATCAAGTCG
>Ga0302178_10003104_pt1 | contig 12745 bp, 10 predicted proteins | sample I_Palsa_E1_3_FD_198790 | JGI IMG/M metagenome (GOLD analysis project Ga0302178, IMG submission 198790) | Peat permafrost microbial communities from Stordalen Mire near Abisko, Sweden - I_Palsa_E1_3 | ecosystem: Environmental > Terrestrial > Soil > Palsa > Peat permafrost | place: Sweden... | reverse complement strand
TCGGCCTGTCGGTGCCGCGGCCTGGCCCGGTGCCGGTGCTGCTCGCCGCGCTCGCGCCGGCCATGCTCCGGCTGGCCGGCCAGCGCGCCGACGGCACCGTGCTGTGGATGACCGGGCCCGCCACCGTGCGCGACTACGTCGCGCCGGCTATCACGCAGGCGGCCGCCGCCGCCGGGCGGCCGGCCCCGCGGGTGGTCTGCATCCTGCCGGTCTGCGTCACCGACGACCCCGACCAGGCCCGCGCCCGCGCGGCCAGGGTTTTCGCGATCTACGGACAGCTCCCGTCCTACCGCGCCATGCTCGACCGGGAGGGCGCCAGCGGACCAGCGGACGTCGCCATCACCGGCGACGAGGACACCGTCAGCGCGCAGATCATGGCGCTCGCCGATGCCGGAGTGACCGATTTCGTGGCCGGGGAGTACGCGCGGGGAGAAGAACACCAGCGAACCCGCGCCCTGCTGAAGTCCCTGATCAGCTGACCCGCCCATGTTCCGGCCCGCTATTGCCGGAGGTGCCGCGCGAGGCGTCTGGCCGAAAGGCTCCCATGTCGGCTTCCCCCTCATCCCTCCCGCTATCCGTCATCGTCACCAGGCTTCGCGCGGCCGGCTGTGTCTTCGCCGAGGACGAGGCGCAGTTGCTCATCTCCACGGCGCAGACGCCAGCCGAGCTCGCTGCCATGGTGGACCGTCGAGCCGCCGGCCTGCCCCTTGAGCACGTCCTCGGCTGGGCTGAGTTCTGCGGCCTGCGGATAGCCGTGGACCCCGGGGTCTTCGTGCCCCGCCGCCGTACCGAGTTCCTCATCCGCCAGGCCGCCGGCCTGGTCCGCCCGGCCGTCGCCCCGCCACGAACTGTCGTCGTTGACCTGTGCTGCGGCTCGGGCGCGATGGGCGCCGCGCTGGTCGCGGCCCTGGACTGGGCCGAGCTTTATGCCGTCGACATCGACCCGGCAGCGGTGCGGTGCGCCCGCCGCAATATCGCCGCCGCCGGCGGGCAGGCGTACGAGGGCGACCTCTACGAGCCGCTGCCCGCTAAGCTGCGGGGCCGCGTCGACATCCTGCTCGCCAACGTGCCCTACGTACCCACCGACGAGATCGAGCTGCTGCCCCCGGAGGCCCGCCTGCACGAGGCGCGGGTAGCGCTCGACGGGGGCGCGGACGGCCTCGACGTCCTGCGCCGGGTGACCGCAGCGGCGGCGCTATGGCTGGCACCGGGCGGTCACCTGCTGTTTGAGACGAGCGAGCGCCAGGCATCGCGGGCCGCCGAGCTCGTCGCCCGCGACGGGCTAACCCCGCGGGTGGCCAGTTCCGACGAGCTGAACGCCACCGTCGTCACCGGAACCAGGCCCCGAGACGGCAGTCTCTGGCCAGGGTCATCGCCATGAATTCGCCGGGTACCCGGTGCCGCGTCCCCCAGATGACGCCGGCCATTTACGGCGGGTCGGCGGGGGGACCGGATCAGGGTCGCGCCCGGCTGCTACCCGGGTTCCGGTACCTGCATTGCCCAGCTCGCCGGTTCCGCGAGGGTGCCTGCGGAATGCACGGTGGCCCCGCCCACCACGGTCAGCGCGGCCGAGATCGACGGGATGTCCTCGCTGGGTACGGCGAAGTAGTCCTGCTCGAGCACGGCGAAGTCGGCCCGGGCACCGGGGCGCAGGTGGCCGCGGTCACTCTCCTCGAACGACAGCCAGGCGCTTCCGGTGGTGTAGGCACGCAGGGCCTGCTCGCGGGTAAGAAGATGCTCCCCGGCGCGGCGTCGCGCACCGTCCAGGGAACGTCCGGTAACCAGCCACCACAGCGACAGCCAGGGGCTGTAAGACGAGGCACGGGTCGCGTCGGTCCCGGCGGACACGGGAATTCCCGCGCGGAGCAAATCGGAGACGGGCGGGGCGCGGCGCATCGCCTCCTCGCCCCAGGCCCGCTGCGACGCCTCGGCCTTGAACACGAGATGGTCGTCGAGCACGACGCCGGCACCTAGTGCGCGCAGCCGACCGATATTCCGGTTGCTGATGCGGTCGGCATGCGCGATCGAGAAGCGCAGGCCTGTCAGCGGAATCTCGGCGTGCACCCGCTCCCAGCAGTCGAGGATCCGGTCGATGCTGGTGTCGAGCACCGCATGCACGTGCATTGGCCAGCCGTGCCGCGCGGTCTCCCGGCTGATCCGCTCGAATTCGGCGCAGGCGTCATCGGAGATGTCGAACGGCTCCAGTCCCTCAAAGTCGTGGCAGCCGAAGTGCACCACTTCGCCGATGCCCAGGAAACGCAGCATGTCGTCGCCGAAGCGAGTCTGCGCGTGCCGGAGCCAGCCGTCGAGCTGCTCGTATTCGCGGCCCGGATCGACGGCGGACAGGAACAGCCGCAACCGCATGGTGAGTTCCCCGTGGCGCCATAGCTCGAACAGCGCGTCGTAGCGTGCGGGGGGCATGCCGAACCCGCCCGGGTCCACCAGTCCCGTGAGGCCCGTGGCGTGCAGCTCCCGCACCATCGCGGCCGTGCTGCCCCGCTCCTGGTCCGGGGTCCGGCGCGGCATCGCGTCAAGGCACAGCGAGAACGCGCCGAGGCCGCTGATCCGGCCGGTTGCCCGGCCCGCGCTGTCCCGCTCGATGACGCCGCCGGGCGGATCTGCCTCCTGACGGCCGACTCCGCTGGCCCGCAGCGCCGCGCTGTTGAGCACCGCGTGCTCGTACAGCGCCTGCACGTAGACAGGGTTGTCCGGGCATACTTCATCCAGCTCGGCACGCGTCGGGGAACGGCCCTCGCTGAACTGGCTCGGGTGCCAGCCGCCGACGGCCCTGATCCACTCCCCCGGCTGGCAGGAGCCGGCCGCGTTGCGGATGCTGTCCAGGGCACCGGGGACGTCGGGCATCCCGGTCCAGTGCAGCTCGTGGTCCCACGATGGGCCGGCTCGGACAGCATGGATGTGCCCGTCGATGAGCCCGGGTATCACCCGTCGGCCGGCCAGGTCGACGACCCTGCATCCCGGTCCGGCGAGCGCCGAAATCTCCTGGTCCGAGCCGAGCGCTGCGATCCGGCCGTGCGCGACGGCCAGCGCCGACAGTCCCGGCGATGCATCCGCCGGGACCGCACCGCCAGGCCACACGGCACCGTTGACGTAGATCGCGTCGACGTTCATGCCTTCCGCTCCTCCTGCCCTCGCTCCCCCTGCGTGCGCCCGCCTCCCAGCGTTCGCGGCTACGGTACGCGGCTGCTGTGCCGGCGGCACCTGCACGCCCCGGCCGACGCCGCTGTCACCGGTGGCAGCCGCACAGGTGCGTGGCTCAACCTTCAGGCGGCGGCCGGGGACTAGATTGTCATGGGCCTGGTTTAGTGTCGAATTTACATTCGATTACGACAGGAGGCCTGGTGTGCGGATGCTGGACGATGACCCGTGGAGATACCTGGACCGCGAGGTACAGGGGGATCGCGGGCTGGCCCCGCCTTGGCTGCACCCTGATTGCGTTGATGCCTGCACTGCCCTCACCTTCGGTACCTGCTGCAAGCAGCCCGGAAGCCCGTTTGCCCGACAACTGAGCGAAGTCACCACCGCGCTGGAACGCACCGCGTCGTGCGCGCGACTTGAGGCCGCAGACGAGATTCCGGGAGCGCGGCTCATGCGACGGCTGGCCCTGGCCAGCAAGCTCCTCGACGGGATCCCGGACCGCCCGGCGACGGCTCGCGAGACCGAGCTGTTCCAGCTCTCCTGCCTGGCCGGGCGGATCGCCGGATGCTTAGAGGAGATGCGCAGGCAGCAGGAACCCTCGGCAGACCGGGCCGTCTGCCGCCGCCGGACCGACCTCCATCAGGTAGCGGCGCTGGCAGCCGAGAGGTCGCAGAGACTGTGGGACCTCGCAGTTCGCCGCCTGCGGGGCTCGGATCTGCGGGCCTGACAGACAGCAGCGGTGTCGCAGAACGGTTACGTGATGCAGAACTCGTTGCCCTCGGGATCGGCCATCGTGACCCAGCTATCCGGGCCCTGGCTGGCGCGGTGCAGGAACGTGGCGCCGCTGGCGGTCAGCCGCGCCTGCTCTGCCTCGATATTGCCGGCTCCGACGCGTACATCCAGATGGACCCGGTTCTTCGCCGTCTTGGGCTCGGGCACCAGCTGGAAGTAAATCCGCCCGCTGTTCCCGCTGTCCGGGCCGCCAGGGTGCCGGATGGCCGCCCCCTCCGTCCACACCAGCCCTCCGTTATGGGTCATCGTGTCGTCCTCGGTGGCATACCCCTCGGCGATCATCCGCCGGATGAATGCCTCGTCGGTGGGCTCGACATCCCAGCCAAGGGCGTCGGCCCACCAGTCCGCGAGGACATGCGGCCGCGCGGCGTCAACGGCTACCTGGAAGTCGTAGGCCATCTCGTTCACCATTGCCTAGGTTGAGGTCGCGGAGCAGCACGGCGACGCGGACTAAATGCCGAGGGGCTCGATGCCGCAGGCACGGTGCAGTTCGTCGCGGCTGGGGAGCTTGACCCGGCCGCCGCGGCCCAGGCTCTCGCCCAGCGCGGCTTCGGCCTGCTCGATCCGCAGCCAGTCGGCGTAGCTGACCGGCCGGATGCCGCGCGCCGCCAGCAGCTCGCTGAACCGGGACCGGTCGCCGGCCTGCGCCCCGGATCCGGGCGCGGCCTCCGGATAGCGCAGCAGCCCGGCGCGGGGCAGCGGCACGTCGCCGGGCCCTGGGCCGCCCGCCAGGTCGGCGAGCAGGGACCTGACGGTCTGCGCGGCGTCGGACTTGTTGGTGCCGATCACCCCGGTCGGGCCGCGCTTGAGCCAGCCGGCGACATACTCCCCGGGCAGCGGCGCGCCGTCCGGGGCGAGCACGCGGCCTTCGGCGTTCGGCACGGTGGAGGAGCGCTCGTCGAACGGGACCCCGGGCAGCGGCACGCTCTGATACCCCACGCTGCGCAGCACCATCTGCGCGGTGAGAGTCTCATGCTCGCCGGTTCCGGTGAATGCGCCGTCGGAGTCCAGCCTGGTCCGCTCAAGAGTCAGGGCAGAGACCCGTTCCGGCCCGTGAATTTCTACCGGCCGCAGCCAGAACCGGACGGTCAGCCTGCGCGCGCCGCCCGGCTGGGCGCGTGCTGCCCAGTCGGAGATCACCTTGTAGTTGCCCCGCACGTGCCGGTCGGACTGCGCCAGCCGGGCGCTTTCGCCGGTCGGGTCGAACGCGTCCAGGTCCGTCTCGCCGTTGCCGACCACGATGCCGACGCCGTCCAGCTCGCCGAGCTCGCGCAGCTCCTTGGTGGTAAACTTGGCCTGCGCCGGGCCGCGACGGCCGATCATGTGCACCTCGCGGACCTTGCTGGCCATCAGCGCGTCGAGCACCGGCTGCGAGACATCAGTCTCGCGCAGCTCACGGGGGTCCCTGACCAGGATCCTGGCCACGTCCACCGCAACGTTGCCGACCCCGATCACCGCGACAGACTCGGCGTCCAGGGTGAAGGCGCCAGGGTCGACGTCGGGATGCCCGCAGTACCAGTTCACGAAGTCGGTGGCCGCGAAGCTGCCGGGCAGATCCTCGCCGGGAATGCCGAGCCGCCGGTCGCGCATCGCGCCGGTCGCGTACACCACCGCGTCATAGCTGGCCAGCAGGTCCCCGCGGGTCACGTCGTCGCCGAGATGAATGCTGCCGAGAAAGCGGACGCCATCGTGCTCCAGCACGCCCCGCAGGTACTCGGCGATCGACTTGATCGACTTGTGGTCGGGGGCGACGCCGTAGCGGACCAGGCCGTAGGGAGTCGGCAGCCGGTCAAGCACGTCAACCCGGATCGGGCGGGCCGGGTCGAGCGCGGCTGCCTGCTTGATCAGCGCCTCAGCCGTGTACAGGCCAGCCGGGCCGGAGCCGACGACGGCCACCTCGAGCGTCTTCATGAAAGTGATTCTCCACCGTAGCGCCGCCGATCGAAGCTCAGGCTCGCTGGTCGTGTGCCAGCTCGGGGGTCCGGCGGGCCACCGCCTCGGTGATCTTGATGGCCAGCTGCTGCGGGGTAAGGCCCGCGTCTGCCAGGATCTCCGCCCGCTCGCCGTGATCGATGAACTCCTGCGGCAGCCCGAACGTCTTCGCCGGCGTCTCCACGTCGTGATCGCGCAGCAGGCGGCAGACGGCGTCGCCGAACCCGCCGACACGGCCGTTGTCCTCAACGACCGCAACCAGGCGGTGCCTGCGTGCCGCCTCCACCAGCGCAGCGTCCACCGGCTTGAGCCAGCGCGGGTCGACGACCGTTACCCCGATGCCGTGGTCGGCAAGCCGCTGCGCCACCTGCACGCATACGATCGCCATCGGCCCGGCCCCGACGAGCAGCACGTCCTCGCCAAGGCCCCCGCCCGGCACGGCCAGCACGTCCATCGTGCCCATCGCGGCGACGGCCTCGGCCTCGTCGCCGACCGTCCCCTTCGGGTAGCGCAGCACGGTCGGGCCGTCGCTGATCGCCACCGCCTCGTTCAGCAGCTCGACCACCCGGACCGCGTCCCGCGGCGCCGCGATCCGCAGGCCGGGCACCACCTGCATGATCGAGCCGTCCCACATGCCGTTGTGGCTTGGCCCGTCCGGGCCCGTCACCCCGGCGCGGTCGAGCACGATGGTCACCGGCAGCTTGTGCAGCGCCACGTCCATGAGCACCTGGTCGAAGGCGCGGTTGAGGAACGTCGAGTACAGGGCAACCACGGGATGCAGGCCGCCCATGGCCAGGCCCGCCGCTGATGTCATGGCATGCTGCTCGGCGATGCCCACGTCGTAGACCCGGTCCGGGTAAGCCTGGGCGAACTGGGCCAGGCCGGTTGGATGCAGCATGGCCGCGGTGATCGCCACGATGTCCGGGCGGCGAGCGCCGATCCGCACGATCTCGTCGCTGAAAACGTTCGTCCAGCCGCGCTTGCCGGACGGCGTCGGCGTCCCGGTCGCGGGGTCGAAGGTGCCGATCTGGTGCAGGCAGTCGTCCTCGTCGTCCTCGGCAGGCCGGTAGCCGAACCCCTTCCTGGTGATCACGTGCACCAGCACCGGGCCGCCGAAGTCGCGCGCCCGGCGCAGGGCGTGCTCGACCGCCTGCTCGTCATGGCCGTCGACGGGGCCGAGGTACTTCAGGCCGAGGTCCTCGAAGAGCACCTGCGGCTGCAGTACATCCTTCAGGCCCTTCTTGATGCCGTGCAGCGTCTCGAACAGCGGCGGGCCGACCAGCGGCGTGTGCGACAGCGTGGTCTTGATGTAGTCGAGCACGTGCTCGTACCGCTGCGACACGCGCACGGCGGCCAGATGATCGGCGATCCCGCCGATCGTCGGCTGGTAGGAGCGGCCGTTGTCGTTGACGATGATGACCAGCCGGCGGTCCTTCGACGCAGCGATGTTGTTCAGCGCTTCCCAGGCCATGCCGCCGGTGAGCGCGCCGTCGCCGATGACGGCCACCACGGCGCGGTGCGTCTCGCCGCGCACCTCGTAGGCCTTGGCCAGGCCGTCGGCGTAGGACAGGCTGGTCGAGGCGTGCGAGTTCTCGATGACGTCGTGCTCGGACTCTGCCCGGCTCGGGTAGCCGGAGACGCCGCCGCGGTGCTTGAGCTTCGCGAAGCCGGCCTGGCGCCCGGTGAGCAGCTTGTGCACGTACGCCTGGTGGCCGGTGTCGAACAGGATCCGGTCGGCCGGCGAGTCAAAGACCCGGTGCAGGGCGATGGTGAGCTCGACGACGCCCAGATTCGGCCCGAGATGACCGCCGTTTCTCGATACGGCCTGGATCAGGAAGTCGCGGATGTCCGCCGCGAGCAACGGCAGTTCGTCGGGGCTCAGTTCCTTGAGGTCCCGCGGACCCGAGATGGACTCCAGCAGTGTCACCTGGTCGCTCCCTCACGGTTGCCGGCGGAGACTCAATCGGATCGAGTGTATTTGGGTCGGCCACCGGGTCGCACTCCGGCGCCGCCAAATACATGACTGGCGTGTCATGGCCAGCGCCCCGTGAACCGGGCAGGGAAGTTGCCGCCAGCATGGCACAGTCTCGCAAGAAGATGCCTTGTGAGCTGCGGTTTTGCCAGCTCAGACCTTGGCAGTGGAGGCATCGCCGGCCACCGGAACGGCTCTGCGCTTTTCCATTGCTTTTACCTGATCCTGACTAAACTGCTGGCAATTAGCCGGCTAATTAGGAGCCGGCTCAGCCCGGTTAGCTCAGCCCGGTTAGCTCAGCGTGACCAGCTCAGCGAGCCCGGCGGGTACGGTCTGGCCGGAGAGCATCCTCGCCAGTACGGCCGCGACCTCTGGCACGGGCGTCCACAAACCAGGCTGGCCAAGCGTCATGATCGGCTCGGGCAGCGCCCAGGCATCGCCGAGCCGCCAATGGCAGGAACCCGGATCCGCCCAGGGACCGCAACCGCACGGGCCGCCGGACCTGGTGGCGGTGCAGATGTCCGCCAGGCTGACGACCGCGACGATCCCGCCAGTACCGGCTACCGGGTCGGACTCGTCCCAGCCCGCGGCCCGGATCAGCGGATTGTCCACGGAGTCAAGATCGACACGGAGCGAGGCGTGAATCGCGAGGATGCCCCGGTAGGCCGTATCCCAGGTACGGTTCTCGATCGCCTTGCGGCCCCGAGCAATCGCCCATGCCCAGGGCTGCCGCACGCTGAGCACTTTCATCGGGTACCTCCACTACGTCTCTGCCAGGAGAACGTGGCTGCCTTTCGCCAGGTTCAGCATCATCGGCACCAGATGCGCCCGCCAGGCGGCGCAGCGCTGCCCACCCAAGGTGGTGAATCCCGTGATCGAGCACGTCCCAAGGTGATCGATGCCCGGATTCACCCCCATGGCAACCAGGCCCGGGACCATGCACCCCCGGCGCGGGTGGCCCGGTACCGGCGGCTGGTGTTCCACGTAGCCTGACCCTGGCGAGCGGAGATAGGAGATATCGCATGGTCTCTTCGGCAGGCCGATGAACGGCAAAGTCTGCGTAGTCACCGGAGCAAGCTCGGGGATCGGCAAGGCAACCTCGCTGGCGCTGGCCGGGCTCGGCACCGATGTCATCATGATCTGCCGTGACAAGGCCCGCGGCGAGGCGGCTCTCGCGGAAGTGGCTGCCATGGCCGGGGCCGGCCAGTCCCGGCTGGAGATCGCCGACCTCTCGTCCCTGCAGGAATTGCGTGATCTGGCCGGCCGGCTGGCGCGCCTGGACCGGCTCGATGTGCTGATCAACAACGCCGGCCTGGTGCTCGGTGATCGCCGGATCAGCGCCGACGGCTTCGAGTACACCTTCGCGCTCAACCACCTGGCGCCGTTCCTGCTGACCAATCTGCTGCGCGAGAAGCTGGTGGCAAGCGCGCCCGCCAGGGTGATCACCGTGTCGTCCGCCGCGCACCGCTCTGCCCGGCTAGACCTCGCCGACCTGCAGCTGGAGCAGCATTACGGCGGCTGGCGCGCCTACTGCAACAGCAAGCTGGACAACATCCTGTTCACCACCGAACTAGCGAGCCGGCTGGCGGGCACCGGGGTAACGGCAAATTGCCTGCATCCCGGGCTGGTGAACACCGGGTTCGGCCGCGATGGCAGCTCGCTGGTCAGGTTCGGCCTGGACCTGGGCCGCCGCTTCCTGATCACCGCCGACCAGGCCGCAGGCACCGTCATCTACCTCGCGAGTTCGCCAGACGTCGAGAGCGCGACGGGCGGGTACTACGTCAAGCGCGAGCTTCGTACCCCGGCACGCGCGGCCCGGAACCAGGCGACGGCACGGCGGCTCTGGGAGATCAGCGCGGGACTCACCGGCCTGCCCGAAGCCGGCCAGCCAGCCTGACCGGTCGCGGAACTCACCCTGGCTTGCTGATGAGTCCGCGCGATGGCACGGACGACTGCGGGACGGTCAGGTTGCGGCCGGCCAGCCAGCCGATCGTCACCTGCACGGCAGCAACCCCGAGCAGCGCCCCGACGGGGATTGCCCACCCCCCGGTCGCCGAGTGCAGGAAGCCGACGAGGAGCGGGCCGGTGGCGGCCAGGAGGTAGCCGCCGCCCTGCGCGAAACCGGACAGGGACGCCGCTGTCGCCGGATCCGGTGCGCGCGCCATGGTGAGGAAGATCCCCAGGCCGAGCGTTGCGCCCTGGCCGAGGCCGAGCAGCAGTACCCACCCAGCGGCCGAGCCGAGCGGGGCGAACGCTGCGCCCGCCAGGCCAGCGCTCGTCGCCACCGTCGAGGCGGCCACCAGGACGCGCTGGTCCTTGGCCCGGTGCGCGAGCACGGGCAGCAGCATCGCCGTCACCGCGTTGCCGAGGTTCATCAGGGCTAGCAGGTCGCCGGCGTGCACGGCGCTGGCGCCCCGGTCACGGAACATGGTCGGGAACCAGGAAAGCGTGGCGTAGTAGAGGAAGCTCTGCAGCCCCATGAAGGCAGCTACCTGCCAGGCCAGCGCGTACCTGGCCATCGCCAGCACACCGTGGTTGCCAGCCGCGCCCGGCGGCTGCCCGGCACGGGGCGGCGGCAGCCCGGCACGGGACGGCGCGATGCCGGGCGGCAGCCCGCCAGCTGGCTCGGCACCGCTGCGCACCCTGGCGTCCGGCAGCGCGCGATAACGCAGCTGCGGAAACCACGCCACGGCAGCCACCATCGCAGGCAGTGCCCAGAGGCCGAGAGCGAGCCGAATGGCCCCGTTCTGGCCTCCTGCCGCGGTGAAAACGGGAACTGCGACCAGCGAGCCGACGATCGCGCCTGCCGACAGGGACATCAGGTAGAGCCCGATCAGCAGGCCGGCCTGATCGGGCCGGCGGCGCTTCACCAGGCTTGGCAGCAGCACGTTTATCATCGCGATCGACCCGGCCGCGACGATCGTGCCGGGAAAGAGCAGCACCAGCGGCGCGACGCTGCGCAGCACCAGCCCGGCGGCGAGCAGCACGACCGCCGAGCCGAGCACCCGCTCCTCGCCGAATCGCAGGCTCAGCGGGGCTGCGACGGGCGAGAACACCCCGAAGCACAGCGCCGGCGCGGCCGCCAAGGCCGCCAGCGCGGCCGATGACAGGTGCAGCGTGTCCGACATCTCCGGGAAAAGCGGCGGCAGGCTGGTGATCGCGGCCCGCAGGTTGAAGGCGAGCGCGATGATCCCGGCCACCAGCAGGGCGGCGCCGAGCCCGCGACGGCCGGTCCCGCCAGCGCCGCCGGTCCCGCCGGTCCCGCCAGCGCGGCCGGTCCCGCCAGCGCGGCCAGTGCTGGTAACGGTGGCCTCCTGGGTATCAGCCGCTGGCGATAAGCGACCGCAGGACATACTGCATGATCCCGCCGTGCCGGAAGTACTCGGCCTCACCGGGGGTATCGATCCTGACTACGGCGCGGAACTCGCGGCCGTCGGCGCGCACCGTCACCTCACGCGGCGTCTCGCCCTCGTTCATTGCCTCGATGCCGAGCACGTCGAACACCTCGTGCCCGGTCAGGCCGAGTGACGCGACCGACTCGCCGGGGCTGAACTGCAGCGGCAGCACGCCCATGCCGATCAGGTTGGAGCGGTGAATCCGCTCGAACGACTCCACCAGCACCGCGCGGACCCCGAGCAGCGCGGTGCCCTTGGCCGCCCAGTCCCGCGACGACCCTGACCCGTACTCCTTGCCGCCGAGCACGATCAGCGGGGTGCCCTCGGCGATGTACTGCGCGGATGCCTCGTAGATCGACATCGGCCCGCCGTCCGGCAGCTTGATCGTGACACCGCCCTCGGTGCCGGGCGCGAGCTGGTTGCGCAGCCGGATGTTGCCGAACGTGCCGCGGATCATCACCTCGTGGTTGCCGCGCCGCGACCCGTAGGTGTTGAAGTCGCGCCGCTGCACCCCGTGGCCCCGGAGGTAGTCACCCGCCGGGCTGTCGTTCTTGATGGCGCCGGCCGGCGAGATGTGGTCGGTGGTGACCGAGTCGCCGAGCAGCGCAAGCACGCGGGCGCCGTGCACGTCCGTGACCGGCTCCGGCCTGGCCGGCATCCCGTCGAAGTAGGGCGGCTTGCGCACGTAGGTGGACTCCGGGTCCCAGGCAAAGACGTCGCCGGGCGGCACTTCGAGATCACGCCAGCGGTCGTCACCGGCGAACACGTCGGCGTAGCCGCGGGTGAACATCTCGGCCGCGACCGCGCCGTGCACGATGCCGGCGACCTCCTCCGCCGACGGCCACAGGTCGGCCAGGTAGACCGGCTTGCCGTCGGCGCCGGTGCCTAGCGGCTCGGTGGTCAGGTCGATGTCCATCGTGCCGGCCAGCGCGTAGGCGACGACCAGCGGCGGGGAGGCGAGATAGTTCATCTTGACGTCCGGGTTGATCCGGCCCTCGAAATTCCGGTTGCCGGACAGCACGGAGACGACGGCGAGATCATTGCGCGCGACGGCCTCGCTGACCGCCTCGGGCAGCGGGCCCGAGTTGCCGATGCAGGTGGTGCAGCCGTAGCCGACCAGGTTGAAACCGAGTTTCTCCAGGTACGGCGTCAGCCCGGCGCGCTCGTAGTAGTCCATGACCACCTTGGAGCCCGGCGCCAGCGTGGTCTTCACCCATGGCTTGCGGTTCAGGCCCGCATCGACCGCCTTCTTGGCCAGCAGCGCCGCGCCGACCATCACCGACGGGTTCGACGTGTTCGTGCAGGAGGTGATGGCCGCGATCACCACGGAGCCGTGATCGACCGAGGTCTTCGTGCCGTCCTCCATGGTGACCGAGACCGGCGCTGACGGCCTGCTGCCATCCCCGGCGGCGACCGGGTCGGAGGCGGGGAACGTGTCGCCGAGGCCGTTGTCCAGGCTCGGCGCGGAGACGTAGGTGCCCAGCGCGTCGCGGAACGC
>Ga0302178_10003097_pt1 | contig 12762 bp, 13 predicted proteins | sample I_Palsa_E1_3_FD_198790 | JGI IMG/M metagenome (GOLD analysis project Ga0302178, IMG submission 198790) | Peat permafrost microbial communities from Stordalen Mire near Abisko, Sweden - I_Palsa_E1_3 | ecosystem: Environmental > Terrestrial > Soil > Palsa > Peat permafrost | place: Sweden... | reverse complement strand
GTATTTTTAACAGCGCTTGCTCTTTGAATTCGACTGAATACGTTTGCTTTTGCTTCAACATGCACCTCTGACTTCTTTAATTTAAGAAAATTCAGAGGCGACAACTAGTCTGACACAGGGGGTCTTGAGGGGCAAATGACTCCGATCGATTTTACGGTATTGGCGCGGCAGTGCGCACCGCAGGTGGCGCCGGTAACACTCGCGGCCATCGTTAAAACCGAATCGGGATTCAATCCTTACGCGATTGGCGTAGTTCGCGGTGAACTGACGCGTCAACCACATGACTTGGGCGAGGCGATCACGACCGTGCAGTTTCTGGAGCGTCAAGGTTGGAATTACAGCGTGGGGCTTGCGCAGGTGAATCACTCAAACTTTGCGCGATATGGGCTGACCCCGAACAACGCATTCGATCCTTGCTTGAACGTTGCTACCGGCGCTGAGATTTTGCGCCGGTGCTATCAGGCTGCTCGTCAGAAAACGAACCAAGCTCAAGAGGCACTAAAGGCGAGCCTATCCTGTTATACCAGCGGCGACTTCGTGACGGGATATCGCATCGGATATGTGCAACGCGTGATGGCAAATGCAACGGCCCAGCCGATTCCAACGGTGCCGGCCATCGAACCTCGGATTGACCCAATACCGGTTGTGAGACTGGATCGGACCGGCAAGCCTGCAGAACGTCCTGTAAGAACCGATGGCAATGGGAAAGCCGGTTCTGACGGGGCAGAGGTTGAGCAAGAAAGTAGGCTGCCTGACGACAGCGCCGTGGTGTTTTAGCCGAGCGTGATCGAGTTGGAATGGCGCAGTGGAATTTAGCATAGACGATCACATTAAATGAAATTAGTACTACTGAATTTAGAGGCCGTTATGAAACAGAAAATAAATCTCATTTTTAAGAACAAATCAGGTTGGATCGCGCGACTGAGTTGTCGTATCGAGACTGTATTGGACGCGGCGGTCATTGGGTTATTGCCAGCTTCGCCAGCTTTTGCCCAACTCCAGCAAGTCAATACTCTGCTGACCACGATCCAGACAACGCTGCTGGGGATCGGTGGAGTGATCTGCACGATCTCCATCATCTGGGCCGGTTTCAAGATGATGTTCCAGCACGCCCGCTTTGGGGACATCGCCAATATTTTCATTGGTGGTCTGTTCGTCGGCTGCGCGACCGTGATCGCCGGCATGTTGATTCCGTCCACTTGAGCTGGGGCACGTGATGCAAATCATGACGAATCCACTGAAAGATCCCGTGTTCAAGGGGTGTACTCGACCTGCGATGTTATGGGGCGTGCCGCTGGTTGCATTCGTGCTTGTCGGTGGGGCAATGCTGATCCCGGCCATCTGGGCATTACTTGTGCGCCCGCCCATCGGCGTGGTGCTGCTTGTGCTGATGATCCCGGTGTTTGTCGGGATGCGGATCGTGACCAAACGTGACGATCAGCGGCTGCGGCAACTGGCCCTGCGTCTGTCGATGAGCCTGCGGCAGCGCAACCGCGCGTTCTGGCTCGCTCGGTCCTACGCGCCCATCCGTTTCAAGAGGAGGTTCTGATATGCAGGCCAAACCTAAATTTGCGGACGCGGCTAATCGGGAAATCCCTGTGGCCGAGATGATTCCGTATTCGTCACACGTGAGCGACACCGTCATCAAGACGCGTGAGGGCGACTATCTGTGCATCTGGAAGATCGCGGGTATCGCGTTCGAAGCCGCCGACCCGGTGGATATCCTGGTCCGCCACAACGGTTTCAACCAATTGGTGCGCAGCTTTAGTGGCGGGCAACTGGCGATATGGACGAATCGCTTGCGCCGGCAGATCTCGGATCGTTTCACCACACCTTACGACAATCCGTTTTGTCAGAGCCTAGCGGATCGGTACTACGCGAGCTTCGCCGGCTACCGGATGATGGCCAATGAACTCTACCTGACGCTGATCTACCGGCCGCATCGTACGAAACTCGGCAAGCTATTCAACCGGGCGGCGACGCGCACGCTGGCTGATATCCGCCGCGCGCAGCATGAAGCCCTCAAAGTCATGGAGGAGCTCGCGGCGCAAGTCGAATCGAGCGTGAAACCCTACGACCCGCAGGTGCTCGGCGTGTACGTTCGCTCGGTGCAGACCCATCCCCATGCGCCTGAGCGTCGCTATTCGACCGCGCTGGAATTTCTCGGCTACCTCGTGAACGGCATCTGGGAGCCGGTACCCGTGCCGAGCGCACCGATTCGCGAAGCTTTGCCGACCTCTCGGCTCTTTTTCGGAGGCGAACGCATCGAAATCCGTGCACCCAACCGGGTACGCTACGGCGCGCTGTTGGACCTGAAGGATTATCCCGAAGACACCGAACCGGGCATTCTGAACGGTTTGCTGTACGGCGACTACGAATATATCGAGTCGCAGAGTTTTACGATCCTCGATAAGCCCAGTGCGAAAGAAGCGCTGGAGCGCCAGCGTAACCAATTGATTGCTGCCGAAGACGTGGCTGCTTCGCAGATCGCCGCGATGGATCAGGCGCTTGACGATTTGATCAATGGCAATTTCGTGCTCGGCGAGTACCACTATTCGTTGGCGGTCTTGGGCGATACGCCAGACCAAGTCAATAAGAACGTCGCAAAGGCGCGCACCTGCTTGGCCGATGCAGGCTTTCAGACGGCACTGATCGATCTGGTGGCGGACGCGGCCTGGTTCGCGCAATTGCCGTGCAACTGGCGCTATCGGCCACGTGAGGCCAAGCTGACCTCGCGCAATTTCTGTGGTCTTGCGAGTCTACACAATTTTGCGACCGGCAAACGCGACGGCAATCCTTGGGGCGAGGCAGTGACCATCGTCAAGACGCCAAGCGGTCAGCCTCTGTATATCAACTTTCATGTCACGCCGGACAAGGCCGATTCGGCAGACGAGAAGGCGCTAGCCAATGTCCAGATCATCGGTCAGGCGGGGGCAGGTAAGACGGTGATCGAATTGTTCCTGCTCGATATGGCCATGAAATACGGGATTACCGTCATGGTGTTCGACAAGGATCGCGGCACCGAGATTGCGATTCGCGCGATGGGTGGCATCTATGTAACCCTCAAGCGTGGCGAGCCAACAGGCTTTAATCCGTTCCAGCTCGAACCGACCGAGGTCAATGTCGATTTCTGGGAGCGGCTGGTTCGCAAGCTGGTCGCCAACGGCATGCCGCTGTCCGCTCGCGAGGAAATGGAGATTTCCCGTGCCGTGCGCGAAGTGGCGCGCATGGCGCCACCATTACGTCGCCTGTCGATGGTGCGACAACTGTTACCGAACGTCGGCGAGAACAGTTTATATGCGCGTCTCACGAAATGGTGTGTCGGCGGGCGCTTGGGGTGGGTGCTCGACAATCCGGTCGATCGCGTCGACTTGACTGCCAACACCTTGTTTGGCTTCGACGACACCGAGTTGCTGGATGACCCCGAAGTGTCGACACCGGTCACGATGTATTTGTTGTATCTAACAGAAAGCCTGATCGATGGGCGTCGCTTCATTTATGTGATGACGGAGTTCTGGAAACGGCTCGGCGATGAAGTCTTTACTGATTTCGCTAAAAACAAACAGAAGACGATCCGCAAGCAAAACGGACTGGGGATTTTTGACACGCAATCGCCAGCGGATGTACTGAACAGCGATATCGCGCGGGCGTTGGTCGAGCAAACGGCGACCTTCCTGTTCCTACCGAACCCGCGAGCTGACCACGACGATTACGTTCAGGGCTTCAAGCTGAGCGAAGCCGAATTCAATATCGTGCGCAATCTGGGCGAAAACAGCCGAATGTTCTTGATTAAGCAAGGACAGCGCTCGGCGATTGGCAAGCTCGACCTGTCGGGACTCGGCGACATTCTCGATGTCTTGTCCGGTACCACGGACAACGTTGAATTGCTCGACGAAATCCGCGCCGAGGTGGGGGATGACCCGCAGCGGTGGTTGCCCGTCTTCCACGCACGGCTCGCGCAGCGCCGGGCTGCTGCGCGCGCACTCCAAATTCCTCCGGGTGGTGCGCGATGAGCGGCCTCTTTAGTGCGATCGGCGGCACGCTGGAGAGTGGTACCTCCACGTACGTGACGAATGTGTCCGCTGCCTTGTCCAGCGCACTCGTGCCGGCTGTCACTACGGCCGTAACCATCTGGGTGCTCGCTTACGGCCTTGCGGTGATCCGTGGTGAGGCGCATGAGGCAGTGCCGGCCTTTGCCTGGCGAGGACTCAAAGTCGCATTGATTCTCGCGTTTGCCTTGGGTGCCGGCGTCTATCAAAGCCAGGTCGTCACGACGGTGAACGACGCGACGGCCGGGCTCGCGCAAACGATCCAGAGTGCGGCAGCGGTCAACGGTGGTGGCAATCCGGGATGCAGTTCGCCGAACGCGGCGAGTGTGACGGGGAGCAGCGCCGCCGGCATTTATCAAACACTGGACTGCTACGACCAGCAGATCGACGTGGTGATGGACGCCTATTTCAACAAAGCGACACACGAGAGCGTGGGTGTGGGCATGATTGCCGCCGCCCTGGGCGACATGGCCTGTGGTCTGGTGGCCGGTTTGGGCGGCTCGATCTTTCTGATCGTGCTGGGCTTCGAGGTCGTGATGGCAAGAATGATGCTCGACCTCGTGCTGGGGCTCGGTCCGATCTTCATCGCTTGCGGTGCTTTCGCACCCACCGCCAAATTCTTCGAAGCCTGGACCTCCAAGGTCGCTAACTATGCGCTGCTGCAAGTCCTGGTGGCGGCTTTTCTTGGGATGGCGTTGACAGCGTTTTCGACTGATCTGGCGCCTTTACATGCCACGGGTAGCGCGTCCGGCGCCAATGCATCAGTCATGGCGGGTCAGGTGCAATCCGCACTCGATGGGGTGGCGGCGGATGCCGCGGCCATCGGCCTGTTCGTGACCGGTGTTTTTCTCGCGATGATCGGCTGGCAACTCCCCAGTGTCGCGGCCGGTCTGGCCGGAGGGGCGACGATGTCGGGCTTCGGGGCATTCGTCGGTGGTATGGCCGCTCGCTCACTCCTGGGTGTGGCGGCGAAAGCGTTCAGGGACGGCAAAGGCGGTCGTGGCGGTGGGTCTATCCGCCATGCCCCGGGCGCGGTTGGCCCATTGTTCGGCGCGATTCCGGCCTATCAGCGTGCTGCGCGCGACAACCTTGGAAGGGGGTAAAGACCATGACTATCTTGAAAACGATCAACGGATTCAGGCTGCGGGCTGCGCTTATGGTACCGATCATTGCATCAATCACGGTGCCACTCAGTAGCACGGCAACGGCGCAGGGCATTCCCGTGTTCGATGCCGCCAACGTGGCGCAAGCCATTTCGGAAGTCGCTCAGCTCGAACAGCAGGTTCAGCAGGAAATCCAATTATTTAAATCACTCAACGGCAGTCGAGGGTTTGGCGCATTGCTGAGCAATCCTGTCGTGGCGAATTCATTGCCTTCCAATTGGCTGAGTGTCTATACGGCGATCCAGAACGGCGGCTACGCGGGATTGACTGGCAGTGCGCAAGCGTTGCGGCAGGCGAGTCAGATTTACAACTGCGAAGACCAGACCGGCAGTGATCAGCAATTGTGTCAGCGGCAGTTAAACAAGCCATTCCAGGACAAAGCGTTCGGTATGCAAGCGTACCAGACCGAATTACAGGAATTAAATCAGATCCAGAGTCTGATGCAACAGATCGACGCGACACAAGACCCGAAAGGTGTTGCAGAACTCCAGGCACGCATCCAGGCCGAGAGCACGACCGTGGGTAACGAAATGACCAAGTTGCAGCTCTTCAAGATGCTGTCCGAGGCAGAGGACAAGCTGGTCGAGGAACAAAAGAATGAACTGGTGATGAGTCGTGCGGCCAACACCACGCGAGCCCAAGACCAGATGGTGCCCGCGTCATTCGGTCAATAGGAACGGTGAAATTCTTATGAAAACATCTCTTCGTCATGTTGTGATCAGCGTGCAGATGGCCCTGTACCTCAGCGCTTGCGGCAGCACGCCACCCAAGCCGGTATTACCCGATGGTTCACATCGCGTGCCCGTGAATGTCGCACTTCCCGTGCCGGTTAGCCCGACAGGAGGTCGGTCATGACAAGCACTCACGACTATACCCGCGTGCTGGACACGGAAGCCTCGCTGACCGAGCAGCGCGAGCTCTCCGAGCGTCGTGCATGGCGCGTCGCCTACGCGGCACTGGGCGTCACGGTCCTGTGTGCCACCGGTCTTGCTGTCATGGCACCGTTTTATCGGGTTGTGCCGTTGCCGATCGAAGTGAATACGTTGACCGGAGAATCACAAGTGATCGACGTGCTGGATGCCCGGCACGTCCATACCAGCGAGATTCAGGATAAGCATTGGATCGAATCCTATGTGCGCTCCCGTGAACAGTATGAATGGGGTCTGCTGCAGTTGGATTACGACAGCGTGCTGAATATGAGTGACGACGTGGTGGGGCGTGACTATAAGCAGCTCTACAGCGGCCCCGATGCGCTCGATAAACAACTCGGGGCGAATACGGAGCGGCGCATCCGCATCATTTCAACGATCTTACCGCCAGGTGAGCCGGGGCGCGCGGTGGTGCATATCGAGCGCACTACCCGCAAGAATGGGGAAGACAACGCCGAGCCACCGGTACGTTTTGTGGTGACGCTCGCGTACACCTATAAGCCGCCCGTGTTTGGCCGGGAAAGTCTGGCGGTCGACAATCCGTTCGGCTTCAAGGTGACGGCTTATAGTCGCGACCCTGAATATACGCCGCCGCAAGTGTCAGGAGGTACGCGATGAAATGCATAACGTTAGCCTTGATCGCGGCGCTGGTCACCGGTCCTGTTTGGGCCTATGACGTGCCGGGATGGTCGAGTGATTCACGGGTGCGTCAAGTCCTGTACCAGCCCGACGAGGTGGTTCGTATCGATGCGCAGCGCGGAATTGCCACGCACATCGTGCTCGACCCAAAAGAACATATTGTGGTCGCGGCACCTGGTGATCGGGATGGTTGGCAAGTGGTGGCGCAAAAGGGGGACCACGATGTGTATGTGAAGCCGCAACTGGCCGCTCACAACAGTAACTTGGAAATTCGCACTGACAAGCGTAGTTACAGTTTCGATCTGGTGGTGCTGCCGCTGACCGCAAAGTTTGCCAATCAGCAGGTGATGTACCGGATCACGTTCGATTATCCAGAACTGGCCGAGGGCATTGTGAAGACGCCTGCCGAGATCGCGGCCGCAACACTTCAGCAACGTCTGGCCGCAGCTCCGGTCGTGCGCAATACCGCCTATTCGATGCAGGTGATGCCGAAGTCCGACGATATCGCACCGACGGCCGCCTGGGACGATGGGCGCTTCACCTATCTCCGCATTCCGAATAACCGGCGCATTCCAGCGATTACCCGGGTGGGCGATCACGGCGATGAGAGCGTTGTCGACAAGCATATGGACGGCGATACGGTGGTGGTTCACGAGATCGCGAAGCGCTTCGTACTGCGACTAGGCGATGAGGTCGTGGGCTTATGGAACGACGCCTACGACATGGACGGCGTGCCACCCCAAGATGGCACGACGGTCGATGGAGTAAAGCGTGTCTTGCGGAGCGACAGTCATGACCAATGAACCTATCGAGTCTGATCAAATTCCAGACCCGTCGGACGAGTCGACTATCGAGTCATTGCCGACGCCTTTACCTGCAAGTACGAGAGAGGAGGGTAACCGGATCGAGCCGGAGCCTGACGTGAGCTCAAACGCCGGGGATGAGCCACTTGAGCGCGGCATGCCGGATTTGAATCAGCGCAGCCGCCGTCGGGCTTGGTGGCTCACACCGCTTGCAATTGGCATGGTGGTGATAGTCGGCGCTGTGTGGACGGTACATGGATTCATCGTGCGTCATGATGCCGATGCGAAGGCGCGACGTGATAGTGCGGCTGAGCAACCGGCTCAGGGGCGCCAGTTTGGCGACACCGCACCGGCATCCGCAGTCGGCGCATCGGGTACGCCAGCGTCGGCGCCGATTGCAGTTACAAAAACACCGACACCGTCGCGTGTGCCCGCGACACCGATTAGAAGTTATTACGACGCACCATTGCTGGCCGGTAGCACGTCAGCCGAGAGCGGTGCGCCGTCGGTCCTTCCAACGACATTATCCGCCTTGCGATCCCTTTCCGATGCCGCCGCAAGTTCGGTGGGGACCGCAGGTCAGACGCTCGGTTCTTTGGCGCAAGCGCTGATGCCGAGCGCGACGCCCCGTGTGATGGCCGCGCAACTGGGTGACCGCAATTTTATCCTGGCGCAGGGTGCGAAGATCGATTGTGTCGGCGATACCGCGTTCGACTCGACTGAAGCCGGCATGACGACGTGCACGGTCACGCAGAACGTTTATTCCGATAACGGCCGCGTGGTGCTGATTGAGCGCGGCTCGCAAGTGAATAGCGAATACCGGGCCAACATGGCGCAAGGCCAGCGGCGCGTTTTTATACTATCTGCCCGCATCAAAACCCCGAACGGCATCACTGTCGAGATCGATTCCCCAGTCGCCGATGCGCTCGGGCGCATGGGAGTGGGCGGCTATGTCAATAATCACTGGGGTGAGCGCATTGGGGCCGCCTTCATGTTGAGTCTCGTTCAGGATTCGATCGGCTATCTCTCGACGCGTGGCGGCAATGGTAACAGCTCAGTGACATTCCAAAACACTCAGCAGACCGGTAATGACATGGCGAGCAGGGTGCTCGATAGCACGATCAACATTCCTCCAACCTTGACACAGAATCAAGGGGCCGAATTTACCATCGTGGTTGCACGCGATCTGGACTTCAGTTCGGTCTATGCGCTGGAATCCGTCGCAACCCGAGCCACGCCATGATGCCACTGGAACAATTGGTGCTCGCAGGCTTGGCCGAAGATGCTTCGGTGCGGGAGTTGATGCGACCTTTCGCGTCATTGCTCGACGATACCGAGGTGACGGAACTGGTGATCAATGTGCCGGGCTATGTCTTGACGGAAACTCGCATGGGGTGGCACCGCCACGTCGTGCCCGAACTGGACTATGAACGGCTGATGTCGTTTGCCGTCGCGATGGCGACGCTGACCAGCCAAGAAATCTCGGCGCAACGTCCGATTTTGTCGGCGCTGTTGCCGGGCGATGAGCGTATCCAGATCGTCGTACCACCGGTCGTGCCGTCGCGCACCATTTCTATCACGATCCGTCGACCTTCCTCCAGTGAGAAAGCACTCGAAACCTATGCCCGCGAAGGCTTGTTCGATAGCACGCGTTGGCAACGTCCTGCTCGCCTTAATGAAGTTCTACCCAAAATGAGCTCACTGGACCGGGAACTGGTTCGGCTGCTCGATGCGCGCGACGTGGTGACTTTCTTTCGCCGTGCTGTCGAAGGCCGCAAGAATCTGGTGGCCGTCGGTGATACGGGCTCCGGCAAGACCACCTTCATGAAAACGCTGTGCCAACACATTCCTGCGACCGAGCGCATCGTCACCATCGAAGATGTCCGCGAGCTGTTTATGCCGCATCTCGATAACTGCGTCCACCTGCTGTACAGCAAAGGTAATCTGGGGCAGGCGAGGGTGACCCCCGCCGATCTGATTGCCAGCAGTTTAAGGATGAAGCCGGACCGGGTGTTGCTCGCCGAGTTACGCGGCTCGGAGGCCTACGACTTCCTGAAATTGCTAACGACAGGACACGCCGGCTCGATCACCAGTTATCACGCCCAGAACGTGGCGGTCGCGATCGAGCGCTTCGCCTTGATGGCCAAGGAACATCCCGAGGCCGCCATGTATGAGGATGCGGCGCTCAAACGTCTATTGGCCCTGACGATTGATGTGATTGCGCATCTCGAAGCGTCGCCTGTGCTGGATGAGGCGGGGACGCAGATCGGAAAGACCTGGCGCATGACCGAAATTTATTTCGATCCGGCCAGGAAATGGGACACCGCCTTCGGTTAGCGGCGTCGATATTCAAGGAGAGAAGCGATGTTGAACAAAGTCATGTTGATCGGCCGCCTGGGTGCGGACCCCGAAACGCGCTATTTGCCGAGCGGTGATGCTGTGACGACCGTACGGCTCGCGACCAGTGAGCGCTACAAGGACCGTGCGACGGGCGAAGCCCGGGAGACCACCGAATGGCACAGCGTGGTGTTCTTCGGACGCTTGGCCGAGGTGATCAGTGAGTACCAGAAGAAAGGCTCGCCAATCTATCTCGAAGGGCGCATCCGCACCCGGAAATGGCAAGACCAGAACCAGCAGGACCGCTACACGACGGAGATTATCGCGGGACGCATGCTGATGTTGGGGAGTGCACATACAGCACCGACGCCTGGCAGTCCTACGCCGGAAGCGGCGGCATCGATTGCCGACGAAGGGTCAGCCTGGGATGACGATGCCGAGTTGGATAACGTGCCGTTTTAACCGTGTGGGAGATTGCTATGCGATGCCACATTGCTTTGCTATCCGCATTTCTAAGCTTGGTCCGAGCTCACGGGCGCGTTGCCGTGATTACACTCGCCGTGCAGGTCGTGTTGGGCGGGGCGCTTATGGCGGCACTGTGGCTCGCCGGCTTTATCTACTTGGCGCTCACCCATCGTAATCCGCTGCATGCGAGCGCCTGGATCTGGATCGATGGCGTCACTGCTTGCCTCGATGGACGTCTGCCGAAAGAGCGCCGCCACCTTGTGGCTTCCGCGGCCATGGCGCTCATGGTGGTGTTCGGTGGCCCGTTGCTGGGGTGGGCCACCATCCAAGATCGCGTCGGCCAGCGCGAGCTCCACGGTAGCGCGCGTTTCGCCACCGAGCGTGAAATCCGCAAGGCAGGTCTGCTATGAACTATGCGAGTACCCGATCCCATTCGGCGCCGGCCATCGTGGTCGGGCGGTGGCGAGGTCGTTACCTGCGCTTCGCCGGCCAGCAATTCGTCTTGCTGGCAGCGCCCACTCGGTCGGGCAAGGGCGTCGGGATCGTGGTTCCCAACCTGCTCAGTTACGCCGACTCGGTGGTGGTGCTCGACATTAAGCAGGAGAATTACGCGGTCACGGCCGGTTTTCGCAGGGCGTGTGGCCAGAGTGTTTTTCTCTTCAATCCGTTTGCCGAAGATTTTAAAACGCACCGTTATAACCCTTTATCAGCGATTACCGGTGGGGTGTTCCGGGTCGGAGACATTTTGGCGATCGGTTATGCCTTGTATCCGGCCGGCGGCCACGACGATTTTTGGAAAGATCAGGCGCGCAACCTATTTCTCGGTCTCGTGATGCTGTTATGCGAATGGCGCGATGCGCGCAATGCACATGAAGCACGACATGCAGACGATCGAGCGCCCAGCGTGCCCGATTATCCTGTCACGATGGGCGAGGTGCTACGGCAGTCGTCCGGCAATGGAGTACCGATCAAAACCTATCTCCAAGAAGCCTTGGCGCAGTATCGGGACATTCTGTCGGGTACCTGCATCGATGCACTCAACCGCTTCTTGGCCAACGACGACAAGGTGCTCGCCAGTATCCTGGCGACGTTTAATGCGCCGCTGACGGTTTGGGCTAATCCGATTGTCGATGCAGCCACAAGCGCGAACGATTTCGACCTGCGCGACGTGCGCACGAAACGGATGACGGTTTATCTCGGCATCACGCCGGATCATTTGGCCGAGGCGGCACTGCTCGTCAATCTCGTGTTCTCGCAGTTGGTCAACCTCAATACTAAGCAGCTGCCGCAGGATAATCCCGCTCTTCAATATCAGTGCTTGCTGCTGATGGATGAATTCACGGCGATCGGCAAGGTCAATATTATCGCCAAGGCCGTGTCGTACATGGCGGGATACAACTTACGCCTGTTACCGATCATCCAGTCGATTGCGCAACTCGAATCTGTTTATGGTCGTGCCGACACCCGCACGTTCGTGACGAACCATGCCATGCAGATCTTGTATGCGCCGCGCGAACAAAAGGACGCGAACGAGTATTCCGAGATGCTGGGCACCTTGACCGAAAAGGCGCGCAGTACAAGCCGGCCGAACGGTTGGTTCGGTCGAGGTGGGACGCCTAGCGAAAGTGTTTCCGACCAGCGTCGAGCGCTGTTGCTGCCACAGGAATTGAAGGAGTTAGGGCAGGAGCGCGAAATTATCCTGCTTGAGAACACAAAACCGATCCTGGCCGACAAAATCCGTTATTGGCGTGAACCCGAGTTTGTCGATCGGTTACTACCGGCGCCGCGTGTTGTCGCGCTCGACGTGATGTTGCATCAGGCGAAAGCCGAGCAGCGCCTGCGTGCGCTGGTGCCGGGCGACATCGATCCGGAAACGCAACGGCTCATCGACGTTCCACCCGAATACCTAGCTGTCTTGCAGGCGTGGGACGGGCAAGCTTTACCTGCTGACATGGGCGATATCAGTGAAGTGGAAGCCTGCGCCTACGTCGATCAGCATTTGGCGATGTTGGGTGTGCCTCAGACGACAGTCGATCAGGCGAGTCGGCAGTTATCGCTAGCCGCACTCGAAGCCGCCCCACTAAAGGATGAGCCGGTGCTGACCGCATCGAAGGCCGCGAGCGTCGCCGCAGGGATCTTTATGCCAATCGACGACCGGCCAGATGAAGCCATGCCGAAAGTCATCGATCAAGTCTCACCAACACCCGAAAAACGCCGACGCCGCAAGGCTGCGACTTCGGCAACCACATCCGCCAGTAGCGGAAGATTTCAAGCTAGTTGTCGCCTCGACGGATAAAATTTATGCAGCCTTTTTCTCCTGGTGAGCAGGGTTTGAGGTCGTGCTGTTTGATTCAGCCCGATCGGGATTCAAATGCAC
>Ga0302178_10003092_pt1 | contig 12773 bp, 5 predicted proteins | sample I_Palsa_E1_3_FD_198790 | JGI IMG/M metagenome (GOLD analysis project Ga0302178, IMG submission 198790) | Peat permafrost microbial communities from Stordalen Mire near Abisko, Sweden - I_Palsa_E1_3 | ecosystem: Environmental > Terrestrial > Soil > Palsa > Peat permafrost | place: Sweden: Abisko... | reverse complement strand
GCGCGCACAAACTGACGGCTGATCGCAAGCCCGAGCCCGGCGCCGTTGGCTCGGCGCTCTGAACTCCCCAACTGCTCGAACGGCTCGAATACCTGTCCCAGTTTGTCCGTAGGAATGCCGAGTCCCGTGTCGCGCACATCGAAGCGTACGGCACCGGACGCCAGCACAGTGACATGCAGGCTCACGCTCCCGTGATCGGTGAATTTGACTGCATTCGCCAGCAGATTCAGCAGCACCTGTTGCAAGCGCCGTTCGTCCGCGCGAACCCCTCCCGGCACATTGGGGGCAATTTCACACACGAATTGAAGGTGTTTCTGCTCCGCCTTCACGCCGATAATCTCGCGAATCACGTTGACGAGACCTGGCAGCGGCACGTCGCCGACCTCCAGTCGCAGCTTGCCCGCTTCGACTCTGGCGAAATCAAGCGTGTCATTGATCAAGGCCAGCAAATGTTCGCCGCTGTGCTGAATAACCGACACACCTTCGCGTTGTCGTTGACTCAGCGTGTTGTCGCGCTGCAGGATTTGCGCATAGCCGAGGATACCGTTCAGCGGCGTGCGCAGTTCGTGGCTCATGTTGGCGATAAATTCCCCCTTGGCACGATTCGCCGCGTCGGCCTCACGTTCGGCACGGGTTCGGAGTTCGATCTGTTTAACAAGACGCCATCCGAAGACACTGACCACCATCACGAGAAAAATCGCCCCGCCGAAATGCCAAAGCGTATCGCGCCACCAATCGGCCAGGACCTCGTCCCTTGAAAGTGCCGTCGATACGAAAAGCGGGTAGTGCTTAAGCCGGCGATAGCTATACAAACGGGTTACGCCGTCGGCATTTGATTTGATGAAAACCAATCCTACGGGTCCTTGCGACATATAGGATCGGTAAAGCTGAGTATCCAGCATCGTTTCGCCGATCAAGCTATTGTTGAACGGACGTCGGATCATCAAGACCCCACTGTCGGAGATCAACTCAACAGAGCCTTCCTCGCCAATCATCAGGGTGCGGAAGTAGGCCTTAAAAAAATCAATATCGATAGTGACCAACACGACCCCACCGAAGCTGCCGTCCGCATGATCGATCCGTCGGGATACGGGAATCATCCACTTACCGGTCAAACGGCTTATCGCCGGCGTACCAATATACGGCCCCGGATCGGCGTGACTACGATGAAAAATGAAAGATTGTTGATCAGATATATCGGGATTTTGTAAGGAGGTTGGCAGAGCACCCACAAGCCATTTACCTTTCTCGTCGTATACAAATAAGCCGTCGAGTTGCGGAAGCTCCTCCATTCGCACCCTCAAAAAACGATGTAAGCGATCTAGGGCGACTGTTTTTGTTCCATCATGTTCAATCCGTTCGACCACGTCGACCAGAGCTGTATCGGCTTCCTTGATCGTGTCGTCGGCTTGTTGTGCCGCCGCGCGCGCCAGGGCCGCTGTGGTAATGTTCATTTCATGTAACTTGGCCGAACGCGCATTCCAACTCCGCCAGCTGTCGATAGAGATAAGACATAGGCAGACAATCAACACAAAGGCTATGGTTCGAACAATGATGGAAGGTCGCTTAAGCACTAAATTATCCTCAGCAAATTCTTAAGTGCACCTGGCAAGCCAATTTCAAATGTGGATATACACGTTGACACTGCGTTGGCCCAGCGTCCAGTTTAGAGCGCGCTGGCAAAGGCTTTTTGCGCGTCGTCCACCGACTGGTTACTGCTCCAGAAGTGGCTAACAACCTCCTGCAACGCATCATTCATGTCAGGCGGCATCAGCAGTTCGGCGTTTGGAAGCAGGCGCAACCTATCCCTCATGATTGCAATGCCTTCTCTGGCGCAAATATCGAAGCTCGAATCGTCGACATCCGACCGGATTGGAATCGAACCTTTCCTGACACTGAATGCCACCTGTGCCGCCGGCGAGGTTATTACCGTCGCCAGCAGCTTTTGTGCTTTTATCGCGGCCGGATCATCGGTCTTAGGAAACACGAATACGTCGCCACCGACGACATATGGCGCATGCGGACCCAGGCCTGGGAAGCAGCCGAAGTCCCGGCCAGCGGTCTGCTTCGCCACCGAAAACTCACCCTTGGCCCAGTCGCCCATGATCTGTACGCCGGCCTTACCCGAAATCACAAGCGCCGTGGCATCGTTCCAGTTGCGTCCCGGAGACCCTGGATCGACATAGGCATGCAAACGCTTGAACGAGAAAAGAACGCTTTTGAACGCCGGCGAGTTCACTGCATTCAGATTGTGATCGCGATAGACCTTCAGGTACAGATCAGGCCCACCGACGCTCGCCAGGACTGCATCGAACGCAATTTTTTCCTGCCACGGCTGACCGCCAAACGCGAGCGGAATCACACCCGCAGACTTGAGCTTGTCCAGATCTGCAACGAATTCCGCGAAAGTCGTCGGTTCAATTGTTATGCCGGCTTTTTGGAATGCGGATTTCGAGTAGAAGAACCATATGGGCATGTGGATGTCCACCGGCGCCGCGTAAAAATGGCCGTCGACCTTGATGCTGTCGAGGATGGCTGGCGGAAGTATCTTGTTCCAGTTCTCCTTCGCCGCCACTTCGTCCACGTTGTTCAACAGCCCCTGGTCAATAATATCGTGGAATTGCTTCGAAAGATTGAACTGCGCGGCGGTAGGCGGATTTCCATCGACGATACGGTCGATCGTGGTGGATCGCGCCAAGTAGGGATCGGCCACCGCATTGTCCACCCATAGGCCGCCGGCCCGGTTATAGGCGTCGGCGAACTGCTTGACTGCAGCTGATTCGCCCTTGGATATCCACCAGTGAAGCACCGTGGCTTTGAGCTGTTCGGCCTGAACTACGCTGGTCAACGCCAGTGACAGGATCATGCCGCTGACGATATTCCTGGTGCTTTTCATCGTGTCTCCCCCAGACCAGCCTGGACATCGCACTCATTTACAGACACATTCTTCAAAGATGACAGCTCACGGTCAATGTGGCGATGAGTCCGGGGTGATTGTCGGCAAAGTCGAGCGAGCCGCGATGGAGCGCCGCCACCGCCTTGACGAGTGCGAGCCCAAGGCCTACGCCCGGCGTTCCGCGACTCGCGTCGCCACGATAGAAGCGTTCGGTCACTTTCGACTTTTCCTCATCCAGAATGCCTGGGCCATCGTCCGCAACCGAGATCGCAATCATGTCGCCGCGCCGCGCCGCGACGACACTGACTTCCCCCCCTTCTCGCGCGAACTTCAATGCGTTGTCGATCAGATTACCAATCGCTTGTGCGAGCAAAAGCGGATCGGAAATGGCCATGAGGTCCCCCGAAGTCCGAAGTGACAGCGTAATGGGACGTAACTCCGCTACGGGCTGATAAAACTCGACGGCATCCGAAACAATCGCTTCCAGATCGCTTGGCATAAAGCCAGAACGGCGAACGCCAGCGTCAATTTCGGCCAGACGCAATAGTGCATTGAAGATGTTGATCACGCGATCGACATCCGTCAAAGCGACCTCCAGCTCCGTCAGGCACTGGTCATTGCCTTGCCGTCTCAGCGTGAGCGTCAGCATCTCAAGCCGGGAACGCAATTCGGTGAGCGGCGTGCGCAAATCGTGAGCGATCGCATTCGACACATTGCGCACACCGTTGATAACTTCGATCAGCGCCTCCTCGGCTTGCTCTCGCGTCTCCACTTCCTTCTGCAACCGGATGTTTTGCTGTTCCTGCAGTTTTTGCAACGCGCGTAGTTTTAGATGTGTGTTGACGCGCGCGGCTACTTCTTCCACTTGCAACGGCTTGGTGATGTAATCGACCGCACCGGCACGAAAACCCTTAATCTTGTCGTCAGTTCGCGTCAACGACGTCATAAAGATCACCGGAATATCCCGGGTCGTCTCCATCGCCTTCAACTTCTGGCAGGTTTCGAAACCATCGAGTCCAGGCATCATGACATCGAGCAGGATCAGGTCAGGTTGCACAAGCTCGGCGCGGCGCAACGCCTCCGCTCCGTCGCGCGCCACGGCTACGCGCAAATTGTTGCTTTCGAGGCATTCGACCACCAGCCCAAGATTGGCTGGCGTATCGTCGACAACCAAAACAATAGGCATACCCGTGTCGAACGGTTTCATAGTGCTCACGCGCTTCGATCCAAGTGTTGTTCGATAAGTGACAGTAAGGCCTGCGACTCAAAAGCCGACGCAAGCCGACGCAATTGCGTTGCGAAGGGCTCGTAGCGAACGTCGAGGCCGATAAGATAATCGGCATGATGGGAGATGGCCCGCATCGAACCAAGTAGCGCAAATCGATGCAGTGCCGCCATTTCTTCTGGCGGCGGGACGATGGGATCGTCAATCACAAACACGTGGCGCTCTTCCCCTGCATCGACCGCGATCTGAGGGCTCGAATCCATATCCACCACCGCCGCATAGGACACGGGCACATCGAGCTCAAACCAGAACGTGCTCCCGCTGCCCACGATGCTGGTTACATGGATGTCACCGCCCATCATGCGTACTAACTGACGGCTGATTGCAAGTCCGAGGCCTACGCCACCTGTGCGCCGCGTAAAATCTCCAACCTGCTCGAACGGATGAAAGATGGTTTCGAGCCTGTCCGGACTCACGCCGACACCTGTGTCCCTTACTTCGAAGCGCAGCCTTCCATGTGAAATCATTCGCACGACAAGCGTGACTTCGCCCTGATCCGTGAACTTGACTGCGTTGGCGAGCAGATTCAACAACACTTGCCGAAGGCGTTTTTCGTCAACCCGAATTACCTTCGACAAATTCGCCGGCGCATCGTGGTTCAGAACCAGATTCTTCTGATCGGCACGTACGCCAACCATTTCGGCAATGACACGTAAAAACGGGCCGAGCGGCACGTCTGTCACGTTCAGTTCGAGTTTGCCCGCTTCGATTCGAGCAAAGTCGAGAATGTCGTTGATCAGCATGAGCAGATGCTCGCCGCTCTGTTCAATCACCCCCAGACTCGATAGTTGCTGCTCCGTCATTGCGGCATCGCGCCGCAAAATCTGAGCATAGCCTAAGATGCCGTTCAGTGGCGTGCGCAGCTCGTGGCTTATGTTAGCGAGAAACTGATCTTTGGCCCGATTCGCTGATTCGGCGGCGTCCTTCGCGACACGCACCGTGTCCTCGAGCGCCTTGCGCGCTGAAATGTCTTGGAGGATGGCGATGGTGTGAATCGCCCGGCCGTTCGAATCACGTTGGAGCGCCACCGACACACTGACCCAGACACGGGATCCGTCAAATTTGACTAGCCGCGTCTCCTCCGAATAGTGCGAGAGCTTGCCCTCGGTCAGCACGCGATATTTATCCTCGCTCACGGCCAGAAATTCGGGATCGGTGATGTCCTGGAGGCGCTTAAGCAACAGACTCTCGCGCTGGTAGCCAACGATATCGCACGACCGTTGATTCAAGCGCAGCAAGCGTCCCTCGAGATCGCAGTGTACGATGCCAACGGCTGCATTTTCGAAGGTGCCCCGAAAGCGCGCTTCACTCGATCGGAGTTCCTGCTCTGTGAGCTTCAGCTCGGTGATGTCCACCAGACTACCGACGAAGCGAATCGGTTTTCCGCCTGCATCCCACAGAGCCATACCTCGCACCAGAACCCAGCGGACGTTGCCGTCGCGATGGCACAGGCGGTTCTCCACTTCGAACACATCGACGTCTCGTTTGAGGTACCGGGCTATCGCCACTTCGGTGCGTGCGCGGTCATCGGGATGCAACACCGACATATAGGCGTGGTAGTCCAATATGGTCAACGGCCGCTCGTAGCCAAGCCATTCCCAGATATTCGAGAAACGCGCATAGCCATGACGGTAGTCACCGTCCGGCATATCGATTTCCCACACGCCAACGTTGGATCCGTGCATCGCCATTTCAAGGCGGGCATTCGTCTCGCGCAGTATTTCAGCCTCTTCGGCGCGACGCCTTTGCGTGACATCGCGAAACACCAGCACCACGCCGAGGATTGCACCGCGGTCGTCGACGATCGGCGAGCCACTGTCGTCGATCGCGATCTCACGCCCGTCGCGAGCCAGTAGTAGTGTGTGGTTCGCTAGTCCAACAATAGTTCCCGCGCTCAGCACGGCAGCCACAGGATCTTCCACCGGCGCGCGAGTCGTTTCGTTGATCACACGAAACACGTCCGTCAACGGACGGCCCATCGCCTCGTCACGCGCCCAACCCGTCAGCATTTCCGCGACCGGGTTGATAAAATTGATGCGCGAGTCCCGGCTGGTCGCAATCACGGCGTCACCAATACTCGACAGTGTGACCGCATAGCGTTGTTCGCTTTCGCGCAAACGGCGTTCCGCTCCGTGCTTATAGAGCGCCATTGCAACGACTGTGTGCAGTTGCGCATCGTCAAACGGCTTCAGAACATATCCAAATGGTTCGGTGATGGTTGCGCGCCGGATGGTTTCCTCGTCCGCATAAGCCGTCAGGAACACGACCGGCAGGTCGAAATTCTCACGCAGCAACCGTGCGGTATCGACGCCGTCGAGTTCTCCTTCCAATCGCACGTCCATCAGTATCAGGTCCGGCGCGGTAGCCGCCGCCAGCGGAAGCGCATCTTCGCCGCGCGCGGTGATACCGATAACCGTGTGGCCCGCGCGGGTCATCTGTTGCGCAATATCTCGGGCCACCACCCTGTCGTCTTCGACTATCAGAATGCGTGCGTGGGTCATAGTCTGTACTTATCCATGTCCGTCTGCGACGAAAAGAATGTTGAACGTCGTGCCACCCGTGCGACTCAGCTCCAGGGTTCCGTGCAGTTGGTGTGTGAGGTCGTGGACCAGTTGCAATCCGAGCGAATCGGCTTCGGCCAGCGAGAATTCCGGCGCAATACCAACGCCATCGTCGGCGACAGCCAGCTTGCACCGCCCTTCGCCGGCCACTCCGAGTTCCACGCGCACGCGACCGCCACGCCCATCCGGAAACGCGTGCTTCAATGCGTTGGACACCAGTTCGTTGACAATCAGGCCGCAGGATACCGCCCGGTTCATGTCCAGTTGCACATCGTCAACCTCTATCTGCAACTCCACGGCCATCTGACGCACATCGTAGGCGCGGGCAAGATGACCGCACAAATTCTTCACGTGTGTCGCCATCGCGATGCGCGCGAAGTTGCCGGCGCGATACAGGTTCTCGTGCACCAGCGCCATCGAACGTACGCGGTTGCGGCTATCGGCGAATAGTTCGGCAACCGACCTGTCGGTTACGCGCGACGCCTGTAGATTGAGTAGACTGCTGATCAGTTGCAGATTGTTCTTCACCCGGTGGTGGACTTCCTGTAGCAGAGCCTCTTTCTCTTCGAGCAGTGCGCCTTTCTCTTCCAGCGACGCATTTTCGAGTGAAATCGCGGCCTGCGACGCCAAAAGGTCGAGCACGGCGATGCGCGGTGGTGTAAACACCCCCGGTGCAAGGTCGTTTTCCAGATACAGCACGCCGATCAGTTTTGCCTGCTTCATGAGCGGAAGACATAAAACGGCGCGAGATCGCTTTGCATGCAGGTATTCGTCCGCCGAGAACTGATTGGGTTGCGACGCGTCGTCGAGCAGCACGCGTTCCTGGGTGCGAATGCTGTGAAGCAGAATCGATGCCGGCAAATGGCGCGGTACCACGACTTCACTTTGAAGACGCACCTCCACGCCTTCACGACCTGCCAGCGCTTCCGCTTCGATCCACAATTTTTCCGCGCGCGGCAAAACGAGCAGCGCCCGTCCCGCGCCGGCGTGCTCCAGCACGATGGTCATCAAGGTATGAATCAGCTTTTCGAAGGAAATCTCTCCCGAAATGGCTTGCGACGCCTTGACGACGGTCTCGACATCAAGCTGTTGCGCGACAAAACGCCTCGTTGGCGCGTCGTTCGCCGGCTCATGGAACAGATTCGGATAGCGCCGGTCAAGCGCCTGAACCTTGGCCAGAGCCCCCCAACGAAGGTAGGCCAGCCGCGCATTGCCGAGATAAGCGAACGCGATAGTCGTAAATCCACGCGTCATATAGAACGTCGCGGCAACTTCGTGCGCCAGCGCTTCGATCAGAGGGGACTCGTGCTCGCGCGCGAGACGGATGGCGCTTTCGTATTCACGCATCGCCTCGAATTCATTTCCCTTAATGCGCGCAATCTCGCCCGCGACCAACGCTGAGCGGCCGGCAAAATTGCTTGGACAGTGTTTAGCCCAGGTTGCGAGTTTGGCGTGATGTTCGACGAGCTCCGCGAATTGCTGTGCCTGCTCGTCGGGCGTCGCATCATCGTACCGGCGTCCTCGTGCGAGTGCGGCATAGAAATGGTACTCGGCAAGCTCAAAATGACCCGACGATGTCCACAACAACGGCGCCGCCTTCGCGGCCGCCGCCATCGCATGCGCTATATCACCGGCGAAATAGCGACCTTGCAGTTTGCGAATCCAGTACCAGCACGCAGCGATCGCCAGGCACGGATCGGCTTCGAGATGTTGTTCAAATGCCGCTTCGTCGAAGGCGTCATCATTGAATGACGCAAACGAGGTTGTCAGGCCGCGCAAGTTTCGAATGAGTTGCAACTGCACGCTAATAATGTCGACAATTAATCCAAATTTTGCTGCTTGCACCACACCCAAGCGCTGCTGGGCTTCGCGTTCGACGTCGGCGAGCGGATCGCCCGCCGCCAGCAAACTGGTCACAAGGCTACAACTACTGAAGCCGGTGTACGTGAGGTCACCGCTCTCACTCGCGGCATCGAAGGCACGCCGCAATAGGGGAAGTCCTTCTCGAATATGCTTGGTCCACGGCATCACGTGATAGGCAAAACACATGTAGACGCGAGCCTTGAAGCGTTGCAGACCGCGTTCGTCAACCAGTCCCAGCCCAAGCCGGCCAAAACGGAATCCCGCCCCGTAATCGCCGAATACCGGACCGGCCACCATGCCGAGATAGGCATAGCCGATCGACGACGCGTCGCAGTTGCCGTACTCGAAACTCAGGTTCGCCATGCGACATAACACCAGACAAACCAGGTTTTCGTCGCTGAAGAACGCCGGCGGTAAAACCGCTGTGAGCACGTCCAGGGTCGCGCGCCTTTCAGTATCGGTAAGCAAAGGCAGATCGATCAGCGATTCGATCGGAGACTCGCCGATTTGCTGCAAGAGCCGGTCGTACTCACTGCGCGCCTGCTCGCGGGTAGGGTGCGGGTCCCAGTCAATCCCGACGTCGCGCAGATAATCAAGGCAAATTTCCACTGCCCGATCGCTTTGATCGAGCGCGGTAAACAGTGTCACTCTGAACCAGGCCACTGCGGCGCGGTCAGCCAGAGTGATGGCGCGCCTCGAAAGATTCGATAGTCGCTCTTTAGCCGAGCCCGTGTCGCCCATTAGAAATTCACACTCCGCAAGATAAATTTCCAGTGTGAACTTCAGTGAATAGCGGTTAAGCCAGGCGTGAGCATCGAGCATCGCACTTCCTGCCGACAGGTAAGTCGATGCTGACGCGTAGGCAGACGACGTCTTCGCACGTCGTCCGGCAATCAGATTGAATTCCGCGATGCGTTCGCGCTCCGCCGGATCGTCAATGAGTTCGACCGCGCGGTTGTACTGGTTGACGATCTCGAAGATATTCTGTTCAAGGTCCGCCGCCGTTGCATTGGCCGCGAACATACGGCCGATTCGTAGATGGGCGGCTGCACGCTCACCGGCAGGAATTAGCGCGTAGGCTGCTTCCTGCACGCGGTCGTGAAGAAACGCATAGCCATGCTCACGCCGAAACACGAGACCGGCTTCCACCGCCTCGGCGAGCGCACGATGCACCTCGGCATCGGACGTCCCCCAAACACGCGTAAGCATCGCGGTCGTGGCATGGTTGCCGAAACACGCAAATTGTTTGAGTGCGGCCTGCGTGATATCCGGAACACGTCCGATCTTGCCGACCATCAGGTCGACGACGCTATCCGAGAAGCGCGCCTCGCGAAGGCGCGCGACGTCCCATCCCCATGTGCGGCGCGCTGGATCGAACACCAGGTGACGCTCCTCGGCAAGCGTCTTGAGAAACTGCACCGTAAAAAAAGGGTTGCCGCCGGTCTTTTCGAACACGTATTGAGCGAGGCTAAACACTTCGGCTGTCCCGGCGCGCAGTGTTTCGCCAATCAGGCGCGCCACGTCTGCGACTTGCAGCGGTGTTAACACGATATCCCGAACCGGCACGCCCGACTTGCGGATCGCAACCAGTGCGAGGCTGAGCGGGTGTGCCGGACCCATTTCGTTGTCGCGATAGGCGCCCACCAGCAAAAGATTCTGCAACCCCGGCGTGGCAAGGAGACTCTCAAGTAGGCAGATTGTGCCGGCGTCGAGCCATTGGAGATCGTCAAGAAAGAGTACGAGCGGATGATCGGCGTACGTGAAGGCGCCGATAAAGCGTCCGAATACTCCATGAAATCGGATCTGCGCCTCTCGCGCCGAAAGTTCGGGCACGGCTGGCTGCGGACCGATGATTTTTTCCATTTCTGGAATCAGGTTGACGATCAATTGTCCGTTCGAACCGACAGCGGCACTTAGCCGCTCACGCCAACGCGCGACTTCTGTATGACCCCGGTCGAGTATTTGCTGTACCAGACTTTGAAACGCCTGCCCGAGCGTCGTATAGGGAATGTCGCGCTTGTACTGTTCGAATTTGCCTGCGGCGAAAAGTCCCAAAGACGACCCAAGCTTTTTTTTCAGTTCATTCACTAGCGACGATTTGCCGATACCGGAATAGCCCGATACCAGCACGAACTCTGCCTTGCCCTGCACCACGCGGTCGAACACGGCATTCAATGCAGATGTCTGCGCCTCGCGTCCATACAGACGCTCGGGTAGGCGCAAGCGCTCAGGGGCATCATGTGCGCCGAGCGGGAATGGGTCTATACGGGCCGATTTCTGCCACGCGTCGAGACAGCGGCGCAGATCGCTTTCAAGACCCTGTGCGGTCTGATAACGGTCTTCCGCGGTTTTCGCGAGCAGGCGCATGACAATCGCGGCGAGCTGGGGCGGCACATGGCCCGCGAGTTCGTTCAATGGAATAGGCGGTCTGGCGATATGGCAATGAATCCATTCGATGGGCGAGTTCGCGCGATAGGGCCCGCCCCCGCTCAGCATTTCGTAGAACGTGATGCCCAAGGAATAGAGATCGGCACGCGAATCGACCGAGCGATTCATGCGGCCGGTTTGCTCGGGCGCGAGGTAAGCGAGCGCCCCCACTGTGACATCTGGCAGCGTGCTGGCCGGCGGCTCCATGGTCGCGGGTGAGGCGATACCGAAGCCCGTCAGCGCCACGGCACCCGTTTCCGCATTGACAAGAATATTAGTCGGCCGGATGTCCTTGTGGACTAGACCACGTCCATGCAGCGCGCCGAGCGCCGCCGCGAGATTTCCGGCGATCACCAGGAATCGGTCGAGCGGTAGCGAACCCATCGGCATCGCAGCCAGCGAGATGCCTCCTGGGTCCTCAAGTACCAGCGCGGCGCTCCCTCGGTATTCGATCAGAGCATGGGGCCGCGTAAGGAAACGGCCATCGAGCAAGCTGCGCAACTCGTAAGCATGTTCAAGCCGCGCCTGACTGTTGGCCGCGGACTGCGGGGCCGGCAAGGTAACGGCCAGCCACGTCTCGGCATGGGCGCGCCTGTTGATCCGGGATAGCACGCACTCACCATCGTCGCAGAGCGTCTCGAACCCGAAATCTGACAACTCAATCATGCCCCGCCCCCATCGGATTAATCGTTCGCCGTCAACACATAGCCCGCATTGCGAACCGTCCTCAGCAAGGAGCGCTCGAACCCCGCATCGATCTTGTGACGAAGCTTGCTCACATGCACATCGATCACATTCGTTTGCGGATCAAAGTGATAGTCCCAGATATTTTCGAGCAGCATGGTGCGCGTGACGACTTGGTCCGCATGCCGCATCAGGTATTCCAGCAACTTGAACTCGCGCGGCTTGAGCACGATCGACTTGCCGGCGCGCGTCACTTTACGCGAGAGCAGATCGATCGAGAGATCGCCGACCTTTAGGGTAGCTTCCGCGTAGCTTTCGTGCGAGCGGCGCGCCAAGGCATCGAGTCTGGCCAGGACCTCGCCGAACGCAAACGGCTTGACAACGTAGTCGTCGCCTCCCGCCTTGAGCCCGCGAATCCGCTCATCAACCTCGTCTAGCGCGCTCACGATCAGGATGGGCACGCGATTTCCCGTTGCGCGCAAGGCTGCGATGATTCCCAGACCGTCGATACCGCCGGGAAGCATGCGATCCATGATAATGGCGTCATAGGTTTCGCTGGCAGCCAGGAACATACCGTCCCGGCCGTTATCCGCGCAATCGACCACATGACCCGACTCCATCAGGCCTTTTTTCAGAAACCCCGAGACCTGTTCGTTATCTTCGACGAGCAAGATTTTCATCTAAATCTCGCGCGCTCCGGTTTTAGACATCGCCGGCTTTCCACTACTCTATTGACACGACAGTCGTGCATGCCTGGTTCCACCCTTTAATGACTCTTAAGTCCGCCTCGCGGCACCCTAGGCACGATGGATTTCACCACCGCCCCGGCCATCACACCGCGCGCCGTGGACTCAATCGTATTTTTACCTCTGAATTTTGCAATTATCCGCGAAAACAGCAAGGTACGAATTGCCAGGCTGATTAAATTTTTTTAATTTTTGCAGGACGACTGACAGGTCACATTTCGAACGCACCAAAATCGACCCAAATCGCCCCTATGGTCAAACTCACATCTTCAGCTCTCCGCATTAACTTTCATTAATGATTTCCTCATCCT
>Ga0302178_10003091_pt1 | contig 12777 bp, 13 predicted proteins | sample I_Palsa_E1_3_FD_198790 | JGI IMG/M metagenome (GOLD analysis project Ga0302178, IMG submission 198790) | Peat permafrost microbial communities from Stordalen Mire near Abisko, Sweden - I_Palsa_E1_3 | ecosystem: Environmental > Terrestrial > Soil > Palsa > Peat permafrost | place: Sweden... | reverse complement strand
GGTGCGCCGAGGTGCACGACGAAGCCGAGGTCGGGCTTGTCGAATCCCATCCCGAGCGCGCTGGTGGCGACCAGCGCCTTGACCCGGTTGGCCAGCAGGTCGTCTTCGGCTCGCAGCCGTTCGGCCTGCTCGTCCCGGCCGCTGTAGGCAGCCACCGGCATCCCCTGCTCGCGCAGGAAGGCCGCGGTCTCGTGCGCGGCCGCGACCGTCAGCGTGTAGACGATGCCGGATCCTGGCAGCTCGGCGAGCCGGGCGGCGAGCCAGCCCAGCCGCTGATGCGCGGTGGGCAGCGTGACCACGGCCAGCCGCAGCGAATCCCGGTCCAGCGGGCCCCGGAGCACGAGCGTCTCGCCCTGGCCGCCGGTGCCGAGCTGTTCCGCGACGTCGCGGGTCACCCGCGCGTTCGCGGTCGCGGTCGTGGCCAGCACGGGGATGCCGGCCGGCAGGCTGCCGAGCAGGGTACGCAGCCGCCGGTAGTCGGGCCGGAAGTCATGCCCCCAGTCGGAGATGCAGTGGGCCTCGTCGATGACGACCAGCCCGGCGGACCGGCTGAGCTCGGGCAGCACCTGGTCCCGGAAGGACGGGTTGTTCAGCCGTTCCGGGCTCACCAGCAGCACGTCCACCCGGCCCGCGGCGACCTCAGCGTAGAGCGCCTCCCAGTCGCCGGGATTGGCCGAGTTGATGGTGGCCGCGCGGATACCGGCCCGGCCGGCCGCCTCGACCTGGTTGCGCATCAGCGCGAGCAGCGGTGAGACGATCACGGTCGGCCCCGCGCCGCGGGCCCGGAGCAGCGCGGTCGCGATGAAGTAGACCGCCGACTTGCCCCACCCGGTCCGCTGTACCACGAGCGCGCGCTGCCCGCGTTCGACCAGGGCGCTGATCGCGGTCCACTGATCCTCCCGCAGCCGCGCCTGCTCGCCGGCCAGCGCGCGCAGGTATTTTTCCGCCTCGTCCCGCAACCCAGCCTCGTCCCGCAACCCAGCCTCGTCCCGCAACCCAGCCTCGTCCCGCAACCCAGCCTCGTCTCCCAGACCAGCTTCGTCCCGCAGCCCCGCCTCGGCATCGACCATGCCTTAATTCGTACCAGCCACCGCCGTCAATCAGCCCGGATCGGCGGTATGTCATACTCCGGGCAAACATCGGGTCTCTACGGCAGGCACTGACGGGGCTGACGAGCGTTCAGGGGATGGGGGGTGGGCGGGGTACCGTGGCGGTGACCGACGAGGCCATCGAGAAGATCGAGGCCATGATCACTCGGTACCGTGAGCCGCCGCACTGGGGTGCCGCACCGGGGTGCCGCGCGCTTGCGTACCGTGAGCGGGATGGACATTGTTTCGGTCCGGGATCTGTCGGTCCGGGCGGTGATCGGCGTGCACGAGTGGGAGCGCGCCATCGAGCAGACTCTGGTCTTCAACGTGGACATGGCCGCTGACGTGCGAACGCCCGCCGCGAGCGACGACCTCGCGGACGCCCTGGATTACTCCGCGGTGGCGGCCACGATCGCCGCCGTGGTCCGCGAAGGCAAGTTCCGGCTCATCGAGACCGCCGCCGAGCGTGTAGCCGACCGCCTCCTCACCACTCACGGACTGGTCTGGCTCCGCCTCGAAGTACGCAAACCCATCCTCGACGCCTACACCGCCGTCATCACCATCGAACGCACGAGCTAAATTCTGTGGTGATCAAGAAGCCTTCGCAGTCTGTGCGTACTGTGAAGGCTTCGTGATCAAGGAGCAATCTCTTCCCAGAGGGCGCTGGGGATGGGGAGGGATAGGTGGGATGCGTCGGTGGCGATTTCTTCGGGGGTGCGGGCGCCTACTACAGCGGCGGTCACCGCCGGATGGCGCAGGGTGAACTGCAGGGCCGCCGCGGCTAGCGGGACGCCGTACCGGGCGCAGGCATCCCGCAGACGGCGCGCGCGGGCCAGTACGGCGGGAGGGGCCGGGGCGTAGTCGTAGCGGGCACCGTCGGCCGCGTCGGCCAGGATGCCGCTGTTGAACACGCCGCCCGCCAGCACCGCGACGCCGCGCCGCAGGCACAGCGGGAACAGGTGGCTGGCCGCCGAGTCGTCAAGCAGCGTGTACCGCCCGGCCACCAGCACGCAGTCGAGGTCGCAGCGCTCGACGAGCCAGGCCAGCGGAGCCGCGGAATTCATGCCGGCGCCGATCGCCGTGACCACTCCCTGCGCGCGCAGGTCGGCCAGCGCCGGGTACGCCTCGGCGAGCGCGGGGCCCATGAAGTCGTCGGGGTCGTGGATGAGCGCGATGTCCACCCGGTCAAGACCGAGCCGGACCAGGCTGTCTTCCAGGCTGCTCAGCACGCCGTCCCGGCTGTAGTCCCGGACCCGGGTCAGCGGCGGCGTGCCGTAATACTCCTCCGCCCCGTCCACGTCGCCGCGGGCCGGTACCAGAAGCCGGCCCACCTTGGTGCTCACGATGTACTCGTCCCGGCGGCGGCCGGCCAGGAAATCGCCGATCCGCCGCTCGGAAAGGCCGGCCCCGTAGTGCGGCGCGGTGTCGAAGGCCCGGATTCCGGCCTCCCATGCCGCGGCCAGCGCCTGGCTGGCCGCCTCGTCGCTGACCGGCCGGTATAGCCCGCCGATGGGCGCGCCGCCGAAGACCAGGGGGAGGTCGCCGACGGGAAGACCGGCGGACAAGCCGGCCGGCGCCGGAGCTGCGAAAGGTCCTGGCGGCGGAGCCGCGAAGGGTCCAGCTGACGGGGTCTCGGGGACGTCCACTGTCAGCGCACTCCGCCGCCGCGCCAGGCCGGGCCCGACGGGAAGGAGTACTCGGCCAGTGACTCCGGCACGATCTCGGTGGACGCCCCGGGCGTCTCCGGCGCGCGGTAGTTGCCGTTCACGACCGTGGCCGGCGCGGCGAAGTGCTCGTGCAGGTGATCGATCCACTCGATCCGCCGGCCCTGGGTCGTGCCGGACACCGCCACGTAGTCGAACATCGACAGGTGCTGGACGATCTCGCACAGCCCGACCCCGCCGGCGTGCGGGCAGACGGGCACGCCGAACTTGGCGGCCAGCAACAGGTTGGCGATGTTCTCGTTCACCCCGGCGACGCGGCAGGCGTCGATCTGCATGATGTCGATGCTGCCCGCCTGCAGCAGCTGCTTGAACATCACCCGGTTGGCGACGTGCTCACCGGTGGCGATCTTGACCGGCCGCACGCCCTGGCGGATTGCCGCGGTGCCGAGGATGTCATCGGGCGCGGTCGGCTCCTCCACCCAGGCGGGCCGGAACGGCGCGAGCTGCCTGATCCAGGCGATGGCGGCCGGCACGTCCCACACCTGGTTCGCGTCGATCGCCAGGCCGATGTCGTCGCCCACGACCTCGCGGGCGATCGCACACCGGCGGAGGTCGTCCTCCAGCACGGCGCCGACCTTGATCTTCACCAGGGTGAAGCCGTCGCCGACGGCCTCCGCGCACAGCGCCGCCAGCCGCTCGTCGGAATAGCCCAGCCAGCCCGGCCCGGTGGAGTAGGCCGGGTAGCCGTCTCGCCGGAGCGCCGCGATCCGCTCGGCCCGGGTCGCGGCGCCGCGCTCGAGCAGCGCGAGGGCCTCGTCCGGGGTAAGCGCGTCGGACAGGTAGCGGAAGTCAACCAGGCCGGTGATCTCCTCCGGGGTCAGCTCGGCGAGCAGCAGCCACAGCGGCTTGGAGGCCTGGCGCGCGGCCAGGTCCCAGCACGCGTTGAGCACCGCGCCGGTGGCCATGTGCACCACGCCGGAGGCCGGCCCGAGCCAGTGCAGCGGGCTGTCCCGGACCAGCCGGCGGCTGAGCCCGCCGAGGTCGGCGAGCACCTCGTCCAGGTCCTGGCCGGCCAGGAACGGCTCGAGCAGGCGGATCGCGGCCAGCTGCACGTCGTTGCCGCGGCCGATGGTGAACGCGAAGCCGTGCCCGGACACCGCCGGATCCGGCGCGTCGGTCCTGATCACGACGTAGGCGGCAGAGTAGTCGGGGGCCGGATTCATCGCGTCCGACCCGGCCAGCGTCCGCGACGTGGGGAACCGTACGTCGAAGGTCTGGAACCCGGTGATCTTGGTCATTCGGCGCTCGTTTCCCGGGTCAGCCTGTCCCGGTCAGCTCGTCCTCGGCCTGGTCCGCAGGCCCTGCATGCCGCCGTCCACAGCCAGGGCCGTGCCAGTGGTGGCACTGGCGAGCGGGCTGGCCAGGTAGGCGATGGCCGCGGCGACCTCTTCCGCGGTGACCAGCCTGCCCATGGGCTGGCGCGCGTTCAGCGCGGCACGTTCGGCGGCCGGATCGGGTGCGGCGTCGAGCAGCCGGCCCACCCATGGGGTGTCGGCCGTGCCGGGGGTCACGCAGTTCACCCGGATCCCCTCGGCCACGTGGTCGGCCGCCATGGCCAGGGTGAGCGAGTAGACGGCGCCCTTGCTGGCGGAGTACAGCGCTCGCTGCGGCAGGCCCGCGATGGCCGCGACCGAGCAGGTGTTGACGATGGCCGCCTGGCCGCGATCGCGCGCCGCCTCGCGGAGCAGCGGCAGGGCCGCCCTGGTGGTGCGGACGATGCCGAGCACGTTTACGTCGAAGACCCGGCGCCACTCGTCGTCGTCGTTGTCCGCCACCGTGCCGGCCGCGCCGATGCCTGCGTTGTTCACCACGATGTCCAGCTGGCCCAGGGTCCGGCGGACTTCCCCGATGGCGGCGCGAACATCGTCGTCGTCGGTCACGTCGGCGATGAGCGGGTAGATGGCCGTGCTCTCCGCGTCGGCCTTGACCCGGTCCACGGCGGCGACCCGGGCGCCGCGCGCGGCCAGCAGCCGGGCGGTGGCCAGGCCGATCCCCGAGGCGGCCCCGGTGACCAGGGCGGTCAGCCCGGCGAATTCAAGCGATTGCTCCGTCATAGATCCGATGTATAACGCATGCCGTGGCGCCGGTCCAGCCCCGGCGGCGTCACCGGACGGGGTCGGTCCTCAGCAGGCTGTAAGTCACGCCGTCCCGCCAGGCTCCGTCCCGCCAGCCCAGGCCGCGGCGGACACCCTCACGGGCGAATCCGGCCTTTTCCAGCGCCCGCTGCTCCGCGATGTTGCCGGTATCTGTGTCCGCCTGAAGGCGGTACACGGTGGTGTGCGCGAACAGGTACCGCGCGAGCAGCCGGTGCGCTTCAGTGCCGTACCCGTGCCCGCGGGCCCCGGGGAGCAGCGCGATGCCGATCTCGTAGTAGCAGCCGGCCCGCCCGGCCGGGTGGGGGCGCCAGTTCATGAAGCCGAGGCACTGCGGGCCCGCCGCGATCACCAGTGTCCCGGCGTGCTCGGAGAGCAGCCCGTTCTGAGCCCAGTTGGCGCGCAGGCCGGTGTGGTGCCAGCCCAGCCAGCCGAACTCGCCCGCCGTCTCCGGGTCCTGGGTCAGGCTCTCGATGACACGCAGGTCGCCTTCGGCCGCCGGCCGCAGCGCTATCGGGTCCGCCATAAGGACAGCATGCCGCATGCCGCGGCCGGACCTCCCGCGGCGGGCCCGCGGTCCCGGTTGGCGTCAGCCGAGCGCCTTGCGCCGGTACAGGTGCACCGCTAGCGGCGCGAACACCGCCAGCATGCCCACCGACCAGCAGACCACGGCGAGCTCGGGATGCTGCATGGGCCAGGCCTGGATGGACGCGGCGGGGTTCGGGTTGCCGAACAGGTGCCGGCAGGCGGTGGCCAGCGCGGACATCGGGTTCCATTCCGCCACCGGCTGCAGCCACCCGGGCATGCCCTGGATGGGCACGAACGCGCAGGAGATGAAGGTCAGCGGCAGGAAGATGAGGAACCCGGTCTGCTGGGCCGCCTCCGGGCTGCGCAGCGTCATGCCCAGGCAGACCCCCGCCCAGGTGAACGCGTAGCCGAACAGCAGCGCCAGCGCGAGCGCGGCGATCACGTCCAGCGCGTTGGTGTGCACCCGCCAGCCGATGGCCAGGCCGACGCAAACCACCACTGCAGTCGCGATCAACTGCGTCATCAATTCGGAGAACGAACGCGCCACCAGCACTGCCCACCTCGACATCGGCAGCGACCGGAACCGGTCGATCACCCCTGTGGACATGTCGGTGACCAGGGCGGTGGCCACGCCGGGCGCGGTCTGGGCTAGGCCCATGCCGAGCATGCCGCCGATCAGGTACTCGTGGTAGCTGCCGTCGCCCGGCAGGCCGATCGCGCCGCCGAACACGTACGCGAACATCAGGATGAACAGGACCGGCTGGATCGTGACGTCGGCCAGGGTTTCCGGCTCGCGCCTGATCCGCGCGAGGCTGCGCTTGGTCAGCACCCACACGTCGGTGACGAAGTGGACGGCCGGGCTGCGCCCGTAGGTCACGTCCTGCTGGGGCACGAGGTCCGCGGTGATCGCGCTCATGCCGCATCACTCCCTTCGGTGTTGTCGTCTTCGGTGGGGTGTCCGGTGAGGGAGAGGAACACGTCGTCCAGCGAAGCCCGCTGGATGGTCACGTCGTTCACCTGTACCCCGGCCAGGTCCAGGGCGCGCACCACCCGCGTGGTCAGCCCCTCGGAGGCAGCCACCGGCACGGACAGGCGCAGCCCCTCGTGGTCCGGCTGGACGCTGCCGGTGGCGTACGGCTTGATGGCCACGATCGCCGCCTCGAGGTCGGAGCCCGCGGCCAGCACGACGTCCAGGTGCGCGCCGCCGATCGACGCCTTGAGCTGGTCCGGCGTGCCCTCGGCGATGACCCGGCCGCCGTCGATCACCGCTACCCGCTGGGCCAGCTGGTCGGCCTCCTCCAGGTACTGCGTGGTGAGCAGCAGCGTGGTCCCCTCGGCGGCCAGTCCCCGGACGATGTCCCAGGTCATGGCGCGGGCGTTGGGGTCCAGGCCGGTGGTGGGCTCGTCCAGGAACAGCACCGACGGGTAGCCGATCAGGCTGGCGGCCAGGTCCAGCCGGCGCCGCATACCGCCGGAGTAGGTCTTGACCGCCCGGGTGGCCGCCTCGGTGAGGTCGAAGCGCTCGAGCATCTCGTCCGCGCGCCGCCGGGCCGCGCCCGGCGTGAGCCGGCTCAGCTGCCCGATCATGACCAGGTTGGCGCGCCCCGTGAGGTACTCGTCGAGCGCCGCGTACTGCCCGGTCAGGCCGATCCGCCGCCGCACCTCGGCGGCCTGGGTGGCCACGTCATAGCCCAGGACCTGCGCCCGGCCCCCGTCCGGGCGCAGGAGCGTGGCGAACACGCGGACCGCGGTGGTCTTACCCGCGCCGTTCGGCCCGAGCAGGCCGTAGACCATGCCGGGTGGCACGGTCAGGTCGAACCCGGCCAGCGCCTTGGTTTTGCCGTAGTTCCTGACCAGGCCCTCCGCCGCGATGGCGGGTGTTTCGCTCATGGTCACTCCCCGTCGTTGTCTTCTCGTACGCTGTACGTCTCTAGTACGATGTACGATAGCAGTACGGTGTACGAGAGAGCAAAATATTTTCCGAACGGGCGGGGGTCTCCCGCGCGATCATCGGGTACTCGCATTCGCGGGCGGCAGGAGGAACAGGCATGGACGCATCCGGCCAGCGCGGTGACCGCGCCGAGCGGGTCCCGGCCGTCGCGCGCCCCAAGCCCGGCAAGCGCAGTGCGCCTCAGCGCACCGACCCCGGTGAGCGCACCGGCCCCGACCTGGAGTCGTGGCCGTTCGACCGGCCACGGTATGTGTTCCGGCCGGCCGGCCGGGCCGTGCGCGACGAAAAGCACGAGCAGCGCATCGCCGAGCACGTCCAGCGGCACAAGGGGCGCGGCGCCCGGCCGCCCCGCGACCGCGGGTTGTCCCGCGACGAGATCGTCCGCACCGCCATCGCCGTGGCCGATGCCGAGGGCCCGGAGGCGATCAGCATGCGCCGGATCGCGCGGGAACTGCGCGCGGGGCCGATGTCGCTCTACTGGTACGTGGGGTCCAAGGAGGAACTGCTCAACCTGATGCTCGAGACGCTCGAGGCCGAGGTCGAGGCGCCCGAGCCGACCGGCGACTGGCGGGCTGACCTGCGGGTCTTCGCGAACCAGATGCGCTCGGCGATGAACCGGCACCCGTGGGCGCTGGAGTTCATCGGCAGCCGCCCCCCAGCGGGGCCGAACGACGCCCGCAACCTCGAGCGGCTGCTCGGCATCCTGGCCGGGCTGGACCTGGACGCCCGGCCGACCATGGACCTGCTGGGCGCGATCGCCACCTACGTGGTGGGCGCGGTCATCCGGGACGGGCAGGAGATCCGCGGCCAGCGCGAGCAGGAACAGGCCAAGGCCGGCCGGACTGACGAAGAGCTGGACGCGGAGCGGGAGCGTTACCGGGACTGGTTCCGGGTTTCGGGCCAGTACCCGCAGATCGCACGCCTGATGGAATCCGGCATCGACCCGGACGACCCGGCCACCAGGGACGAGCGGTTCGAGTTCGGCCTGGACGTCCTGCTGGACGGGATCGCGGCGAAGCTTCACGCTAGCTCCGCGCCGCCCCCGGCCCAGCCGCCCCCGGTCCGCCCGCAGGACTAGCCAGGAGGAGGTGAGTTCAGCTAGCCGTTAGGCTGACTGAGTGGCTGAACTAGCCGGCCCGGGGGCAGACACCGCGCACGTCTGGTGGGCACGAAGGCAGGATGCTTCCGATCGCCATGCCGGGCTCCTTGACGAGACCGAGCGTCAGCGCTGGGCGGCCTACCGGCGCGACGAGGACCGCGAGCGTTTCGGCGTCGGCGTCGCGCTTGCGAAGACCGTGCTCGCCGGGTATGCCGGCCTGCGCCCGGTCGACGTGCGCTTCGACCGGACCTGCCCCCAGTGCGGACGGCCGCACGGTAAGCCCGTCTTCAAGGTCAGCGCGCTTTCCCATTCCGTGACGCACTCCGGCGATCTCGTCGCCGTCGCCGTCGCGAGGACGCCGGTCGGCGTGGACGTGGAGCAGCTCGACGGCCGCGCGCGTCCGCTGGGCGGCGACGGGGACACTCAGGCGCTCGCGCGTCTGGTGCTCGCGGACGACGAGCAGGCCACCCTGGCCGCGGTCGGCCCGTCGGCCCGGACCCGCGAGTTCCTGGCCGCATGGACGAGGAAAGAAGCCGTGACCAAGGCGACCGGCGATGGCCTGCGCGTCTCCTTCCGCGACGTCGTCATCGTCACGGACGAGGGGGCACCGCGCCTCGTCGCCTGGCCCTACCCGCAGCCGCCGGAGAGTGTGTCCCTGCTGGACCTCGAGACGGCCCCCGGGTACGTCGCGGCGCTCGCCGTCCTCGGCCGCTGCGACACGGTGCGGGCCCGGGACGGATCAGCGCTGCTGGCGGCCCCGGCCGCGGCCTGAGACGCGGAGGGGACCTACGCCGCGGCGCGTGCGTTTTGTAGCGTTGGCTGCCGGAGGCGCTTTGATGCGTATCGGCTGTTCGTGACGTGTCTCACCGACACGCTGTACCCGGGCACCGGCCGGGCCGTCGTCGCCGTGCTTGAGCGGCTGGGCCATCAGGTCGATTTTCCCGCGGCCCAGAGCTGCTGCGGCCAGATGCACTTCAACACCGGCTACCGGCGCGAAGCGACGCCGATGGCGCGCGGATTCACCGCGGCCTTCAGCGGCTACGAGGCGATCGTCACCCCGTCTGCTTCCTGCGCCTCGATGGTCCGCGAGTACTACCCCCGCGCTGGCTGCTGAGGCGCAGGACCCCGGCCTGGCCCGGGCCGCGACGCAGCTCGCGCCCCGGACTTACGAGCTGTCCGTGTTCCTGGCCGACGTGCTCGGGGTGACCGACGTGGGCGCTTGCTTTCCGCACCGGGTGACTTACCATCCGAGCTGTCATTCGCTGCGCATGTTGCGCGTCGGCGACGCGCCGCTCCGGCTGCTGCGTGCGGTACGGGGGATCGATCTCGTGGACCTGCCCGATGCCGAGTCGTGCTGCGGGTTCGGCGGCACGTTCTCGGTGAAGAACGCCGATGTCTCCGCGGCGATCTGCGCCGACAAGGTGGCGGCGGTCCGCCGGACCGGCGCCGAGGTGCTGTGCGCGGCGGATAACTCGTGCCTGATGCACGTCGGCGGTGCGCTCACCCGGCAGCGGTCGGGGGTGGCCACCATGCACCTGGCGGAGATCCTGGCGCGCACCGAAGGCGCCCCGGCGATCTCCGCGGTCAGCAGGCCCGCGGGGGGCCGGGCGGGGGCGCCGGGATGACCGCGCCTGACCTGACCGGGCCTGACCTGACCGCTTCTGACCCGACTGGGCCGCATCCGAGCATGCCGACCTATCTCGGCATGCCTCCCTTCCCGGTGGCGGCGGCCGCCGCGGTCGCCGATTCCCAGCTGCGCCGCAACCTCGCCCACGCCACGCACACCATCCGCGAGAAGCGAGCAGGCGCGGTCGCCGAACTGACCGACTGGCAGGCGCTGCGCGCCGCCGCCAAGGCGATCAAGGACCATGCCCTTTCCCACCTGGACACCTACCTGGTCCGGCTGGAGGACAGCGTCACGAAGGCGGGCGGGCACGTCCACTGGGCCCAAGACGCGGCCGAGGCGAACGCGATCGTGACCCACCTGGTCCGTGCCGCGGGCGCGGACCAGGTCGTCAAGGTGAAGTCGATGGTCACCCAGGAGATAGGCCTGAACGAGGCGCTGGCCGCCGAGGGCATCGGCGCCCTGGAGACCGACCTGGCCGAGCTCATCGTCCAGCTCGGCCACGACCGGCCCAGCCACATCCTGGTGCCCGCCATCCACCGGAACCGGTCCGAGATCAGGGAGATCTTCCGCCGTGAGATGCCCGACGCGCCGGCCGCGCTGACCGACGACCCGGCGATGCTCGCGGCGGCCGCCCGGGCGCATCTGCGTCAGGCGTTCTTGTCCGCGCAGGTCGGCATCTCCGGCGCCAACTTCGCCATCGCTGACACCGGGTCGCTGGTCGTGGTGGAGTCAGAGGGCAACGGCCGGATGTGCGTGACGCTGCCGCGGACGCTTATCTCGGTGGTGGGGATAGAGAAGATCCTGCCGTCCTGGCGGGACCTTGAGGTGTTCCTCGGCCTGCTGCCACGGTCGTCGACGGCCGAGCGGATGAACCCGTACACCTCGACCTGGACCGGAATCACCCCGGGGGACGGCCCCCAGGACTTCCATCTCGTGCTGCTGGACAACGGCCGGGCGTCCGCGCTCGCCGACCACACCGGCCGGCAGGCGCTGCGCTGCATCAGGTGCTCGGCCTGCCTGAACGTGTGCCCGGTCTACGAACGGACCGGCGGTCATGCCTACGGCTCGCCCTACCCGGGCCCGATCGGCGCGATCATCTCCCCGCTGCTGCGCGGCGTCACGTCTCCCATCGACGCGTCGCTGCCCTTCGCCTCCACCCTGTGCGGCGCGTGCTATGACGTCTGCCCGGTCGCGATTAACATTCCCGAGGCGCTCGTGCACCTGCGCAGCAAGGTCGTCGACGCCCAGCGGGACAAGCACTTTTCGCCGGAACGGACCGTATTCAACGTGTCCGCCCACGTGTTTCGCTCGCCACGGCTGCTGGGCGCCGCCCAGCGCGCTGGGTCCCTGGCCGGCCGCGTCGTCGCTAGGTCCGGCCGGATCAGGCGCCTCCCGCCGCCGTTGAACGGCTGGACCGAAACGCGTGACGCCCCGGCCCCGCCCCCGGAGTCGTTCCGCGCCTGGTGGGCCCGCACCCGCGGACCAGGCCGATGACCGCCCCCCGAGCCGCACGGGACCAGATGCTCGCCCGCATCCGCGCCGCCATCGCCACCGGAAACGCCCCCGGCCGGCGCCGCTGCCGTCCCCCCACCCGCCGGAGCCGCAGGCGACCCGGTCCGCGCGGACGTCGACGCGGCGTACGCGGCGCTGCCGCGCGACTACCTGCGCGCACCACGACCCCGGCTCGCATGACATCGTGGCGCTGTTTGCCGAGCGCGCCGCCGATTACCGTGCTGTCGTCGAGCGCGTCCCGGAGTCCGGCCTGGCGTCCGCCGTGGCCCGCGTCCTCACCGCCCGCGCCGCCGCTGTACCCGGTCCATTTCTGATCCCAGAAGGACGACCCGCCGACTGGCTCCCCGCGCTGCCCGACAGCACCGCGCCGCCCGATGCCAACGCGCCGTCCGACAGCACCGCACAGGCTGATGGCATCGAGCTGGCCGGCGATACGCCGCCGCGCTCCGCGGCCGAACTCGACCGGATGGCCGGGGTCGTCACCGGCTGCGCGGTCGCGATCGCCGAGACCGGCACGATCATCCTGGACCACGGGCCCGGCCAAAGTCGCCGCGCGCTCACCCTGGTGCCCGACTTCCACCTGGTGGTGGTCCGCGCCGGACAGGTCGCCGCCGACCTGGCCGACGCGTTCGCCCGGCTGGATCCGGCCCGTCCGCACACCCTCATCTCCGGTCCCTCGGCCACCAGTGACATCGAACTCATCAGAGTCGAGGGCGTACACGGCCCCCGCAACCTCCACATCCTCCTCGTCGGCCCCTGACGAACCCGCGTTACCTTCATGAGGGTTAATGGCCTCAGCCTGTGGGTAACGGGAGGACGTCTTTGGTGCTCGATGGTCACTGGCGGTCGTGAACCGGGTCATGACACGTCAGGTCGGCAGGTGTGCGGCATCCACTAGTGCGGATACCGCACATTCCTGCGCTTATCGGCCATCTCAGCCGAACATCTGCCCGCCAAACAGTGATATAACCGGCAAATCACCCGGAGCAGCCTCCGTTTATCGTGGAGGATTCTGGCTCTGCGGATGATTTTGTGTATCCGAGTACCCAAAAGTCTCCACCAAGCCAAAATCCTCCGCGCAAACCCGCTCCTGAGCACCAGGGCGCTTTACGCCCGGAGCAGGCGTGATCCCTGAGACATCCGGGACCTGCGGGA
>Ga0302178_10003089_pt1 | contig 12778 bp, 10 predicted proteins | sample I_Palsa_E1_3_FD_198790 | JGI IMG/M metagenome (GOLD analysis project Ga0302178, IMG submission 198790) | Peat permafrost microbial communities from Stordalen Mire near Abisko, Sweden - I_Palsa_E1_3 | ecosystem: Environmental > Terrestrial > Soil > Palsa > Peat permafrost | place: Sweden... | reverse complement strand
GACGGCCGAAGCGGGGCCGAGCCGGGACTGGCTCAAGTTCGCGGCGAGCCCGCGGGCGCGGAACAAGATCCGGCAGTGGTTCTCCAAGGAGCGCCGGGAAGCCGCGGTGGAGTCGGGCAAGGACCAGATCGCCCGGGCCATGCGCAAGCAGGGCCTGCCGCTGCAGCGGCTAGCGGCCGCCGACACGCTGATCACCCTGGCCCGCGACCTGCGCTACCCCGATGTATCCGGGCTGTACGCGGCGGTCGGCGAGGGCCGGGTCAGCGCCCAGTCGGTGGTTGAGAAGCTGGTCAGGTCGGTCGGCGGGCTGGCCGGCGCGCAGGACGACCTGGCCGAGACCACGCTGCCGACCAAGATGCCCCAGCCCCGGGCCCCGTCCGACTCGGGCGTCGAGGTCACCGGCGCGCCGGACGTGTGGGTTCGGCTTTCCCGGTGCTGCACGCCGGTGCCCGGCGACCAGATCAACGGCTTCGTCACCCACGGCCACGGCGTGTCCGTGCACCGGATGGACTGCCCGAACCTGGCCCACCTGAGCGACACCCAGCGGGACCGGATGGTGGAGGTCCACTGGGCTCCGACCGAAGGCTCGGTGTTCCTGGTCGCCATCCAGGTGGAGGCGCTCGACCGGACCAGGCTGCTGTCCGACGTGACCAGGGTGCTGTCCGACCAGCACGTCAACATCTTGTCCGCGACGGTCACCACCAGCCGGGACCGGGTGGCGGTCAGCCGCTTCACGTTCGAGATGGGCGACCCCAAGCACCTCGGCCACGTGCTGCGCGCCGTCCGCGCCATCGACGGCGTATACGACGTCTACCGGATCACGAGCTAGCTGGAGAACTCCGCCAGCGTGTGCTCGGCTTCTTCAAGCCAGGCGCGCCGGGCGGTGAGGGCCTCCTCGGCATTGCGCACGGCCCGGGCGTCGTCCCGTTCGCGTGCCTTGGCCAGCCGGTCCTCCAGCTGGGCGATGGTCGAGCGCAGCTGGGCCACCGTGTCCTCGGCCCGGGCCAGCGCCTCGGGGTTGGAGCGGCGCCACTGGGACTCTTCGGTCTTGCGTACCGCCTCCTCGACCCGGCGCAGCCCCGACTCCAGGTGCTCGCGTGAGTCCCGCGGCACGGCGCCGAGCTGTTCCCAGCGCTCCTGGATGCCGCGCAGCGCGGACCGGGCGGCGCGTACGTCGGTCACCGGCAGCAGCGCCTGCGCCTGGTCGAGCAGCTGCTGCTTGGCCTCGGCGTGCTCACGCAGCGCGGCATCCTTGGCCGAGAACACCTCGGTCCGCGTGGTGAAGAACTTGTCCTGGGCCGCCCGGAAGCGCTTCCACAGCTCTGCCTCGGCCTCCCGGTCGGCCCGCCCGGCCGCCTTCCACTGGCTCATCAGCTCGCGGAACGCGCTGGTGGTCGGGCCCCAGTCGGTCGAGGAGGACAGGGTCTCGGCCTCGGTGCACAGCTGCTCCTTGCGGGCCTTGACGTCCTCCCGCTCGGCCTCCAGCGTGGCGAAGAAGGCCTTGCGCCGCTTGGTGAACGCGTTACGGGCCGCTGACAGCCGCTTCCACAGCACGGCCTCGGCGGCCCGGTCGGCGTGCGGCGCGGCCTTCCACTCCTCGAGCAGCTCGCGCATCCGTTCGCCGCTGCTCTTCCAGTGGGTGGCCTCGGCGGCGATCTGCTCGGCCTCGGCGACGATCCGCTCCTTGACCTCCTTGGCCGTCGCCCGCGCCTGCTCGCGGGCCGCCTTGGCCTCCTCGCGACGGTGGCCGACGTCCTCGGTCAGCCGCCCCAGGCGTACTCGCAGGCCGTCCAGGTCGCCGAGCGCGTTGGCGTCGCCGATGCTGCCGATCAGCCGCTGGACGGTCGCCGCGGCCTGGGCGGGCGCCATGTCGGTAGCGCTGATCCGCTGTTCGAGCAGGACCACCTCGGTCTCCAGCGCCTCGTACTTACGCTGGTAGAAGGCGATGGCCTCCTCCGGGCTGCCCGCCTGCCAGGATCCGATCACCCGCTCGCCATCGGCGGTACGGACATAGACCGTCCCGTCGGCGTCTACCCGGCCCCACGGATGGTCGGCGGTGCTCACGGCGAACCTCCTGCGTGTCTTCCTGGTCAGGTTTTCTTGATCGTCACGCTGTCAATGATGACCTTCTTCTTCGGAACAATGCCGCCGCCCTCGGCCGAGGGATATGTACACGAGACTCCATCCTTCGCCACATTCTGGACGATATCCAGTCCAGATGAAACCGTAGCGAAGGGCGTATAGGAGCTTCCCAGCGTGGAACTGCTGTCCTTGTATACGATAAAGAACTGGCTGCCGTTGCTGGTCGCGGTGCCGCCGTTCGCCATCGCGACCGTTCCCGCCGGGTATTTCGCGTCGGTGAGATTCTCGCTGGCGTACTCGTAGCCCGGCGTCCCGGTACCGACGACGCTGGTGGTACTGCAGTCCAGCTTGGTGGTGGACGTGGCGTAAGCGTCGCCGCATTGCAGCACGTAGGGACCGCTGGTCACCATCCGGTGGCACTGAGTGTTATTGAAGTAGCCGACCTCGGCTAGGTGGACGAACGAGTTGACCGTGCAGGTCGCCTTGCTGTTGAGCAGGTTGAAGGTGATCGGGCCCAGGTTGGTCTTGATCGTCGCGGTATAGCTGGCGGTGTAGTCCGGCGCCGACGGCGGGAAGCTCACCTTTTTCGAGACCGGGGTGGCCTTGGTGTAGGTGCAGTGGTGCGCGGGCTCGGCCACGGTAGACGCCGTCGCCGTCGCGGACGCGGAGGCAGATGCCGACGCGGACGCTGACTTCTTGGCCGAGGCCGACGGGTCCTTCTTGGCGCTGCCGCCCGGCAGGAACACCACTAGAAGCGCGGCGACCAGTCCCGCGGCTGCGACCGCGCTGAAACCGGTGAGCCAGCGTTTGCGGACCTGGCGCTGTCTGACGGTCCGCATCTCCTGCTGACGGCGGTACCTTTCCCTAGCTTGCCTGCGCTGGCGTTCGTTCTTACCCGCCACCGGTCGTATCCTCCTTGGCCTGTTGCGTTATCTGACTACCGCTGGTATTCACGGGGAGGCAGGCCAACGAACCCGTATACCGCTGATCCCGAAACACGGCTGGTGTGCTGGCTCGGGGGAGAACCCCCGGAACCACCGCATAATTCGCGATCGTTCGCGAATCGTACCTTCCAGATGCCGGGACCGGTACCCTTCGTTATCGGTTCGCCGCCATGCGGGTCGCCTCGGTAGCCTGAGACACCGTACCGTGAGAAAGGACGGTTGTGCTCGTCGCAGGGTTCCCAGCAGGGACGTTCGCTACGAACTGTTATATTGTCGCGACCGCTCCCGGCGAACAGTGCATCATCATCGACCCGGGCCAGGACGCCGAGCGCGGGATCGAGGAGATCCTCACCGAGCACCGGCTGCGGCCGGCCGCGGTCCTGCTCACGCACGGTCATATCGACCACGTGTGGTCGGTCGCGCCGGTATGCGGCGCTCGGGGCATCCCGGCCTATATCCATCCGGCCGACCGCGCATTGCTCAGTGATCCGGGCCGCGGTTTCTCGCTCGGGATAGGCCAGGAACTGTTCGGCGGGCTGAAATTCACCGAGCCGGATGACGTGAAAGAACTCACTGACGGCATGACCATGAGTCTCGTGGGACTCGAGATCGTCGTTAATCACGCGCCCGGTCATACCGAAGGGTCGGTGACATTCCGGTTGCCACTCGACGCCGCGCCGGAAGAACCGAGTATCGTAGGCGGCAAAAGCAAAATAGACCGTCCCCGGGACGTGTTGTTTTCCGGTGACTTGCTGTTCGCTGGGTCGATCGGGCGGACCGACCTGCCCGGCGGCGACTACCCGACGATCCTGCGCAGCTTGGCCCGGGTCTGCCTGACCCTGCCGGACGAGACCCTGGTCCTGTCTGGGCACGGGCCGCAGACGACGATCGGCGCCGAGCGCCGCACCAATCCGTTCCTCGACGGGCTGTCTCCCGAGGCTGGCCCCTCCCGTGGGCTATGAAGGTAGCGGGAGCACGCAGGCCGGGTCGTTCGGATAAAAAAGTCTGACCATGAGAAAAGGGGAAGAGCGCGATGATCCGCACCCATGAGGCGGGGACGCTGCGGGCGTCGCACGCGGGAGAGCGCGTGGTGCTGGCCGGCTGGGTGGCGCGGCGCCGGGACCACGGCGGCGTGCTGTTCATCGACCTGCGCGACGCGAGCGGCGTGGTCCAGGTCGTGTGGCGCGGCGAGGAGGCTGTGGGTCACGAGCTGCGGGCCGAGTTCTGCCTGCTGGTGACCGGAACGGTCCGGCAGCGTCCGGGCGGGAACGAGAACCCCGAGCTGCCCACCGGGGAAATAGAGGTGGCCGCGGACGAGGTCGAGGTGCTCAGCGAGTCCGACCCGCTGCCGTTCCCGGTCGAGAGCTCCGCCGAGGTCAGCGAGGACATCCGGCTCAAGTACCGGTACCTCGACATCAGGCGCGAGGACACCGCGCGAGCCCTCCGCATCCGGTCCCAGGCCGCCTACCTGCTGTCCGACGTGATGCGCGAGCACCGGTTCGTGAACGTGGAGACCCCGTACCTGACCCGCTCGACGCCGGAGGGCGCGCGCGACTTCCTGGTCCCGGTCCGGCTGCGGCCGGGTAACTGGTACGCGCTGCCGCAGTCACCCCAGCTGTTCAAGCAGCTGCTCATGGTCGGCGGGCTGGAGCGGTACTACCAGCTGGCCCGGTGTTTCCGGGACGAGGACTTCCGCAAGGACCGGCAGCCCGAGTTCACCCAGATCGACGTCGAGATGTCCTTCGTCACCCGGCAGGATGTCATCGACGTCGCCGAGGACATCGTGGCGCTGCTGTGGTCCGAGCTGGCCGGCTACCAGGTGCCCCGGCCGCTGCCCCGGATGACCTACGCCGACGCGATGGCGCGCTACGGCTCGGACAAGCCCGACCTGCGCTTCGACCTCGAGCTCACCGACCTGACCGAGTACTTCGCCGACACGGAGTTCCGGGTCTTCCAGGCCCCGTACGTCGGGGCCGTGGTCATGCCCGGCGGTGCCTCGCAGTCCCGGCGCGAGCTGGACCAGTGGCAGGAGTGGGCCCGGTCCCGGGGTGCCCGCGGCCTGGCCTACGCCCTGATCAGGCCGGACGGCGAGATTGCCGGGCCGGTGGCCAAGAACTTGTCCGAGGCCGAACGCTCCGGGCTGGCCGGCGCCACCGGCGCCGGGCCGGGTGACTGCGTGTTCTTCGCGGCGGGTGCGGCCTCGGCCACCCGGGAGCTGCTCGGCGCGGCGCGACTGGAGATCGGGCGCACCTGCGGCCTGATCGACGAGTCGGCGTGGTCGTTCCTGTGGGTGGTGGACGCGCCGATGTTCGAGGAGGACGGCGACGGCGGCTGGACCTCGGTGCATCACCCGTTCACGGCGCCGCTGCCCGAATGGGCGGACAAGTTCGTCGCCGAGCCCGGCGGCGCGCTGGCCGACGCCTACGACATCGTGTGCAACGGGTACGAGATCGGCGGCGGGTCCATCCGTATCTTCCGGGCCGCCATGCAGCAGGCCGTGTTCGACGTGATCGGGCTGTCGCCCGCCGAGGCGCGGTCGCAGTTCGGGTTCCTGCTCGACGCGTTCAAGTACGGCCCGCCGCCGCACGGCGGCATCGCGTTCGGCTGGGACCGGGTGTGCATGCTGCTGGCGGGTGCGCCCACCATCCGCGACGTGATCGCGTTCCCCAAGGCCGCCTCCGGCCTGGACCCGCTCACCGGCGCCCCCACCCCCATCACCCCCGCCCAACGCCGCGAAGCCGGCATCGACGCCCACCCCACCCCCCCGGGCACCCCGGGCACCCCGGGTTCATGATCGCGGGCAGTTCGGGCCAAATAGCGACCAAAAGTGCCCGCGATCATGAAACCGCCGCTGTGCACCCCGGCCCGCAGGCGCGGAGAGAGCCCGTCCAGCCGCGGCGGCGCAGCAGGGTGGCCACGGCACTCGCGGTCTCGCAGCGGCGATCGACCAGGTCCAGTAGCCCGAACCTCAGCGTGACGAGGCCTCCGACCGCGTTGGCGTTGTCGCGCCGCTTGTCGAGCCACTGCTCGTCGGCCGGATGTGCGGCGGTCCCATCGAGTTCGACGCAGACCCCGCAGGCCTCGTAGAGGTTGTCGAGGTACCTGTTACCGGTGCGCTGCCTGATCCTTGCTTGCCGGCGAGCCACGGGCAGCTCGTGCGGGCGTTCCACTCGATAGATGTAGCGGTATTCCAGCACGGACAAGGCGCCGCCATCGGCGTCGCCCAGCGCGACCGTGATCTCCCGGCGCCAGCGCATCTTCTTGCGGGCGTCCATCGCGAGGCGTATCCGGTCCGCGGTGGTCCGTCGTCGGCCGATGGCCCGGCAAATCCACGCGTATGCATCGTCAAAGGTCGGCGCGATCTCGATAAGGTCCAGCACGGTGTCCTCGACCCGGGTGCACGGCGGGAGCATGGCCGGGTGCCTGGTCCGCAGGATCGCGTCTGACCGGTGGATGACGATGCCGGAGATCTTCGCCCGTGCGGGACGTTTTGACGCGGGGACGGTAATAGTGACCGGCGAGCTGGCTTCGTCGATCAAGCCGTGTCGCTCGGCCGCTGTCTGGTGGCTCAGAACGGCGTGAGGCCCGGCACGGAGCAGGGCGGCCCACAATATCGTCTCCCGAGCGGGCTCTCCGGAAAAAGTCGCATATACGCCTCGTTGAAGCCGCTGCCATCTGCCGCTGCTCACCCTGCTGCGCATCGCGCGCGGATCGATGCCCAAGCTCGTGCTCTGGCGCCGGGCGATGGAGTTGCCCTGGACCGCGAGCAACTCGCGAGACAGCGCAGGCAATTCGGTTGACATGGGCTCATGCTGCCGGGGCACACAGGACACCGAGACCAGCACCCATAACCTGTGGATAACCTTGACCCGCAGGCATCCGCCTGTGGATAACCATGTTCTATTTTCGCCGGCGTGGTATAACCGGGCGCCGAGATAGGGTCGGAGGATGGCCGGATCCGTGAAAGGGGAGGCGGACGGGCAGTCCGCGAGCCTGTTCGATGACGCGGAAGCAGCAGCCGCGAGCGCGGCCGCGCCGCTCGCCGTCCGGATGCGACCGCGCACCCTGGACGAGGTGATCGGGCAACGGCACCTGACCAGCGCGGGCACACCGTTCCGCAAGCTGATCGACAATGACGCGCCTATGTCACTGCTGCTGTGGGGCCCGCCCGGAACCGGCAAGACCACCCTGGCTTACGTCGTCAGCCAGGTGACCAAGCGCCGCTTCGTGGAACTGTCGGCGGTCAGCGCCGGGGTCAAGGACGTGCGCGCCGCCGTCGAGGCGGCCCGCCGCACCCTGGGCATGAGCGGTACGCAGACCGTGCTGTTCATCGACGAGGTGCACCGGTTCTCCAAGACCCAGCAGGACGCGCTGCTCCCGGCGGTGGAGAACCGCTGGGTCTCGTTCATCGGCGCGACCACAGAAAATCCGTTCTTCTCGGTGGTCTCACCGCTCCTGTCGCGATCACTGCTGCTGACCCTGCAGCCGCTGTCCGACGACGACATCCGGGAAGTCATCCAGCGGGCGATACAGGATCCGCGCGGCCTGAACGGCACCGTTACCCTCGACGAGGAAGCGGCCGACCACCTGGTCAGGCTGGCCGGCGGCGACGCCCGGCGGGCGCTTACCTACCTGGAGGCGGCCGCCCTCGGGCTGCCCGACGGTAAGAACATCGACGTAAAAGCGCTGGAACGCGCGGTGGACCGGGCCGCGGTCCGCTACGACAGGGACGGCGACCAGCACTACGACGTGATCAGCGCGTTCATCAAGTCCATGCGGGGCAGCGACGTGGACGCGGCGCTGCACTACCTGGCTCGGATGATTGAGGCGGGAGAGGACCCGCGGTTCATCGCCCGGCGGCTCATCGTGCACGCCAGCGAGGACGTGGGCCTGGCCGACCCCACCGCGCTGCTGATCGCCGTCGCGGCCGCTCAGGCGGTCGAGTTCGTCGGGCTGCCCGAAGCCCGGATCAACCTGACCCAGGCGGTGATCCACATCTCGATGGCGCCCAAGTCCAACGCGGTGATCAAGGCCATCGGCGCGGCTGACGCCGACATAAGAAACGGGCTAATAGGTGCCGTGCCTGCACACCTGCGCGACGCGCACTATCCTGGGGCGGGCAAGGTCGGCCACGGCGAAGGCTACCTCTACCCGCACGACTTCGACGACGGCATCGTCACGCAGCGCTACGCTCCCGATCCGGGCCATCCTCCGCAAGCCGAGCGAGCCGAGCAAGCCGAGCAAGCCCAGCCAAGCAAGCTAAGCCAGCCAAGCAAGCTAAGCCAGCCAAGCAAGCTAAGCCAGCCAAGCGGTCCAGACCACTAAGGAGCAGCGATGACGCGGACGGGACAGTCATGAACGTCGCCCAAGCGGCCGCGCTGATCGCCGCCGTCTTCTGGGCGTTGCTGGTTTGTGTAGGCGTCTTCGTCCTGTTCCGGCTGGGACGGCTGCTGTCGGAGTCGAGAGGGCTGATAGCCGAGTTGCGCGAGCGCAGTGACACGCTGCTGCAACGGGCGCAGGTAGCCGTGGACGGGGCTCAGGCTGCCGTGGACCGGGCGGGCCGGCAGCTGGACCGCACCGAGCCCGTCGCGGCCAGCATGGACGAGCTCGACGCCGGGATGGCCGAGCTCGCCGGGCAGGTGACCGCGCTGGCCGGCCTGGGCCGCGCCATCGCCAGCGGCCCGGTGGGCCGCCTGGGCGCCCTCGCCTACGGGGTACGCCACGCCGTCAGCCTGCGTCGCGGCGGCCCCAAGAACCCGCTGCCCGGGCGCGTCGTGGAACGCGGCGAGCTCACACATAGCGGGGCCGCCAAGTGATCCGCCGCGGCTTCTGGCTGGCCGCCGGGGCGGTAACCGGCATCTACGGCTACCGGCGTGTCTCCGCCGTCGGCCGCCGCCTGTCTGCCAGCCTTAACTCCGCAGAGCTGACCCAGGGCGCCAGGCTGGCCCGGCAGGGACGGCGCACCGCCGTCAGCGTGACCCGGGAGACCTTCCGGTTCACCCGCGACGTGCGGGAGGGCATGGAACTGTATATGGCTCGGCATTCCGTCCCCGCAGGCTCTACCCTCGGAGCACGAGAAGCGCGAGAAGCACGAGAAGCCCTAGAAGCACGAGACGCCCGACAAGCCCGCGGCGCGCGAGGTCCTGAGCCAGCCCGGGACCTCGCGGTTAACGACAACATCAATTACGACCCTCGACCCAAGGATGGCCGCTAATGGAGTCGGCAGAGATCGCCCGCCGCTTCCTTGCCTATTTCGAGCAGCAAGGGCACACCATCGTGCCTTCGGCCCCCTTGGTCGCCGATGATCCCACGGTGCTGTTCGTCATCGCGGGCATGCAGCCGTTCAAGCCGTACCTGCTCGGCCAGCAGACGCCGCCTTGGAAACGGGCCGCCGACGTGCAGAAGTGCGTGCGCACGCTGGACATCGAAGAGGTCGGCAAGACCACCAGGCACGCCACGTTCTTCCAGATGCTGGGCAATTGGTCGTTCGGTGACTACTTCAAGGAAGGCGCGATCCGGTACGCCTGGGAGCTGCTGACCAAGTCCGAGGCCGACGGCGGCTTCGGGTTCCCGGAGAGCAAGCTGTGGGCCACGGTCCTGCACGGTGACGACGAGGCGTTCGCGATCTGGCGGGACCAGATCGGCCTGCCCGAAGACCGGATCCAGGCCCGCGGCCTGGCCGACAACTACTGGTCCATGGGCGTGCCCGGGCCGGGCGGGCCGTGCTCGGAGATCTACTACGACCGCGGGCCCGAGTACGGTCGCGACGGCGGCCCGGAGGCGGACGAGGACCGCTTCCTGGAGGTCTGGAACCTGGTCTTCATGCAGGACCAGCTGAGCAAGTTCCGGGCCAAGGACGACTTCGACATCGAGGGGTCGCTGCCGTCCAAGAACGTCGACACCGGCATGGGCCTGGAGCGGATGGCGTCCATCCTGCAGGGCGTGGACAACCTGTACGAGATCGACACCACGTGGAAGATCCTCGACCGGGCCGCGGAGCTGACCGAGCAGAGCTACGGCCGGGACCACAAGGCCGACGTGGCCCTGCGCGTGATCGCCGACCACGTGCGCAGCGCGGTGATGCTGATCGAGGACGGGGTGCTGCCGAGCAACGAGGGCCGCGGCTACGTGCTGCGCCGCATCATGCGTCGCAGCATCAGGAACCTCCGCTTGCTGGCCGGGGCCCAGCGCGGCGGCGGCGGCCAGCAGGCGTCCGGCGAGCACTTCATCCACGAGCTCACCTCGGTCACGATCGAGGCCATGGCGCCGCTGTATCCGGAGCTTCGCCGGGACGCGGCGAACATCCACACAGTCATGGACGCCGAGGAAACGGCCTTCGCCAGCACGCTGCGCACCGGCACGGCGATTTTCGAGGCCGCGATCGAGGAAAACCGGCGCAAGAGCCGCAGCAGCATCTCCGGGCCTCAGGCCTTCCAGCTGCACGACACCTACGGCTTCCCGATCGACCTGACCCTGGAGATGGCGGCCGAGCAGGGCCTGTCCGTGGACGAGGACGGGTTCCGGCGGCTGATGGCCGAGCAGAAGAACCGCGCCCGGCGTGACGCGGCGGAGAAGAAGACCGGCAACGTCGACATCTCGGTGTTCGCGGAGATGCTCGAGCGGTCCGGCTCGGTCACCTTCACCGGCTATGACCAGATCTCCGGCGAGGCGACGGTCCTCGGTCTGCTGGTGAACGGCATCCCGGTACCGAGTGCGGGCGCGGGCACCGAGCTGGACGTGGTGCTGGACCGCACCCCGTTCTACGCCGAGGGCGGCGGCCAGCTCGCCGACGCCGGCGTCATCACGGTGGACAGCGGCGTGGTCGACGTCTCCGACGTGCAGACCCCGCTGACCGGGCTCGTCGTGCACCGCGGCCGGGTCCGCTCCGGCGAGATCACCACCGGCGCGCCCGCGCACGCGGAGATCGACATCGAGCGCCGCCGGGCCCTGTCCCGGTCGCACACCGCGACCCACCTCGTGCACCGCGCGCTGCGCAACGCGCTGGGGGAGACGGCGGCGCAGGCGGGCTCGGAGAACTCACCAGGCCGGCTCCGGTTCGACTTCACCGCCTCCGGCGCGGTGCCGCTGAGCGTGCTGCGGGACAGCGAGGACGAGGTCAACGCGGTGCTGGTCAACGACCTGAACGTGCACGCGTACTACACCTCCCAGGAGGAGGCCCGCGAGATGGGGGCGCTGGCCCTGTTCGGGGAGAAGTACGGCGACCGGGTCCGGGTGGTCGAGGTCGGTGACTACTCGCGGGAGCTGTGCGGTGGCACCCACGTGGTCCGCTCGGGCCAGCTCGGCCTGATCAAGGTACTGGGCGAGACGTCCATCGGCTCGGGCGTGCGCCGGATCGAGGCGCTCGTCGGCCTGGACGCGTTCCGCTTCCTGGCCCGGGAGAGCGTGCTGGTCAACCAGCTCAGCGAGCAGCTCAAGGCGCCCCGCGAGCAGCTTCCCGAGCGCATCTCCGGCGTGCTGACCAGGCTCCGGGATGCCGAGCGTGAGCTGCAGCGACTGCGGGCCGCCCGGGTGCTCGAGTCGGCCGAACAGATCGCGGCCAGCGCGGCGGAGATCAGCGGCATGGCCCTGGTCGCAAACCGCGTGCCCGACGGGACCGACGCGGACGACATCCGCAAGCTGGCGCTGGACGTACGCGGCCGGCTGCCGCGCAGCCAGCCCGCGGTGGTCATGATCGTCGGCGTGCCCGCGGACCGGCCGGTGGTGGTTGTCGCGGTCAACGAGGCGGGCCGGGGCTTCGGGCTGTCGGCCGGCAACCTGGTCGGGATCGCCGCCCGCGCGCTGGGCGGCGGCGGCGGCGGGCGATCCGACGTCGCCCAGGGCGGCGGCGCACCGCTGGCGCCGGGCTCGAGCGTGGTCGATGAGGCGTTTGGTGCCGTTCGTGCCGCTTTGCGGGACATACATGGGTCCGCTGGGTAGCGTATTGATATGCTGCTGCGCCCCCGCGGGGTCTCGTCGCGCCCTGCCCGGGCGCGCCCCCCTGCCGCCAAGTCTGCGTCCCGGACCAGATCGGTGAGGGAAGGCGTGCGCCTGGCCGTGGACGTCGGCTCGGTGCGGGTCGGGGTGGCCCGCAGCGATCCGGGCGGCGTCCTGGCCAGCCCGCTGACCGTGGTCCAGTCCGGCCCCCGTGAGCTGGACGAGCTGGCTAAGCTGGCGGCCGCCGCCGACGTGATCGAGGTCATCGTGGGCCTGCCCACCTCGCTGTCGGGCCGGGAAGGCACCGCCGCGGCCGCCGCGCGGAGCTTCGCCACGGACCTGGCCGGCCGGGTTGCCCCCATCCCGGTGCGGCTGGTCGACGAGCGCTTCAGCACCACCCAGGCGCACGACGCGCTACGGCGCGGCGGCAAGGACTCCCGCGCCCGCCGCGGCGTGGTGGACGCCGCGGCCGCCGCCGTGGTCCTGCAAGCCGCCCTGGATACCGAACGTGCCACCGGGCGCCCCCCGGGCCAGCTCGTCACGCTCACCGGGGGAGCCGACGCGTGAGCGAGAACGGAAACCCCTGGTCCCCGAACCAGGACCCACGGCCGTTCCAGCCGCCGCCCCGGATCCAGCCGCCGCCGGGAATCCAGCCGTCGCCCGGAACCCAGCCGCCACAGCCGCTAAAGCCACAGCCGCAGCCGCTACAGCCGCAGCCGCCACAGCCGTTGCACCACGACCCGCGCGACCACGATCCGCGGCTGGCCGATCCGCGGCGTCCCGCAGACTCGCCGTGGCGCCGGACCGAGCGGCTCTCC
>Ga0302178_10003085_pt1 | contig 12793 bp, 13 predicted proteins | sample I_Palsa_E1_3_FD_198790 | JGI IMG/M metagenome (GOLD analysis project Ga0302178, IMG submission 198790) | Peat permafrost microbial communities from Stordalen Mire near Abisko, Sweden - I_Palsa_E1_3 | ecosystem: Environmental > Terrestrial > Soil > Palsa > Peat permafrost | place: Sweden... | reverse complement strand
TCCGGGGAATCGCCGCGGGCCGGCTCGTGACTTTCAGAGCTTTCTGGCCGGCCTGAGCCGGGTGCGTGGTTTTAGGCGCGGCCAGGACCGGGCGCGGCTTGGGGGCGCGGCTGGCGGCCGAGGAAGGCGACGAGCTGGTCGCCTGGGCAGGCCGGGCCGGGCAGCCGGACCGGGTCGGCGAACAGCCCAGGCCGGGTGCCCGGGCTGATGAGCAGCGGGGCGATCGGCAGCAAGACGGCCGCCAGGCCCGGCGGGACCGACCGGCGGGCGCCGCACGCTACGAAGATGTCCCAGCCGTGGACGGTGATCTCGAGTGCTCCGGTCACCGCGACCATGCTCACGGTCAGCTCGCGGTCCCAGATGGCGACCCGCCGCCCGGCAGGCCCGGCTGCCGAGAAAGCGCCCAGCAGCCCGGCGGCCTGCCCGCGCAGCCGCGCGACCGGGTCAGGCCCCGGTCCGGGGTAACCCGGCGACGCTGCCCTGGCGCCGTCGCCGGTTATCGCTCCGGTCAGCACCCCGATCGAGTCGCTGAGGTGGTCCAGCAGCGCTTCCAGGTCCCAGCCCGGGCACGGGGTAGGGCGCGGCAGGAGCTGCGGAGCGCCCAGGGCGGCACCGGCGAGCGCGTAACGGACAGCTGATTCGAGCAGCTCCAACCCTCTACTCAGCGGGGCCACGGGGATCGCCTAGTCCTGCGCTGGCGCTGGTCCGGACCCGGCACGGTATTGCTGCGGCAGGCCGAACGACCCGAACAATCCCGTGTCCTGGAAGGCGATGATCCGGGCGATCCCCGTCGCGGTTACCGTGGGCACCAGCACGGCGTGCGCATAATATGCCCGGCTTGGGTCGCGCTGGTAGACCGCGAACGCCCGCTCCCCGTTCGCCATGACCGGAACCAGCCGGAGCCCTCCGGGCTCGGTGAGAAAGTACGCCGCGATAAAGCCCGCCACGGTCTGGCGGCCGGTGAACCAGGTCAGCAGCGGGGGCATCTCCAGCGCGACATCCTCTCGCAGCAACTCGGCCAGCGCGCTGCCGTCGGCGTTCTGGATGGCCGCGGCGAACCGGTCAAGCAGCGCCCGCCGGTCCGGCTCGGCGGGCTCGGCCAGCTCATCTTCGGCGGGCAGCGCCTGCGCGAGCTGGGCCCGGGCCCGGCGCAGGCCGCTGTTCACCGCCGTGGTCGTCGTGCCCAGCAGATCCGCCACCTGCGCGGCCGGCCACTCCAGCACGTCCCGCAAGATCAGCACCGCGCGCTGCCGGGCCGACAGGTACTGCAGCGCCGCGACGAAGGCCAGCCGGATACCCACCCGCGACACCGCCGCCGCGGCCGGATCCTCGCCTTCCCCGGCCAGCAGCGCGCCGGGAAACGGCTGCAGCCACGGCACCTCCGGCCCCGCCACCAGCGGCGCCTCCATGTCCTGCGCCGGCCCGCACAGCCCAGACGGCAGCGGCCGGCGGCCCCGCCGCTCGATGGCGGTCAGGCACACATTGGTCGCGATCCGGTACAACCAGGTCCGCACCGACGAACGGCTCTCAAACCCGTCAAAGGACCGCCACGCCCGCAGGTACGTCTCCTGCACCAGGTCCTCAGCCTCCTCAGCCGAGCCCAGCATCCGGTAGCAATGAGCCAGCAGCTCACCCCGGAACCGGCCGGTCAGGCCGGTGAAATCCTCGCTGACCGTCATCGGCTACCTCAAACTCTCCCGCGCTGACGCCAGCGACGCGCTGGCCCCATGTATATAGACCCGGCGCCCGGCGCGAAATCGCCGCCGTTTGATCCTTCGGTCAGCTACCCGGAGGCGGACTGGATGAAGGGTTCCAGTCCTGACAGGCGTCCAGGTCGGCGAGGACCGCCCAGACCTGCCGCGGCGTCGCCGCAATGTCTATGACGGCCGAGATGGTGCGCATTCGATTGAGCTCCTTACCGAAGGGTTGTTGTGTCGCTAGACGATCATGGAGTCTGCTGCCTACTCGAGCCCACGTTGGAGTGATGGAGGCGAGGCTTGGTTCAGCATCCAGAAGGACGGGCGGTTCACCAGGCATCAGCGCCTGTTGTTCACAGTGAACGGTCCGTGGTGGGGCGCCGGACGGATCTACGAGCTGATGCCGCAAGGCGCGACCGACACGTGGTGGGAGATCGATGGCCCGCAGACAGATCAGGTCGCCGGGTCCTTCATCGCCGCGATTCGCCGCTACGTCGTGCCCGCACTCATAGCGCGGCTGGAGGAGCCAGTGGCGCTCCGCGCCGCTGACGTGATGTGGCAGCGCACCTTCCCGGCGGTACCGGACCTGCCGAAGCGGCAGCCTGACGGAGGAGGAGCTGAGCCGACGCTGCCTTTTATTCAGCCTGCCGGATCACCACTGGACCGTCATTTCGCGGACTTCAGCAGCAGTATCGCTTTGCTCCGGCTCCAGGCCGCTGAGTATGTCACTGAGCTTGGCATGGACGACTCCAGGACGGTACCAGCCTTGCTTGACCGACTCGAACACGACCCGGCCCCGTGGATAAGGATCGCAGTCGCGGGCCGCATGCTCACGATCGCCGCCCGCCAGGAGCGCGTCCGATCGGCCCTGCGCGCGGCCGTAACGGCCGACGAGATGGCGCTTGTCCGCCACGCCGCGCGCTACGCCCTGCGTGCTGACCTCGGCGGCACGGCTGCTGAGCCACCAGTCCCGTAGATCAGCACCCGCGGCACGCTCCCGGCACGGCCCAGAACGCCCAGTTCGGCGCGGCATGCGGCAGCCATCCCGGCAGCCAGCTCGCCGAGCATAAGGCGGATATTGAATACCTCGGCTGCAGCGGGCGTCGCGCTCTGTGACAGTCATTGCTGCAGGGGTGGGAAACGTCATCCCTAGCGGATCAGGCTGCGTGGGGTTCGAACCATACGGAGCCGAGGTCGTGTCCCGGGGTCAGGCGCACGTCGGAGTCCAAGGCAGCAGCCAGACGCCGCAGCAGGGCGATGGTGGGCTCGGTGCCGCCCTCTTCGATGCACTCGATCTCATCGGCAGGCATATCAGCTCGGGCGGCCAGTTCGGCGACGCTGAGACCCAGGGCGCGGCGCTGGTCATAGACGGCTTTACCGAAGGCTAGTGCCTCGCGGATGGCGACCCGCTCGGGATCCTCGGCCTGGTCCGGCGGACGGACCCAGCGGGTGTGGTAGCCAGTCATCACACCTGCCTTTCGTAGATCTCCGCCGCGGGACCGCGGTGGTCACGTTCGCATAGCTTCTGCGCCCGGACTGCCCGGCCGATCTGCTTCTGGTCGTGCTGCCGGGTCTTCCGGAACACGGTCAGGAGCACGACCGTCCCCTCAGCAGTACACCAGTACGTGATCCGGGCCGCAACATCACGCAGACGGATCCGCAGCTCCCAGACCGCTCCCTCCAGGTGGTCCGACCACGGGCCGCCCAGTTCGGTCCCTTTATCGGCGAGCAGGCCGCATACCTCGTCGACCCGTTTGAAGTCGCTGTCGCTGAGGCTGTCGAGCCAGTCACGGACCTCCGGTTCGAGCTCGAAGTTATACAGGCGCCCTATCCTGCCGCTCACGCTTGGCCAGGTTACCGGGCAGGCGGCCGGACGGATTCAGATGGCGGCATATTACTGACCGGTCCCTCGGACGGAGCGTTCGGCCGGGGCGGTACCGATTGTCGTAACGAGCGAGCATCCGGAGTTGGCGGGCGAGGCGTGGCGCGCCTCCCGGGACTCGCGTCCGGCTAGAGCCTCAGGTCTCGACTACGAAACATTAGCGTAGCTAACGAAATTTCGGGGAGCCAAACTGGGAGCCAACGACCACAGCCACCGGACCACGCCAGGACACATCCAGCCATTGTCATCACAGCCGAACGGCACCTCAGGCCACGCCCAGCGCCGTCCAGGCACGCTTCGAAAGTGCCTCCTAAGCAGTAGGTCCCGCGTTCGAGTCGCGGTCGGGGCGCAAATAACGCTGGTAGGCCTTCATATTCGAAACTATGACTGTTCTATTGATGTACTGCTCGCAGGCAATCAAGCAATCTGATACATCACCTTCCGGACGAGCAGGCGGGCAGCCGCTCACCAGGCAGAACTCCGATCCAGGCACGTACGGCGGAGATGGGGCCGCCACCGGGAGCCAGAGGGGGAGCCAACGGCATCTGCTGAAGGCGCTGCATCGTGGCTGCTCCTCTGGCCCCGCCTGCGTCCACAGCACCTGGACCGCGATGCCCTGGGCGCGTCAGAACCGGATATTCACCTCAAGCGCGGTGACATGAACATACAGCCCGTCTGACTGGCCGGCCTGTCCGCAAGGGGGGCTGCTATGCGGCCAAGGGCGCCAAGGGCCCTTGATAATCGCGCGCCGACCTGCCTTGCCTGGGATCGATGACAGTTCGATGCTCGTCAGTTCGGGTGTGCAGATCAGGCCATCCTGTCGTGTGGGCAACCGGCCAGAAGCAGCCGTCAGGATACACGCGCACGTCGGGTAGTTTGACTACCGGTGTACTCTATGTATATGGTCTGTAACGGAAAGCGATTACCGCGCGTGCCGCCATGGCGTACGGCACAGACCTGCTCAGGCGTTGCAGGCTTGGCGTGTCAGCAGCCTCCCCACCCGAGTCATCACGTCGGGTGCTTTCAATGGAGGCTATCTCGGTGTCTTCTACACCGGCAGGAAGGCAGGAAAGCCTGAAGCCCACCGACATCCTTAGCACGACGCCGCACCAGCACTCGCTGGCGGCATAGCTGAGGTCGCTGGATCCAGCCACGCCCTCCGCCAGTCGTACGACAGTACCGACGGGGACGAGGACTAGGCAGCCGACCATCAACGGGACGGCTTGGGCCGCGTCGTCGGTGTGAATCAACGCGTCTCCGTCTCTGTCTCAAGAGAGGATTCGCGAGATCAAATGTCGATCGTTGAATGTGATTTTCTACTTCAGCCCCGTCTGGACAGCGGATGACCCGGTCCACGGTCAAGCGAAGGCCCATCTCAGGCTCGTGGAATCGATGGGCGATGACCGGGGCCAGCGCCGGACTGATGGCGCTCATCGTCGTAGTTACGATTGGTTCCCTGGTGACGAGCAATGCGGCCGGGACGAGCGCCCTTGCTGTTCGTACCGCCACCGCGTATGAGCACGCGGCAACCGCGATCGCCGCCGAGGAGTCGCTCGAGCGGAAGTATCGCCTCCAGCCCGGACCGGTTCCGAGGGCAGGCCATGCAGCGGCAGAAGCCTCCCTCGAGCAGGCCATACGACAAGTGGCCGTCCTGGGTGACAGCGCCGATCGAAACCTCGCGAAGGTGGTGCTACGCGAGCACAGCGCCTACGTCGCAGCCAGTGCACAACTGTTCCTGTCAGTCGATCGCCACGATCCGATGGCCGTAACGAACGCCATAGACGCCCGAACTGTCGACCCAGTCTTCGGCGTCATGGAAGGCCAGGTCTATGCCGCGGCCGCGCTACACGAATCCAGGGCTCTCAGCGCGACGGCGTCGGTCCGCGAAATTGGACGTTTTGCGCTCCTCGTCGATCTTGCCACGCTGCTCGCGGCAATCGGCCTGGTCGTCGGCGGATCGGTCGTCGTGACCCGCTACCACCGGGACCTCCAATCCGAAAGTGAACATAACCGGTATCAGGCCCTGCACGACCCGCTAACGGACCTTCCGAACCGGACCCTGTTCCAGGACCGGACCGGTGTAGCTCTGCGCACCGCCGCTCGCTCGGGCGACACCGTGGCTGTGTTGCTCTTGGACCTCAATCGTTTCAAAGAGGTCAACGACACCCTCGGCCACCAATACGGTGATCACCTCCTTCTTCAGGTGGCGGATCGGCTCAGGGGCTCACTGCGCGACTCCGACTCTGTGGCCCGCCTCGGTGGTGACGAGTTCGCGATTCTTCTCCCCATTTCTGGATGGGAAGGGGCACTAGCGGCCACGCAACGCGTCGGTGCCGCCCTGCACGACCCGTTCTCGATGTACGACATCGCTCTCGACGTCGACGCCAGCATCGGAATCGCCATCGCCGAACCCGGCGACGACGTCGAGACACTTCTGCGCCACGCCGATGTAGCCATGTACGAGGCCAAGACCGCTCACTACCCATTCGCCCGCTACGAGGCGTCTCGCGACGACAACAATCTCTCCCGCCTCGTCCTCCTCGGAGACTTGCGCCGAGCCATCGCCACCGGCGAGTTGACCTTGCACTACCAGCCCAAGATCAGCACTAGCACCGGCATGCTGAGCAGTGTCGAAGCCCTCGTCCGCTGGACGCATCCCGCCCTGGGTTTGCTACAACCCGACGAGTTCATCCCGCTCGCTGAGAACACCGCAATCATCCATGCGCTCACGACCGAGGTGCTGCGCCTCGCGCTAAGCCAAGCCCGAAAGTGGGCCGACGCAGGACGCTCGATCCCCGTCGCGGTGAACATCTCCGCACGCTCCCTGCTCGACCCGAGATTCCCGGCTCACGTACAGGAACTTCTGGACGCCCATGGCGTCGCGCCGCACCTATTGAGCCTTGAGCTGACCGAGACAGCTGTAATGACCGACCACGGTGTCGCCCTCACCGTCCTTCAAGCCCTCGACTCCATGGGCGTATCGCTGAGCATCGACGACTTCGGCACCGGTTACTCATCCATGTCGTACCTCAAGACCTTGCCGGTCAAGGAACTGAAGATCGACCGCTCCTTCGTAATGGGCATGGCGAACGACCCCGAAAACGCCGTAATCGTGCGCTCCGCCATCGACCTGGGGCACAACCTTGGAATGACCGTCGTCGCAGAAGGCGTCCAGGACAGCATTACTCGAAGCGACCTAACCGATATGGGGTGCGACCTCGTGCAGGGGTACCAGATCTGTAGGCCGATCCCAGCCAAAGAACTCGAGCTGTGGATCGAGACCTATCTCGTTACAAACCCATCTCCGCCCATTGCTATGAGAAGGTCCACAGGCATGGCCAGGGAGGTTCCCGGTAACGGCGAATTAAAGATTGTGATTGTCGCGGGACCGCTCTCGGGGATGAGCGATCGCGCTGACGGCATTAACGAGGACGTCTGGATGCGCGCCGATGGCGGCAGCCATCGCAGCGCGCAAAGACGGTCTGGCTTAACCGACTGAGGTCACTGTTTGGACTCCCGTCCGGGTCGGCATCGGCCTCTGGTCATCAGAATATTAGCTTTGCTAACGATATCCGCCGGGGAGCCAAACGGGGGTAGCTATTCAGCCTGTGAGTCTGGCTTGAATGGTGCTGGCTGCGGGCATGCGAGATGGCCCGCTGGCATTGGGTGTGCCTGCGGTCGGGGACTTGCGGTGAGGGGCGGGGCTGCCCGTTGCCGTGTTACGGGGGTGCGACTGCGGTCGGGAGCCAGGGACCGTCGGTGAATAGCCGGGTGAGGGCATCGAGTGCGTCGATGCCCCATTTCGCGGTGGTGGACAGGTAGGACTGGACGATCGCGAAGCCGGCCAGTCCGAGCAGGGTGCGCCAGGTGCCGCCGGAGGTGCGCTGCTGGACCTTGACTGGGCGGATGTCGCGTTCGGCCTGATTTGAAGTGAATCCGACGGCCAGGTCGGTGGCGAAGCGGAGGATCATGTCTTCGTGGTCGCGGAACCGGCGGGCCAGCCGCACCCCGTCTTTGGCCATCTGGGTGCGCTTGTGCTGGTTGTCGGCGATGCCCTTGGCGACGGCGCCGCGGTACCAGGACCGGATGCCGGTGAGGCCGGCTTCGCTGAGGCTGGCCTGGCCGGCTCTGCGGGCGGCGGTGGCCCTGGCGTTGGCGTCGATGAGCAGGTCGGCCATGGACCGGGCCCAGACCTGGCCGTCGGGGTCGAAGCGATGCAGCCCGGCCAGGTCGCGCAGCCCGTGCGCGCCGCACCAGGCGTGCAGCGCATCGGTGAGGTGCTCATATCCCTTGTAGCCGTCGCGGACGATGGTGCCCTTATATCCGGCGAGGATGCCGCCGGAGTCGATCGCCTCGCTGCTCCGGTCGCCGGTGTGCATGGCGGTGAGGAACTCGGTGCACGCCACGTGGACGTAGCGCAGCTTCCCGGCGGCCCGGGCGGGAGTCTCGTCGGCATACAGCACCGGGGCGCCGGGCAGCAGCTCCCGGACCCGGTCCATGAACGGGCCGAGCAGCGCGGCGGCCTTGCCCCGGATGCCGGCCGCGAACCCAGCCGAGACGTTCACCCCGGTCAGCGCGCCGGCTAGCCGGGCGGCGCGGGCGACGGGCAGGTAGTTCGCGCAGACCGCCAGGGCCGTCTTGGCGTGCACCAGCGGCCCGTACTGCGTCCGGCCGGTTACCCCGGGCGGGGCCAGCCCGACGGAGACCGCCCCGCACTCCGGGCACAGCTTCGCGGCGACCTGGTACTCGGTCACCGCCGGCGGAGGCGGCGGGGACACCTCGAAGACCTGCCGTTTCTGCGGTGTGCCCAGCACCGGCTCGCCGTCCAGGTCGTGCCCGCAGCAGCCGCACGCGGCCGGCCCGCAGAGCACGGTCTCATCCGGATAAGGTGACTGCCGCAGCGTGGAGGACTCCGCGCCGGGCTGCTTGCCCGGCTTGCGGCCGGACGTGCCCCGCAGCGACCGGTCCCGCGGCTTCTTCTTATACGGGCTGTCCGACGATGGCGGCTTCGATGACGTGCCCGAGTCCTTGTCCAGCCGCCGCCGCAGTTCTTCTACCTGGGCGGCCAGCGCGGCGACCTGCGCGTCCCGCGCGGCTAGCTGCGCCGCGGCCAGCTCATCCCGGTCCCGCGCCGCCTGCCGGAGCCTCGCGTTAACGTCCTCCAGCTCCGCGATCCGCGCGCGCAGCCACGCCACCTCATCAGGTGCGGGCACATGCGGCGCATCGGGCACAAGCCGCACTCCACCACAGCCGGCCAGCAGTTACCAAAGCGGCACGCCGACCCGGGCTCGCGCAACTCTCCCCGCACGCCAGCACCCATCCGCACCATCGATAACTCAGGCTGAATAGCTACAAACGGGGAGCCAACGACCACAGGCATGCGGCTATGTCAGGCCACATCCGGCCATTATCACTTCAGCGAAACGGCACGTCAGGCCACGCCCAGCGACGTCGGGCCGTGTCATGGGAATGCCTCCTAGGCAGTAGGTCCCGCGTTCGAGTCGCGGTCGGGGCGCAGCTCAGAGGCCTAGAGCCTCACCGGGCGGCGTGACGGGGAGCCTGCTGACGCGCGGCCGAGGGACCGCCGCTCCCGGGCGCCAAAGCCGTAGGTACCGCGGACTGATCGCAGATCCCTGGGTTCCACTGGGGCCACGCGCCCTCATGCACGCGTGCCGACCAGGGTTCTGCACGGGCTCGACGCAACTAGCCGAGGCGCGATCGTCGAGCAATACCAGCTATAGAAGGAGGCTCTCATGCCCTCGTCCTCCACCGCCCCCGAACGCCCCGGCTCCGTTTCCGGGACGCCGGACCTGCCCAGCGACCTTCGTGAGGGCTACGCCGAGATCGGCGACGTCCGGCTGCATTACGTCGAGGCCGGCCAGGGGCCGCTGGTCGTCCTGCTGCACGGCTTTCCCGAGTTCTGGTACGGCTGGCGGCGGCAGATCCAGCCGCTCGCGGCGGCGGGATTCCGCGTCGTCGCCCCCGACATGCGCGGCTACAACCTGTCATCGCGGCCGGACAGCGTCGCGGCCTACGACATCGGCCCGCTGACTGCCGACATCGCCGGTCTCATCCACAAACGCGGCGCCGAGTCCGCGCTGCTGGTCGGTCACGACTGGGGCGGATCCGTCGCGTGGGCCCTCGCGATGAACCACCCCGAGGTCGTGGACCGGCTGGCCATCCTCAACGCGGCTCACCCGCGGAAGCTGTCGCAGGGGCTGCACCACCCGGGGCAGCTCCGCAGGTCCTGGTACTTCTTCTTCTTCGACCTCCCGGACCTGCCCGAAACCGTCGTGCACGCCAACAACTGGCATTTCTTCCGGCATTTCCTGCACGACGCCACCCCGGCCTTCACCCCGGAGGAAACCGACCGCTACGTCGAGGCCTGGTCCCAGCCCGGCGCGGCTACCGGCATGATCAACTACTACCGGTCCTCGGTGCGGCAGTCACAGAAAAAGGCCGAAGCGGCGCTGCGCCCGATCAAGGCGCCCACCCTGGTCATCTGGGGGGAGCGCGACCGCTACCTCGGCCCCGACCTCGCCGAGCCCGACCACGACGACGTGCCCAACCTGGACCGCGTCGAGCGCCTGCCCGACGCCTCGCACTGGGTGCACCACGACGAGGCCGACCGCGTCACCCAACTGCTCATCGACTTTTCGCCCCCGCCCTGCCAGTCAAAAACTGACTAGGAGCTTCGACAGGCGCCGGGGTCGAATTCGAGAAGGCCGCGCTGCCGGTGGCCCACGCCAGCCTCGCGCTCACCGCTGCCGGCCCCGGCATTGCGCCGGAAGAAGTCCGGACCGAATCGGATTGTGACATGTCAATGACATCCATCCCGCAAGTCCGCTTCCGGACCGTCGGCGGAGTCCGGATCCGGTATGCCGACAGCGGCAGCCCGCAAAAGCCGGCGGTCGTCCTGACCAGTCCCTGGCCGGAGAGCGTGTACGCGTTCGCGCCGATGTGGGCGTCACTGTCCGAGCACGCCCGCTTGTTCGCCGTTGACCTGCCGGGTTTCGGGGCGTCCGAACGCCGGGAAGACCTGCTGTCACCGCGGGCGATGGGCGGGTTCCTGGCCCAGCTCATCGCCGAGGCGGATCTGGGCCGGGCGCACCTCGTCGCACCGGACGCCGGAACCTCGGCCGCCCAGTTCGCGGCGGCCGCCCACCCGGAGCGGCTCGCCAGCGTGGGCGTGGGCACCGGCGGAGCCGCGGTTCCGATCCAGCTCGGCGAGCCGCTGGCGTCCTGCGTCTTGGACCCCGACCTCGACAAGTACCGAAGAATAGACCCGCACGTGATCGTCAACACGGCGGTGGACACCCTCGCCGGCGGGATACCCGACGACATCCGCGCGGACTACCTGGCCTGCTATGAGGGCGACCGCTTCGTCGAGTCGATGCGCTACGCCCGCCGGTATCCCGACGAACTGCCCGTACTGGCCGGGCTGCTGCCGCAGATCACGGTCCCGGTCACGATCATCACCGGCCGCCGCGACCGCGTCGTCCCGCTCGCCAACGCGGAGTTCCTCGACCAGCGGCTGCCTGCCAGCCGCCTGGTGATCATCGACGCCGGGCACTTCGTCTGGGAGGAAGAGCCGGCCAAGTACGCCTCGGCCATCCTCGACACGATCACGGGCAGCTGGCCATGACGCCAGGAATGAGCGATGGCTCAGGAATATCGCACGCCGCGGGCCGCCCCCAGCGACAAGGGCGTGCTCAGCGTGGTGATTGACGCGCCGCCGATGAACCTGATCGGACGGGGGTCAAGTGGCTACCTGGGTCGTTTTGTTTTCAGAGCCTGTGCCCGCTTGCGCTCGGCGTTTTCAAATGCGGGTTCTATGGCATTAATGTCTGCCTGCTGCAGTCCATGTGTGGCTGCGGCGGCCCGCCAACGTCCGGCCGCACTCGTGACTTGCGTCAGCACGTCGGTCGCTTCTTCGGCACGTAAGCGGTCGCGAGGGAAACTGCAGGTCGGGTGCTGACGTATGCGGAGCTGGACGGCCCGCCCTACTTGGCTCAATGATCCCACGCTGCCCTGAAAGCGGTAGCGCATCACTCAGAGTAAGTGAGCCGGGTTACGGTCACTTATATGTAATATGAGGATGCCAAGAATCATCGTATACGATTGACTCGTCGTAATGACCTCCGGTCATACTCTCTCCTGCGAACTGTACTGCCGTAACTCCGGTCATATCCGGTACCGTCTTTGCGCCATCAAGCGTGGCAATCCAGAGCCGGAAATCTTTCACTATGTGCAGACCGGCCGCATTCATCGCATTGAACAATGGCGTAAGGTGGCTGCGATCACAGTAGATAACGGCCGGATATCCCGGATGTAGTTCGTTCCGTTCCTTGGCCCACTCGGCGCACATTCCCGGATTCGGTGAATTACCTTTCTCAAAATCGAGAACACCCGCCTCGTCGGGGTGACTCCCGAAGACGTCGATATGGACGTGCGGTATCCCGCTAAACCTGGCGAACTCCTCCTCCGAGGCTATGTAGTTCCCGTTGACGTACCCAGCGACAAGATCTGTTCCGGGGATAGGAATGTCTTTTAGATTAGTGCTGTCCCGCATGAGCCGGACCATTTCCCCTCCTTTGGTTATTGTTTTACCCTAGCTTTACTATAGGTCCATCTGCGGTCAAGGTATTCGGTATCACGGTTGATGCCTAGCGGTGAGCATAGGAATCTTAAGTCGGGCCATCGGTCGCGATGAAGTCACCGCAACGCGCCTCGGGCGAAGCGCCGGCATCAATATTTATAGACTAAGACATATTAGCGTTGGCTCGGATGGAGACACTCTGGAGATCGCATGGAGATCATGTGGAGAGAGCTATAGGCACCTGTGAAATGTTGCGCAAGGTTAATGCTCTATTCAATGACAGCTCAGACGCATGGCGCTAGCCGAGGCCGGATGCCTGGTGCTGGACGCGCCGCGGGCGCTTCGAGCGCTGGACGAACTTTGCGCCCGCTCCCAACACGCTCCCAAGCCTGCGCGCCGAGGTTCGGCGAAGGTCAAGAGCGAGCAGAATGCCCAGTAACGCGCGGCAATGGACGCCGGCCGGTCGACAGCTGGTGGCGTACCGAACGAATGCGGCTCAGTGAGCGCGGACTTAGCGGAGAACATCACGGAGTGTGATGGGCGGATCGGGCTGTGTCCGAGCTGGGGGAGGCGGTCAGCCCGCACCTGCCGCGCGGCTGTGCAAGGCGGAAACCG
>Ga0302178_10003084_pt1 | contig 12794 bp, 10 predicted proteins | sample I_Palsa_E1_3_FD_198790 | JGI IMG/M metagenome (GOLD analysis project Ga0302178, IMG submission 198790) | Peat permafrost microbial communities from Stordalen Mire near Abisko, Sweden - I_Palsa_E1_3 | ecosystem: Environmental > Terrestrial > Soil > Palsa > Peat permafrost | place: Sweden... | reverse complement strand
CTCAAGCTGGACCCGGAAGCGGCGGAGCGGCGTAAGCAGGCCCGCCGTAAGAACGATGCGCACGTCCGCCCGTTCCGGGAGGACTCCGGGAACGCCGGGATGACCGCCCGGGAACTGCCGTCGGATGAGGTCCTCGCGTCGTGGCAGCACGTCGAGCAGCGGGCCCGGGAGCTGCGTGCCGCCGGGGTCCCCGGCTCGCTGCGGGAACTGCGCATCCGAGCATATCTGGATCTCCTCCAGGAACGTGACAGCCGCCTGGTGGCCGGGACTGTACCGGACCAGAGCCAGGGACCTGCGGACGATGACGGGCCGTCGGACGGCCCCGAAGGGAACGGCGGGAACGGCGGGAACGGCGGAACCGGGCCGGGGCCGCAGAGCCCGCCCGGGACCGACCCGGAGAGCTCGGACGGCCGCGCCCGCCCGGCCGGAGCGGGCGCCGGCCCGGGCCTGGCCGCGCTGGTGAACCTCACCGTGCCGCTGGCCACCGCGCTGGGCCAGTCCGGGACACCGGGCGAGGCCGCCGGGTTCGGGCTGCTGGACGCCGGGACCGCCCGCGACCTGATCGCGGCCGCCGGGCGCAGCCCGCACACCCGGTGGTGCGTGACAGTCCTGCATCCCGACGGGACTGCCGCCGCCCACGGCTGCGCCGCCGGCCGCCACCCCCCGCCGCCGGGCCCGGAACCACCCGGGTCGGAACCACCCGGCCCGGACCAGAGACCTCCGCCCGATACCAAGGCCCAGGACTACCTGCGGTCCCTGCAGGTTCAGCTGACCCCGATCGCCCGCGGCAACTGCGACCATAAGCACGCCGAAACGGGGTACCGGCCCAGCCGCAAGCTCCAGCACCTGATCCGCGCCCGCAGCACCCGGTGCAGCGCACCCGGCTGCGGCCGGCCCGCGGCGCGCTGCGACCTGGACCACACCCTCGCCTGGGACAAGGGCGGGCTCACCTGCGAATGCGGGCTCGCTCCGCTGTGCCGTCATCATCACCGGTGCAAGCAGGCCCAAGGCTGGCAGCTCACTCAGCCGGAACCGGGTGTCATGCAATGGCGAACCCCGGCCGGACGAACCTTCACCACCACTCCCACCGAGTACTCGCTCTAGCTGATCACACCCTGGGTGTCGGGGTGTGCGACAAATTCGTAGGGATGCTGGGGAGTCCCAGGTCGGCGCAGTAATCTGGAAGTGACATCACTTCCAGAGGAGCCTGGATGACCGGCGAACCGCTTGATGACCTGGAACAGCGCCGCGCCGAGCTGTATGCGCAGCTAGCCGGGACCGGCGACTTCCGTCCCGGCAGTGTCAACGAGACCTGGCGGCGGTGCGGGAAACCGGCCTGCGCCTGCGCGCAGCCGGGTAACCCGGGGCACGGGCCGCGTTACCTGTGGACGCGTTCTGCCGGTGGCAGGACGCGCACCCGGCAGCTGGCAGCCGCCGAGCTGGACAAGGCGCGCCGCGAGGTAGCGGCCTACAAGCAGTTCGTGGCGGTGTCTGAGCAGATCGTGCAGGTGAACGAGGCGATCTGCGAGGCCCGCCCGGCCTCGGCGGCCGGGCCGGGCGTCCAGGGCGGCCCGGACGGGGACGAGCAGTTAGGGCCGCTGATCGCCGGGCTGAGGGAACAGATGTCTGCGGAGATAGCGCGGCTGGCTGCGGAGGCCGCCCGGTCGCTGGGCTGCGGTGCCGGGATGCAGGCCGCCGAGACCGTGATCCGCGCCGGGATGCTGAAGCTGGGCGGCTCGATGCTGGAGCAGCTGCTGGCCGCTGATCCCGGCTACCGCGGCCCGCGCGCTGACTGCGGGGCCGGGCACCAGGCGGAGTTCATCTCCTGCCGGGACAAGACCGTTGACACCGTGCTCGGCCCGGTCACCCTCTCCCGCGCCTGGTACCACTGCGCGGACTGCAAGCACGGGCTGGCGCCCCGGGACGCCGGGCTCGGTGTCGCCGGGGTGGCGATGTCGCCGGGGCTGACCGCGATGAACGACCGGGCCGCGGCCGCGGTGCCGTTCGCGAAGGCGGCCGGGCTGCTGGACGACCTGGCCGGGGTGCACCTGACTGCCAAGCGCGTCGAGCGGGCCGCCGAGGCCAGCGGAGCTGCCAAGGCGGCAGCGGACCGGGGCCGGGCCGCGCTGATCAGCGGCCGCAAGCTGGTCCCGCTGCCGCCCTCCCCGCTGCCGGACAAGCTGTACGCCGCGATCGACGGCACCGGCGTGCCGGTCACCGCGAAGGAAACAGCCGGGCGGGACGGCAAGGGCGCCGACGGCCGCGCCCGCACCCGCGAGGTCAAGCTCGCCGTCCTCTTCACCCAGGACACCCTCGATGCCAGGGGCTACCCGGTCCGCGACCCCCGATCCTCCAGCTACCTGGCTACCTTCGAGCCCGCCGCCGCATTCGCTGACCTGGTAGAGGCCGAGGGCATCCGCCGCGGCGCCGCCCACGTCCGCCAGCTCACCATCCTCGGCGACGGCGCGGCCTGGATCTGGGGTATCGCCACCGCGAAATTCCCCGAAGCCACCCAGATCGTCGACCTGTTCCACGCCCGCGAGCACCTGCACGACCTCGCCCGGACCCTGGAATTCATGCTCGGCGACCACAAGCAGGACTGGCTCGCCGCCCGCCTCGACGACCTCGACTACGGCGACATCGACGGCATCTGCAAGGCCGCCCGCGTCTATCCCCTCACCGGAACCAAGAAAGACGAGCTGGACACCGCCCTGGGCTACTTCGAGCACAACGCCCCGCGCATGCGCTACAAGTGGTTCAGGTCCCGCGGCCTGTTCGTCGGCTCCGGAGCCGTGGAGGCAGGCTGCAAGGCAGTTATCGGCCAGCGCCTCAAACTCTCAGGCATGCACTGGACCGTCGCCGGCGCCGACGCCATCGCCGCCCTGCGCTGCCGCGAGGCCAGCAGCCAGTGGGAACAGATCTGGCAGCGACCCCGCTACCAGGCAGCCACCGCCTGACCCGGCCCTGACCAGCCGAGCTACCCAGCAGCAGCAAGTTACCGGCCAGTCACCTACATTCCCGTCCCACACCCTGGGTGTCGTGCCCTACCGGAGAATGTCGGCGTCCGGCTGTACAGTGCTGGAATGACGTTCACGTGTCCGGTTCCTCAGGCCAGCAGTCATCTCGCCGAGCTGGTCGATCGCGCCCGGCGCGGCCATGGGCGTGTTGTGCTGACGGAGCACGGGCAACCCGCGGCGGTGCTCATATCGGTGGATGAGCTTGATGAACTCCAGCGGTTCCAAGACGACAGTGACATCGCCCTGTGCGAGGCAATCAACGCGCGTAATGAGCCGGGCGTACCGCATGACGAGTGCATGGCATCTCTTGACCTGCAGTCGTGACCTTAGCTGTCGTCTGGCTGCCCGCATTGCTTAGCAGACTTCTGTACCCGCGGTCACGGCTCTGAGCTCGTCGAACGACTCCCGGATGAGTTCGGGGAAGTCGCGCTGGCTGGTTTCGCTGGTCCAGGCTTCGAACGCGATCTTGAAGACGGCGATCCCGGCCTCGGCGGCCAAGCTCGCGGCTGGCTCGTTGACGCCGCGCCGGCGCAGCGTGTCGGCCAGCGCCGCGGCCAGGGAGGCGAGCTTGATCAGCTCGCGTTCTTGCAGCTCGACGTTCGCGGCGATGATAAAACGGCGCTGCCGGGCGTACTCGATGGGGCGCTGGGCGAGCAGGACGGCGGCGCCCTGGATCGCTGCGGCCACCGCCTCCATCGGCGCGGCGGAATCAGGCGCGCTGGCCAGGGCGCTCACCATGAAGTCCTGCAGCTCGCCCGCCCCCCAGAACAGCACCTCGCGCTTGTCCGCGAAATGCCGGAAGAAGGTCCGCTCGGTGAGTCCGGCCCGCTTGGCGATCTCCGCCACCGTGGCCTGCTCGAACCCGCGCTCGCGGTAGAGCTCCATGGCCGCTCGCTCAAGCCGGCCACGCGCGTCTGGCTGCCACCGGCTCATGCCCTTACTCTATCTGATGTCAGCGGATGACATCGATGCTATCCTGATGATGACAGCAACTGACATCGAGTGCTATAGTGATGACAGTAACTGACATCGATCGCCCGAGCGCACACCTGAGCACACGCTTGAGCACACGCCCGGGCCGTCGACTACCTGGAGGTTCTTCTTATGCACGTTTTCGTCACCGGCGCGTCCGGCTGGATCGGCTCCGCCGTCGTACCCGAACTCCTCGGCGCGGGCCACCAGGTCACCGGGCTCGCCCGCTCTGATGCCTCCGCCGCCGCCCTGACCGCGGCCGGGGTCCAGGTGCAGCGCGGCACCCTGGATGACCTCGACACCCTGCGCAGCATCGCCGCCGCCTCCGATGGCGTGATCCACCTCGCGTTCAAGCATGACATCGCCTTCACCGGCGACTTCCAGGGCGCCGCCGACGCCGACCGCCTCGCCGTCGAGGCCTTCGGAGAGGCGCTGGCCGGTTCCGATAAGCCGTTCCTCATCGCCTCAGGGACGCTCGGGATCGCCCCCGGGCGGCTCGCCACCGAACAGGACGGGCACGGTGACGGCTCGGGCACCGCCGCCTGGGGCAGCGGCCCGGAGACCCGGCGGGGCACCGCCGAGCTGACCCTCTCCTTCGCCGACCGCGGCGTCCGCTCCTCCGTGGTGCGGCTGCCCCCGACCAATCACGGCGACGGCGACAACGGCTTCATGGCGACCCTGGTCGCCATCGCCCGCGACCAGGGCGTCGCCGGTTACATCGGCGACGGGGCCAACCGCTGGCCCGCGGTGCACCGGCTCGATTCCGCGCACCTGTTCCGCCTCGCGCTGGAGAACGCCCCGGCCGGATCCACCCTGCACGCCGTGGCCGACGAGGGCGTGCCGATCCGCGCTATCGCCGAGGTGATCGGACGCCATCTCGGCGTCCCGACCGCCTCCATCGCCCCCGAAGACGCCGCCGCGCACTTCAGCTGGCTGGCCGGCTTCATCGGCCTCGACGCCCCCGCCTCAAGCGCCCTGACCCGCGAGCTACTTGACTGGCACCCGACCCAGCCCGGGCTCCTCGCCGACCTCGACAAGGGTCACTACTTCGACAACCCAACCCCACCGCATAACTAGCCATAACCGAAGAACCGAAGAACGGGAAAACCGGAAAACCGGCCAGAAGCGGGCCTGAGGTACCTCAGGCCCGCGCGGCGGCGGCCCGCAGCTCAAGCCACACCCGCTGCGGGGTAGCCGGCATGTCGATGTGCCTGACGCCGAGGTGCGCGACCGCGTCGATGATGGCGTTCTGCACGGCCGGGGTCGCGCCGATTGTGCCGGCTTCCCCGATCCCCTTGGCCCCGAGCGGGTTATAGCTGGTTGGCGTCTCCATATCGGCCAGCTCGAAGCTCGGCACCTCGGTGGCCGACAGGAACGCGTAGTCCGCGAAGCTAGAGGTCAGCGGGTTGCCATCGGCGTCGTAGATGACTTCCTCCAAGAACGCCTGCGCTGCGCCCTGGGCGATGCCGCCGTGCCGCTGGCCCTCGGCGATCAGCGGGTTGACGATGGTGCCGGCGTCGTCGACGGTCACCACCCGCCGCAGCACCGTCTTGCCGGTCTCGGTGTCCACCTCGACCACCGCCACGTGCGCCCCGAACGGGAAGGTCGCGCCGGGCGCGCTGAACACCGCGCGCACGAACAGCCGCTCGGCCTCGGCGAGCCTGGCCAGCGGCACCGACACGTCCGGGTCGCCCGCCACCGCGAACGCGCTGCGCCCGGCGTCGAAGATCAGGTCGGCCGGGCTGGCCTCCAGTTCGTCGGCCGCGCGCTGCCGGGCCACTTCGATGAGCTCCCGCGAGGCCTGCTGCACCGCCGCGCCGCCCTGCTGCAGGCTGCGCGAGCCGCCGGTGCCGCCGCCCTCGGGAATCAGGTCGGTATCGCCCCACTTCAGCGTGATCTTGTCGATACCGATGCCGAGCTCCTCGCTGGCGAGCATGGCCCACACGGTGGAGTGACCCTGGCCGTGCGGCGACGTCCCGGTCAGGATCGTGGCGCTGCCGTCGGGGTGGACCTCGACGGTGGCGTTCTCGCTGGGGTTGCCCGCTTCGGCGCCGGCGCCGGTGATCTCCACGTAGCAGGACAGGCCGATGCCGAGCTGGACCACGTCCCCGTCGGCGCGCCGTTTGGCCTGCTCAGCCCGCAGGTCGGCATATCCCGCCGCGGCCAGGGCCACCTCCAGCGCGACCGCGTAGTCGCCGCTGTCGTACACCGCGCCGAAGGCGGTCGTGTGCGGCTCGGTGAACTTGGGCAGCAGGTTCTTCCGGCGTACCTCGGCCGGGTCGACGCCGATCTCGGCGGCGAACAGGTCCATGGCCCGCTCCACCGCCGCAGTGGCCTCGGGCCGGCCCGCGCCGCGGTAAGCGCCGACCGGCGTGGTGTTCGTCACCACCGACGTGGCCACCGCCTCGGCGCGCGGTATGGCGTACGGCCCGGGCGCCATCAAGATGGTCAGGAACGGCAGGAACGCGCCGAACCTCAGGTACGCCCCGGAGTCCTGCAGGATCTCCAGCCGGTAGGCCGTCACCGTCCCGTCCCGGCTGCCGCCGATGGTGACCGTCTGGCGCTGGGCCCGGCCGTGCGTCATCCCGACCATGTTCTCGTTGCGGGTCTCGGTCCACCGCGCGGGGCGGCCGAGCCGCCGGGCCACCCAGCACACCACCGCGTGTTCCGGGTCGGCGCCGAACTTAGCCCCGAAAGCGCCCCCCACATCCGGGGTAATGATCCGGATCCCGGCCTGGTCCATCCCGAGCATGCCCGCCAGCGCCGCGCGCGTTCCCTGCGCGCCCTGGTTCGGGATCCACGCCGTCAGCCGGCCGTCCGCCCCCCAGGCCGCGGCCGCGGCCCGGGTTTCCATCGGCGCGGGCGCCACCCGCTGGTTGGCGATCGTGCGGGACACGACCACCTCGCAGCCGTCGAACAGGTCGGCCGCCATGGCGGCGCGGTCGCCGAACGAGGCCGCCACGTTAGTGCCCGCGGCCGGGAACAGCAGCGGGGACCCGTCGGCCGCGGCCTCGGCCATGTCGATCACGGGCGGCAGCGGCTCGTAGTCGATATCCACCAGGTCCGCGGCGTCCTCACCCTGATACCGACCCTCGGTGACAACGATCGCCACCGGCTCGCCGACCCACCGCACCACGTCGCGGGCGAGCGGCCACTGGCCCATCTCCGCGTTCATCATGCCCGGCATCGGCGGCCCGATCACCGGCAGGTCGGCCAGGTCGGCCCAGGTGAAGGCGGCGATAACGCCGGGCGCCTGCAGCGCGCCGCTCAAATCGACGGAACGGATCCTGGCGTGCGCGACCGGCGACCGGACGAACTGCACGTGGCAGGCGCCCGCCAGTTGCTCGTCCTGCACGTCGGCGGTGTAGACGCCGCCGGTGGTCAGGAAGCGGGGGTCTTCGGTCCGCATGACCCTGGTACCTAGGATGCTCACAGTTTCGATCTTGCCCGCCCACCGGTCCGCGGTCAAAGCAGGCCCGCGCGGAGTCCTCAAGCCGGAAGATCGGGTAACCTAACTGGGTTAGCGATGGCGGAGTAGCTCAGTCAGGCAGAGCAAGCGGCTCATAATCGCTGTGTCGCCGGTTCAAGTCCGGCCTCCGCTACACTTGACCAGTCCCGCAGGGGCACTAAGCGACGATAAGAGAGGCACTCCACCGTGGCTGCCACCGATGTCCGGCCGAAGATCACGCTGGCTTGCCAGGAGTGCAAGCGCAGGAACTACATCACCAGGAAGAACCGGCGTAACGACCCGGACCGCATGGAGCTGAAGAAGTACTGCCCGTGGTGCCGCTGCCACCGGCCGCACCGCGAGACCCGCTAGCAGGGCGATCCGGGCCGTGACGATCAACCCCGATTACGTCGGCCGGACCTACGAGCCGTCGGAGCCGTACGAGGTCAGCCGGGTCAAGATAGCCGAGTTCGCCACCGCGATCGGCGAGCCGAGCCCGCTGTGCCGGGACCGCGAGGCCGCGCAGGCGGCAGGCTACCCGGACGTGATCGCGCCGCCCACGTTCGCGATCGTGATCAGCTCGGCCAGCGGCGCGAAGATAACCACTGATCCCGGCCTCGGCGTGAACTACGCCATGGTCGTGCACGGCGAGCAGAGCTTCACCCATTCCCGTCCGCTGCACGCGGGCGATGTGGTGGTGGCGCAGTCCACGATCGAGTCGATCAGGCAGGTCCGCAACCTGACCACGCTGGGCACCGTCACGCAGATCCGGACCGTGGACGGCGAGCATGTCTGCACGGCCCGGTCCGTCCTGGTCGAGCGCGGCGCATAAGGGGGAGTGTTGACCGGCCCCGGTTACGACGACACCGCGGTGGGCACCGAGCTCCCGCTCCGGCAGTACCAGATCACCCGGCGTGACCTGGTCCGGTACGCGGGCGCCTCCGGCGATTTCAACGTGATCCACTGGAACGAGCGGGTCGCGAAGTCGGTGGGCCTGCCCAATGTGATCGCGCACGGCATGTTCACGATGGCGCTGGCGGGCCGCTTCGTGTCCGAGTGGGCCGGGGACCCGGGCGCGGTGACCGAATATGGCGTCAGGTTTTCCGCCCCGGTGGTCGTCCCCGACGACGACAAGGGCGCGCTGGTCGAGGTCAGCGGGGTGGTCACCGGCAAGCTCGACGGCCACCGGGTGACGGTCGACGTCACCGCCAGGTCAGGCGAGGCGAAGGTGCTCACGCGCGCTCAGGCCGTCGTCCGCCTCCGGTGAGGCTGGCTGACTACACCACCATCGGCCTGGGCGGCCCGGCCCGTGATTTCGTCCGGGCCGGCACGACGGAAGAACTTCTCGACGCGGTTCGCGCCGCCGACGCGAGCGGTGAGCCGGTGCTGATCCTCGGTGGCGGCAGCAACCTGGTGGTGGCCGACGAGGGTTTCGACGGCACCGTCATCCAGGTCGCGACCCGCGGCTTTGGTGTGCGCGGGGACCTGGTCACCGTCGCGGCCGGCGAGGACTGGGACACCGTAGTCGCCCGCAGCGTCGCCGCGGGCCTAGCCGGCCTGGAACCCCTGTCCGGCATCCCCGGCCTGGCTGGCGCCACCCCGATTCAGAACGTCGGCGCCTACGGCCAGGAGGTCTCCCAGACCATCGCCGAGGTGCAGGTCTACGACCGCGGGACAGGCGAAATTCTCAATATCCCGAACGAACACTGCGGATTCGCCTACCGCACCAGCAAGTTCAAGGTGGCTCAACCCTCGTCGCCCCTCCCACCTGTCATACTCTCCGTGAGCTTCCGCCTCGCGGTCCAGGCCCGGTCGGCCCCGGTCCGGTACCCGGAGCTGGCCGGCGCGCTCGGCGTCGGCGTCGGCGACCAGGCGGAAAGCACCGAGGTCCGGGCGGCCGTGATCGAGCTTAGGCAGCGCAAGGGCATGGTGATCGATCCCGCCGATCCCGACACCCGCAGCGTCGGCTCCTTCTTCGTCAATCCGGTGCTCGACGGCTCCGCGCTGGCCGCCGTCGAGGCGGCCGCCCAGGCCAGGTGCGGCCCGCAGACCCGGGTGCCCAGGTTCGATGCCGGCGCGGGACGGGTGAAGGTGCCGGCCGCGTGGCTGATCGAGCAAGCCGGGTTCGGCAAGGGCTATCACTCCGGCGACGGCGCCCGGATCTCCGCCAAGCACACCCTCGCGCTAGTCAACCCGGGATCGGCCAGCACAGCCGGCCTGATGGCGCTGGCCCGTGAGATCAGGGACGGCGTCCGGGGCGCCTTCGGAGTGTCCCTGACCGCCGAACCCGTCCTGGTCGGCGTCGCGCTCTAGCCCCGCTGACGGCCGGGCCAAAGCGCGACGTCCGGCCGGGTTAGTGCAGCAGGTCGAGCGTGTTGGTCGCGTCGTCGACGAAGTAGACGGCGCGGTGACCTGGTTTGACGGCGAGGCCGAACAGGGCACCGGCGCCCGGCGGCGAGCCGGAGCTATCGAGCCTGCGGACCACGATCTGAGCGCCGGAAGGCGTGGTCTCAACGAGATTCCCGTTGCCCCCGTTGACGGTGAGGATATCCCCGTCCGGGGCAACGACCAGGCCCAGCTCGCCGTTCAGGTGGTGACCCCGGGCGACGGTAAAGCCGGCTCCGTCGCTGCTCCCGCGGAACACCGCATCAGGAATGCCGGCGATCCTGTTCGCCAGCGTGTCGGCGACGTACAAGACGCCGTTCCGGCCGAGGCCTACCCCGGTCGGGCCGAGGACGAGCGCCGCGGAGTTCAGCGCCTCAGGGAAGCCCGATCCGATCGTGGTGTTGAACTGGATCCACGGCAGCCCGAAGCGCGGGATCTGCACGACGAGCCGCAGCACGGTGCCCCTGTCTACGGTGCTGCCCTTGGCCGCGACCGTCCCGTTCAGGACGTTCGTGACGAACAGTACGGCCTGGCTGCCCAGGTCTTCTGACGCCATGTCCCAGGGGCCGTTGATGCCGTGGCCGGCGAACGTCTCCCGCACGTGGCCCCACTGGTCCAGCACGATCAGGCAGCCGGACCCGGACACGCTGCCGTTCTTGGTCGGCAGGGAGCCGACGATGACCCAGCCGCTGCGCAGCACGGTGAGCGCCGTGGTCAGGCCGACGCCACCGGGGCAGCCGTGCAGGCGGGGGCTGATCCGGGCGAACAGCGACACCTGACCGCGCGGCGTGACCTGGACGATCGTGGTGCCGGTGCCCTGCACGTTCGCCATGTCGTTGAAGTTGCTGACCAGGACGTTGCCCTGTCCCAGGTCCCCGGTGCCACGCGGCACGACCGCCACCCCGTAGGGGTTGACGTCGCCGTTGCCCGGCACCGTCGAGGCGAGCGTCGTGACCTGGTGCAGCGGACCGGTGAAGCTCGCCGCGCTGCTCGCGCTGCTCGCGCTGGCCGCGCTGGCCGTCAGGCCCGTGCCGGCCAGCAGCCCCGCCGTGGCGGTGACGATCGCCGCGATCGCGGCCGCGGATCTTCGTGTTGGTTTCATTGCCTGTGCCGCTCCCTTTCGGTGGAAAATGTCTCCACCCATAGGCACGTGGCCGGGAGCGGCACGGTTCGGGCATCACTGAATTCCGGCCGGACCATCGCCGTCCGGCCGGACCATCGCGGCCGGGACCAGCGCCCGCGGCGCTTGACGGAGGGACACGGCTCACCGGCCCGTGACCATCGCTGGCCGGTGATCCTCCGTGCCCACCGCGGGCACTGGCCACCAACCTCATCTACGTCCGGCCGCCCGCATCCGCTCGAAGCCGGGAACGCGCGTAACAACCCGGTAATAACCAGCGCTGGCCCCTCGCCCGGCTGCGCGTAACCCGCTAATGACCCGGCCGGGCCCCCGCCCGGCTACGCACGCAACATGTCCCGTGCGCCGGGGGCCGGGCCGTTCCGAATAATGAAAAATGTCCCTGGCGCTGCGGGCCGGATCGTTCCGAATAATGCCGAGGGTCCCGGCCGGGCTGGTCCTTACCCGACCGGGTCGCGGTCCACTACCGGATCGGGACCCGGCGGGTGCCGGACCATGACCCGGCGGGTGCCGAGTCCGGGATTACGACGCGACCGGGGCGAGGGCGATCTTGATGAGGGTGCCGCCGACCGGCTGCGGGTCGGCGGTTACCTCGTCGGCCGGCCGGACCTCCAGGCTCACCGCCAGCGTCTCGGCGGCGACGAACCCGGCGTGCGCCGTGACCGCGTCGGCCACCGCGGCGTCGGCGCCGATGGTGAGGCGGATCCGGTCCGACACGGCCAGGCCCGCGTCCCGGCGGGCCTGCTGCACGATCCGCACCACGTCGCGCGCGGTGCCCTCGGCCGCCAGCTCGGGCGTCACCCGCGTGTCCAGCGCGATCAGGCCGCTGTGGCCGGGCAGCGCCGAGGTGGAATCGGGGTCGGCCGCGGCCAGCTTCAGGTCGTACTCGCCGGGTTCCAGCTCGACGCCCGCCGCGCTGATGCTCCCGCCCGAGGCGGTCCAGTCGCCGGCCTTGACGGCCCGGATGACCTCCTGCACCTTGGCGCCGAGCCGCGGGCCGAGCTGCCGCGGGTTCACCGCGAGCTCGAAGGTGCCCAGGCGGGCTAGGTCGTCGGACAGCTCGACCGCCTTGACGTTGACCTCCTCGGCGATCAGGTCGGCGAACGGCGCCAGCGACTTGGCGTCCGGGTGGGCGATGGTCAGCGACGCCAGCGGCAGCCGGACCCGGAGCTGGCGGGCCTTGCGGATGCCGAGCGCGGCGCTGCACACGGCGCGGACCAGGTCCATGGCGCCGGTCAGCTCCTGGTCCGCGGGCCAGCCGGCCAGGTCCGGCCACGACGTCAGGTGCACGCTCGGCTCGCCGGTCAGCCCGCGCCAGATCACCTCGGTCGTGAGCGGCAGTAGCGGGGCGGCGGCCCGGCAGACGGTCTCGAGCACCGTCCACAGGGTGTCGAGCGCGGCCGGCTCCCCGGCCCAGAACCGGCTGCGGGACCGGCGGATGTACCAGTTGGTCAGCACCTCCAGGTGCTCCCGCAGCGCCTGGCACGCCCCGCCGATGTCGTAGACGTCGAGCAGCTGCTCCAGCTCGGTCACCGCGGCGGCGGTCTTGGCCAGGATGTAGCGGTCGAGCACGTGGTCGCTGGCGGCCGATCGCCCGGCCGCATATGACTCGGCGTTGGCGTACAGGGCGAAGAAGTAGTAGCTGTTCCACAGGGGCAGGATCGCCTGCCGGACCGCGTCCCTGATGCCGGCCTCGGTGACGATCAGGTTGGCGCCGCGCAGCACCGGGCTGGCCATCAGGAACCAGCGCATGGCGTCCGAGCCGTCCCGGTCGAAGACCTCGTTCACGTCCGGGTAGTTGCGCAGGCTCTTGGACATCTTCTGGCCGTCGTCG
>Ga0302178_10003076_pt1 | contig 12812 bp, 13 predicted proteins | sample I_Palsa_E1_3_FD_198790 | JGI IMG/M metagenome (GOLD analysis project Ga0302178, IMG submission 198790) | Peat permafrost microbial communities from Stordalen Mire near Abisko, Sweden - I_Palsa_E1_3 | ecosystem: Environmental > Terrestrial > Soil > Palsa > Peat permafrost | place: Sweden... | reverse complement strand
TTCCGCAGCAGCCACCGACCAGGTTGACCAGTCCGGCCTCGGCGAACTCGGCGATGTAGCCGGCCTGCCGCTCCGGGGACTCGTCGTATTCGCCGAACGCGTTGGGCAGGCCGGCGTTCGGGTAGCAGGAGACGAACGTGTCCGCGATCCGCGCCACCTCGGCGATGTAGGGCCTCATCTCCGGCGCGCCCAAGGCGCAGTTGAGGCCGACCGCGATCGGTTTGGCGTGCCTGATCGCGTTCCAGAAGGCCTCGGTGACCTGACCGGACAGCGTCCGCCCGGAAGCATCGGTGATGGTGCCCGAGATGATCACCGGCCAGCGGCGGCCGCGCTCCTCGAACAGTGTCTCGACGGCGAACACCGCGGCCTTGGCGTTCAGCGAGTCGAAGATCGTCTCGATGATGATGAGGTCGGCACCACCGTCGACGAGGCCGTTGGCGGCTTCGAGGTAGGCGGCGACCAGCTGGTCGTAGGAGACGTTGCGGGCGCCGGGGTCGTTGACGTCCGGCGAGATCGACGCGGTCCGCGTCGTCGGCCCGATTGCGCCGGCGACGTAGCGGGGCTTTTCCGGGGTGCTGAACTCGTCGGCGGCCTTGCGGGCCAGGGCAGCGCCGGCGTAGTTCAGCTCATAGCTGAGGTCCGCCATGTCGTAGTCGGAGAGCGAGACCGCGTTCGCGTTGAACGTGTTGGTCTCCAGGATGTCGGCGCCCGCTTCGAGATACTCCCGGTGGATCCCCTCGATGATCTGCGGCTGCGTCAGGGTGAGCAGATCGTTGTTGCCCTGCAGAGCGGTCGGCCACTCCGTGAACCGGTCACCGCGGTAGCCGGCCTCGTCCGGCCGGTCCCGCTGGATCGCCGTGCCCATCGCGCCGTCGATCACCATGATCCGCTGGCCGAGAGCAGCCTTCAGTTCGTCGGTGCAGTCGGGGCGGATGTTCGGCTCCCAGGCGTTCACATACGTTCCTTCCGTAACGGAAGGCGTCCTTAACTCTGCCGAGCGTGGCGGATACCGGCAGGGATCCGGAACCGTTGCAACGCCTCTCGACCAGAAAAGTTTACGTCGTCACCCGACGTCTGGACGCCCAGCTCGACCCGACCCGCTTGGCGATCGCGCTCCCGTTGAGCGCCAGCTCGCGGATCTTGTCGGCAATGTCGTACTCACCAAGGTTAACCAGATTGCAGCCGAACGTATTTCGTCTCGAGGATGTCGGTGTCGTAGGAGTGGTCCTTGGGCGCATTCATCGGGACAAGCATAGCCGGTCTATGGAAAATGGACGGTTGCTCTGTGCGCCGGGACCTGGGTCAGGCCTTACGCTGAATCTGTGACCTCGCCGGATGTCAGCGCCTCCCTCCCCGAACTGCACAACACGATCGTCGTGGCTGCGTTCGAGGGGTGGAACGACGCCGGCGACGCGGCCAGCGATGCGCTGGAGCACCTGGACGCCATCTGGGAGGCCGACCCGATCGTCGAGATCGACGATGAGGCCTACTACGACTACCAGGTGAACCGCCCGGTCATCCGGCAGGTCGACGGCGTCACCCGGGAATTGGTCTGGCCGTCGATGCGGATCTCGCACTGTCGCCCGCCGGGCGCCGAGCGCGACATCGTGTTGATGCACGGCGTGGAGCCGAATATGCGGTGGCGCACATTCTGCGCTGAGCTGCTGGCCGTCGCCGACAAGCTCAACGTCGACACCGTGGTGATCCTCGGGGCGCTGCTGGCCGACACGCCGCACACCCGGCCGGTCCCGGTGTCCGGGGCGGCCTACTCCCCCGAGTCGGCAGAGCGCTTCGGGTTGCAGGAAACCCGCTATGAGGGGCCGACCGGCATCGCCGGGGTGTTCCAGGACGCCTGCGTCGCCGCAGGGATACCCGCCGTGACGTTCTGGGCGGCCGTCCCGCATTACGTGTCGCAACCGCCCAACCCGAAAGCGACCGTCGCGCTGCTGCGGCGCGTCGAGGATGTCCTCGACATCGAGGTGCCGCTGGCTGATCTGCCGGCCCAGGCCGAGGAGTGGGAGCAGGCGGTCACCGAGATGACGGCCGACGACGACGAGATCGCCGAGTACGTGCAGTCACTGGAGCAGCGGGGTGACGCCGAGGTCGACATGACCGAGGCGCTGGGCAAGATCGACGGCGACGCGCTGGCCGCCGAGTTCGAGCGCTACCTGCGCCGCCGCCGGCCCGGATTCGGGCGCTAGGACTTCTCCAGCTCCTGGTTGTAGGCGCTGGTCGAGCGCCCGAGCGCCGCGACCTCGGCGTCCATGCGGGGCAACAGTTCGGCCGCCGTCTTGGAGACCGCGTTCTCGCCGGCCGGGGTCGACAGCAGCGGCTTAAGCCAGCGGAACCAGCCCACCCAACCCGGGCAGTAGACCCGTCGTTTGCGCTGCTCGATGCCCTTAACGAAGGCCGCCGCGCAGTCGTCCACCGACGTGGTCTTGCTCAGCGGCCAGGGCAGCTTGGACAGCAACTCCTGGAACGTAGGTAGGTCGGCCTTGCTGTCGCGGACCAGCGCGGTGTCGATCCAGGACATGTGTGCCGAGCCGACGGTGACGCCGTGGCCGGCGACCTCGAGTCGCAGCGCGTTGGCCAGGTGCTCGGCGCCCGCCTTCGACGCGTCGTACGGGATCATCCCGGGGGCAGCCGCGAACGCCGCCAACGAGGACACGACCAGCACATAACCCTTTCGCGCGATCACCGCAGGCAGGGTGGCCCGCACGGTGTGGAAGACACCGACCACGTTGACGTCCATGACCCGCTTGAACGCTTCGGGGTCGACCTGCAGCACCGATCCGTAGCTGGCGATGCCGGCGTTGGCCACGACGACATCGATGCCACCGAACTTCTGGACAGCCTGCTCGGCGGCGGAGTTCATGGCCGCCAGATTGCACACATCGGCGACCACGGTGAGGATCCGCTCGTCGCCGCCGAGTTCGCCGGAGATCGTCGCCAGCGCCGCCGCGTCCAGGTCGGTCAGCACCAGCTTGGCGCCCTTGGCGTGCAACCGGCGGGCCACCTCGGCACCGATTCCATGGCCGCCACCGGTGATGAATACGACTTTCGAGTTAACTGACGTCATGGCGGCAACCTACCTCTTAGTGCCGCGGTGACGACAGTTCCACTCCAAGCAGCGCATCCACTGCCGCGGCGACCGCGCGCGGCGCCTCAGCGTCGTGGCCACCGTATTCCAGCGAATCGGTAGTCCAACCATCCAGTGCGGCAAGCGCTTTGGGCGTATCGAGGTCGTCGGCGAGATACTGGCGCAGCCGGGCGATCAGGTCGGCTGCGTCCGGTCCGGCGGGCAATGCGGTGGCGGCTCGCCACCGCTGCAGCCGCGTGTTGGCGTCGTCCAGCACCTGCGGCCCCCAGTCGCGGTCGGCCCGATAGTGCCCGGCCAGCAGGCCCAGTCGGATGGCGGCGGGATCCACACCCTCGGCACGCAAACCTGACACCAGCACCAGGTTGCCGCGGCTCTTGGACATCTTGTGGCCGTCCCAGCCGATCATCCCCGCGTGCACGTAGTGCGCCGCGAAACGCCTTTCCCCGCTGACGGATTCGGCGTGCGCCGCGGTGAATTCGTGGTGCGGGAAGATCAGGTCGCTGCCGCCGCCCTGGATGTCCAGGCCGCTGCCAATACGACTGAGCGCGATCGCCGCGCACTCGACGTGCCAACCCGGCCGGCCGGGCCCGAACGGCGACGGCCAAGTTGGCTCCCCCGGCCGCTCGGCGCGCCACAGCAACGCGTCGAGTTGGTCGGATTTGCCGGACCGGTCCGGGTCGCCGCCGCGTTCGGCGAACAGCGTCAGCATGGTGTCGCGGTCGTAGCCGGACTCGTAGCCGAACTGCACCGTGGCGTCGGCGCGGTAGTACACGTCGGGGAATTCGGCGTCGTCAACGACGTACGCGGCCCCGGAGGCCAGCATCTTCTCGACGAGCTCGACGACCTCGGCCACCGCGTCGGTTGCCGCCACGTATTCGCGTGGCGGCAACACCCGCAGTGCGGTCATGTCGTCGCGGTACAGCGCGACCTCGCGGGCGGCGAGGTCGCGCCAGTCGATGCCGTCGCGATTGGCCCGCTCGAACAGTGGATCGTCGACGTCGGTGACGTTCTGCACGTAGTGCACGTCGTGTCCGAGGTCCAGCCACAGCCGGTGGATCAGATCGAACGCCAGATAGGTCGCGGCGTGGCCGAGATGGGTGGCGTCGTAGGGCGTGATCCCGCAGACGTACATGGTGGCCGTCGGACCGGCCGCGACCGGGCGCACCTGGCGGTCGGAAGTGTCGTACAGCCGCAGCTCCGGGCCGCGTCCGGGCAACGCCGGTGTCGGTGCGGCGGGCCACGATTGCATACCGTCGACTGTAAAGCGTCAGCTAGCTCGCCAGCCGGATGGCACCCAGCAACAGGTCCGCCAATTCAGCACGACACATCAGGAAGTCGGGCAGATACGGGTCGGGACGGTTGTAGATCATCTCCGAGCCGTCGAGCCGCGAGGCGTGCATGCCCGCCGCCAGGATGACGCCCGCCGGAGCGGCCGAGTCCCACTCCCACTGACCGCCGGCGTGGATGTAGGCGTCGGCGTCGCCGCGCACCACCGACATGGCTTTCGCTCCGGCCGAACCGATTCGGACGAATTCGACGTCGAGCTGGCGGGCTAGGTAGTACAGCACGGCGGGCGGGCGGTTGGAGCTTGCGGTGATCCGGATCGGCCCGGAATGCGTTGTCGTGGGCGCGCTGACGGTGTCGCTGCGATGCACCTCCCCCATCGCGGGCAAGGCGACGGCTGCATCGGTGATCGCTCCGTTGGGCCCACCGTGGCGCTGCCACAGCGCCACGTGCACGGCCCAGTCTTCGCGCCCCTCCCAGGAGAATTCGCGTGTTCCGTCCAGCGGGTCGACGATCCAGACCCGGTCGGCCCGCAATCGGTTCAAGTCGTCGTAGGCCTCTTCGCTGAGCACCGCGTCGCCTGGGCGCTCGGCGCGCAGTCGCCTGAGCAACAGCGTGTTGGCTTGGCTGTCGCCCTCATCCCCGAGCAGCCACGGGTGGTCGAAACCGACCTGATCGCGCACCGTCAGCAACAGCTTTCCTGCCTCTTCGGCAAGGCTGGCGGCCAGCGCCGCGTCGCTGAGGGGCTCAGGAGTCACGGGTCCAGTATCACCGACGGGCGCGGCCCGCCCTGCCATCCACGACGCACGGTGAGGTCAGCGGTGCGCCACGATCCAGTTGTCGGTGAAGCGCTGCACCGCGCTGATCTCGTCGCCGAGTCGGCTGACGATGAAGTTTTCGACCTGGCCGCCGACCAGGGGGATGTTCACTTGCACGGTGGTGCTGAAGTCCAGCCGAGCACCGGTCGCCAGCGAGACCAACATCACCTTCCCGATCGCGGACACCGGCGCGCCGGGAACCGCCACCTCGATCGTGCCGCGCACCCGGCCGTCGCCGGTCGGGTGCCACGTCTCGGTGCGGGCCATCTGCAGATCGCCGGGCGCCAACGCGGCGACCACCTTCGGAAGCCGATTGGCGAACAGGCTGACCGCGAGGGCTGCGGTTACCGACCCGTCGTCGCCGACCGTCGGCCCATTCAATGTGGCCGTGCCGCCGTCGAAGGCGGCCAGCCTGGCCTGCCAGTACTGGTCGTCGCCGAACGCCGCCAGGATTTCGTCGACGCCGACGGGGGCGTCCAGCGAAAGCGCCAAGGATCGTGGCATCGAGCGCCTTAGAACGCGGGCCATGGAATCGGGCGGTGCCGGTCCGGGCCGGGCATCACCGGGTGGGTGAGCAGCACGCGCGCACGCAGCCGCAGCGCCGCGATCTCGGCGCTGGTGATGTGGTCGGCGAGCGCGTCCCCGAGCGAGTCGGCCAGCCCGTCGACCAGGCAGGACACCTTCTCCAGCGTATTGTCGTCGACCTTCTTGCCGGCCCACCCCCACAGCACCGTGCGCAGCTTGTCCTGAACATGTAGGCACACTCCGTGGTCGACGCCGTAGACGTCGCCGTTCACGCCCCGCAGCACGTGACCGCCCTTGCGATCAGCGTTGTTGACCAACACGTCGAATACCGCCATGCGCCAAAGCCGAATGTCGTCGGCGTGCACCAGCTCGACCGGGTCGCCGGCGTAGTCATAGGCGCGCAGCACCGGAAGGTAGCCGCGCGGGCATCGGTCGGCCGGCACCAGGTCGACCAGATCCAGCTCGGGCCCGGGATCTGAATCAGCCGTATCTCCGGGCTGGTCTACCCACAGCTGCAGCATTCCCGCGCCGGCCGGCCCGTGCCGAATGATGGTGTAGGGCACGATGTTCCAGCCCAGATGCGCCGAGACCAGATAGGCGCCGAGCTCGCGGCCGGCCAGGGTGCCGTCGGGAAAATCCCACAGCGGCTGCTCACCGGATATCGGCTTGTACACGCAGTGCACGGTGTCATCGCCCAGCGTCGCTTCGCACAGAAAGGTGGCGTTGCTCGCCGAGCGAATCCGTCCCAGAACCGTCAGCTCACCGCTGCGCAGGACCTCGCGATCGTCAGCCTTCTGCGTCATCGTCCGGCCCGAGCAGCGCGCTGCGCCGGTAGCCGTTAGTCCGTGCGCAGATGTGGCCCTCGGAGTCCAGCGGTTCATCGCACAGCGGGCACGGCGGACGGCCCGCCGAGATGACGGCATTGGACCGGGTGGCGAACTCGCGCGCTGACTCCGGCGTCAGGAACACCCGCACAGCGTCGGGACCCTCGTCGGTGTCGTCGAGCACCACCGACGCGTCGAACTCGGTGTCGCTGACGGCCAGCAGTTCGACAACCACGGTTTGCGCCTCGGAATCCCAGCCCAGACCCATGGTCCCGACCCGGAATTCGGCATCGACCGGTGTGATCAGCGGGCTGAGGTCTCCAACTTCGCCGGTCTCCGGCGGAACCGGCGTGCCGAACCGCCGATTGACCTCGACCAGCAGGGCGTCGATCCGCTCGGCGAGCACCGCGACTTGCTGCTTTTCCAGCACCACCGACACCACCCGGGCGTCGTGGACGGCCTGCAGGTAGAAGGTTCGATTTCCGGGCTGGCCGACGGTCCCGGCGACGAATCGGTCGGGTGAGCGGAAGACGTGGATCGCACGAGACATGGCAAGTCCAAAATACCGGCAGTTGCGGCGGAGTCGTAAATCGTGCGCACGACGCGCTCGGACGACAACTCAGTCGGTGGAGCCGCCGACGACAGCATCGTCGGCCGCTGTGCCGCCTTCGGACGCCGGAGTAGCCGTCAACGCGGACGTCAGCCGCGCGCCGGTGTGGTTGGCGTGCAGCACGAACGGGCGAAGCTTCGTGTAACGGATCACACTGACCGATGCGGGGTCGGCGGAAATGCGCTGAAAGCCATCCAGATGCAGGCCGAGCGCGTCGGCGAGAACCGCCTTGATCACATCGCCGTGAGTGCATGCCAGCCAGAGCGCGTCACCGCCGTGCTCCTCCGCCAGCCGCGCGTCGTGCTCCCGAACCGCAGCGACGGCACGGGTCTGCACCTCGGCCAACCCTTCGCCGCCGGGGAACACTGCTGCGCTGGGATGGGCCTGGACCACCGACCACAGCGGCTCCTTGAACAGATCGCCGAGTTTGCGACCGGTCCATTCGCCGTAGTCGACCTCGGCGAACCGCTCGTCGAAGCTCGGCTCGACACCCAGTGCGGCAGCGAGCGGCTCGACGGTGCTTCGACAACGCACCAGCGGTGAACACACCACAGCCTTTATCGGCAGATCGCCGATCCGATCGACCAATTCCGCGGCCTGCTGACGGCCCTTGTCGTCGAGCTCGACGCCTTCGGAGCGGCCGGCCAACACGTGCGCGGTGTTGGACGTCGACCTGCCGTGGCGCAGAAGAATGACGGTCATGTGGCGCTCACCACCCCAGTGGCCAACAGGATGAGCACGGCTACGCCGGCCGCCACCCGGTAGCCGACGAACCAATACATGCTGTGGCGCACCAGAAACCGCAGAAACCATGCCACCGCAGCCAGGCCTACGACGAAGGCGATCGCAATTGCCACGACCAGTTGCGACCCGGTCGCGCTCATACCCTCTGAAACCGGACGGAAAGCGTCCGGCAGTGAGAACAACCCCGAGGCGAACACCGCCGGAATGGCCAGCAGGAAGCCGAACCGGGCGGCCAACTCCCGCTCGAGACCGAGGAAGAGGCCGGCGCTGATGGTGGCGCCCGACCGCGAGACTCCGGGCACCAGCGCCAGCGTCTGGGCGATGCCGACGACGACGGCGTCGCGCCAGGTCAGCTGCTCGACGTCGCGGCTCTGCCGTCCGATGCGCTCAGCCAAGGCGATCACCGCCGAAAACACCACCAACGCCGTCGCAATCACCCAGAGGTTGCGCACGCCCGAACGGATCTCGTCCTTGAAGAACAGACCCAGCACGCAGATCGGGATCGTTCCGATGATGACGTACCAACCGAGCCAATAATCGGCCGTGCGATGAGCCGCGGCGCGAAAGCCGCTGAACCACGCTTTGAGGATCCGCACGATGTCCCGGGCAAAATACACCAGCACCGCGGCCTCGGTGCCCAATTGCGTTACGGCAGTGAACGACGCACCGGCATCGCCGGCGAAGAAGACCCGCGACACGATCGCCAGGTGGCCAGACGAGGACACCGGCAGGAACTCGGTCAGACCCTGCACGGCGGCCAAAACGACAACCTGCCACCACGACATCGCCGGAACCGCATTCACGACGACGACCGTACCGGGTGGCTCTGCCAAACAGCGGTGCGGTCGAACTACCTGGAAGCTTCGGCCAGGGCAACCGCGTCGCGGACCGCCGCGCCCAGACTGCGCTCGTCGGTGATGTCGACGTCGACGACATTGCGCCGCGCCGTGGCGACAACGTCTTCGGGCTGCGGAACCGGACCTTTGAGCTGCGGCCGATACACCTCGACCACCAGCTTCTGACCTTCGATGCAGAACGCGAAACTTCGGCCGTCGCCGACCTGACCGAAACCGCTGGCCAAGATCTTGGTGGAGAAGACGCCCAGCCACATCTCTTCGATAGCAAACTCTCCGTCTGAGAATTGGCCGTTTTCGGCAACGCTCATAGGGCGACCATACCTCGACGCGTATCCCGGGCAAACCCTGCAGACCCGAGCCATACCGGACAATGTTCCCTAGGATCGAACCCCAATCGGACCACCCCTCTACACCGGCCAGCCACCTGAGCATCTGAAAGTACCCCGTGCCCGTCGACCGCAAACACGGCGAGAATTTCTCTCGCCGACAGGCCATTGGCCTGCTGCTTGCCCTGCTTTCTCTGGCCGGGTGTTCGGGCAAGACCCTGGACAAGGACGTCACCGCGGTCGCGCCGGCGCGGGCGGCGCAATCCCCACAGCTGTCGCAGGCTCCGGCGGGTGTGGTTCGCCCGCTGGCTGGCGCACCGCAGACTGCGATATTCGACGGCCATACCTCGCAGCTGGTGATCGTCGCGCCCGGGCCTACCTCAACTTCACCGTCGAGCCTCACGCTGTTGGGCTTCCAGCAAACATCTCAGCGGGTCGTTGATCTGCCCGGCCCGGCGACCGCACTGGCCGGTGACAACCACGGCACGGCCTATTTATCCGGCCGCGGTGGCTATTTCGTTGTCGATCTGTCGGCCGGCAGCGCGACCCGGGTAAGCGTCCGCGACGCCGACAACGTCGACTTCACCGCGATCACCAGCCGCTCCGACGGCGCGCTGGTACTCGGTGCGGCCGACGGGACGCTGTACACGCTGAAACCCGGCGCCACCGACGTCGCCCGGATGAGTGTCCATACGCACATCGATTCGCTTGTGGCCCAAGGCAATACAGTCGCGGTCCTGGATCGCGGGCAGACCTCGGTCATCACGGTCGGCGCCGATGGCAAGATCGGGCAGTCGCTGCGCGCCGGCCAGGGCGCCACCAGCATGACGGCCGATCCGGTGGGCCGGTTGCTGGTAGCCGATACCCGGGGCGGTCAGCTGTTGGTGTTCGGGGTCGACCCGCTGATCCTGCGTCAGGCCTATCCGGTCCCGGAATCCCCGTACGGCGTGGCCGGATCGCGTGGGCTGGCCTGGGTTTCGCAGACCGCGGCGAATATCGTTATTGGTTACGATCTGTCAACCGGAATACCACTGGAAAAGGTACGGTACCCAACGGTGCGGCAACCCAACACGCTCGCCTTCGACGATGTCGCGGGCACGTTGTACGTCGTGTCAGGCGCTGGAGGGGGCGTGCAGGTCATCGAACACGCGGCGACAGGCACACGTTGACGGCGGCACGGCACGGCAGGCTGCCGACGGGCTGGGACACCGAATTGTCCGACGAGTACGAATGGGCGCCGTTGCGTCTGCCACCCGAGGTAACCAGGCTCAGCGCCTCGACGCGGCTGTCCATCGAAGCGGAGTACCGCGGCTGGGAGTTGACCCGGGTACGGCTCTACACCGACGGAAGCAGACGGGTATTGTTGCGCCGCAAGAAATCTCGCGCAGAGCGCGCTGACAGTACCCGACCGGATCAGCCGGACCTGTGACGGCGGATCTGCCGCGTGACGGGAGTCCCGCGATGTACGCAGCGCTGCGCCGGTTGCTGTTCCTGGTACCCGCCGAACGCATCCACACACTGGTGTTCGCCGGGCTACGCGGGGCCACGGCCGCTGCGCCGGTCCGGCGGCAACTGAGCCGTCGACTGGCGCCGATCGACCCAGCGCTGGCCAGCACGGTATTCGGGGTGCACTTCCCCGGGCCGCTGGGCCTGGCCGCTGGCTTCGACAAAGACGGCACCGGGCTGAACGCTTGGGGCGCAATGGGTTTCGGATATGCCGAAGTCGGCACCGTCACCGCGCAGGCGCAACCGGGCAACCCCGCCCCTCGCCTCTTCCGGCTGCCCGCCGACCGCGCCCTGCTCAACCGGATGGGCTTCAACAACCACGGCGCCGCCGCATTGGCCACCCGGCTGGCCCGGCACCGCCCGGACGTTCCCATCGGGGTCAACATCGGCAAGAGCAAAATCACAGCGCCCGCCGACGCCGCTGACGACTACCGGGCCAGCGCCCGACTGGTCGGGCCGCACGCCGCGTACCTGGTGGTCAATGTCAGCTCGCCGAACACACCCGGACTGCGCGACCTGCAGACGGTCGAGGCGCTGCGCGGGATCTTGGCCGGTGTTCTGGCCGAGACCTCGACGCCGGTTCTGGTCAAGATCGCACCCGATCTCGCCGACACCGATGTCGACGACATCGCCGACCTGGCAGTCGAACTCGGCCTGGCCGGCATCGTCGCCACCAACACCACGGTGTCGCGGGAAGGGCTGCGCACGCCGGACGTGGACCAACTCGGCAGCGGCGGCATCTCCGGACCACCGCTGACCCACCGGGCCGGCGAGGTGCTACGGCGGCTGTACGGCCGGGTCGGTGACCGACTGGCACTGATCAGCGTCGGTGGCATCGAGACCGTCGACGACGCCTGGGACAGGATCACCGCGGGAGCGTCGTTGCTGCAGGGCTACACCGGCTTCATCTACGGCGGAGGCTTGTGGGCCAAGCACATTCACGACGGCCTCGCCGACCGGTTGCGCGCGGGCGGCTTCAAATCGTTGAGCGACGCCGTCGGATCCGGCAGCGGTAAACCCTGACCCTTGTGGTCCAATATCCACGCCCGGAACGTGCTCAGCTGTCGAACGGCGCCATCCGCACCGCAAGCGTCATCCCACAGCGCCGGAGTAGTCCGAACCGTCCGCCCGGGACGGCGCGCGCCTCGTCTCTGATCGTGTCGCTAAGGCCGCGCTTGAAGGCGGGCCCGCGCGGATGGCGTCGCAGCACCTCGGCAATGTTGTGCGGAGCAACGTCCCACGCACGCAAGCCGGCGCCGTCGACCATCGCCCCGTACTGCACGTAGTACGCGATTGCACCATCCCGCTTGACCATCGCGCCGGGCGTCGTGTGGCAGCAGATGCCGTCGGCGATCAGATCCGCTCGAACCGGATCGATGTCCGCAGCCTTTGCACATGCCAGCGCTCGTTCGGCTCCCCGGATCGTGAAGTCCTCGCCCGGAACCGGGACCGAGGCTCCCCAGTCGTGCACCAGTGCGGCGCAGTAGAACAGCTCGCCGTCGAGCCGCTCACGGTCGAGGGCCGCCAGCGCCATTCCCCACATCCAGGTCCGATACGAATGGGCGGCGATCAGATCGGGCTGCTCGGCGCACGCCGCCTCGGCCTCGCGCGCAAGCCGCGAGTCAGGTGGCTCGAAATCGCGCACGTCGATGCTCGATGCGCCCTCGGGCAGCCTCCCCAGCGCTAGCTTCAGGCGTCCGGCGATGTTGACCGCCTGGCTCACTGCGATCGCACCAATCAGGCGACGTCGCTCTGCCGCCGTCAATGTGCCGCGGGTGCGCCGGACCCACTCGAGGCCGCCGAGCCGGTTAGGGTCGGGATCCGCCATGTGAGCTGTCATCGGCAATCGCTATCTGGTCAAATCCGCTGCAACACCGGCATTTACCTGCCAACCTTGTCCCGCTAGCGCCCCTAGTGCTGCTCGTAGGTCGCATGGATGACGGCTCGCGCGATCGCATGCTGAAAGAGATTGAAGCCCAAGAACGCCGGGCTGGCATCCTCAGGCAGGTCGAGCTTTTCGACGTCGACCGCGTGCACGGCGACGTAGTAGCGGTGCGGCCCGTGCCCGGCAGGAGGAGCCGCCCCGATGTAGCGACGCGCACCCGCATCGTTGACCAGCGTCAAGGCGTCGCCGGGCAGGTTGCTGCCGTCGCCGACGCCGGCGGCCAGCTCACTGACCGACGCGGGCAGATTGGCCACCGCCCAGTGCCAGAAGCCC
>Ga0302178_10003075_pt1 | contig 12813 bp, 11 predicted proteins | sample I_Palsa_E1_3_FD_198790 | JGI IMG/M metagenome (GOLD analysis project Ga0302178, IMG submission 198790) | Peat permafrost microbial communities from Stordalen Mire near Abisko, Sweden - I_Palsa_E1_3 | ecosystem: Environmental > Terrestrial > Soil > Palsa > Peat permafrost | place: Sweden... | reverse complement strand
GAGCGCTACAACGGGACCGACTACATAATCGAAGCGAGCACGCGACCCGCGGGCGGGTCCTGGCAGACGCCGATCGCGCTCTCCGCCGCCGGCCAGGAAGCGTACTTTCCCCAGGTCGCGCTCGACGCGCAGGGCGATGCCACCGCGGTCTGGGAGCGCTACAACGGCGCCAACTACATCATCGAAGCGACGGGCTATGCGCTGCCGGCGGTCTTCACCGAAGCGGCCTCCTCCATAACCCAGACCTCGGCCAACGTGTTCGCGAGCGCGAATCCCGAGGCCAACGCGCTCAGCTCGTGCAAGTTCGAATACGGCACGAACACCGCCTACGGCTCAAGCGTGGCCTGCGCCGGGCCCCCGGAAGGCCTCGAATCCCTCGGCAAAGTGAAGGCCTCTATCACGGGCCTCACGCCCAACACCGAATACCACTACAGGATCTCCGCGACCAACGCGATCGGCACAAGGACGGGCGCAGACGCGACGTTCAGGACGCCGTCGAGCCCGCCGGTCGTCCTTGCGGCCTCGCCTTTGACGCCCGCCATCAGCGCCCTCAGGCAGAGCCACGCAAGCTGGCGCGAGGCCAGCAGGGCCGCCAAGATCAGCAGGGCACATCCGCTCGGCACCACCTTCTCCTTCAGCCTGAACGAGGCCGCCAGCGTGAGCTTCACGTTCACCCAAACGCTGAAGGGGCGAAGGGTCGCCGGGAAGTGTCGTGCGCAGAGCAGGAAGAACATGGCTCACAAGGCCTGTCAGCGCACCGTCAAGGCGGGTGTCCTCACCTTCTCCGGGCACATCGGCACCAACAAGGTGGCCTTCTACGGCCTGCTTAGCGCCGCCAAGAAGCTCGCGCCCGGCAGCTACACGCTGCTCGTCATCGCGACGGCCGCAGGCAAGACCTCAAAGACCCAGACGCTTCACTTCACGATCGTTCGCCGCTAGGGCGCGCGGCGACAGGCCGCGCTTCTGTTTCCGCGGCCGAGCAGGAGTCTTGGTGAGGGCGCTCCGGGCTGTCGCGTTGGACGTCGGAGCGGAAGCTCGGGCGATGCTGACAGCGGTGCCTCCTTTCGCACGTGGGTGTCGCACAAACCGGGGGTCCGTCCGAGCAGATTAGACACTTCAGGGCATGGCTATGAACTTCTTGGCGTGCGATCGTGAGCAGCCGTTCCTGATGCCCCCAGACCCGCGTGATTGGCTGCCGGAGGACCACCTGGCGTGGTTCCTGCTGGCGTCAGTCGAAGAGATGGATCTCGCCGGGTTCTATGGCTCCTACCGCAGGGATGGCTGGGGCCGTGCGGCGTTCGAGCCGTCGATGATGGTGTCGCTTCTCGTGTACTCCTACGCGAGGGGCGAACGCTCATCAAGGGGGATCGAGCGCAAGTGCGTGGAGGATGTCCCTATCGGGTGATCGCCGCCCAGCAGAAGCCCGATCACGCGACGATCGCGAGGTTCCGCGCGCGCCACGAGGACGCGCTGGGGAAGCTGTTCAGCTCTGTGCTCTCGATGTGCAAAGAGGCTGGGCTCGTGAAGGTCGGGGTGATCGCGATCGACGGAACAAAGGTTCATGCCAACGCCTCCCACCACTCGAACCTCGACTACGAGCAGCTCGCCAAGGAGATCCTCAAGGAGGCTGGTGAGATCGACGCCGCCGAGGACGAGCTCTACGGGGAGGCACGCGGCGATGAGCTGCCCGAGCACCTGAGGACCCGCGAGGGGCGCCGAGCCGCTCTGAAGGAGGCGAAGCAGAAGCTCGAGGCAGAGCGCGCGGAGAGCGCGAAGAGCGAGGCCGCTGCTGAGCTGGTAGTTCCCGAGGTGAAGATCGAGCTTGCCTCAGAGGTCATCGTCCCACGAATTCAGGGCCGCGACGGATGGCTGCTTGAGGCGCGCCGCCAGCTCGACGAGCACCGCCGCCGCGAAGCCAAACCGATCCCCCGCTCACGCGCCGAGCGACTCCTGGAGGCAGAGCGACGGATGGCGCAAAACCTCGAAGTCGAACGGGCCGCGAACGAGTCCTATGAGCACTATCGCGCGCACGGGCGCGACACCCAGGGCCGAAGGCTCGGCCACCCACCGAAGCCATTCAAGCCGCCCGAGACCCCTGCTGGGAAGATCAACACGACCGACCTTGACTCGCGCAACGTGAAGACCCCGCGCAGCTACACGCAGGGCTATAACGCCCAGGCGGTAGTGAATGAGCACCAGATCGTGCTCGCCGTCGAGGTGAGCGCGAGCTCCCCGGACTTCGGTCACCTCGAGCCGATGGTCAAGGCGACCAAGCGCGAACTCAAGGCGATTGGTGTTACAGAGACACCAGGGGTCGCGGTTGCCGATAGCGGCTACTGGAATGAGCAGCAGATGGACCACGTCGTGGCCGACGAGCACGTGCAGGTTCTGATCCCGCCGGACGCTTCAAAGCGCGGGACCCCGCGGCCGGGATGGCAAGGCGGAAGGTACTCGGCGATGCGCCAAGCGCTCGCGACCGACTATGCAGACAGGCTCTACCGGCGACGAAAGGCGATGGTCGAGCCGGTGTTCGCACAGACCAAGCACAACCGGCGTATCAATCAGTTCCAGCGACGGGGAAGATCGGCCGCGCTCTCCGAATGGCGGCTGATCACCGCCACCCACAACCTGCTGAAGCTCCACAAGCACCAGATAGCCGTCGCAGCGGCCTGAAAGACGGCCCGAGCCGCAAGCGGCCGCCCAGGCAGCACCTACGGCCCGAGTGACACACAGCTCAGTCGCGGAGATTGCGCCACCAACGTCGCTACCACCGCGGCCGCCAACCTTTGCGCGACACCCACGACGATGAAGGGCAGTCTCGGGCAGCTCACCCGAGACGCTTCCTCAAAGCACAAGCGCGCCGAGTGGTGGCTCGTGCTGTGAGGCACGGGCCACCACTCCGGCGGTCTAACGGTCTAATAGCGGAACCTCACCCGCCACGACGCCCTGTCGTTGCAGCGCGAGCCCGGGGCCGTCACCTTGACCTCGATGTTCTCACCGGGCGTGAGCATCGTCTGCAACGCGTCGATCACGTTCTCGCGCGCTTCCTCGCGGCTGCGACCCTGGCTGTGGGTGCCGGGAACCTCGGGGATCGACGCGACGATCCAGCCGTCACCGCCATCCTCGTCGACGATCGTCAGACGCAGCGTCTCGTTCATCGCCAACACGGTAGCCCGCTCGGGCGCAGAACGCCACTCAAGCGATGCCGGCGGGTCGCGATCTCCGCGCGGCGGGCCACCGAGGACCGACTGCTTCGGCAGCCGGAAACCGACCGCAAGCGACCGCTACGAGGCGCACACGACCGCTCCATTGGCCGTGACAAAAGTCGTGCGATTGTTTGCACATCTGTCTGCACAGCGCGATTTTGAGAAGCCGTTTCCGGACGATTTGCAGGGCTTTCCAACTTTTGCCTCGTGGGAATCATAATCCGCGTGTCGGGGGTTCGAGTCCCTCCTCCGGCACTCGAAATGCCCTGTAAATCGGGGCTTTTCGCTTTGTAGCACATTGTTGCAGTCTCAACGTTTGTCCCAAATTTGTCCCGAGACGGTGGTACGGCGTCCCTCGTCGAGGCGCGATCGGCCCGCTGCTGACCCCGCCGTCGTCATGATATGCCCGGACGAGCAAGCCCTCCTCCAAGCGGTCACGTCTACCGGCGAAACGGCTCCCGTGGCGACGTCTGGTACGCGAAGTACCGCCTCCTGGGCCGCCCGGACCCGGGTGTGATCACGACGGCCTGTCCCGTCGAGAGCTGCTTGATGTGACCGGATTATGATCCCCGGCCAACCCGGCCCGGCTCGGCGGAGCAGCCCGTCCGTTGGCCAATGTTGGCGCCAGGAGTCATGATCCGCGTGTCGGGGGTCTGAGCTACAGCCCCGGCAGGCACTCGATCCTGTAATGAACGTCAACTCCCGACCTGCCCGAACCGCCGATTCGCTCGGGGTCGTCGCGGAGGCCGCGGCGCGGGCGGAGGAAACCCTGGAGCTGGCCGCTCGCCATCTGGATCCGTCGCTCGTGGACGTGCTGGGGATCCTCGGTTTCGACAAGCAGTACACCTCGGCGGAAGGCTCCTACCTCTACGACGCGGCGGGCCGCGCCTACCTCGACTTCCACACCGGCGAGGGATTCGCGAGCCTGGGTCACAACCACCCCGACGTGCGCGAGGTCCTCGAGGCCACGCTCGCGGCGAACCTGGTCGATGGCGTGCAGCTGCACTACTCGGTGCTGGCCGGCATGCTCGCCGAAGCGCTGTCGCAGCACCTGCCGGCCGGGCTCGACGCCGTGTTCTTCGCGAGCACGGGCGCCGAGGCGGTGGACTCGGCCATGAAGTTCGCGCGCGCGGCGACCGGTCGCCCGCGCCTTCTCTCTTGCGGCAACGGCTTTCACGGGGTCACGCTGGGGCCGCTGTCGCTGGTCGGCGACGAGTTTTTCAAGGAGGGCTTCGGCCCGCTGCTGCCGGGCTGCGGGCGCGTTCCGTTCGGCGACCTCGAGCGCCTGGAGGCCGAGCTGCGCGCACAGGACGTGGCCGCCTTCATCGTCGAGCCCATCCAGGGACGCATGGTCACGCTCGCGCCGGAGGGGTATCTGCAGGCGGCACAGGCGCTGTGCCGGCGCTACGGCACGATGTTTGTCATCGACGAGGTGCAGACGGGCCTCGGACGCACCGGCAGGTGGTTCGCGCTCGAGCATTGGGCGCTCGAGCCGGACTTCGTGCTCGTCGGCAAGGCGCTCAGCGGCGGCTACATGCCGATCGCCGCCATGGTCACGCGCCGGGACATCTACCAGAGGGCCGTGGGAACGCTCGAGCGCTCCTACGTGCATCAGTCGACGTTCGGGCGCAATCGCCTGTCGGCAGCGGCTGGCCTGGCCACGATCCGCATCATCGAACGCGATCGCCTGCTCGAGCATGCCGCGCGGATGAGCGCGGTGCTGCTCGACGGGCTGGCCGAGCTCGAGCAGCGCTACGAGATGATCAAGGAGGTCCGCGGGCGCGGCTGATGATCGGGATCGAGCTGCGCGCGCCGAGCTCCCGCGTGGCCCGGCTCAACTGGCGCCTGATCCACATGGCCAGCGAGGGGCTCTTTCCCCAGCTGATCGTGATCCCCCTGCATCGCGACCACGGCGTGATCACGATGGCGGCCGGCAAGAACGACGTGATCAAGCTGCTGCCGCCGCTGACGCTGTCCGACAGCGAGGCGCAAAGCTTCCTCGATGCGCTCGACGCCGTGCTTGCCGAGTGCCACGGCGCGGCCAGCAACAACTGGTCGGTGGTGCGCGATATCGCCACGGCAACGCTCAGCCGGCGGCTCAAGAAAGCGGAGCCCGCGAGCGATAGAACGCCGTTTCGCGGCAGGCCCGTCGATTCCTCGCGTGAGGACGTGTGCCTGGTCACGGGTGCCAGCGGGTTCATCGGCGGGCGCCTGGCGACGCGACTGGTCAAGGAGGGCTATGCGGTGCGCTGTCTGGTGCGGGCGAGCAGCGACACGTCGCTGCTCGACAAGCTCGATGTCCAGATTGCCGTCGGCGACCTTGCCAGCCGGCCGTCACTGGCTCGCGCCGTCGAGGGCTGCGACTACGTGTTCCACTGCGGCGCGCTCGTGTCCGATTGGGCCACGAGGAAGGAGATCTCGCGCACCAACGTCGCCGGCACGCGGAGTCTGCTCGACGCCTCCGTCGACGCATCCGTACAGCGCTTCATTCACTTCAGCACCACGGATGTCTACGGCTATCCGGATGGCGCCGCGATCGACGAGTCCTACACCCCCACGCGGTTCCGAAACTGGTATGCCCAGACCAAGCTCGACGCCGAGGCCGAGGTTCGCCGCGTGGCACAGTCGGGAGCGCTGGAGGCCGTCATCCTGCGGCCCGCGACCGTCTACGGGCCGGGGTCGACCGACGTCGTCGGCGAGATCGCCCGCGCAATCCGCGGGCGCAACATGCTGCTGGTCGACGGAGGCCGCGCGGTCGCCGGCCTCTGCTACGTCGACAACCTCATGGATGCCGCGCTGCTGGCGCTCCAGCATGACGCGGCGCCGGGTCACGCGTTCAACGTCAGCGACGGGCTGGGAGTCACCTGGAAGGAGTTCACCGACGGTCTGGCCGAGGGCCTCGGCTGCGCGCGGGTCCGCTGGAGCGTGCCCTACTGGATGGCGCACGGCATCGGCTTCTCGCTCGAGCACGGCTACCGGCTGCTGCGCAGGACAACCGGTCTGAATGCGCCGCCCCTGCTCTCTCGACAGGCCGTGCAGGTGCTGGGCAACAACCAGGACTTCAGCAACCGCAAAGCACGAGAGACGCTCGGTTGGGAGCCGCGCGTCGGCTATCCGGCCGGCCTTGAGGCCACCGTCGCCTGGCTTCGGACCGACTACCTCGCGCGCGACCTCGCGCGCGCCCAGGCGTAGACGCCCGCGCCGCTGGGCGTGGCTGCAGCCGCGTCCCGGCTGCGCGCTTCGCTCGCGCCCCGCAAGTCGCCAATAAAGGCGAAACGGGACAATAAGGCGCATTTTGGCGGGCCGATCGCGCCACATTGGCGCACCACCTGCCGACCGGGCGGTGGTAGGCCTTAGCTATGCAGAACCAGCACCAGATCGGAGCGGCCTGATGGCTCGGAGAGACACGACGCCGGCTCGGCTATCTGACGATCCACGCGGCGATCTGGCGTCTCTGGAGAGTCTCCGCGCGGGCCTGGCAGGGCGGTTGCGCGCGCGGCGCGCAGAGATCGCCGACGCTGTCTTTGCTCGCTTCCGCGACATCGGCTTTGACCCGGCGGCGGGTGAGAACGCCGAGTATGTGGCCGGGTCGCGCGCGGCCATCGCCGAGTCTGTCGAGTACGGCCTCGGAGCGATCGAGCGGGGGGAGGAATGGTTCGGCTCGATCCCGCCGGCGATCGTGGCGCAGGCGCGCCGGGCCGCTCGCAACGGGGTCTCCCTGGAGCAGGTGCTGCTGCGCAACAACGCCGGCCATACCGTGCTCGAGGACTTCGTCATGCAGGAGGTGGAGCCCGCCAGTCAGAGAATCGTGCTGCGTGGCGTATTCGGGACGCTGGGCGCGCTGCTCGACCATTTCACGGCTCTGCTGGCTCACGAGTACCAGCGCGAGCTCGAGCGAACCAGGCGCTCGCCCGAGCTGCGGCGCACCGAGCTCGTGCAGCGGCTTCTCGCGGGCGCGCCGGCCGACGCCGTGGAACTCGGCTATGAGCTCGACGCCGAGCATCTCGCCGTGATCGCGGCGGGCGCTAAGGCCAGAGAGGCCGTGCGAGCGCTGGCCGCCGGGCTTGGTCGTGAGCTGTTGAGCGTCTCCCCGGGCGACGAGCTCGTGTGGGCGTGGCTCGGAGGGCGCCGCCCGGTCGATATCGAGGCGCTCGCGCGGCTGGTGTCCTGCAACGAGTCGACGGGCGTGTCAATGGCGGTAGGCGGGTCGGGGAGGGGCATCGACGGATGGCGTCTCAGCCACCGCCAGGCCCAGTCCGCGATGCTCGTTGCCCAACGCCGCCCGCAGGCGCTCACCCGCTACGCCGACGTGTCGCTGCTGGCGGCTGTCCTCACCGACCAGGAGCTCGCAAGCTCGCTGGTCGAGGCCCACCTTTCGCCGCTGGACGGCCACAAGGACAGCGTGGTGGCACGCGAGACGTTGCGCGCCTACTTCGCCGCCGGTGGCAACGCCGCGACGGCGGCGGCGGCGCTGAGGGTTGACCGGCACACGGTCGAACGCCGCCTGAATTCGATCGAGACACGACTCGGCCGCCTGCTGCACAGCTGCCGGGCCGAGCTCGAAGTGGCGCTGCGCCTTGAGGAGCTCGGCGCCCCAACCGGTCCGTCGGGCGACGGTCAATCGCCTGCGCCGTGAGCCGGGCACGATGCCCTCCGCGAACCTGGACCTCGTGCGCTCGATCAACGCCGCGCACGAACGCGGTGACTTCAGCTCGATTGCATGGGCGGATTCGGAGATCGTCTACGTGATCGCCGACGGGCCGTCGCCGGGCAGTTGGGCAGGGCCTGAGGCGATGACGCAGGGATTCCGCGAGAACCTGATCGGCTGGAAGGACCTCCGCACCGAGGCGGAGGAGTATCGCGAGCTCGACGAGGAGCGTGTGCTCGTGCTGACCCGCAGCACCGCCCAGGGCAAAGCGAGTGGCCTGGTGGTCGGCCAGATGCGCACCAAAGGAGCTGCTCTCTACCACGTGAGCAACGGCAAGGTGACCCGGCTCGTCTACTACTGGGAGCGCGAGCGCGCACTCGCCGACGTCGGCCTCAGGCTGGACAGCGCCTGCTAGACCGCCTCGAGGCGGCCGAGCTCAGCTCACCCGCGCTGCAATCGCCCGGCCGGCCGCTTCGAGTTCGGCGATGCTGCTCGCCTCGCGCAGCGAGCACAGCGAGAGCTGATCCAACTCGGCTGGGCTGAGGGCCGCGGCGCCGACGACAGCGTGCAGGGGCACCCCCGCGCGGGTGCATCGCGCGGCGATCTCGAACACCGCCTTGCCCTCGAGCGTCGTGGAGTCGATGCGCCCCTCGCCGGTGATCACCGCCTGTGCCCGGCTCAGACGCTCGTCGAAGCCGACCGCGTCGAGGATCCATCGAGCTCCGGGGGCGATCGTCGCCCCGTATCGCGCCCACAGGCCGCCGGACAGACCGCCGGCGGCTCCGCTCATCGGCACGCCGGTCGGGTCGCGCGTCAGCGTTTCGGCCTGTCGCTCGAGTCGCCGGGTCAGACGCTTCACCGCGCTCCTGGTCGCACCCTTCTGTGGGCCGAACACCTCGGCTGCGCGCTCGAACGGCGTGTTCACATCCGCGAGCACGATCAGCTCGGCCCCGCGCAGCCCACCCGCGGCCTCGATCGCGCCAATCGCTCCTGCGCCGCCATCGCTCGTGGCCGAGCCGCCGGCGGCGAGCACGATCGTGCGGGCGCCCTCCGCCACTGCCGAAGCGATCAGCTCTCCCGTACCGGCCGTCGATGCCGCCTCGGCGTCAAGCTCGGAGGGCGAGAGCAGCTGCAGACCGGACGCACACGCCACCTCGACGATCGCGACCGCCCCTTCATCAGTGAGGCCGACAGGGGCATCGAGCGGCCTTCCGAGCGGGTCGTGAGCCGCTCGGTAAAGACGCTCGCCTCCCATCGCTCCGAGCAGGATGTCCATCGTCCCGTCTCCGCCGTCTGCGACCGGGCAGATGTCGACGTCAGCGCCGGCGCCCAGTCCGCGTGCGATCGCGAGCGCAACCGCCCGGGCGGAATGTGATCCCTTGAACTTGTCGGGTGCGATCAGCCAGCTCACGTAGGTCGGCGCCCTCCTGTGTCTGCCGAGCGATCAATGTGGGTGCGCGCGGCCGCTCACGGTCAGCCAGGACTGCCAGGTGATGCGGAGGATGACCCCCGTTATCGCGATCGCGATGATGGGGTCGGCCAACGGCAGCCCGAGCGCAACGAGCGCCGCGCTCAGCAACACCGCCAGGCTGACGAAGCCGTCGGCTCGGGCGTGGAAGCCGTCGGCCACGAGCGCAGGGCTGTGAAGCCGGCGCCCTGCCGCGAGGCGGACCTGCGCGGCGAGCTCGTTACCGGCGAAGCCCACGGCGCCGGCGACACCCAGCGCCAGCAGGTGGCTCGGAGCGTGCGGAGTGACGATCTTCTCGACTGCAAGCACGCCCGCCACGCAGGCGCTGAGGAAGATCGCAAGCACGACCGCGAGGCCCGCGTGACGCTCGGCCCGCGCCGAGCGCAGAAGGAAGGCGGCTCCGAGCGGGACGGCGGTGAGTGCGTCGCCAAAGTTGTGGATCAGGTCGGCGAGGAGGGCCACGCTGCCGGTCATCGCATACACGCCGGCCTGGATCAGCGCTGTCGCGCCGAGCACTGCGAAGGAGACGAGGACCGCGCGCAGACCGGCGCTCGAGCGCTTGATCGTGGGGTCGACCAGGCCGTGTGTGTGACCGCGAGCATGCTCGTGCTCGGCCTCGCCACGGCCATCGCCGTGCGCATGCTCGTCCTCGGGGTGGTCGTGCGGACCGAGCATCTCCTCGCATGTTGCCGTGTGGCTCACCCGGATCAGTCCCCGGTCGCCGAGAAATGCTCAGGATCGGCCGGGCCGAGAACTCCGCCCACGAGCCTGTGCGGCCCGGGGTAGCCCCGCAGCACGGCGATCAGCTGGGACGGGTTCGTGACATCCACCGCGCCGCCGGGATAGGCGGTGGTCTCGTGATTGCTGAGGCCGGCCGGGGCGCTGAACGCACCCGCGGCATTGAGCTGAGCCTGTTCGTAGTAGGTCCTGTACCCGCTCGTGACGGAACCGCTCCAGCCGTGCAGATACGCCCACTGGAGCACTGTGACGATCCAGTCGGCGATCGGCTTGGAGCGCGGATTCCAGGGCGCCTGTGGCGTTTGCACTTCGCCGGCGGCGGTCCCCGAGTAGGTCGCGCCCTGCGCGAAGGATTCCACGTTGTCGCCTGAGGGCAGCACGATTCCGTCCTTGCGAGCGGCTTCGATCTCGCGGCGGATCTCGGCGTCGGAGGGGGCGCCCGGCGCGATGTGGAGCTTTCCTTCCGCGACGATCGCATCCGATGACGCGTCGATCCGGGCGACCACGGCGTTGCGCTTGGCCACCGCCGCGCCGGCCGTGGACGTGGACGTGGACGTGGTGGTGCCAGCGCCCTTTACGCTGCGCCCGGCCACGGAGGCTTCTCCGCATCCGCACGCCGCCGTCGAGCAGAGTGCGATCAGCACGAGCGCCGTCAGGAGTCCGCCAACTTCGCTCCCTCACCGGAGCCTGCGGACGGGTCGTGACGCACGACCAGGCATGCGATCACGCCCGCAGCCGCCACGATCGCCAGAGCGGCGTAGGGGAACCAGCTGTAGGGCGCGGGCTGCCCCGGCTTGCACAGCTCGACGAACGGGACAACCAGGGTGAGAGCCCCGGCGGCGGGGATTGCCACGTGTCTGAGCGCCGAGAAGGACCGCCGGTGGCGGCGCCACATGAAGACCGGGAGAGCGAGCGTCGTGAGGAAGTAGACGAACAGGATCACGATCGTGCCCATCGTCGAGCACTCGGCATAGAGGCCCACGGGGTTCGTCGACCCCATGTCCGCGCCGACGACATGCAACAGCCACCAGACCGCGATTATCCCCAGTCCGACAGCGGCCATGGCCAGCAACGCGTTCACCGGCGTCGCGCCCGGCGGCCGCACGCGCCCGAGCCACGCCGGGAGCAGGCCCGATCGGCCGCCGTCGAAGAGCATGCGCGCCTGCGAGTTGGCGCCGGCCACGAGGGTGGCGAGCACCGAGACGATTCCCGCCAGCCAAGCCAACACGGCCGCTCCTCCGAGATAGTGATCGGCCACGCTCAGGAACGGGACCGATGAGCGCCCGATGGACGAGACGTTGTACTTGAAGCCGGTGACGGTTGCGTAGGCGAAGAGCACGAACAGGATCGTGCCGATGGCCACCGACAGGAACAGGGCCCTCGGGACTGTGCGCGTCGGATTGCGGGTTTCCTCGGCGAGTGCCGGGCCGTTCTCCCAGCCGATGAACATGTACAGGGCGAGCGGAAAGCCTGCGGACAGCCCCGAAAGGCCACCGCTCAGATGTGCCCAGGAGAAGGGTATGCCCGACAGGTTGGCGCGTTCCTGCACCAGCACGATGGCGCAGACCGCGACCATGACCGCCACCTGCAGGAGCACCGCGAGTCCCACGGCGGTGGTCGAAAGCCTGACGCCGCGTACAGTCAGCCAGATGCCCGCGAGCGTCAGGGCGAGGGTCAGCGGCTCCCAGGCCGGGTGCCAGGATGTGTAGTGGTCGAGGGTCAGCGTGACCATCCCGCCGGACATCGTGAACACCCCCGCTATGGCCACCGCGTAGCCGACCCCCACAAGCAGCGCCGTCGCAACGCCGGCCCTCGCTCCGAGTGAGGTCTCCACGTAGGTGATGAAGCTTCCCGCCGACGGCTCCGCCCGCGTGAACTCGGCCACGGTCAACGCGAGCAGGACGACGGCCACGCCCGCGGCGAGGATCGTCAGCGGGGCGGCGACGCCCGCCGTGACGGCGATCACCCCGAAGGCGAAGTAGAAGTCGATGCCCGGCCCGATGTTGGCGACGGTCGAGGCCGTCACGTCCGCCGTGCTCAGCCGCCCGGCGGGAGGCGGGCCTGCGCCCGAGCTCACCGCGCGCACCGTCGGCCTCGAGCCGCTCGTCCCGCTCAGATCTGCCCCCGCACGGCGTCGCCGGTGCCCGTGTTGTAGATGCTGAGGTAGAACATCTTCGGGTTCGCCTCCAGTCGCCCCAGGAAAACCGGGGGGACCTGCGTGCAGGCCGAGGACTGATAGGCGGTGCCGAGGGGCACCCCGGGCGTCGAGGGGGTGCCCGCGGGGGTGGGCTGGATGGTGGCGATCGTCGGCGTCGTTTTGCTGGCCGAGACGCTGAAGCCCTTCACCGGGGAGACGCTCCAGCAGAGCTGATCGCTGCCCGACTTGACAGTCAGGACGAGGACGCCGGACGCGTTCGCAGCTCCGGCCGCCCCCGCGACGTGGGTCAGCCTGATGTCGTAGGCGGTCGTCTTGACCGATGAGCCGGCCGCCGCCGCCGGCGCACCGGAGCCGGTGGCCGTTGAGGAGGCGGACTTACTCGAGCTGCCGCAGCCCACCATCACGAGTAACAGCAGCGCGCTCGCCACCGCACTCGCGACGTGAAACCCCCTGGGTGTCCTCATCCGTCCCCGCTTTCGTTGGTCGTCTCGCAATCATAATCTCTGCGCCGAAGGCGCAGGCGAAACCAGACACGGCCACACCACGGCGCATCGTGAGACCGGTTCCGATACTTCGGACGGGCGCGTGGGTTAGC
>Ga0302178_10003074_pt1 | contig 12813 bp, 14 predicted proteins | sample I_Palsa_E1_3_FD_198790 | JGI IMG/M metagenome (GOLD analysis project Ga0302178, IMG submission 198790) | Peat permafrost microbial communities from Stordalen Mire near Abisko, Sweden - I_Palsa_E1_3 | ecosystem: Environmental > Terrestrial > Soil > Palsa > Peat permafrost | place: Sweden... | reverse complement strand
TCAAGCGATGAGCGCGCCGGAAGCGCGGCCCCAGGGCCCCGCGCACCCGGTGGTCCTCGCGCACGGCAGCCTGCGCCACACTGACTTCCGCGACCGGGTCGAGGCGGTGGCGCGCGCCGGGTTCGACGGCCTCGGGCTGCACGTGCGGGAGTACGCGCGGCTGCGGTCGGAGGGCTGGTCGGACGCTGACATCCGGGCCGTGCTCACCGGTGCCGGCGTGCGGATCGTCGAGATCGAGACGCTGCTGGGCTGGGACGACCCACCCGAGCGGCGCGACCCCGACGGGCTGCGGCGTGAGCGGCTGGCCTTCGCGCTGGCCGACGCGGTCGGCGCACGGCACGCCGTCGCGGTGGGCGCCATCATCGGCGACCTCCGGCCTACCGCCACCGAGGGCTTCGCGGCGCTCTGCGAGCGGGCCGCCGAGCACGGGCTGCTGGTGGCGCTCGAACCTCAAGGATGCAGCTCGATCGCCGACCTCGCTACCGCCACCGCGATCGTGGCCGACGCCGGGCGGCCCAACGGAGGGCTCAACGTCGACGTGTGGCACCAGACTCGCGGCGGCTGGCCGCTGTCGGCTCTGCGTGGCCTGGCGCCGGAGCAGGTCATCGTCATCCAGGTCGATGACGGGCCCGGGCGCCCGGTCACCGACGACTACCTCGACGAGTGCACCCGTTACCGCAGCGCACCTGGCCAGGGTGACTTCGACCTGGACGGCTTCCTGCGGGCCCTGCTCGCCACCGGGACGACGGCGCCCGTATCGGTGGAGGTCCTGTCCGACGAGAACGACCAGCTGCCGCCCGCAACGGTGGCCGGGACACTGGCGGTCGCCACCCGGCGGGTGCTGCAAGCTGCCGGGGTCCCGACATCGCCGCCGAGCCCAGGGTAAAGAGGAGATAGAGATGGACTTCGGAGTGGTGTTCCCGACGACGCAGATCGGCACGGATCCGGCGGTCATCCGCGATTTCGCCCAGACGGCCGAAGGGCTCGGCTACCGCCGGCTGCTGGTATATGACCATGTGCTCGGCGCCGTCCACGCAGACCGCGATCCACCGCTACCCGGCCCGTACACCGAGCTCGATCCGTTCCACGAGCCGCTCGTGCTGCTGGGCTTCCTCGCCGCCTGCACGACGACGATCGAGCTCGGGGTCGCCGTGCTCGTCCTGCCTCAGCGGCAGACCGCCCTGGTGGCGAAGCAGGCCGCCGAGGTGGACGTGCTGTCCTCCGGCCGGCTCGTGCTTGCCGTCGGCACCGGCTGGAACTACGTGGAGTACGAGAGCCTGGGCGCCTCATTCGAGGGCCGCGGCCAGCGGCTGGATGAACAGGTGGAACTGCTGCGCCTGCTGTGGCGGCAGCCGGTGGTCGACTACCGCGGCGAGTTCCATCGCATCGACCGCGCAGGCTTGTCACCGCGACCGGTCCGCGGCGACATTCCGCTGTACTTCGGCGGAGGCGCCGAAGCGTCACTGAGACGAGCGGCCCGCACCGGCGACGGCTTCGTCTTCGGCTCGGCAAGCCCCCACACCCACCAGCGAGCCGGCCGGCTGCGCGAGTTGCTGGCCGCCCACGGCCGGGACCCGGACACGTTCCCGATGGACACGATGATCGATTACTCCCTCGGGCCGCCGGTCTGGGCGGAGCAGGCGCCGGCCTGGGAGGCCTCCGGCGGGTCGATCCTGTCGATCCGGACCATGAGCACCGGCGCCCGATACCACGGCGTGCCCGACGTCCAGGTGGACGGTCCCGCCGCGCACATCGCGGCGCTCGGCGAGTTCCTCCGCGTGGTCCGCGGCTGAAAGAGAGCGAGGATTAATGTCGTCATCCATCGAGCTGCCTGAGCTGGACCCCTTCGTCGAAGACTTCCAGCAGTTCCCGTTCGCTACCCTGGCCCTGCTACGCCAGCGAGCTCCCGTCCATGCGATGGCCGAGCCCGGCTGGTACATCGTCACGACGATCGAACTGGCTCGCGAGGTACTGACCGACCCCGCCCGGTTCTCCAACCAGGTCTCGCGGCGCACATCGCCGCCCGCCGAGGTGGCGGACGAGGTGGCCGCGATCCGGTCCCAGGGCTTCGGATACGTTCCGACCCTGCTGCTGAACGACCCGCCGGCCCACACCCGCTACCGGCGCATGGTGCAGAAGGCGCTGACCCCGCGAGCGCTGGCCTGGATGGAACCGCTGATCGCCGACGTCGCGGAGGAACTGGCCAGCGCCCTGCCGGACGGCACGACCGTCGGCCTCATCGAGACGTTTGCCCGGCCGCTGCCGGTGTGGGCCATCTCTCGCGTCCTGGGACTGCCCGACGACCGCAGAGACGACGTCCGCCGGTGGACCGACGCCGCCACGGCGACCATCGGCGCCCAGCTGGCGCCCGAGCGGTGGGCCCAGGTGGAGCGCGACCTGCTGGATTATCAGCTGACGATCGCCGCAGAGCTCGAGCGGCGACGGCAAGAGCCCCGCGACGACCTGCTCAGCATGCTCCTCGCCTCCGCTGCCGGCCCGGGTCCCGGCGAGGAGCCCATCGGCACGGCCGAGCTCGTCAGCCTGACCCGCGAGCTGATGGTAGCGGGCAACGAGAGCACCTTGCGCCTGCTCGCCGACATCATCTGGCAGCTCGACAGCAGGCCGGAGGAATGGGACCGGGTGCGAGCCGATGAGGCACGCGCCCACCAGATCGTCGAAGAAGCGGTCCGGCTGGCGAGCCCGTCGGCCGCCGTCTTCCGGCGGGTCGTGGCGGATACCACGCTGGGCGGCGTGCCCTTGCCGGCTTCCTCGACGCTCGTCGTCTCGCTGCTGTCGGCCAACCGCGACGAGTCCGTCTTCTCCGACGGCGACCGGTTCGACCCCGACCGGCCTCCCGCCCAGCGGCACATCGCCTTCGGGCAAGGCATCCACGCCTGTATCGGCAACATCCTGGCCCGCATGGAGGCCCGGCACGCCATCCGCGCGCTGGCCGGGCACGTCAACCGCATCGACGTCATCCGCGACGAGCCGCTCCGCTACCTGCCCAGCCTGATCGTGCGCGGTCTGGTCGAGCTGCCCGTCCAGGTTCGCCGCCGTCCCTCGCCGCGGCCATGAGACCCGACCCGCGACCGCAGGATCCGCATTAGTTTCGGCTACCGTCAGCACCGGAGGTGAACTAGCACCATGCCCGCCAAGGTCGATGCGGAAGATCGACGGCATCGCCTGGTCCTCGCGGCAGCCGAGCTGATCGCCGATGAGGGCATCAGCGCGCTGACCAACGCCAAGATCGCGAAACGAATTTCCGGCAGCACGACCATGGTCACGCACTATTTCCGGAGCAAACGAGAGCTCCTCCTGGACACCTACCAGACGATGGCCTCCCGATCACGGGCGCGGCTGGAGCAGGCGATGCGCGAAAGCGACGACCCGCTGGCCGCATGCCTGCGCGCGCTGCTGCCCCTCGACGATCCGACCAGGCTGGAATGGAAGGTCTGGCTGGCCTACCAGGGCATGTCGGTCGGCGACCCCGAGCTGACGCGAATCTGGGCGTCCCGGGCGGCGTCCGCGGTAGACCGGATAACCCGCCTTGTCGAGGCCGACGTCGCCGCGGGACGCATGTCGCCAGGCATCGACCCGGACATGGAAGGCGACCGCCTGTTCGCGCTGATCCAGGGGATGTCGTTCCAGTCCATCGTCGACCAGAACCGGTGGTCCCCCGGCTTCCTGCGCCAGATCGTCGAGCTGGAGCTCCTGCGCCTTCGCCGCATCGATGACTGACTTCGCGCAGCGCTCCCGCACCGGGCTCGGCCGCCGCGACGACTCGTCGGTCATTGAAGTGCTGCGCGGTCCGAGCCCAGGCTCCGGCTAATGCCGTGGGCGGCGACCTTAAGCGCGGATACCAGGCGGGCCTTGTCCCGCCTGAGGCTCTGCACCACGATCCCGAGGGCGGCGGCTACATCGTCGCCGCGGTAGATGGGCACGGCCACCGAGCAGGCGCCGAGCGTCATCTCCTCGGCGGTGGTGGCGTACCCGTCGGCCGGGATCCGGTCGAGCTGGGCGCGGAGCAGGGCGGCCTGCGTGATCGTGTACGGGGTGATCCGCCGGAGCGAGGACAGGATCCTTCCCTGCACGTCCGCCGGGGCGTAGGCCAGGAGCACCTTGCCCACGCCGGTGGCGTGCAGCGCCAGCCGGGATCCCGTCCGGCTGACCACGGGGACCGACCGCTGGCCGGACAGCCGGTCCAGGTACAGGACCCGGGTGCCGTCCCGGACCGCGAGGTGGATGGTGGCACCGGTGGCGGCGTACAGGTCCTGCAAGAACGGCGCCGCCACCTCGCGCAGGCCGGTCTGCATCGGGCCAGCAACCCGATCTGCCAGAGCCTGCGGCCCACGACGTAGTGGCCCGACGGCGTGCGCGCCAGCACGCCGAGCCTGGTCAGCTCGCCCACGAGCCGGTGCGCCGTGGGCAGCGGAAGGCCAGCCCGGCCGGCCAGCTCGGTCAGCGTCAGCCGGGGATGGATCTCGTCGAAGGCGGTCAGCAGGGCCACCGTCCGCGATACCACCGTCGCTCCCGGCTGCGAGGTGTTGCCCGCCATCGCACCGTCCTTTCGCTCAGCGGAAGTCTAACGTCGACCGCAGGCGCTCCGGCTTCTAGCGTTGCCGGTATGAGCATTACCGCGGTCGAGAACGAGCTGGTCAGCCAGCGGGTCATCAGCGAGGAGATCGAGAAGATCCACGCCGGTGCGCAGGCCGGGGAGACACAGCCGCGGCTGGACTTCCCGCCGTACCGCAGCGCGACCCTGCGCCACCCGGTCAGGGACCTGCGCTGTGCCGACCCCGAGGGGGCTGAGCTGTTCGCCCCCGCGTTCGGCCGTTCCGACGTAGCCGCGGGTGAGTCCGACCTGACCACCGGGGCCGCGGGCGAGCCGATCGGCGAGCGCATCGCGGTGCACGGCCGGGTCCTGGACGGCGACGGCCGCCCGGTGCGCCGCCAGCTGGTGGAGATCTGGCAGGCCAACGCGGCCGGCCGGTACGCACACCAGCGTGACCAGCACCCCGCGCCGCTGGACCCGAACTTCACCGGGACCGGCCGCTGCCTGACCGACGACGCGGGACGGTACTCCTTCACTACCATCAAGCCCGGCCCGTACCCCTGGCACAACCACCGCAACGCCTGGCGGCCCGCGCACATCCACTTCTCGCTGTTCGGTGCCGACTTCACCCAGCGGATGATCACCCAGATGTACTTCCCGGGCGACCCGCTGTTCGCCCTCGACCCGATCTACCAGTCGATCACCGGCGAATGCGCCCGGGCCCTGCTCGTCGCGGCCTACGACCACGACCATTCCCAGCACGACTTCCTGCTGGGCTACCGGTGGGACATCGTGCTGACCGGCAGCCAGGCGACGCTGATGGAGCGCCCGGAGGACCACCATGCCTGAGCTGGCCGCGACCCCGGGCCAGACCATCGGCCCGTTTTTCCACTACGCGCTGCCGTATCCGGGTGACCGCGAGCTCGTGCCGCGCGGATCGGCTGGGTCGGTGCGACTGCACGGCTACGTGTACGACGGCGAGGGCAACGACGTCCCGGACGCGCTGCTCGAGATCAGGCAGGCCGACCCCGCCGGCACCGTTCCGACCGTGCCGGGGTCACAGCGCCGCGACGGTGCCCCCTTCACCGGATGGGGACGCAGCAGCACCGACGCATCCGGCCACTACTGGTTCAGCTCGGTCGAACCCGGGCCGGCCCGGCCGGAAGGCGCGCCGTTCTTCGCCGTCGTGATCTTCGCCCGCGGCCTGCTCAACCGGCTGTTCACCCGGATCTACCTGCCCGCGGGCCACGCCGTGCTCGGTGCCGACCCGCTGCTATCGACCCTGGACGCCGACGAGCGCGGCCGGATGGTGGCGGTGCGCGAGGCCGACGGCAGCCTGCGCTTCGACATTCACCTGCAGGGGACGCTGGAGACGCCGTTCCTGACCTTCCCTGGCCAGACCTGAGCAAGGAGGAGAAGTGAACAACGATGTCTAGGGTCGCGATTCTCGGCAGCGCGCTGGAAGCCGTGGCCGGCATCGGCGACGGCGCGACGGTGCTGGTCGGGGGGTTCGGCTCGGCCGGGCAGCCGGTGGCGCTGATCGAGGCGCTGCTGGAGGGGGGCGCGAGCGAGCTGACCGTGGTCAGTAACAACGCGGGCAACGGCGAGTTCGGCCTGGCCGCGCTGATCCGCGAGGGGCGGGTACGCAAGATCGTCTGTTCGTTCCCGCGCCAGTCCGACTCCTGGCACTTCGACCAGGCCTGGCGGGCCGGCGCGATCGAGCTCGAACTTGTGCCGCAGGGCAACCTGGCCGAACGGATCCGCGCCGCCGGCGCGGGGATTGGCGCGTTCTTCACCCCGACCGGTTTCGGCACTCCGCTGGCCGACGGCAAGGAGACCCGCGTGATCGACGGCCGGGGCTACTTGCTGGAGTATCCGCTGCGCGGCGACGTGGCCCTCATCGCGGCACACAAGGCCGACGAGCTGGGCAACCTGGTCTACCGCAAGACCGCGCGCAACTTCGGGCCGATCATGGCGGCCGCCGCGAAGACCACGGTCGCGCAGGTGGATGAGATCGTGCCGGTCGGCGCGCTCGACCCCGAGCATGTCGTCACGCCGTGCCTATACGTCGACCGCGTCGTGTGCGTCGACCGCAACCTGGCTATGTCGGGAGACACACGATGAGCACGCTGACCGGCATCGGCAAGGACGCACTGGCCCGCATCGTCGCGGCGGACATCCCGCCCGGCTCGTTCGTCAACCTCGGCATCGGCCTGCCGACCAAGATCTCCAACCACCTGCCGCCGGACAGCGGCGTCATGCTGCACACCGAGAACGGCATGCTCGGCATGGGCCCCGAGGCAGCCGATAATCAGATTGATCCCGACCTGGTCAACGCGGGCAAGGTCCCGGTGACCGTGCTGCCGGGCGCGTCGTACTTCCATCACGCCGACTCGTTCGCGATGATGCGCGGCGGCCACCTCGACGTCTGTGTGCTCGGTGCCTACCAGGTGTCGGCCCGGGGCGACCTGGCCAACTGGCACACCGGCAAGCCCGGCGACATCCCCGCTGTCGGCGGCGCGATGGACCTGGCCACCGGCGCCAGGCAGACCTTCGTGATGATGACCCTGCTGTCCCGCGACGGCCGCCCCAAGCTGGTACCCGAGTGCACCTATCCGCTCACCGGGCTCGGCTGCGTTTCCCGGGTCTACACCGACCTGGCGGTCTTCCTCATCCAGCCGGACGGCGTCGCCGTCCGCGACCTGTTCGGGGTCGACTTCGGCACGCTCACCACCGTCCTCGACGTCCCGCTCATCGACCAAACGCGGAAGGCAAGCCCGTGACCACCATCACGAATACGACAGTCGGCATCGTGGGCGGGGGGCCCGCGGGCCTGATGCTGTCGCACCTGCTCGCGGTCGCCGGCATCGACTCGGTGGTAGTCGATGACCGCACCCGGACCGAGATCGAGAACACCGTGCGGGCGGGCATCCTGGAGGCCGGCAGCGTCCGGCTGCTCACCGACACCGGCGTCGGCGACCGGGTGCTGCGCGAGGCTATCGCGCACCAGGGCATCGACCTGAGGTTCGGCGGCGAGAACCACCGGATCGACTTCAAGGGACTGGTGGGAGAGTCGGCGTGGCTCTACCCGCAGACCGACGTGTTCATCGACCTGGCCAACGCGCGCAACCGCGATGGCGGCGACGTCCGGTTCGGCGTCAGCGACACCCGGGTCCTCGACGTCACGGGCGACCGCCCGGGCATCTGCTACGCCGACGCCGACGGCGTCGGCCGCGAGGTGCGCTGCGACTACCTGGTCGGCGCGGACGGGTCTCGCTCGATCTGCCGGTTCGAGATTCCGGAGTCGCTGCGGACGCACTACTTCCGGGAGTATCCGTTCGCCTGGTACGGCATCTTGGCCGAGGCGCCCAAAAGCGCACCCGAGCTGGTCTACACCCACTCCGCGCGCGGCTTCGCGCTGATCAGCCAGCGCACCGAGACGCTGCAGCGGATGTACTTCCAGTGTGACCCGGAAGAGGATGTGAACGCCTGGTCCGACGACCGGATCTGGGCCGAGCTGCAGGCCCGGGTGGCCGGGCCGGACGGCTTCACGCTGGCCGAAGGCCCGATCACCGACAAGGCGATCCTGCGCTTCCGCAGCTTCGTCGCCGAGCCCATGCGCTACGGCAGGCTGCTGCTGGCCGGCGACGCCACGCACACCGTGCCGCCGACCGGCGCCAAGGGGCTCAACCTCGCGCTGGCTGACGTGCGGGTGCTCGCCGAGGTGCTGGAGCGCGCCGTGCGGCGCAAGGACGCTGGCGCGCTCGACGAGTACGGCCCCTGGGCGCTCGCCCGGGTCTGGAAGGCGCAGCACTTCTCCTACTGGATGACCACCATGCTGCACGCGCTACCCGGTGCCACCGACTTCGACCTGCGGCGGCAGCTCGGCGAGCTCGAGTCGGTGTCGGGCTCTGTAGCTGGGTCGACGTACCTCGCCGAGGCCTACACCGGCTGGCCCAGCCCACCCATACGACAGCCCTAGCCCGAGCACCTGGCCGCGGAGTGCCAGGATCAGAATCGTCAGGCGTGCCTGGACTTGGGTCCCGGCACACCGGACAGCACCGCTCGAGGCCCGGGCGGCTGAGGGAGGCAGCGTGAATGTCTGGCAGTGCCTGCTCGTCCTGGCGGCGGGCATTGCCGCGGGCACCATCAACACCGTCGTCGGCTCGGGCACCCTGATCACCTTCCCGGTCCTGCTGGCCGTGGGCCTACCGCCCGTCACGGCCAACGTCTCCAATACCGTCGGCCTGTTCCCGGGCTCGTTCGTCGGCGCCTACGGCTACCGAGCTGAACTGACGGGACAACGCGCGCGGGCGATCACGCTGGGCATCGCGTCGATGATCGGCGGGGTCATCGGCGCGGTCCTGTTGCTGACCCTCCCGGCCGGCGCCTTCAAGGCGATTGTGCCGGTGCTGATCGTGCTGGCGCTGCTGCTTGTCGTCTTCGGCAAGCAGCTGACGGCCGGCCTGGCCCGCACACGGCACCGACCGAGCGAGGCGGTAACGCCTGTGCTGTGGATCCTCACGTTGCTGACCGGCGTGTACGGTGGCTACTTCGGCGCAGCCCAGGGCGTGCTGCTGATGGGCTTGTTCGGAGTGTTGCTCGCCGAGCCGATCCAGCGGCAGAACGCGCTCAAGAACGTCCTCGCCGGAGTCGTGAACTTCGCCGCGGCGATCGTCTTTGTCCTCACCGCGCACGTGGACTGGGCTGCGGCCGGCCTCATCGCCCTCGGCGCGGTCCTCGGCGGCATGCTCGGCGCGAAGGTGGGTCGCCGGCTTTCGCCGGCCGTACTGCGGGGCGTCATCGTCGTCGTTGGTATCGCCGCCATCGTCAAGCTGCTTGCCTGAGCGCGAATCGGGATTGCCGGTACCACCGCCAACATGTACTCGCCTGCAGCGCTTCCCGGAACCAAGCTACTTGTGGTCATGGAATCCCGGGCGGCTAGAACCAGGCTGGCCCGTGGGGCGTGTACGGGTCCTGGAGTGCGTGGATCTCGTCGTCGGTGAGGTGCAGGCCGAGCGCGGCGACAGCTTCGCTCAGATGCTGCGGTTTGGTCGCTCCGATGATCGGGGTGGAGACGACGGGGTTGCGGAGCACCCACGCCAGCGCGACCTGGGCCATGCTGACGCCACGAGTGGCGGCGACTTTCTGGACGGCGTTGACGACAGGCTCGTCGAGGGGCGAGTCGAAGGCCTTGACCACCTCGTCCACGGTGGAGCGGTGGGACTGCTCTCCCCAGGGGCGCGCCAGGCGTCCCTTGCCCCGCGGGGAGTAGGGCACGACGCCCACGCCCATGTCGGCGCACATGGGCAGCAGTTCGCGTTCGTCCTGGCGCCGGAGCAGGTTGTACTGGTTCTGCATGGCCACGAACCGGGTCCAGCCGCCGAGGGCGGCCGTGTGCTGGAGCTTCGCGAATTGCCAGGCATACATGGAAGAGGCGCCCAGGTAGCGGACCTGGCCGGCCTTGACGATGTCGTGCAGGGCCTCCATTGTCTCCTCGATCGGAGTGTCCGGATCGAAGCGGTGGATCTGGTAGAGGTCGATGTAGTCGGTGCCGAGCCGGGTCAGCGAGGCGTCGACCTGCTCGAGGATCGCCTTGCGGGACAGGCCCTGCCCGCCCGGGCCGTCGTGCATCTTGCCGAACACCTTGGTGGCCAGCACGATGTCCTGGCGCCGGGAGTACCGCTTGATGGCGCGGCCGACCAGTTCCTCGGAGGTGCCGAGCTGGTAGGTGTTCGCGGTGTCCCAGAAGGTGATACCCGCCTCGACGGCCTGGCGGAAGAACGGCTGGGCTGCTTCTTCGTCCAGCGCCCAGCGGTGCGCGCGGGCAGTCGTGCTGTCGCCGTAGCTCATGCACCCTAGCGCGAGACGGCTCACCTTCAGGCCGGTGGTGCCCAGGCGGGTGTACTCCATCGTGATCTCCTTCTTGATACGGGGTCAGGTCGCAGCGGCTGAGGCGCTGGCGTGGGCCTGGACGAGCGCGCCGAGGGCCTCGGGGCCGTTCGCGACCCGGTCGCGCTGGGCTGAGCCGAACGGGCCGTAGGGATAGGGAGCCGGATTCGGGTCGCTGGCGGCGTCCAGTGCGGCCGTGGCGTCTGCTCCGAGGCGCAGGCCGGCGGCGGCGAGACTCTCGGTGAGCTGCCGGGCGTTTCGGGCGCCGACGATGGCGGACACGACGCCGGGCCGGCTGGTCACCCAGCTCAGCGCGACCTGCGTGGGCGAAAAGCCACTCTCCTTGGCGACCCGGCGGACGGCGTCCACCGCGTTCCAGGTCCGGTCGGAGGTTTCGTAGTTGGACGAGGTGTACTGGTACAGGGCATGATCCTGGCCCGCGCGCGTACCGGGCGACCGGTTCTCGTCTCGCGCATACTTGCCCGTCAGGAAGCCGCTCGCCAGCGGTGACCAGGCGAGGATGCCGAGCCCGTTGTGCCGTGCCGCCGGTATCATCTCCCACTCGGTCTCGCGGGTAGCGAGGCTGTATTGCGCCTGGAGGGTCACCGGGACCGGGTAACCGCTCGCCCGTGCGGTCGAGACGGCGAGCTGGAGCTGCCATCCGGTGAAGTTCGACAGGCCCGCGTAGCGGATCTTCCCCGCCCGGACGGCGGAGTCCAGGAACGACAGCGTCTCCTCAATAGGAGTCAGGGGATCCCACGCGTGCAGCTGGTACAGGTCGATGGTGTCGGTCCCGAGTCGGCGCAGCGACGTGGCCAGCGCCCATCGGTCGCCGGCGAACTGCCCGATCCGGTAACGGCGTCTACGCAGCCACCAAGTGGGGCATCAACGGCTGGTCCGAGTCACTACGGCAGGAACTGCTGCCCGACGTCCGCGTGACGCTCGTCGAACCAGGAGTCGTGGCCACCGAACTGCCGAACCACATCACCCACGCCGACACCAAACAAGGAGTCCAGCAGCTCTACGGCAAGGCCGAGGTCACCGCCGCAGACGTCGCCGAGATCATCGCGTTCATCCTCAGCCGACCGCGCCGCCTGGCCATCAACGAGATCCTGCTGCGGCCAGCCGGGCAACGGTTACGCGCCGCAGGCTGCAGACGAACCGAGAGGACGACACAGGCACAACCGATGGCCAATCAACCGACGTCCGATTGGCTGCGGCCCGGCTCGCGCCGGGGGCACCTTCGTCGGCCGGGTGGATGAAGCAGGGCTGCTAGAGGACCTTCCCGTCCTGCTCGCGCGGGGTCCATTCGTAGTAGCTGTTCTACGACAGCGACAGGGCGATCGTCGACGCCGCCCAGCAGATCGCAAATGCCCGCAGCGTGTCCACGGCCACCGTCGCCATGGCCTGGGTACTCAGCAACCCCGTGGTCAGCGCCCCGATCGTCGGCGCCACCAAGCCTCGTCACCTCGCCGCCGCCGCCGCGCTCGACATCCAGCTCACCAACGAGGAAACACAGTCACTGCGGGAGCCTTACACACCGCGTGAGCCCACCTACTTCTAACCGCACTGCCTGGCGCCGGAGCAGTGCGACTCCTCGCGCCGCCCCGGGCCGGGCATTGCATTGCCTCCCCCCGGCTGAGTCCGGCTCTTATTAGCAGACGACGACAGTGAAAGAACAGTCCTGCCTGTGCCGAAAATCTCATCCGCCCAGGTGAGAGGTACTATTCGGTTTCGGTGGAGGCCGGATGAGCCGGTTGCTCTTCGGAGGTCTGCTCGCTGCGGCACGATGGTCGTATTTACACATCCTTCCGCACCATGGCCTGCAGCAGGAGCCTCCGCAGCGCCAGCCCAGTCACGCCGTCGATATCACCGCCCGGATCGGGCGCAGGCAGGTTCTCTGCGGGTGCTATATCACCCGGGCTGTGACCAGACTCGCCGTGCTCGACATCGTGCCGACCTGGCATGTGCTGGGCAACGTGACGCGGGCCCTAGCCGCAGCGTTTTACTACTGGTTCTTCCTGGCCGCCGGGAACGGCATCCCCGGGCACATGATCGCCGCCGCCCCCCCCGTACTGGTTCCGGTCCCTGATCGGCCGCGCGGACGGGCTACTCCGGCCTGGGACGGGCTACCTGGCGGCGCAGCACCATCACCTCATGGCGCAGCACCATGATCTCCGCGGCGGCCGCCTCGGGGCCCGGACGTCAGATGGGGGCTCGCCGCCTGGCGTGGCAAGGTGCGTGGTCATGCGGGTCAGCGGCCGCTGTGGGCGCCGGTCATCATGGCGGCCAGGTCGTCGGGGTGCAGGAATGACGGCGGCGGGGGCGGGCCCCAGGCGTACAGGCCTTGCGCGCCTTCGAGGTCTTCG
>Ga0302178_10003070_pt1 | contig 12822 bp, 11 predicted proteins | sample I_Palsa_E1_3_FD_198790 | JGI IMG/M metagenome (GOLD analysis project Ga0302178, IMG submission 198790) | Peat permafrost microbial communities from Stordalen Mire near Abisko, Sweden - I_Palsa_E1_3 | ecosystem: Environmental > Terrestrial > Soil > Palsa > Peat permafrost | place: Sweden... | reverse complement strand
GCCGGAGTGACCCTGACCCACTCGATCAAGAGTTCCCGCAAGTAGGAGCCGGGTTTCGGGGCCGACCCAACCGGGACGATGGCCCAGCGTCCCGGTTATAACCCAATGTCAGGAACTTTAGGAAACTCCCTCGGATTGGGCCGCCTTCATGATCGTGAGCAGAAAGGAACAAATATTGTTCCAAACTGCACATAGTCAGAGCCGACGTCTGAAATGCCTCAATATAAAGTTCAGACACGGCGCGACGGGCCGACTCCGGTCCGGGCCGTTCAGGGTCGGGACGCAGGTGAGCCTGGCGGGTTGCTCAGGAGTCATCGGACAACCGGGTCAGCTTTCCCGCCGCGTCAAGGAGCGTCGCAGCTTCATCCGGCGGATCCGGGCTCGGCTGGCTCTTGCCGAAGCGACCAGACAGGTACAGACCTATATAGGTAAAGGCCCCGCCTACGAAATACGTGGCGTTGGACACCGCCATCTCGACGTCATTCACCGGGTAGAAGGACTCCAAGATCCCCTCTGCGATCGCGTGGATGACCGCCGCTATAGCGGTCAGCACTCCCAGCCAGAGCATGATCCTCTTGGCGCGCAGTCTGGCCAACCGGGTCAACCGCTCTTCAGTCTTCAGGCGATGATCCAGTTCCTCGAGTCGCTCCCTACGTTGGCGTGCGACAAGGTTTTCCGCGCCGACCGCCGGAACGGCGGTGGGATCTGTCCAAGGTACGGGCGTATGATGGCTACCCTGATGAAGCTTCGATGCGGTGTTGCGAATTTCGTCGGCTCGCGCGGACGAGGCGGAGGGCGAGCTTGTGTCGAGCGGTGCGGGTGTGCATTCCTCGGACATCGCACCCCTCTCCATCGAGGGTTCCAAGCCGGATGACGCGCTCGTACTAGTCACGCAGCGATCATTGACCATCACCACGTGAAGCTGTTACGATACTTACGGCTGTTTTTTACCCCCGGCGTACAGCTGATAATATCTTAGCTACTGGCGTAGGTATAGATCTAGCGGCCTTACCTGGGAGTGACAGCGCTGAGCCTCGACTCCGGAGGTAGGCCTTGGTCGGCTCTCGACAATCGCTCCGAGCGGTCCCTAACGAATCATTCGGCTCTCGGCTACGGCATCGGCGCCGCGCCGAGGATCTAACTCAGGCCCAACTCGGGAAGAGGCTCGGCGTCAGTCAGCAGACAATCGGTGCGTGGGAACGCGGGGAGCGGCCGCAGAGCGGGAAGCTAGACGTCATTGCGCAATACCTCCGCATGGACAAGCAGCGCCTTGTGTCGCTGATCGACGACCAGCCGCTGCAGGGCGGTCAGGTCCACGTCAGCGAGGCTGCGGAGGAGCCGACGAGCGAGACAGCGGAAGAGCCCGCTGACATCGGGGCAACGGAGGAGGCGACTGACAGTAATGACGTGATAATGCGTCAGCTCGCCAACAGATTCATGGAGGCGGAGCAGCGAGGGCCTTTGTCCCCGCAACGCGCCGAGGCCTATCGCACGCTTTTTGAATATTTCGGGCGCAACAAATAGAGACGATTGAAGGAGCAGAGGAAATTCCGGCGGCCCGAGTACGGCGCCCGAAGCTGACGCTTTGAGCGGCTGGCCGATCCGTGCGAGGCAGCCGTGACCGGGAGCGGGAACCACGTTCCGTTCGGATTAGTCGGTCTTGGAGGGGACCCGGGCGGCCGGGCGGAGGTGGGCCGGGCTGATGTCGGGGGCGTGGCGGATGCCGAACATGTCCCGTAGCGCGGTCAGCGCGGCGAGTTCGCCGCAGCGGCCGTGCACGCCGGGGACGGGCGGGGTAGCCGACGAGCACAGGTAGACGCCGCGGATCGGGGTGCGGTACGGATTCCACTGGACGGTCGGGCGGAACACGGTCTGCCACAAGGTCTGCATGCCGACCGCGATGTCGCCGCCCACGTAGTTCGGGTTGTAGGCCTCCTCGCCGGCCGCGGTGCGGACCGCGCGGGCCAGGATGAGGTCGCGGAAGCCGGGCGCGAACCGCTCGATCTGCGCTTCGATCCGGTCGGTCACGTCCACGTCGGAGCCGGCGGGCACGTGGGAGTAGGCCCAGAGGGTCTGGCGGCCCGCCGGGGCCCGGGACGGGTCGGCGACGCCGGGCTGCACGACCAGCACGTAGGGGTTCTCCGGGTGCTTGCCCGCGACGACCTCGGCCTCGGCGGTGGCCATCTCCTCGAAGGTCCCGCCCAGGTGCAGCGTGCCGGCCCGGCGGCAGTCCTGATTGGCCCACGGCACCGGGCCGGACAGGGCGAAGTCGACCTTGCAGACGCCAGGGTTGTAACGGTAGCGGCCCAAGGCGGCACGATACCGGCCGGGGAGCTGGTCGCCGGCCAGCTCGAGCAGGTTCTTGGGCGAGACGTCGAGCAGGATGGCGGTGGTCTTGGGCAGTTCGGCGAGGGAGCGAACCCGGCGGCCGGTCTCGATGCCCCCGCCGGCGGCCACCACCGCCTCGGCCATCGCGTCGGTGATCCGAGCGCTGCCGCCCTGGATCAGCGGCCAGCCGACCCCGTGTGCGAGCGCGATCAGCATCAGGCCGATGCCCCCGGTAGGGACGGCGGTGAGCGGCAGCATTGAATGGGCCGCGGCGCCGCCCATGATCGCCCGGGCCTCCGGCTGGTGCCAGCGCCGGGCCAGCACGGCGGCGGGCAGCACGCCGCGGCTTCCGTACCCGGCCATGACCAGCGGATGGGCGGGCGGGCGGCGCAGCGGCTGGAGCAGTTCGGCGCAGATGTCGTCCACGTGGCGGGCCATCGGGGCGATCAGGCGCCGGTAGGAGCGGCCGTCGGCGCCGAGGCGGGCGGCGGTCTCGGCCACCGAGCGGGTCACGATCGCGGCCCGGCCGCCGTCCAGGGGGTTGGCGAACTCCACCTCCGGCCACGCGAACCGTACTCCCCGGGCGGCCAGGTCGAAGCGCTGGAAGAAGGACGAGGCCACGGCGAGGGGGTGCGCCGCCGAGCACACGTCGTGCCGGAAGCCGGGCAGGGTGAGTTCCTGGGTCCGGCAGCCGCCGCCGATCTCCGGCGCGCCCTCGATCACCTGCACGTTCAGGCCCGCCGCGGCCAGCGTGACGGCAGCGGCCAGACCGTTCGGGCCGCTGCCGACAATCACCGCGTCAGGATTCCCCCGCATGACACCTTCTTTTTAGTACGCGACTCGGATCTTTTTCAGGACCCGACTCCGCTGTTCAGGCCGCGGTCTTGGCCGTGCCCTGGTCGTGCCCGTGCTTGTCGTCGGCCGGCTTGTCGTGCCGGAGCGTCCGGGCCAGGCCGGTCGCCGGGGCGGCGACGGTCTGCAACACGCTGCGGATCATCGAGTTATGCCAGACGTTGCTGGCGTGGCGCCATTGGCGTTTGGAGTCCACGCACGTGGTCTTGGCGTCCACGACCGGGTTGGGCAGGCCGAGCCGCTCCCCCAGCGCGGTCAGCGTGGCGGCCCAGAACTTGTCCTCCTTGGCGTGCCCGCCGAACGTCATCGCGATCTCGTAGAGCGGGTCGTTGGCGCGCATCAGCACCAGGGCCTGGACGATCGTCTCGTCGCCCTCGCGTTCGGCGGAGAAGGTGATCCAGCCCGCGAACATGTGTCCCTGCGGGGTCATCAGCGTGAACGACTCGGCGTCGGCGTACAGCACGAAGACGCCCGTGGACAGCTTCACGCCACCGCCGATGGCCAGGTCGAGCAGGGCCACGTCGCCGGGGTTGATGCCGGTCAGCGCGCCGGCGAACCGGTTGCCCCGCGGCCAGAAGTCGGGGAAGTGCTCCCGCCAGGTGGCGATCGCCTGTTCCGGGGCGATCTGGGTTCCGGCCTTCATCCGGTAGCTCTTCTGCCACATCTTGCCGAAGCCCTGGATCGGGCCGGTAAGCCGCCGCCCCGCGACGTTGGTCCCGCGGACGCCGGCACGGTGGTCCACCTCCAGCCGGTCAACCTTCTTGGCCCAGCTGGCCGCGTCCCGTGGCGGGGCGTTGCCCGCCGCGTGCGGCACCGGGGACGCGGCGGCCTCACGGGCGCTCAGCCCGATCTGCTCGGCTGACCGCACCCGGTCCGGGCCTGCTGTCTCGCTCATGGCCAGCCCCTCTCTCTCTTACTTCAGGGCGCCGTTGAGCGCCGATTCCTCGGTGTCGTAGATCGCGATGGCCTCGTCCAGCCGGGTGAGCTCGAAGATCTCCCGGTAGTGCTCGCTTAGCCCGTAGGCGGAGAGCTGCTGGCGCTGCCGGTTGGCCCGCACGAGCAGGGTGACCAGCATGCCGATGCCGCCACTGTTCATGTACTCAAGGCCGACGAAGTTCAGCACGAGCCGCGTCGTCTTGCCGTCGCTGGCCGCTTCGTAGGCCGACATCATCACGGGCTCGCACGCCGCGGTGACCTCACCCTTAATGTCGACGACGGCCACTTCGTCGCCAATTCGCCGGACGTCCATTGTGATAGCCGGTGCGCTCATATGCGTTTCTCCCCTTTATGACCCTTGATGACGCTTGAAGACCTGACGTTCGGTGGGCGGGCCGCTACGCGGTTGGCCCGGTGAGCTGGCTGACGGCGCGGTCGAGGTCAGGGAAGAGCTCGATGAAGTCGGACAGCCTGGTGATGTCGAAGATCTCGCGGTAGTGCGCGGACAGCCCGCTGGCGACGACCTTCCTGCGTTCGGCCCGGGCGCGGGCCAGCACGCTGACGATCAGCGCGATACCGGTGGAGTTGATGTAATCCACCGCGGCGAAGTCGAGCACCACCGTGCCCAGGTCCGCGTTAGTGCCGACCGCGCTGCGATACGCGTCGGTCAGCACGTCGGCGGCGGACCCGTCGACCTCGCCAGATAGCTCGATAACGGCGGCGCCAGGGAGTACCCGGGTCGTGGCCTCACACATGCTCGCCATGTGCAGCACCTCCAGTTCGCACGGTCAGCCAGATGGTGTGCCGCTGGCCATTGGTTGTTATGTCCATGGCGTCGACCATGTTGCGGATGAGGAACAGGCCCCAGCCGCGCGGGCTCTGCGCGCCATCCAGCTTCTTGAGCAGGTCCGGCTCCTCAGCATCGCTATCGCTGCTGTCGCTGGGGTGCGCCTCGCCGCCCTGGTCGCTGATGGCGACGACGATCTCGTCGCCTTGCTGGGTGACCTCGACCTCTACCGGGATTTCGGCGCGGTTCCCGTTGCCGTGCTCGATCGCGTTCATGGTGGCCTCGGCCACCGCGGTCTTGAGCTTCTCGAGCCGGGCGTCGGACAGACCCAGGCCTTGCACCGTCTCGGCCACCCTGGCCAGCGCGAGCCGTTCGTTGCCGGGCTCGCTTGGCAGCTCGAACGCGTCGAGCCTGCGGGGCGCGGGGCGGGCGACCTGGGTCATAGTGTTCGCTCCTGATGCCAGGCGGATGGTGAGCGCTGCAGGGAGACCAGCGTGATGTCGTCTTCCTGCTCGTGATCGGGACCGGTGAAACTGCCGAGCTCGGTCAGGCACAGGTCGATCAGCCCCTCGCCCGACGGGCCCTTGCCCACCAGCGCCGACACTCGCGGGAAGCCGAACATCTCGCGGTCCGGCGCGTGCGCCTCGGCCAAGCCGTCGCTGTGCAGCAAGGCGCAGTCGCCTGGCTCGAACTGGAAGCGCATCTCCTCGTACGAGCTGCCCTGCATCAGCCCCAGCGGCATGCCGCGGGCGCGCAGTTCCTGCACGCCGCGCTGGGTGCGCACGTACGGTACGTCGTGCCCGGCGTTGGCAAACTCCACCTCGCCGCTTACCGGGTCCAGGACCAGGGCCAGGCAGGTGACGAACATGTGGGCCGGGATGTCGACGCAGAGCATGTCGTTGACGTGGCCGAGGACCTTGCCGGGCGATATCAGCCGCGGCGCGGCATCGCGCAGCAGCGAGTGCGTGCTGGCCATGACCAGCGCGGCGGGCACGCCCTTGTCGGTCACGTCACCGACGACGAACATGACCCGGCCGTCCGGCAGCGGGATGAAGTCGTAGAAGTCACCGCCGACGGTCCGGGCCGGCCGGTAGAACGCGGCCACGTGCCAGCTCGGCAGGTCGGGCAGCTCCTTGGGCAGGAACTGCTGCTGGATCAGCTGCGCGACCTTTAGTTCCTGGTCCAGGCGCTCACGCTGCCGGGCTTCGGCCTGCTGCTGGCGGACCAGCTGGCCGACCCGCATGGCGGGGGCCGCGTAGCCGGCCAGCGAGTTGAGCAGGCGCAGGTCATCGGTCGAGTAGCCGCGCTCGGACCGTCTCGGGCCGAGGCTGAGCAGGCCGACCAGGCTGCCCGACGAGATCAACGGGACGACCAGGACCACCCCCGCGTCCCGCAGGGACTTCAGCGCCACGGACTGCAGCTGCAAGGTGGTGATGTCCACCGCGCTGGCCGAGCTGAGCAGGTACCCGATCAGCGGATCGTTGGAGGCCAGGTCCAGCTCGGGCCCGGCGGCCACCACGCTGGGCGCGATCGGCACGACGTCGGCGGCGGTCGGCGGCGAACGGCGCAGCCAGTTGCGCCTGCGGGCGGCGGCAGAGCCGTCCGCGGGGCCGTCCGGCTCGGTGCTGGCGTCTTGCGGGCTGGCCGGCTCGGTGCCGGCCGGCTGGGTGCTGCCCGGCTCTGGCCAGTCAGCCTGCGTTGTTCCGGGTGCCCCCCCGGACGTTACCTCGGCCCCGCGGGACGCCGGTGCCGTCCCGCTGGTACTCCCCACCTGTTGCGTCATATCACACTCCGGGTTCGCGGCTCGTCTTGCGACGCGTCATCAGCCTAGAAAGATTGCGATACGGGATCGTTACGGCCGTCAAGTCTTCCGGCGTGTTTTTTTACGGCCATGCGTTACGGTGAGCCCGTGGGAGCATCCAGATGACCGATTTGCGGCTCGAACTGCTCGGCCCGCCGGTTGTGCTGCGCGACGGTCTCCCGGTCACCTTCGACACCAGGAAGGCCGTCGCGCTGCTGGCGCTGCTCGCCGTGACCGGACGCGAGCACAGCCGCGAGCAACTCGCTGACCTGCTCTGGCCCGAGGCTGACGGCACCAAGGGCCGCGCCTCGCTGCGCCGCACCCTGTCGGTCAGCGCCGCCGTGATGGGCGCGGGCCTGACCATCAGCCGGGCCGCGGTGAGCCTGGAGCTCGGCGCGGTGCAGGTAGACGTGCCCGAATTCGAGGCGCTGATCGCGCGGTCCGACGCCGAATCCCTGGAGCGAGCGGTCCAGCTGTACCGGGATGACTTCCTGTCGGGCTTCGTCCTGCGGGGCTGCCCGGACTTCGAGGAGTGGCAGGCGGCGGTGGCCGAGGGGCTGCGGCAGGCGCTCGCCCGCGGGCTCCAGCGGTTGGTGGCGGCGTGCATCGCGGAGGGCGATCTGGAGCGGGCCACCGGGCACGCCCGGCGCTGGCTGCAGCTCGATCCCCTGCACGAGCCCGCCCATCAGGCCATCATCAGGCTGCACGGCTGGGCCGGGCAGCGTTCGGCCGCCATGCGGCAGTACCGGTCCCTGGTCCGCGTGCTGGACCGGGACCTGGCCGTCCGGCCGCTGCCCGAGACGACCCGGCTGTACGACGACGTACGGGCCGGGCGGCTGGGACCGCCGCCCGCGCCTTCGGTGGTCCGGGCCGCGGAGCCGCCAGCCGCCGCAGCACCCGAGCCCCCGGTCGGGGCGCTCGAGGTTTCTGGCGCAGCCGGGATCTGGCCGCTGGTGGGGCGGGAGGCCGAACTGGCCGCGCTGCGCGCTGCGTGGCGGGCGACCGGCACGGCGGGCCGGGTGGTGGCGATCGCCGGGCAGGCGGGCAGCGGGAAGACGCGGCTGATCACCGAGTTCCGGACCGAAGCGACACAGCCGCCGCGGCCGGCCGTGGTGCTGGCCGCCCGCTGCTACGACGGCGAGACGGCGCTGCCCTTCGTGCTCGCCGCGGACCTGCTGCGGACGGCGCTGGCGGTGCGGCCGGATCTTCCGGACATGCTCCCGGCGCAGACGGCCGCGATGGCGGGGCGCCTGGTGCCGGCCCTGGCCGCGGCCCATCCGGACTCGGTGGCTCCCGCGCTGGACAGCCCGGTGGCCGTCACCCGGCTGTACGCGGCGATCGCCGACACGCTGCTGGCCGCGACCAAGGGCGGGGCTGCGGCGGGACCAGGCGGGGCTCCGGCGGGACCGGGCGGGGCTCCGGCGGGGCCGGCCGGGGTGCTGGTGGTGGAGGACGTGCAGTGGGCGGACAGTTCCTCGCTCGGGCTGCTCGCCTACCTGGTGCGGCGGCTGACCGACTGGCCGTTGCTGCTGGTGCTGAGCTGGCAGGCCGAGCAGGCCGGGCGGCTGCGGGTGCTGCGCACCGCACTCGGCGAGGCCGAGCACCAGTCCCTGGGCGAGATGATCGAGCCGGGCCTGCTCGGGCCCGAGGCGATCGGCGCGCTGCTGGACCTGGACGGGATGCCGCGGGTCGAGGTGGACCAGCTGATGGCCGAGACGCGCGGGCTGCCGATGCTGGTCCGCGAGTACATCGAGGCGCTGCGGTCGGCCGGGGACGAACCGGGCGGGCAGGGCCCGCCGACGGCCGACTGGTGGCCGCCCGCCAGCGTCAGGGACCTACTGCGGGCCCGGTTGCAGGCGGTCAGCGAGCCGACCCGGCAGATGCTGACCGGCGCCGCGGTGCTCGGCAGCGACAACGACGCCGACCTGCTGCGCGCGGTCAGCGGGCGGGGCGAGGACGAGATCGTCGAGGCGATCGACGAGGCGCTGGCCCGGTCGCTGCTGACCGAGATCCCCCCGCCGGCCGCGGGCGAGGCGCCCTCCTACGGGTTCCCCTACGAGGCACTGCGCCGGACCGCCTACGAGTCGGCGACGCTGGCCCGGCGCCGGCTGCTGCACGGCCGGGCGGCGGATATCTTGACCCGGCGGTACGAGCGGGACCCGGCCACCACCCGGGCCGCGACGGTGGCCGACCACCTGCAGTTGGCCGGCCGGGACGGCGAGGCCGCGCAGTGGTGGTGGCGTGCAGCGCAGTCGGCCAGGGACCTGTACGCGCACGCCGAGGCGCACGCGCACCTGGTCCGCGCCTTGGCGCTCGGCTATCCGCAGCTGCCCGGGCGGATCGCGCTGGGCGAGGTGCTGGTGGTGCTCGGCCGTTACCGTGAGGCGCTGGCGGAGTTCGAGACCGCGGCGGCGCTGGCCGGAGCGGGCGCTAGCGACGGGGCCGACGCCAGCGACGGGGCCGACGACGACGAAGGCGCCTCGGCGAGCGACCTCGCCGTGCAGGCCGGCATCGAGCACAAGCTGGCCGACGTGCATCATCGCCTGGGCGACTGGGACCTGGCCGAGGCGCACCTCGCGGTGGTCACCGAGCTGGTCGCGGGGGCCGAGCCGGGCCGCCTGGCCCGGGCCGAGGCCGACCGGGCGGTGGTCGCGTACCGGCGCGGCGATACCGAGCAGGCGGCCGCCTTCGGCCGGGCCGCGCTGTCGTCAGCCCGGGGCGCGGCCGACCGCGGCGCGACGGCCCAGGCGCTCAACGTGCTCGGCATGCTGGCCGCGCGGGTCGGCGACACCGCCGCGGCCGAGACCTACCTGCGCGACAGCCTGGCCGAGGCCCGTCAGCGGTCCGAACTCGGGGCGGCGGTAGCGGCGCTGAACAACCTGGCCCGGCTGCTGGCCGAGACCGGCCGGAACCGTGAGGCGCTCCAGGTCGCGTCCGAGGCCCTCGAGCTCGGCAGCGAACTCGGCGACCAGCACCGGGTGGCGGCCCTGCACACGAACATGGCCGACCTGTTGCACGCGGACGGCCAGGGCGACGCCGCGATGGCCCACCTGAAGGAGGCGGCTCGGCGGTTCGCCTCAGTGGACGTGGGGGACGCGCCGCGGCCCGAGATCTGGACGCTGGTCGAGTGGTAGCCGACGTGTCTATACGGAAATGTTCAGTACCACGGTGACGGTGTAGCCGCCGGGATCGACGGTGAGCTGTTCGTTCAGCGTGATCAGGTTGGCGGAGGTCACGGTGATGGTCGCGCTCGCGCCGGAGGCGAGCGATCCTGACGCCGGCGAGACGGAGAGCCCGGCCGCGCCCGAGATGGAGTAGCTGACCGGGCCGCCCTTGGCGGTGAGCGCGAACGTCCCGACCGCGCGGCCGTTGACCACCACCAGTACCAGCCTGCTCAGCGACAGGGTCAGGGTGCCCTGGACCACGGGCGCCGAGGAAGCTGGGGCTGGGGCCGGGGACGACGAAGAGGACGACGCCGAGCTGGCGGGCGCGGACGGCGACGAGGACGAACCTGACCCGGCGGTCGCTGAGCCGGACGGTCCCGGTGCGGCGTGCGAGCCCGGGCCGGTGGCTAGCGCGGCCGGCGCGGTCGCGCCGCCGGGACTGGCCGACGGGGCCAGCCCGCTGCCCCCGCCGCCGGGCGATCCGCCGGAGCCGCGGGAAGGGGCGCCGCGCGAGTTGGCGATCACTCCCGGGCCCGCGCTGCCGCGCGCCCCGGCCCCGGGCAGGTGGGGCGACGGCGCACCGCCGCCGATGACCAGCACCGCGCTGACCCCGGCCGCCGCGGCCGCGGTGGCCGCGCTGGCCACCAGGGCGTGGGAATGCCGCGCTACCTGGTGCCAGCTGGACACTCCGGGTGGCAGGCTCGGCTTGGGGAAGCCCGCCGGGCCAAAGTGACCCGCGCGGGCGGCCACGCTCGCGCGATGCGCCAGCCCCAGGGGCGAGTGGTCGGCACACAGCTTGAGCACGTGCTCGCGGAACCCGGGCATCAGCGCGACCAGCGGCAGTGCGCCCGCGAACAGGGCCGGGCTCAGCTCGCGACGCTTGAGCTCGCCGCAGGTCTGGCACTGATCTATATGCCGGCTGACCCGCTTGCGGATCAGCACGGTCATCTGCCCGTCCCACCCGGCCAGGAGGGTGTCGAGCGCCGCGCAGGCCGGCCGGCCGGTCCGCGCGACCAGCAGCGCGCCGAGGGAGCGCTCCAGCTGGCTGCGGGCCCGGGATACCAGGGCGTGCGCGTGGTTACGCGACACCCCGAGCGCGTCGGCCAGCTCGTCGCCGTCGAGGCCCTGGATCAGGCTGAGCTCGATGACGTCCCGCTCGCCGGGGTTCAGCCCGGCGAGCGCGTCCTGGACAAGCTGGCGCAGTTCCGCCTGCTCGACGGCGCCGGCCGCGTCCACCGCCTCGGCGGTCATGTCTACCGCCTCGTCGAGTGCGGACGTGGCCTCTCCCGCACGCAGCCTGCGATAGCACTCGTTCCGCGCGACCGCGTACAGCCAGGACCGAAGCTTGCCCCGGTCGCGCAGGCCACCGAGCTTGGAGGTAGCGATGAGGAAGGTGTCCTGCACGGCATCGGCCGCGTCGGCGGGCTCACGGAGCAGGGACCGGCAGTAGGAATACAGCGGCATGGCGTACTTGTCGTAGGCCTCCGCGATCCCTTCCGGGTCGCCGGCCACGATGGCGGCGACCACGTCCCCGTCCTGCATGGGCATCACGGTAGTTCGCTCACCGCCCGCCGGTCAGCGCAAACGGCATAAGATCTTGCGCCCGATTACGGCGCGGCCGCGCGCCTGGCCGGGTAGCAGCCAGCCGGGCAGGCCAGCCAGAACCGGCTCGGCCGGTGAGCCGCGAGGTCCGGTGGCGCCGGTCCTGGCTGGGTCCTCCCCGCGAGACCACGCTAGCTGCCGAGCGTTCCGAGAACGTTACCGCTGGGGACGCCTGAGGCAATCGGGCTAGCTATTGCGAGAGCACCTTGTTCGGGTCGTGCAGGACCACCGTGCCGGCCACCAGGTCGTGCAGCGTCCGGCGGTCAGGCCGGTTCAGCATGAAGATGAACGAGATGAGCTCGGTGATGATGGACAGGATGCCGTCGACGATGCGGCCGACTATGTTGCGCAGGGCCATCCACCAAAAGCCCGCGATGCGGTTGGTCTCGGGCCGGTAGCACCGCATGCCCAGCACCTGCAGGGCCGGCGTCTGGCCGTTACCCCAGGCGATGAGGCCCCAGATGACGTAGCCGATGCCCAACGTGACGATCGCCAGCGGGATGGCCAAGAAGAAGGCGCCGATCCGGCGGCCGGAGCTGGCCAGCACGGTGCCCTGCGGCAGCATCAGGCCGGACTGCTGGTCAAAGTACATCCCGGCCGGGACGGGCTGACCGCCCGGCTGGCCGTAGCCGTAGCCCGCGGGTACCGGCGGCGCCTGCGGGAAGCCGGGCGGCGGCTGGGCGTAGCCCGGGGGCGGCTGGGAGTAGCCCGGGGGCGGCTGAGGGTAGCCGGGGGGCGGCTGGGCGCTCTGCTGGCCCTGCCACGGCGGCGGGTTGAACTGCGGATTGAATTGCGTCGGCGCCGACGAAGGATAGGGCTGTCCTGGCGGCGGCTGAATCGCTTCCTGTCCGCCGTCCGGGCCGGGAAAGTCGCTCATGGCAACCCTCACTCTCTCTGCGTTTGGCTGCCAGCCGGACTCTATGCCACGGCCGTGCTCATGCCGTGCCCACGGTCGCGATTGTACGCGAACCGTTATGGATCCGGACACGGAATTGTGTCGAATGAATCGAGCCTTGGCTAGACGGGAGATATCGGCTTCAGGGCGGTCTGGGCCGTTGGCCTGGTTCAGGTAATCGGCGCAAAAGACGCCGACCGCCGGATGGCTTGCCCGATTCCGGCACGCAAACGTGTGCAGGTGCGGGAAACCACGGACCGTTCGGCATAAATAGGGAGACTACGGGCGCGAGGGAGGTAACGGCGGCGGGTCCCGGGGTCAGGACTGGGTCTGCAGGAGGCCGAGGGGGCTGGGCAGGGCGAACTCGATGCTCAGTAGCTGCTGGCCGCCTGGCGCCGGGGACAGGCCGGAACGGGCGGCCAGGAAAGGCGAGCGCTGGGCGCCGACGAAGGCGAGC
>Ga0302178_10003067_pt1 | contig 12828 bp, 9 predicted proteins | sample I_Palsa_E1_3_FD_198790 | JGI IMG/M metagenome (GOLD analysis project Ga0302178, IMG submission 198790) | Peat permafrost microbial communities from Stordalen Mire near Abisko, Sweden - I_Palsa_E1_3 | ecosystem: Environmental > Terrestrial > Soil > Palsa > Peat permafrost | place: Sweden: Abisko... | reverse complement strand
TGACTGGTCCTGGCCCTGGTGGTGAGCCGGGTACGGGTGACGCCGCCGCAAGGCGGGCCCGCCGTCAGCGCCTGGCCCGGTATCGCGATCGCGATCGCGGCCGCCGGGCTGCTGCTCGCGGCCGCGCCCCTGATCGAGGCGGTCGGCCGCCCCCTGCATCAGGCCGCGGACCTGATCGCCGGGCGGGTGTCCAGGACCGACTGGCGCGTGCTGGCGACACTGGCCGGGTTCGCGGTGGCCGCCTCGGCACCGGTGCTGGCGGCCGGCTACTGGCTGACCGCAGGTGTCGGCGGAACCGTGACCGCGGCCAGCCCGCAGATCCTGCCTGCGTTCGTGGCGGCCACTTCGGCTGGTCCGAACCGGAACAGAACGCTGGTCCTGCGGCAAGTGGGCGGGACGCTGTCCTATGCCGTCCTGCGGGACAGCGATCCCGTGCTCGGCGAACCGGAACTGACCGAGACCTCGTCCTCGACGCACGCTCTCGCGGCCGTCGTCGCCTCGCTGGCCACCGCCGGCGGCGGTGACGCCGGGGACACCGGACAAGCGCTCAGCCAGTTCGACATCGGCTATGTGCTGCTGCCCGCCCCGGTTGACCAGCCACTCGCGCAGCAGCTCGACGCGGCGGCCGGGCTGCAGCCGCTGACGACGTCGGCCGGGTACGACCTGTGGCAGATTTCCGGGACGGTCGCCCGCGCCCGCGTGGTGGCCTCGAACGGCACCGTGGTGCCCGTGGCCTCGGGATCGATCGGGGTGGACGCGGTCCTCGCGCCGGGAACCTCGGGCACGCTGGCACTGGCGGAGGCCTCAGGCGGCTGGTCCGCGACCCTGAACGGTAAGCCGCTGACGCCGCTGGCCAAGCCCGTGGACAGCTGGGCGCAGGGTTTCGTGCTGCCCGCGGGCGGCGGCCGCCTGATCGTTACCCGCGATGAGACGGCGCGGGACGTCAGCCTGGGCGCCGAGGCCGTCGCGCTGTTCGTCGCCTTCGTGCTCGCGCTGCCCGGTACCAGGTCCCCGGCGCCCGCGGCCGTCGAGGCCAGGGCGGATTCCGAAGCCATCCCGGCCCAGGGCCGGCGAGAGCGGGCCGCAGGCACGAGGGCCGCCCGCCGCAGGCGCCGGCCGCAGCCCGCCCCAGCCGGCGCTAAGGCCGGCGTCTCAGCCGGCGCTCAAGTCCACGGCGCCGACGACACGGCCGCCGAACCCGCCTTCGCTTCCTCCGGATCCGCTTCGGCGCAAGCCCCGTTCACCCTCGCCGCTCCCGCCGGTTCCGCGTTGAGCCCTGCCACCATGAGCCCTGCCACCATGAGCCCTGCCACCATGAGCCCTGCCACCATGAGCCCTGCCACCATGAGCCCTGGCGCCGACCGCGAGTTCGGCTCGATGGCGACCGCCGCCTTGGGCACCGGCGATGGCGATGGCGATGGTGATGGCGCCGACTACGCTCGTGCCGGAACCGGTTCCGGCCACCAGGCCGCGGTAGGCGCCGCGCGGGCCGGCGGCTTCGACTCGGGTCCGCCGTTGAGCTCCCCACCCGCCCGGCGCGGGCACGGCCAGCACGCGGCCCGGCACGGCAAGGCCAAACCAGCGCGCCGATGGCGCGGGAACAACACCGCCAAATCAGCGCCCCAGTCCCCGACGTCCCAGCCCCTGTCGCCCCAGGATCCGTCGCCCCAGGATCCGGCCGCCGACGGTGACGGCCGATGAGGGCCGTCCACCTGGTGCCCGCCGGGGTGGTGCTGCTGGCGCTCGGTGCCATTGGCGCCGCCTCCCTTGATCGCCCCACGACCAGCCCGAACCCCGCCGCCGTGACCCGCCGGGCCACGGTCACCGCCGCGGCCCGGGCCTGCCCGCCGGCCCTGGGTGGTGGCACCGGCACGGTCGCGCTGATCGCGGGACCGGCCGGAACCGGCGGGTCCGGGCAGACGGAGCTGGCGTCGCTGCCGCCCGCCGGCGTCCAGCTGCAGCCTGCTGCCGCGATCAGCGCGAAGAGTCCAGGCGCGCTCGAGCTGCTGAGCGTCCCGGCCGCCTCGAGCACGTCCGGCAAAGGCGGCAAGGGCACGAAAGGCACATCGGAGCCGACCGGCTGGTCCGTCACCGCGAGCGGCACGATGGCGCAGGCCATGGAGGCCGAGGTGGCGCAGAGCTCCGGCCTGGCCAGCCTGCGCTGCGGCGAGCCCGGTTCGGACGTCTCGTTCGTCGGGCCCGGCCAGCAGAACGGCGCGGCGCAAATCCAGCTCGACCTGATGAACATCGATTCCCTGGCCGCGACCGTGGACGTCGGCCTGATCACCGACGCCGGCCCGGTGCAGGCGGGCAACGACACCGGGATCACGGTTCCGCCGCACGAGACGGTCACCGAGTCCCTGTCGTCGGCGGCCGGCAACTCCAGTGTGGTCGCGATCGAGGTGCACACCAGCAGCGGCCGGGTGGCCGCCGACGTCTCCGAGGGCGGTTCCACCCGCGGCAGCACGACGAGCTGGCTGCCGAGTGCGGCCGAGCCCTCGACTCAGCTGGTAATCCCGGGCGTGCCTCCGTCCAGCCACGCCGAGCTCTTCCTGACCGTCCCCGGTACCACGGACGCCAAGGTGAACGTGCTCGCGATCACCCCGCAAGGGCAATATCGCCCGTACGGCGCGCAGCCGGTTGACCTGCCCGGGCAATCGGCCTCCTCGATGGCCCTCACGCCGCTCGGCGGTACCGCGGCCGCCATTGAGATCACGGCGAACGTGCCGGTCACCGCCACCGTGCTGGTGCCGGGCAGCGGCGTGGGTGCCGTCACCACCGCGACGGGACCCGTCAGCGAGCAAGCCGTGGTCGCGGGCAACATCAGCGGGTCAGGCTTCACCCCCTCGGTCGTGCTTTCCGCGCCCGCCGGCGCCGCCCGCGTCCGCCTGACCGAGATCTCCGCGTCCGCCGGGTCTCCCGCCAGCCAGCTGGTCTCGGTGCACGCCGGGCGTACGCTCATGGTCTCGGTCACGGCGCCGCCCGGCGCCAAACGCGGCGCGGCGTTCGCCGTCGTCATCACGCCGCTGGCCGGGTCGGGTCCGCTGTACGCGGCCCGGGTGGAAACGCAGAATCAGAGCATCGTCTCCATCATCCCGGCCGCCAGCGCGCTGACCACGATCAGCCTGCCCCCGGTGCGCGACTCCTATGACGCGATAGCCCCTTAACGCCGCCCATCAGGAGCGACCGACGTGGCCGACACCGAGCCCTTTGCCCTGATCCTGCTGTTCACGGCGGCGGTGGGACTGGTCGCGGTGATGTCGAACCGGCTGACCGAGTGGGTGAAGATCCCGTCGCCCGCGCTGGTCCTGATCGGCGCGGCCATCGCCGTCAAGGTCATCCCGGCCCTGCACGAACCGCCCAGGCTGATCGTCGAGCGGGTAGTGACGGTGGCCCTGGTGTGCATCTTGTTCGACGGCGGCATGCACATCGGCTGGTTCCGCTTCCGGTCCGCGCTCGGCCCGATCGCGGCCGTCGGCGTGGGCGGCACGTTCCTGACCGTCGCCGCGGCCGGCGTCCTGGTCCACTTCGGGTTCGCCCTGAGTTGGTACGTCGCGCTGCTGGTGGCCACCGCGGTGGCCCCGACCGATCCGGCCGTCGTGTTCTCCGTGCTAGGCCAGCGGGAGGTGTCTGGCCGCGGCGGCACCATCCTGGAGGGAGAATCGGGCGCAAACGATCCGGTCGGTATCGCGCTCGTAGCCAGCCTCATCACCGCGGGCGGCCTGTCCGCGGGAGCCTTCGCCAGAGTCGGCGGCGAATTCCTGCTGCAGATGGGCGTGGGCGCCGTGGTCGGCGTCGCGGGTGGCGGGGCGCTGCTGTGGTTCACCCGCCGGGTGCCGCTGCCGGGAGAGGCCCTGTATCCGCTGCGGACGCTGGCCTGCGCCCTGCTGGTGTTCAGCCTCGCCACCTTGGCCCGCGGGTCCGGGTTCCTCGCGGTCTTCGCGGCCGGGATCGTCTTGGGCGACGAGCCCGCCCCGTTCAAGCGGGAGATCGAGCGATTCCACTCGGCGATCGCCAGCCTCGCGGAGATCGCCGCCTTCGTCGTCCTCGGCCTCACCGTGAACCTGTCCGTGCTGGCCCGGGCCGACGTGTGGATTCCGGGTATCGTCCTGGCCGCGGCCCTCGCCTTCGTCATCCGGCCGGTGCTGATCGGCGGGTGCCTGATCCCGACCCGGCTGCCCCGCGGTGACCGGAACTTCGTCCTGTTCGCCGGGCTCAAGGGAGCCGTGCCGATCCTGCTGGGCAGCTTCCTGCTCGCCGTGGGCATCCCCGGGGCACAGCGCCTCTACGGCATCGTCGCAGTCGTGGTGATCTTCTCCGTCGTCGTCCAGGGCAGCCTGGTGCCCGCCGCCGCTCGCCTGCTGCGGGTCCAGATGCAGACGGTGGAGCCGGAACCCTGGGCACTCGGCGTCCGGCTGCGGGACGAGCCGAGCGACGTGCATCGCCTGACCATCGCGGCCGGCTCGCTCGCCGAGGGCCATACCATCGCGGACCTTTCCGACCTGCCGGGCGACGCCTGGGTCAGCTTCATCGTGCGAGACGGCCGGCTCGTCCCCATCAAGGCCGGCACTACGCTGCGGGCCGGGGACGATGTCCTGGTCCTGGCCGACCTGGACCTGGGGGAGAAGCTGACCAGCGCCTTCGAGGGTCCTGGTCCCCGGCCGGTGATCCCCGCGGAGGAGGCGGAGGAGGCGGAGGAGGCGGAGGAGTTAGCCGAGCTCGCCGTAGCCGGGATCGACGGTCTCCGGCTCGACGCCGAGGATCTCGGCGAACTCCTCGACCACCACGTCGAAGACGAGCTCGCTCAGGTCGTCCTCGTCTTCGGCCCGGGCCAGCAGCGGCTGCCGGAACAGCACGATGCGAGGTCCGGTGGCCGGGTTCCCCGGGTCACTGATATCGGGCGAGCCCCGGACGATACGGGCCAGTGGTACGCCGTCCTCATCGGCGGTTTCACAGTCCGGCACCTCCTGGACCGCGAATTCCACGTCGGACAGCTCGGCCTCCCAGCGCGGCTCGAGCCGTGCCACCGCCTCGAGGACCAAGTCGTCGAACTGCTGGGCCCGGCTCCGGTACAGCGGAACTCCCGGCGGTACCAGCCTGCCGCGCAGCCCGCGCCCGTGCCGGTCACGTCGCCGCGCCCCCGCACCAGGTAGCGGCACACCACGAAGCGGCGCACCAGGAAGCGGCGCACCAGGGAGCCGGGCCCCTGGCCCTGCGCTGTCCTCGCCGTTCTGCACAGTCACCGAGCGTATCGGATCGCCCCGGCGCCGGGATACCCGCGCCGACCCGGGACAAGGCGCGCAAAGCACGACACGACGCGGCGCAGGGCGCGGGTGGTGGCGTTCGGCGCCGCGGACAGATACCGTCACGGTTGTATCCGACACCGTCCCGTTCCGGGATGAGGTCTCAAGGGTGATGTGAGCGAGGTGGGCTGGTGGGTTTGCGTTGCTGCTCGCGCACCGCGTGCAAGCATCCTCCTGTCTACACGCTGACCTATGTCTACCGCGATTCGACCGCGGTACTCGGCCCGCTGGCGGCCTACGTGGAGCCGCACTGTTACGACCTGTGCGAAAAGCACGCGGGCCGGCTGGTGGCGCCGCGCGGCTGGGACGTGGTGCGGCTGCCGGCGGATCCGGCTCGGGAGCGCGCCGATGACCTGGAGGCGCTGGCCAACGCGGTGATGGAGGCCAGGCCGGCGGTCCGGCCGGAGGCCGAGCCGGTCGGCCAGGGCGTCGAGGTGGGCCGCCGTGGCCACCTGCGGGTGTTGCGTTCGGGGCCGCCGCAAGACCGATAGGCTCGGGCCATGGGGAATCTCTCGAGCATCGTAAAGGCGTACGACATCAGGGGAGTCGTTCCCGACCAGCTGAACGAGGGCGTGGCCGAGGCGGTCGGTGCGGCGTTCGCCAGGCTGACCGGGGCCGCGACGATCGTGACCCTGCATGACATGCGTGCCTCCTCCGCCCCGCTGGCCGACGCGTTCGGCCGCGGCGTGACGGCGGCGGGGGCCGATGTCATAGCCGCGGGCCTGGGCTCCACGGACATGCTCTACTACGCCAGCGGCGATCTCGGCATCCCGGGCGCGATGATCACGGCCAGCCATAACCCGGCCCGGTACAACGGCATCAAACTGTGCCTGGCGGGCGCCAAGCCGGTCGGCATCGAGACGGGCCTGAAAGAAATTCAAGATATGGCCGAACGGCCCTTCTTCCCCGCCCCAAGCACCGGTAAGGTCACCCGCCTTGACCTGTTGCCCGGCTACGCGGAGCACCTGAGGAAGCTGGTCGACATCTCCGGGATCAGGCCGCTGAAGGTCGCGGTGGACGCCGGCAACGGGATGGCCGGCCACACCGTGCCGAAGGTCTTCGAGGGGCTGCCGATCACGCTGATCCCGCTCTACTTCGAGCTGGACGGCACGTTCCCCAACCACGAGGCGAACCCCATCCAGCCGGAGAACCTGCGGGACCTGCAGCGCGCGGTGATCGAGTACCACGCCGACATCGGCCTGGCCTTCGACGGCGACGCGGACCGGTGCTTCGTGGTGGACGAGCGCGGCGAGCCGGTCTCGCCCTCGGTGATCACCGCGCTGATCGCGACCCGGGAACTGGCGCACGAGCCCGGCGCGGCCATCATCCACAACCTGATCACCTCCCGGGCGGTGCCGGAGATCATTACCTCCCATGGCGGCGTCCCGGTCCGCACCCGGGTCGGCCACTCGTTCATCAAGGCCAAGATGGCCGAGCACAACGCCGTGTTCGGCGGTGAGCACTCCGGGCACTTCTACTTCAGGGACTTCTGGTTCGCCGACTCCGGCATGCTCGCCGCGCTGCACGTGCTGGCCGCCCTGGGTTCGCAGCCACCGGATGAACCGGTCAAGCCGCTGTCGCAGCTGCTCGCCGAGTACTCCAGGTACTTCGCCAGCGGCGAGATCAACTCCGAGGTCGCCGACCAGGCCGCCGCGACCGCGCACGTCAAGGCCACCTTCGCGGGTCGGCCCGGGGTCAGCACCGACGAGCTCGACGGCCTCACGGTCAGCGCCGACACCTGGTGGTTCAACCTGCGGCCCTCCAATACCGAGCCGCTGCTCCGGCTGAACGCCGAAGCAGACACCGCCCTCGCCATGGCCGCCATCCGGGACGAGGTGCTTGGCCTGGTCCGTGGCACCACTGATCGTTCCACTCTGCTAGCCCGGGGGACGACCCCCGGAACCCCCGCGGACAAATGACTAGCCCGGAATTCCCGGAGGTAGATGTTATGCAAATTGACGGCTGGCTCCTGGACATCCTGGCCTGCCCGAATTGCCACGCGCCGCTGCGGGTCGACGAGGAGGCCAGCGAGCTCGTCTGTACCAGCGCCACCTGCGGCCTGGCCTACCCGGTTCGTGACGACATCCCGGTGCTGCTGGTGGAAGAGGCCAGACGCCCGGGCGAGCCCACATGAGCGGCGACCTGGACGGCTGGAGCGGGGCGGAGTTCGTCCTGGCGGCGGACCGGCTCGATACCCCCGACGTGATCGAGGCGGCCGATCCCGGCGACATGCTCCGGCAGGTGGCGTCGGCCGCGGCCCAGGTGCGGACGGCGCTACGGTCATGCGCCGAGACGGACCTGTCGGCCTTCGCCCCGGATGCCAGGCCGCGCGCGATCGTGGTGGCGGGGATGGGCAGCTCGGGTCTGCCCGGCGAGATACTCAACGCCATCACCGGCCTGGGCAGCCCGGTCCAGATCGTGGTCACCCAGGCGGACCGGCTGCCGGGCTGGGTGGGGGCGGCCGACGCGGTGATCGCGGTGTCCTGCTCGGGCACCACGCCGGAGACGCTGGCCATCGCGACCGAGGCGGCCCGGCGCGGCTGCCGCCTGGCGGGCGTCGGAGCGGAGGGGTCACCGCTGCACCAGATCGCGGAACAGGCGCGGGCCCCGTTCGTCCCGGTGGTCCCGGCGGGCTGGTCGCGGTCGATGCTGTGGGGGCTTTCCATCCCGCTGCTGGTGATCGGGGAGCAGCTCGGCATCGTCCGGATCGGCGCGGATGTCTACGAGCTGGCCGCCAGCCGGCTCGAGGAGGTGTCCCACCAGTGCCGGCCGGCCAGCGAGTCGTTCGTCAACCCGGGCAAGTCGCTGGCCCTGGACCTGGTCGGCGCGCTGCCGATGGTCTGGGGCACGTCCGTGCTGAGCGGCGTCGCCGCGCACCGGTTCGCCAGCCAGCTCAACGAGAACGCCAAGTATCCGGCGATCTCCGGCCTGCTGTCCGAGGCCGCGCACAACCAGGTCGCGGCGTTCGACGGGCCGTTCGCCCCGAGTTCGTCCCGGCTGTCCGCGCCGGGCCCGGACGAGCCGATCTTGCCCCCGGTCAGCGAGGCCGGTGACCTCCCGGATCTGGACGCCTGGGACCTGGATTACCAGGACAACGACGACAGCGAGACGAGCGGGTTCACCGCGCTGCGGCTGGTGCTGATCGTCGACCCCGATCAGGACCAGCGGGCGGCGGCGCAGCGGGCGGCGGTCACCGACCTGGTGGCGCAGCGCGGAGTGGGGATGTCCGAGCTGGCCATGGACGGGGAGCATCCGCTGGTGCGGCTGGCTGGCCTGATCCAGCTGGCCGACTACGCCAGCGTCTACCTGGCCATCGCGTCCGGAATCGACCCGGGCCAGGCCGTGGCGATCGACGATCTCCAGTCGCGGATCGAGTAGGCCTCGCGGTTGATCGACGACACTGCTGACCGACGCTCGGCTGTTGATCGACTGCGGCCTGTTGACCGACGGCGGCCCGTTGACCGACGGCGGCCCGTTGACCGACGGCGAGCGCGGGTACGTGGCCGGGCATGAAGGCGGTGTTCGCGGCGTTCGCCGCCAACCTCGGCATCGCGGTGGCGAAGTTCGCGGCGTTCCTGCTCACCGGCTCCGCGTCGATGCTGGCCGAGGCGGTGCATTCGCTCGCCGACACCGGCAACGAACTGCTGCTGATTATTGGCCGCGGCCGGTCCAACCGGCCCCGGTCCGAGGAGCACCCGTTCGGTTTCGGCCGTGAGCGCTACTTCTACGGCTTCGTGGTGTCGGTCATGCTGTTCACCGTCGGCGCGACCTTCTCGGTGTACGACGGGGTGCACAAGATCCTCAGCCCGGAGCCGGTGCATTCACCCTGGGTCGACTACGGCGTGCTGGCGCTGTCCGCGGTGCTCGAGGGGTTCTCGCTGCGGACCGGGGTGCGCGAGGCGAACCGATTGCGCGGCAACCGTGGCTGGGGTGCCTTCATCAGGCGCGCCAAGGCACCCGAACTTCCCGTGGTCCTGCTCGAGGACACCGCGGCCCTGCTCGGCCTGGTCTTCGCGTTCGCCGGCGTGGCGCTCGCGGCCCTGACCGGCGACGGCCGGTGGGACGGCGCGGGTTCGCTCGGCATCGGCGCGCTGCTCGCTACGGCCGCGGCGATCCTGGCGGTGGAAACCAAGAGCCTGCTGATCGGCGAGTCGGCCAGCACCGAGATGCAGCGGATGATCCTGGCCGCGCTGGAGGAAGGCCCAGGCGTCATGCAGGTCATCCACCTGCGCACCGTGCATGTAGGCCCGGATTCGCTCCTGGTCGCGGGCAAGATCGCGGTCCGCGAAACCGACTCCGCCGCGCAGGTCGCGGCCGACATCAACGCGGCCGAGAAGCGCGTCCGCATCGCCGTCCCCATCGCCACCACGATCTACCTCGAGCCGGACATCTACCGCCCGGCCCTAGCCGACCAGACCGATCCCTCCATCCGCGCCGTCCTCCGCAGCCGCGCTCCCCGTTCCCCTCGCTCCTCGCGCGCCCCCCGCCTCCGGCGTCGTGACCGCCCCACAGCCCCCGAGAGCCCCGCAACCCCTGACAACCCCAGCACCCCCGACAAGCTCAGCGCCCAGGAAGAGCCGAGCCCCCCCGACAAGCTCAGCGCCCAGGACAAGCTCAGCGTTTCCGACTTCGAGAAACCCAGCCCCTCCGCTCCCGAAAAGCCCAGAGAACACGAGCCCCCCACGTAACCGGCGGGTCCACGCGTAGCCGTCGGTCCTCTTCGCTCCGCCATCACAGAGCCTTTGCCCCCGCCCATCCCGCCTCGCCGGGGCCGACGTTGTGGTGTGGTTGCCGCAACGTGCACACAAGAGTGTGTACGTTGCCACAACCATACAAATCGGGCTGAGGCGTATGAGGCTAGAGTTTGCTAGTGGGATAGGCGGTGCGCGCAGTGGGACGGCGCGGCGGCCAGGAGCCGCCAGGTACCTCCCACGAGCTCAAAGTCTCCCGGGAAATCAGCCCTTGCAGCACCCCGCGGCGCGGGCTTCGGCAAGTCTGGCAGTGTAGCTGGTGCGAATGGTTTCAAAGTGGTGCATGAGCTACAACACAGCCAAGTTTCGACGGCCCAGGAACCGACAGCTGCCTCGCGATAGAAACAGCCGGCTTAGCCGCGGGAGAGCAGGCGGAGCGCGCGTTCCTTCTCGAAGTCGAGCGCCCGTCCCGGCGTCGCCGGGACGCGGCCCAGCCTGCGGCCCAGGTCGGCGACTGCGGCACGGACTGGCGGCTCGGCTAGCACTCGCAGCCCGAACGCGAGCGAGGCCGGGCTGATGTCGTAGCGCCGCTCGAGCGCGAGCGCCGCCGCGACAGCTTCCAGGTCTGCCTCGCTGAACTGCCGATGCGGCATCCCGGCCAGCCCCCCCGTCCCGGCTAGCCCCCTGGCTCCGTCGGCGTTCCCGCGACCGGCGGCGCTCCCGGGACCGGCCGGCCTACGCGCCACGCTCAGCCGGTCGCGGACCTGGGGCAGCAACCCGAGCTCCTCGCGGTAGCGGAGCATGCGAGCGGACGTGCCGAGCCGCCGGGCGGCCTCCGAGATGCGCATTCTAACAATTTTACGTTAAGAACGCCCGTCTGAGCGTGCGACGACCGTCCGCGCTCCCGTAACGTGTGACGGACACGAGTCACCAGGACGGAAATAACAGGGAGAACGTATGACCGCGGATCAGCTTCCGTATCTAGTTGCCGACCTCTCGCTCGCTTCCTTCGGGCGCAAGGAAATCCAGCTGGCTGAGCACGAGATGCCGGGGCTGATGGCGGTGCGCGATGAGTACGCGCCCAGCCAGCCGCTGCGCGGGGCGCGGGTCACCGGGTCGCTGCACATGACGATCCAGACGGCGGTGCTGATCGAGACGCTGGTCGCGCTGGGCGCGCAGGTCCGGTGGGCCAGCTGCAACATCTTCTCCACCCAGGATCACGCCGCCGCCGCGGTCGCGGTGGGGCCCGATGGCACCCCGGATGACCCGAAGGGCATCCCGGTCTTCGCCTGGAAAGGCGAGTCGCTGCAGGAGTACTGGCGGTGCGCGGAGCTGGCGCTGACCTGGCCGGGCGCCGACGGCCCGAACATGATCCTGGACGACGGCGGGGACGCCACCATGCTGGTGCACAAGGGCGCCGAGTACGAGCAGGCTGGCGGTGTCCCCTCGCCCGCGGCCGACGACCCGGAGGAGTGGCAGGTCATCTTGGACCTGCTCCGCAACTCCCTGGCCGATCACCCCGGCAAGTGGACCAAAGCCGCCGGAAGCATCAAGGGCGTGACCGAGGAAACCACCACCGGGGTGCACCGGCTGTATGAGATGGCGCGGGCGGGCACGCTGGCGTTCCCGGCCATCAACGTCAACGACTCGGTGACCAAGTCCAAGTTCGACAACAAGTACGGCTGCCGGCACTCCCTCATCGACGGCATCAAGCGCGGCACCGACGTGCTGATCGGCGGCAAGGTCTCGGTGGTGTGCGGGTACGGCGACGTGGGCAAGGGCTGCGCGGAGTCGCTGCGCGGCCAGGGCTCGCGGGTCATCGTCACCGAGATCGACCCGATCTGCGCGCTGCAGGCGGCGATGGACGGCTACCAGGTGGCGACGCTGGAGGACGTGGTCGAGACGGCGGACATCTTCGTGACCGCGACCGGGAACCGCGACGTGATCACCGCCGGGCACATGAGCCGGATGAAGCACCAGGCGATCGTGGGCAACATCGGCCACTTCGACAACGAGATCGACATGGCCGGCCTGGCCAGGTGGCCGGGCGTCCGGCACGTCATTATCAAGCCGCAGGTGGACGAGTGGACCTTCCCCGGCGGGCACGGCATCATCGTGCTGTCCGAGGGGCGCCTGCTGAACCTCGGCAACGCCACCGGGCACCCCAGCTTCGTCATGTCCAACAGCTTCACCAACCAGGTCATCGCGCAGGTCGAGCTGTTCACCAAGACCGGCCAGTACCCCCTCGGCGTGCACGTGCTGCCCAAGCACCTGGACGAGAAGGTAGCCCGGCTGCACCTGGACGCGCTCGGGGTCAGGCTGAGCCAGCTGACCAAGGAGCAGGCGGATTACATCGGCGTTCCCGTCGACGGCCCCTACAAGCCGGACCAGTACCGTTACTAAGACCCGAGGAAGCCGGAGCACCCAGGGCGTCCCCCCGCCGCCGCTGCAACCCGGCCAGCCGCCAAAACCCGACTGGCCTAGTGACCGCGGCGACCAGCCGCGGGGGGACGTCGCCGACCTGGGCCTGGCCGCCGAAGGCGATGCCCGCATCCGGTACGCCGAACGAGCCATGCCCCTGCTCACCGGCCTCATGCGTCGCTTCGCCGGCGAGCAGCCGTTCCAAGGGCTCGCCGTCGCGGCGTGCTTGAACGTCACGGCGGAGACCGCGATGCTGGTCCGGCTGCTGCGGGTGGGCGGGGCGACGGTCTCGCTCGCGGCGTCCAACCCGCTGTCCACCCAGGACGACATCGCGGCCGCGCTCGCGGTCCGGTACGGGATCGCGGTCTTCGCCCGGGCCGGGGTGGACCGGCCCGGCTACTACCGGCACATCG
>Ga0302178_10003066_pt1 | contig 12828 bp, 12 predicted proteins | sample I_Palsa_E1_3_FD_198790 | JGI IMG/M metagenome (GOLD analysis project Ga0302178, IMG submission 198790) | Peat permafrost microbial communities from Stordalen Mire near Abisko, Sweden - I_Palsa_E1_3 | ecosystem: Environmental > Terrestrial > Soil > Palsa > Peat permafrost | place: Sweden... | reverse complement strand
AATTCATCCGCTGATTTACCCCCGTGGCGCCCGCGACGGTGGTGCTGCAGTCCGTGCAGCGGATACCGGCTACGAAGCGTCGGTACGCATCCGCCGCGCGCCGCCGGCAGGCGAGGAAGCCACGGGCGAAAGCCGCGTGTTCCGCATTGAGCAGACCGGATCGTTTGAAAACGGCGGCCAGGCTCGCCGGGCGTGCTTGTTGCATGCGGAAAAGCTGATCGACGGTCAAATCGATGGCCAGACTGTTGCGGATCTGTAACTAGAGTCGACTGTCAGGCGTTAAAAGGCATCGCGGGGTCGGGCCGGTCTCGCATACAATCGCATCGAATACATGATTTAAGGAGCTTTATATGGCGAAAGAAGAGTTACTCGAGTTGGACGGCATTGTTGACGAAGTGCTTCCCGACAGCCGCTACCGCGTGACGCTGGACAACGGCGTGGTCGTGGGCGCGTACGCATCGGGCCGCATGCGCAAAAACCACATCCGGATTCTCGCGGGCGACCGCGTGACGCTGGAATTGTCGGTGTATGACCTGACGAAAGGCCGGATCAACTTCCGGCACAAGGACGAACGCGCAACGGGCGGCGGTCAACGTCCGCAAATGCGTCGCCGCTAAGCAGAATGCTGTCGTGACGCGCTGTTAAAGCGAGTCCCGCACGCTACTGTTCGCGCCGGGGTCGAGAGCAACGCTTCGTCGGCGCCACCCCTGGATGCTGCCATTCAGCATCGCATGGCGCCGATGTCGCTCTCTCACGCGCCGTGAATCACGCGTTGTAAATCACGCATATTTAGTTCACGCGTGTCCAGCCACCCACCTCATTTTCCCTTCCGGGCCGCCAGCAATCCGTTGAGGCCTGCGGCAAAGCCGTCCTTATCGTTCGTGGCCGACACAAACGTCGCGTGCGATTGCACGTCTGCGCACGCCTGCCCCATGACAATGGAAACGCCGGCCACGTCGAACATGGCGACGTCGTTGCCCATGTCCCCCAACACCGCCACGTTTTCCAGTGCAACGCCCGCCAGCCGCGCCAATTCGCGCACGCCCTCGCCTTTGTTCGCGAGCGGATGCGTGATGTCGAGGTAATAGGTTTGTGAGCGCATCGCCATGGCGCGGCCTTTGAGCGTGTCCTGAAACTCCGCCTCCTTTCGTTGCAGCAGCGCCGCGTCTTTCGTCGACGCCACGATCTTTTCGATCGAGTCCAGGTCGATATCCTCAAAACGCTTGACCACCACCGCGTCGTATCCCACCGTCCGGCGCTCCAGCGGCACATATTCGCCGCCGGGATTCGTGATGTACCACTGGTCGTCAATGAACACCCACGCGTCCACTGCGTCGCGCTCCAGGCTTTCCAAGGCCGTTTGCGCGGCGTCGCGCGGCAGCCAGTGGGCATTCAGGGTTTTCCAGCCGGCGGGATCGACGAGTTTGCCGCCGTTGAAAGCGGCAAACGGCGACTGGACCCCAAGCGTTTCCACGATCGAATGCATGCCCTTGCCCGGCCGGCTGCTCGCCACCGTGAAGCGGACACCCGCGGCAGTGAGATTGCGCACGGCTTCCTTCGCGGGCTCACCAAGCGATTTGTCCGTGTAGAGCAAGGTGCCGTCACAATCCGAGATCACGAGTTCGACCTTTGCCAGCGCCGCCAGCGCCTGCTCCGGATCGCCATGACCCGGACCGAGCTTCAGACCGGTAGCGCCAATGGATGTCATTCAAACGCTCCAGCGGGTAATTGCCGCGTCTCGCGCACTGAACGCGGGTGCCAGAGCCGCGCGCCGCCTTCGATGCCCGCCTCGTTCGAGACCACTTTCACGTTATCCGGCAAGTCGAAATTGAGATTGGCTGCGTTGCCGCCGCCAATCCACAGACGGTCGTAGTTCACGAGTGAACTCAGGATACCGATGATCTTCTCCACCCGGCGATTCCAGCGCTTGTTGCCGGCCTTGTCGCGCGCCGCATTGCCGATATATTCGTCGTACGTCTTGTTCTTGCTGACCGGATGATGCGCCAGCTCGAGATGCGGCATGAGTTCGCCATCGCGGAAAAGCGCAGTGCCTGCGCCCGTGCCAAGCGTCAGTACGAACTCGATGCCTTTCCCTTCGATGGCGGCAAGCCCCTGCATTTCGGCGTCGTTGATAATGCGCACCGGCAGGTTCCCCAGGTGCACGGCCAGCATCTGCGCGAGCGGCACGTTGCGCCAGAATTCGTTGCCGAGGTTTGGCGCGGTCAGCACGTGGTTGTCCCGCACTACGCCCGGAAAACCAATCGAGATCTGCGTGGCCGGCAGCGGCGTCAACAGCGGCCCGACCAGTTCCACCAGCTTCTGTACCAACACATCCGGCGGGCACGGATGCGGCGTGGCCACCTTTACCCGCTCGGTTTCCATCTTCCCGTGGGCATCGATAATCGCGGCCTTCAGGCCCGTGCCGCCCACATCGATCGCAAGAATCCGTTCTTTCGCAATCGAGCGCCTGGCTGTCTTACCTGCGGCTGTCTTGCTTGCTGCGGTCTTCTTCACTGCTGTCTTGCGTGCTGCTGTCCCCATACTGTTCTCCTCAGTTCTTGTCGTCGTGATCGGGTTTCTGCGTGTGCTCGTCCGCCAGCGGGCGCCAGGCGCGGCCATCGGCCTTCAACAGCTCATCGGCTTCCTTCGGTCCCGCGCTGCCCGAAGCGTAGCCATGCACCGGCAACGGCCCGCCTTCGGGATGCAGCACGCCGTCCACAGCCGCCCAGCTTGTTTCAATGCTATCGGCGCGCTGGAACAACGTCTCGTCGCCGAGCATACAGTCGTACAGCAACGTTTCGTAACCGACGTTCGGCTTCTCGTCGAAGAAATCGCCGTATTTGAACGATGACTTGACGGCTCCGACCTGCATCACCGGCCCGGGCACTTTCACGTTGAAATCAAAGGTCGTGCCGTGTTCCGGGTCAATACGCAAGGTCAGCACATTCGGCACGAGGGTGTCCACAGGCGTGTCGCGAAACAGCAGGAACGGCACCGCTTTCAGCTGCACCGATATCTCAGTGCGCCGCGCCGTCATCCGCTTGCCGGTGCGCAGATAAAACGGCACGCCGGCCCAGCGCCAGTTCTCGACGAACACCCGCGCCGCCGCGTACGTCTCGGTCTGGCTATCCGGCGCGACATCGGCTTCTTCCCGATACCCCGCCATGGTCCCCGATTTTTCGTACTGCCCGAGCACCACGTCATTGGGTTTCAGCGGCTGGATGGCATCGAAGATTTCGGCTTTCTTGTCGCGCACGGCTTCCGCATCGAATGAATTCGGCGGTTCCATGGCGACCATGCCGAGCAACTGGAACAGATGGTTTGGCACCATGTCCCGGAAGGCGCCCGTCTGCTCGTAAAACCCGCCGCGCGCTTCGACGCCAATGGTTTCCGCCGCCGTGATCTGCACGTGATCAATATATTCGCGCCGGAAAATGGGCTCGAACAACGCGTTCGCGAAGCGCACCGCGAGGATGCTCTGCACGGTGTCCTTGCCGAGAAAGTGATCGATACGATAAATCTGGTTCTCGCCGGCGAACTTGAGAATGCTCTCGTTGAGATCCTTCGCCGATGCGTAGTCGTGCCCAAAAGGCTTTTCGATCACCACGCGCCGGAAGCCCTGGTCACTTTCCTTCAGCAATCCCGCTCGGCCAAGTCGCTCGACGATCGGCTTGAAGAAGCGCGAACTGACAGCGAGATAAAAAATGACATTTCCGCTGTCGCCCAGCGTCTGCTTGAGCTTGTTGAATACGTCGTCAGTCTCGAACTCGCCAGCCACGTATTGCAGGCGATCCGCGACCCAGTTCCACGCTCGGTCGTCGAGTTTGGACGTGTGGAAGGCGCCGGCTTTATCCGCGGCGAAACTTTTCAGCGACTCGGTCAGCTGGTCGCGCCAGGCGCTCGTCTCGAGCTCGCCATGGTTCACGCCAATGATCTTCATCTTGTCGTCAAGCAGGCCATCGGACGACAGGTTATACAGCGCCGGCATCAGCAGCCGCTTGGTCAGGTCGCCGGCTGCGCCGAAGATGACGAGCGTGCAAGGCGGAGCGGGATGCTTGCCGGCAGGCTGCGGGGAGGAAGTTGCGGTAGCGAGTGGGGTCGACATAGGGTTCTTTTAAAGAAGAGTTGAGCGCACTGCTTATTAAAGACCATGTTGGGCACGTCACAGTTCCAAATCCTGCCCAAACGATCTGCTTCTGCGTTTTCGACTTCTGCGTGGCGTATGCAATATGTAATCGGCGCGCGGGCTGTGCCGTAGAATGTCGGCACCTCGCGGCGGCTCGCCCGGCCTCGTTTCCATTCCCCGTGCAGGAGTTCCACATGAATCAGACACTCTCCCCGGCGCAACTCGCCGCTTATTTCGACCGCATCGGCTACACCGGGCCTCAGCAGGCTACATCAGAGACGCTATACGCGCTGCACAGGCTGCATCCGCAAGTCATCCCGTTCGAAAACCTGGACGCCCTGCTCGGGCGCACGCCGCGTCTCGATCTGGAGTCCGTGTTCGCCAAGCTCGTGAGCGCGCGGCGCGGCGGGTATTGTTACGAACACAACCTCCTGTTTCGCGCCGTGCTCGACACGCTCGGCTTCGACACCACGGGGCTCGCCGCGCGTGTACTGTGGAACGACCCGGCTGCCATGACCCCGCGCACCCACATGATGCTGCTGGTCGAAACGCCCGACGACACCTGGCTCGCGGATGTCGGCTTCGGCAGCATGACGCTCAGCGCCCCGCTGCTGTTCGACACGGGCCGCGAACAGGCGACGCCGCACGAGCCGTTTCGCCTCGACCTGATCGAGCGCGGCGATTTCCTCCTGCAAGTGAAGCTCGGTGATGCCTGGCGGCCAATCTACCGGTTCGACCTCGAACCGCAATTTCCCGCCGACTACGCCATGGCGAACCATTATGTGTCGACGTATCCCGAGTCGATCTTCGTTGACCACCTGATCGCGGCGCGGGTCATGCCCGGAGAGCGGCAGACCTTGTTCGACACGACCCTGAGCCAGCGTGGCAAGACAGAATCCAAACGCGAGCTCACAAGCGCTGAAGAATTGCGCGGCGTGCTGCAGGACGTGTTCGGACTCGCATTGCCCGCCAAGGATTCCGATACCCGCCGTGAAACCCCAGCCAGCGGACTTGACGACGTGCTCGAGCGCATCGTGCGGTTGTCCACGTCCATCACGTCCACTGCGTCCTGATCGTCACGATGCGTAAAACCGACAAGCGAGCCCATGAATCTTATCGGACACCCGTGAAAAACGCAGTGCTCGAAAACCGGCTGCCCCGGTGGCGCTCCACACTGGTCGTGGTGCTGATTTTCAGCGCGTTCGCGTCACTTGCCGCGCGTGCGTTGTGGGTGCAGGTCGTGAACCAGGACTTTTATATCGGCGAGGGGCAAAAGCGCTATCAACGCACCCTGGAACTCAGCGCGACACGCGGGCGCATTGTCGACCGCCACGGCGCGATGCTGGCCGTGAGTCTCGTGACCTATGCGATCTGGGCGACGCCCTCGCGCTTTGATCGCGCGACCCTGCCAGGAATCGCTCGCCTGATCGATATGCCCGAAAAAGATCTGGCGCGCCGCCTCGACGGTACACGCTCATTCGTACTGCTTAAGCGGCAAGTCGATGCCGACACGGCCACGCGTATCGCTGAAACCGGGCTGGCAGGCGTAACGCTAGTGGCCGACACGAAACGCTTCTATCCCGAAGGAGAATCGGCGGCTCACGTCGTCGGCTTTACCGATAACGAAGACAAGGGCCAGGAAGGCATCGAACTCGCAGCAAACGAGCGGCTGACTGGCGAGCACGGCCAGCGCGAAGTGATTCGCGACCGGCTTGGGCGCGTGGTGTCGGAGATCGGCGAAGTGGCGTTGCCGGAGAATGGCGAGACCATTCATCTGACTATCGACCGCCGTATCCAGCAACTCGCGCACACGCAGCTGGCCGCCGCCATCGCGAAGCATCGCGCGCGTGCGGGCAGCGTGGTCGTGCTCGATGCGAAGAATGGAGAAATCCTCGCGCTCGCAAACTATCCGACCTTCGATCCCAACGACCGTGCGCGCCTGACCGGCGAGCAATTGCGCAACCGCGCGCTGACCGACACCTTCGAGCCGGGCTCCACCATCAAGCCGCTAGTGGCGGCCTTGGCTATCGACCTGGGCTACGTGCGGCCGGACACGCGTATCGATACATCGCCGGGAACGTTCAAGCTTGGGCCGAACGTGATCCACGATACGTCGAACCACGGGGTCATCACGGTCTCCGAAGCCGTGCAGATGTCGAGCAATATCGCGTTGACGAAACTCTCGCTCAAGCTTCGCCCGCAGACGGTGTGGGACAAGTATCGCGAATACGGCATTGGCCAGGCGCCGGACCTGACTTTTCCGGGCGCGGCCACCGGACGCCTGCGGGCATACGAACGCTGGCGTCCGATCGAGCAGGCGACGATGGCCTATGGTTATGGCCTGTCGTTGTCGCTATTGCAGATTGCACAGGTTTATACGGCCTACGCGGGCAATGGCGAGTTCCGGCAGTCCACCTTGATTCGCGGCCAGGCTGCGCGGGAACCCGTGCAAGTCACGAAACCCGCGACTGCGGCGGCTGTGCGCGACATGCTGGAACTCGCGATGGGCCCCCGTGGCACGGGACGTGCGGCAGCGGTGGATGGGTATCGTGTGGGCGGGAAGACAGGCACGGCACGCAAACAGGTTGGGCGCACGTATGCGGCGAACAAGTATCGCGCGTCGTTTGTCGGCATGGCGCCGATGAGCGACCCGCAAGTTATAGTCGCCGTGATGATCGATGAGCCGTCAGCCGGCTCTTACTACGGCGGGACCGTGGCCGGGCCGGTGTTTTCAGGCGTGGTCGGCGGCACCATGCAGCTTCTCGGCGTGCCGCCGGATGCCTGAACGTCCGCGATGGTCCGCGACGTCTGGCAAGCGGGTAGGCAACGGCGGGTTTTCGTCCTTGCCGGTCAGGACCCGCGCTAGGACTCGCGAGGGCCCGCGAGGATTTGCGCGGACGGAAAACGTAAGGCCGCTATGCTGTAATGTCGGATTGCCGTAATCGAACACTTCGTTGTGAAGGCGGTCGCAAACCTTGAAAGGACACCATGAAAAAGATTGCCTGCGCTCTTGCGCTTCCGCTGTTCTTGTTGCAAGCCTGTACCACCCAGTTCCATAACGCCGATGCCGGTCAGCCGGAGGTCGAAACGGCGCCTAACGCGTCGGTGGCGAGCATCGTCCAGTGCCTGACGGATGAAGCGAAGAAACACAATGCCACGTACAAGCAAACACCCATTCCCCAAGGCACGATGCTCGAATTCGGTGATTCGAACGTGATCAAGGTTCGCTTCGATAACGGCGAAACGTCGTACCGGTTTTATCCGGGCGAGCGGCATGTGTCGAACCTGTGGCTCGAAGGTGCGAGCAAGAAATGCGCGCCTTGAGTCTGACTTCGACCTTGAAGCAGGTTGGCGAGGTGGTTCATGACGCCGGTCTGACAACATCTTCGGCCTTGCTTTTTTACCGGTTCGATCGTGCGCTCGACTAAAGCCATCAACGCCGTGGAGCGTCTCAAGACACGCTCCGGCAACCCGCACTATGCCGCCGTCAGCCTGAGCGGCGGGCTTTTCTATCTCGTCGATCGCGCGGCAAGCGGTGAGCAAAAACTGTCCGCACCACAGACCATGGATGATTTCGTGGCTTTTGTGAACGGGCTCAGGCCAGAGAAACCGCGACGCGTCAGCAAGCTCGACCTGGCCATGGACGAGCAGATAAAACGCAGCGGCAAGTCTCGGAGTCCAGAAGACGAGTGACGCATTTTCGCGGGCGTCTTTTCGCGGGCGTCACACGATGTCTTTGGACCTGGTCAACGCACCTGCGCTGTTGAAACCGCTTCGTATCAATCTCTCGATCGCCCTCTTGCCCGCACGAGATCCCACTGCCGGTTCCAAGCATTGTTCCGCCGGGTATTAGCCTCGTTCGGCGCACTCGCTTCGTGGCCCAGCACACGGAAAACGTTTGCATCGGCCGGTTCATCGTGCGCTCGGTGCCTTCAATGTGCGATTTCAGACAGTGCATGCATCCTGCCCTTGCGACTATGCATCAACGGTCGAATCAAACCGGGGGCCGCCCAACGCGACCATAAACGCGCAGGCGAAGGGGTATAGCTGGACGCAGCAATGAACGCACCAGTCATCGAGAGAATCGACAGCGCGCTCAGAAGCTGGCCGGCAAGAATGGGGTGCAGGATGAAAGCCAAAAGATCGCCGACGTCAGAAGGCCCAAGAACGTCGACACAAGCCGACGCGGAACTTCAGCATATCGAACGGGCAATAGGCCAGTTACGGGCGATGAGTCATCAACCGGCCGGTACGCTCAACGTCGAGTACTGGCAGGAACGCTTGACCGCGGTCTGCACCGGTTACGTACTGGTGCCGGCGCAAAGGCGCCGGGTAGATGCATTGCGCAAAGTGCTGGACTTGTTCTCGCAACCACAGGACGACCCCAGTACCGGGCGTAAAAGAACAACCAACAGGCTTTGGGCGAAAGCGGCGTAACTACGGCGCTTTCGCCATCGCGCTTCGTGCGCGAAATCGACGGCGGCCTTCGGGACGCCAGATGTCGTGTTTCAGGCGTGCTTCGACCTCACGATAAATATTCTTACCATAAGCTTTCGAACTATCGCGAGGCCGAACGCGCTCCCGGGTCTCGCCCGCGCCGCTGTGCGCCCTAGCGCCCCGTAAGTCACATAAAGAGGCCCCGGTCCGCTGACTCTCGTCGTGCGCAACCGCTCAAGCCTCGATTCTTCACACGGGAACAAGCTTAGCGGGAATGCTTGGTTTGGCAGGCCGCGAAGCGTCGCTAAGATCGTGGCTCGTTCCGTCAGTGAATTGCCATGAGCCTTTATATAGATGATGCTCAACGCCATCGAATCCAGCAACTACGCGCGTCCTGGCGCTGGCGCAGCGAATGGCCCACCTGGCTTCTGATCGTGGCCGTATATGGCGGCTGGTTCGCGACGGCGCTTAACGCACGGTCGATCGGAATACCGCTGGCGGTAAGCATCCTCGCCGTGCTGTCGTGCCTGTATTTGTCATTGCAGCATGAACTCCTGCACGGCCATCCGACACGCTTTCCCTTATTCAACGCGCTGCTCGGCGTCGCCCCGCTCGCGGTCTGGTTCCCTTACGCGGTGTATCGCGAGTCGCATCTGCGCCACCATGACGACGTCCATCTCACCGATCCCGATCTCGACCCGGAAAGCTATTTCGTGTCCGCTGAACGCTGGCGCGGCGCCGGGGTGGTTGTGCGTTTCCTGCTGGTTGTCCGCAACACGCTCTTGGGGCGCATCCTGCTCGGCCCCTGGTTTTCCATCGTGGAAACGATTCTGTCGGCGTTCACCCAGATTGCACGGGGCAATGGCCGTATCGCAGGAGCGTGGGCCTTGCATCTCGTCCTGCTCGGACTGCTAGCGACATGGCTCGAGCGCCGCTGCGGCATCAGTCCCGCGCTTTTCATAGTCGGCGTTGGGTATCCGGCGCTCGCGTTAAGTGCGATCCGTTCGTTCCAGGAACATCGCGCAGCCGATCACGTCGCCGAACGCTCAGTGATCAACGAAGCGTCGTGGGCCTGGCGCCTTCTGTTCCTCAACAACAATTTTCACGCCGTTCATCACGACCTGCCGAGCGTGCCGTGGTTTGCGGTGGCAAGCGTCTATCATGGGCATCGCGGTGCGTATCTGGCGCGCAATGGCGGTTTTATCGTGCGCGGTTATCAAGAATGGCTTGTGCGGCATGGCGTCCAACCGATTGCGCCCGCGTTGCATCCGCTTCATGCACGCGCCGCCGATCAGATGGCACAGGCTAAGGCGGGGTCCGCCGGCTCAGCAACGCTTGGCGGTGACGCGGCGCAGCCCGTCTGACGTGTCTTTCCGGCCGGATGCCGGTATGGGTGGCGGTATTGATATCGGCTGGCGCAACGGGAAAGAATTTGCATGAACTGGGTGGCCGCATTACCGATGTACAACGTCACGCCGGCACTTGCTCTCGACTGGCGCGCTTTGCTCGACCATGTGCACCAGAGCCTGCGGCCATGGCTCGACGCCCGCGGAGACACACTCGCCCTAGCCGATCCCGAGCCGTCCCTGCAGGAATTCTGGCTGCGTGACGACCTGCTGCTGTCGCAGACGTGCGGCTATCCGCTGGTGCGGGCGCTCGCCGGACGCGTGCAGCCAGTCACTACGCCCGTTTTCACCGTCGATGGCTGCGAGGCCGGCGATTATCACAGTGTCCTGGTCGCCCGGGCTGCGGCCAATGTAACGTCGCTCGCGCAATGCCGCGGTCTGCGCGCGGCGTACAACACCCCCGATTCGAACAGCGGCATGAACCTGCTGCGCAGCGCGGTCGCGCCGCTCGCCAGCGGGCAACCGTTCTTCGCGTCGGTGATCGAAACGGGCGGACATCTGGCGTCGCTGCAGGCCCTGCAGGACGACCGCGCCGATGTTGCCGCCATCGACTGCGTGAGCTTCGCGTTCGTGCTCGATCACCTTCCGGACCTTGCCCATGGTTTGGTCGAAATCGGCACGACTCGAAGTGCGCCGGGCTTGCCGCTGATTGCATCGAAACGCGTGCCGCCGGAAGGTATCGACGCACTGGTGAGCGCACTCGCCGACGCCGTCGAGCACGATCGTCCTTTGGCAAAACGGCTCAAGCTCCACGGTTTTGCGAGGCGCCCGCTCGACGACTACTCCAGCATTCTTGAAATCGAGATGGACGCGGTCAAACGCGGTTATCCCCGCCTCGCCTGAGGGCGTTGAGCGTGGTCGCGGCAGACTTTCCTGACTTTCGGCACAATCGGCTTCTACCCGCGTGTAAGGTGCGTCCTGGATTTTTATCCGGGATTGGCGCTTGACGGGAACCGGATCGCCGGTCCCGCGCGCCGCCAGTACACGAAGCCATGGAAGCCGCAATGATCCCGTTTTCAGTTCTCGATTTATCCCCTGTCCCCCTCGGATCTACCGCCGCCGACGCGTTCCGCCACTCGCGCGAACTGGCCCAGCATGCCGAAAAACTCGGTTACCTGCGATTCTGGCTGGCCGAGCATCACAACATGACCGGGATTGCCAGCGCCGCGACCTCCGTGGTGATCGGGCACGTTGCCGCCGGCACGAGCACGATCCGCGTTGGCTCAGGCGGCGTCATGCTGCCGAACCACGCGCCGCTTGTGATCGCCGAGCAGTTCGGCACGCTGGAATCGCTGTTTCCCGGGCGTATCGATCTGGGCCTCGGCCGCGCCCCCGGCACCGACCAGACGACGGCCCGCGCCCTGCGCCGCGATCTACAGGGCAGCGCGGACAATTTTCCCGATGACGTCGTGGAATTGCAGCGTTATTTCGCCGATCCGGTGGAAGGCCAGCGCGTTCGCGCCGTGCCGGGCGCCGGGCTGAACGTGCCGATCTGGCTGCTCGGCTCGTCCACCTTCAGCGCCCAGCTCGCGGCCGCGCTCGGCTTGCCGTTCGCCTTCGCTTCGCATTTCGCGCCCGACTACCTGCTGAGCGCGCTGCAGGTTTACCGGACGCAATTCCGCCCGTCGAAGCAACTCGACCGCCCTTACGCGATGGTCGGCGTAAATGTTTTTGCCGCCGACACCACGGAAGAAGCGGAATTTCTCTTCACATCGTTGCAACAGCAATTCATCAACCTGAGACGCGGCACGCCCGGCCAGTTGCCGCCGCCCGTCAAGCAGATTCCGTGGAACGAGGCCGAACGCGCCGGCGTGGAGCATTCGCTCGCCTGCTCGGTGATCGGCGACCAGCGTCAGGTGGAGGCCGGCCTTGCCTCGCTGATCGAACAAACCCAGCCGGACGAGTTGATGGTGACGGCGCAAATTTACGATCACGCGGCCCGCCTGCGCTCGTTCGAGATCACCGCGCTGGCCCGCGCGGCAGTGGCGGCATAGCACCGGCTGCAGCTTTACGGCTATCCGGCGGATGTCAAGCCGATGTCAACTGCTAAGCGGCGCGGCGAACACGCATTCGGACGCTGGACGGGTATCGTTTTGACAAGCAATAATGAGGACGGCGGCTTTGAGATCCGCCGTCCTGCGCCCGCTTTTAGTGCCTTCCTGTGAACGGCAGCGGTGGGTAAGCCGTTCGAAGGGTCTCAACAGATAAGATGTTGGATATCGCAAGGGAGAAATTGAATGACCAGAAGTCCCGCCACAGGATCCATGACCTTGCTGACGGAGCGCGATGAAGCTACCGGTCAGGAAGTGCGGACGTTGCGCCTCGAACCTGCGCCCGACGGCAAGGCCGTTTTGCTGATAGAGATTGATGAAAGGAAGGCCGGCATCCATCGTGAAGTGCGCTATGAAATCACGCCGGCGGAACTCATTGCGGCAATTCGTGCGCACGGCGCGGAATTACCGGGCGAGCAACATAATCGCTAAAATGATTTAGGCATACAATAGCGGCATTCGGCGCTATCATTTCTTCGTGGCGCCCGCGGTTGTCTGGACGAATTGTTGAAAATAGCGGCTGCATGCATGGTGTTTTTGCAACATGCGCAGCCGCCAGCCGTGCACCGATCTGGTCGTGAGCTACAGCCGCTGATCCGGCGGCTTACGCATCTCGCACCGATCTCAAACACAGTAACCAGTTTGTCGAGCCGCGCGCTCGCAGCGCCCGATTATTGGGCACTGCGAGTTAAAGCGGCAATTTGCGGTATTACACTAATTGACGCGCGTCACTCGGCGCGCCACGATTTTAGTCAACCCACACATTCCTCGAGCCGCCCCGGTCCGCGCGGGCAGATGGCTCGCCTTC
>Ga0302178_10003065_pt1 | contig 12836 bp, 11 predicted proteins | sample I_Palsa_E1_3_FD_198790 | JGI IMG/M metagenome (GOLD analysis project Ga0302178, IMG submission 198790) | Peat permafrost microbial communities from Stordalen Mire near Abisko, Sweden - I_Palsa_E1_3 | ecosystem: Environmental > Terrestrial > Soil > Palsa > Peat permafrost | place: Sweden... | reverse complement strand
GCTGTTCCGCACCGAGTCCGGCGAGGTGAACGTGCTCGATGCGTACTGCCAGCACCTCGGCGCCAACATGGGTGTCGGTGGCACGGTCGAGGGGGAGAACATCGTCTGCCCTTGGCACGGCTGGCAGTGGCGCGGCGACGGCACGAATGCGCTGATCCCGTACAGCAAGATCGGCTGCAAGAACAACGTCCGCGTCCGCACGTACCACAGCACGGAGTGGTACGGCTTCATCCTGGTCTGGCACGAGCGGCACGGCCGGGCGCCGTACTGGCAGCCGCCGGTGCTGCCCGAGTTGGAAACCGACGAGTATTACCCGCTGCACCCGCACAGCCGAATGCTCAACCGGGTCAAGGTCCATGCGCAGATGATCATCGAAAACGCAGCCGACCCGTATCACGTGCAATACGTGCACAAGGCCGCCAACCCGGCCAACACCACCTCATTCGAGGTTGCCGGCTACCACCTGCACGCCACCGTCAACGCCCACTTCGGCGGCGGCCGAGCGCAGACCTGGCTGACCCCGAACGGTCCGGTCGACGCCAAGATCGTCTACGACAACTATTCGCTGGGCCTCGGCATCGTCCGCTTCCCCAGCGACCTGGTGGCCACCATCGAGGTGACCGGGCAGACTCCGGTCGACGAGGACTACACCGACTACTTCTATACCCAGGCGTCCGTTCGCGAACCCGGTGACATCGGCGACGCGCCCACCGGCCGCGCGGCCAAGTTCTTGGCGCTGCAGCAAGAGGTGATCAAGCAGGACTTCTTCACCTGGGAGAACATGAAGTATCTGGAGAAGCCCAATCTGGCACCGGAAGAGGCGCACGACTACGCCGCGTTGCGACGGTGGGCGCATCGCTTCTACCCGGGCGAAGAGGCCGCGCGCGACGACTTCGGCTACACCGCCAACGGTGATCCGGACCCGGCGGCTGCAGGAGCCTGATGTCCCGCGTGCCGGTTGGGGCGGCACCCGCTTGCGACGGAAAGCCCATCGGCCCAGCTGATTTCGGGGTCGAGCGATTCAGCGTCGCGGCAGTCCTCGATCGTCGTGCCGAGCAGTACCCCGACCGGGTGATGATGTCGATCGGGGGCATCGACGTGACCTTCGAGCAGATGCGTCAGCGGTCCTGTGCTGCCGCTAATGCGCTGCTGGACTTGGGTATTGGACCGGGCGATTGCGTCGCATTGTTCGCCGCAACCTGCCCCGAGTGGATCTACTTCTGGTTGGGCGCCGGACGCATCGGCGCGGTGACCGCCGCCGTGAACGCGGCCAACAAGGGCGACTTCCTGTTGCATGCACTTCGACTGTCGCGGGCGAAGGTGGTTGTCACCGACGCTGAGCACCAGTCGCGCGTCGCCGAGTTGGCCGATCAACTGCCAGCGCCGGCGAGCATTGTCGTGCAAGACGATTGGCTCGGCGGACACGCGGGCACCGTCGACGAACACGTCGGCGACGTCGCGGACATCGGGTCATTCTTCTTCACGTCGGGAACGACCGGTGCATCAAAGGCCGTCGCCACCACGTGGCATTACTTGTTCACCACGGCCGCGACGGCCGCGTCGGCCTGGGACTTCAGACCCGGCGAGGCGCTGTGGACAGCAATGCCGTTGTTTCATCTCAGCGCCGCGCCCGCGGTGCTGGCGCCGATGCTGGTCGGCGGGACAATGGTCCTGGCGCCGGCCTTCCACCCCGCCTCCGTGTGGGGCGAGGTGCGCCGCTGCGGCGCCGTGGGGTTCGTGGGCGCCGGCGCGATGGTCTCGATGCTCATGCATCAGCCGCCGGATCTGCGCGATGCGCAGCTGCCGCTGCGCTTCATCTCCGCCGCGCCGATCGCCGCCGCGGTGTACCGCGACATCGAAAAGCGTTACGGATGCCGAATCGTCACCATGTACGGTCTGACCGAAGCCTTCCCGATCGCGGTCAAAAGCGTTGCCGAGGCGGGAGTGCCCGGGACGTCAGGCCGGCCGAATCCCAACTTCGAGGTGCGAATCGTCGACCCGGACGGCGAGCCGCTCCCGGACGGCGCCGTGGGCGAGATCGCGTGCCGCCCCCGCTACCCACACGTCATGAGCGAGGGTTACATGAACGCTTCGGGCCTGGCTGTCGACCCGCACCCAGCGTGGTTTCGAACTGGAGACCTCGGTGTGCTGGACAGCGACCAGAACCTCACGTACGTCGACCGGGTGAAGGATTCGTTGCGCCGCCGCGGGGAGAACATCTCGTCGGTCGAGGTCGAGACCGTGGTCACCGCGCATCCGGCGGTGCTCGAGGCCGCGGTGATCGGCGTGCCCAGTGACCTGGGCGAGGATGACATCCTGCTGTTCGTCGCCGTGCAACCGGACCGCGACCTGGATTACGCAGAGCTGCTGGACTTTTGCAGCGCCCGGATGCCGTACTTCTCGGTGCCGCGTTATGTCGAGATTGTCAGCGAGCTGCCGAAGACCATTATCGGACGGGTCCGCAAAGATGTTCTTCGCACCAGAGGTGTCGGATCCACCGCCTGGGACCGTGAAAGTCACGGCTACATCGTCAGCCGTTGAGACAGGGAGAAATACAGATGGCCATGACCTATCAGCAGCAGTACGTCCTCGACGGTTCGGTGGGCCGCGACGCCATCTTGAACCTGACGGCACGGCACAACCGATGCTTTTCCGAAGGCGACCGCAACGGATGGATTGCGACCTTCCGCCACTCCGGCGCCCGCTTCACTCGCGACGGGACGGAATTCACCGATCTGCGTGAGGCTTTCGACGGCGGCAAGGGGCGCCTGGTCTCCGTCGACCACGACATCAGCGTCGACGGAGTCAATGCGACCCAGCGATGCGTGGCCCTGCTGTTCACCGCGACGGGCGACGGCTCCACGTTGCGCGCCACCGGAAGCTATCGCGATCAGGTGATCTACGAGCGCGGCGGCTGGTACTTCACTTCCCGCGAGCTCCAATGGGATTCGGTGTCGAACGGGCACTCGCTCACGGTGTGACGGGAGCGGCACTTGTCGACATCTATCAGCTACCAGCTCGCGTTCGGTACCTACCAGGATGCCCTGCGCATGGTCGGCGTGCCGTCCGAGCCGCGGACCGCGGGGACCGTGGTGAGTGCGGCCAGGATCCAAATGTTCGCCGCCACGGTCCAGGACGGCAATCCGTCCTACTGGGACCCCGATTTCGCAAAGCAGACTTGGGGCGGGTTGATCGCGCCGCCTGGCCTGCTGATGGGCTGGCTCACGCCGCTGCCGTGGGAACCCAGCGGACGACCGCCGGTGTCGGCGATCGCGATCCGGGTGCCGCTGCCCGGCACGACCTTCATCAACGCGGCCAACGAAGCCGAATTTCCAGTGCCGATCGTCGAGGGTGACCGGCTGACCGTCGTCGAAGAAGTGGTGTCGGTGTCACCGGAGAAGCAGACCAAGCTCGGCGTCGGCCACTTCATCGAAACCGTGGACACCTTCACCCGTCAGGACGGCGCAGTCGTGGCGACAAACCGGAACACCTTGTTCCGCTTCACCCCGGCGGCGACGTCGTGACGCTGGACTGGGACCAGATCAGCGTTCCGCTGGAATTGCCCGAGGTGCGCGATGAGATCAGCTACCAGCGCGTGGTGATGAACTCCGGATCCACCTGGGACTACTTTCCTGGGCACTTCGACCCGACCTACGCTGAAAACCAGGGCCAGCCGGGGATTTTCGTGAACACCATGCACCTGGCCGGCTTCGCCGACCGCATCGCGACCGATTGGGCCGGGCCACGCAGCAGGGTGGTGCGCCGGAAGATGAGGCTGGCCGGCTCGATCTACGCCGGTGACACAATGGTGGGCCGCGGACGCGTGGTCGCCAAGCACTGCGACACGACCGTCGATCCGCCGCGCCGCCTGCTCGATCTGGAGATCCAGGTCGTCAACCAACGCGGTGAGCTGTGTTGTCCAGTCGAGCTCACCCTGCAACTGCCCGGGTAATCGCGATGGCCGTCGGCTTGGGCGAACGACATCTGGCGGTGTGCCAAAGATTCGGCGAATCGGTACGCGCCGCCAACGGAAAATGGAATCGCCGGTCGCCATGCGAGGCGTGGGATGCCAGGGGAGTGCTGGAGCACGTGATCGGTTTCCACGATGTGCTGTTGTTGCGACCGCTGGGGCTCAAGCCCGACCGCCCGCGCAATGACCCGCAGATCCGGTGGGAGCTGACCTACGGCGCGCTGAAGATGGCGTTCGAGCCGGGCCGGCGCCTGTTAGAAAGAGTCGTCGACATCCCGGAATTGCAGGGCAATCCGGCGACGCGCCTAGATGCGCGGGCGATGATGCCGAACCTGACCCGCGACGTGTTGGTGCACACGTGGGATCTGGCCCGCGCCGTGGGCGCCGATGACCGGTTGGATCCCCGGTGGTGCGAGCTGTTCTATGTGGCATTGCCCAGCGACCCCGGCGGGCTGAGTGTTTCCGAAATGTTCGACGCTCCCGTCGCGGTGAGTGACCAGACTGACGTGCAATCGAAACTTCTAGCCCGGCTGGGCCGCGACCCCAGCTGGCAACCGCATGTATCGCGGTTCCCCTGCGTAACCGACCCGCAAACGGGCCCCGGATAATCAGTAGACACCCGACGACATCGATTTACTAAGCAGCGACGATTGGCTGCTGTTGTTATGACGGGCGTCCGTCGATGGCCCGGGCGACAACGTCGGCACCGGGTCGGTGTGTCTTCGAACATTGCTCAGTGTGATGTATGCCCTTACAAACTCAAAGGTGCACAAGTGTCGCGCCCGCTCCAGAGGCCGGCAAACCATGGGACCGTGGCGTCGACTTCACCGTAAACGGTGATGACCTCACCGGCTCACCGTCTGTATTCAAGCTAGCCTGACCGGGGTTAGACCGCCGGTGATCAACTGGACAGCGGCGGCATGGTGCCTTTGCTGATCACCGACTGCAGCTCGACATACTCGTGCAGCCCCTCCGGGCCGAACTCGCGGCCGATGCCTGATTGCTTGAAACCTCCGAAGGGACTACCGATGTCGAGCGTGTACATGTTGATGCCGTAGGTGCCGGCACGTACGCTCGCGGCAACCTCGAGGCCGTGCGCGATGTCGGCCGTCCACACCGATCCCGCCAGACCGTAGTCGCTGTCGTTGGCGATCCGGACCGCGTCGGGCTCGTCGCGGTAGGTCAGCACGCTGAGCACGGGACCGAATATTTCCTCGCGGGCGATACGCATGTCGTTGGTGACGTCGGCGAACAGCGTCGGACGCACGTACCAGCCTTGGCTGTTCGGTGCGTCCTCGCCGCCGAGGACCATCCGACCGCCCTCTTTCACCCCGGACCGGATGTAGTCCTGAACCCGGGCTTGCTGGCGCTGGGCAACCAGCGGTCCGACGTCGGTCGCCTCGTCGGTGGGATCGCCGACCTGCAGGCCCGACATCATGTCGGCCAGTGCGTCGACCACCTCATCGCGGCGCCGCTCGCTGACCAGGATGCGGGTCTGAGCCACACAGGCCTGGCCGTTGTTCATCAGGCTCGCGGACTTCAAGCTCTTGACCGTCTTGTCGATGTCGGCGTCGTCGAGGATGATCGCAGCCGACTTGCCGCCGAGTTCCAGGCTCACCCGCTTGAGTTGCTCGCCGCACAGCGTGGCGATGCGGCGGCCAACTGCGCTCGACCCGGTGAACGAGATCTTGTCGACGCCGGGATGGCGCACCAGCGCCTCACCGACATCGGTGCCACCGGGAAGCACGGACACTACCCCGTCGGGTAATTCCAGCTGCTCGATCATTTCGGCCAACCACAAAGCGTCCAAAGGTGTTTCGGGCGCGGGTTTGACGATGACCGTGCAGCCCGCGATCAGGGCGGGAATCAGCTTGGGCATGATCAAGAACTGCGGCACGTTCCACGGCACGATCGCACCGACCACGCCCACTGGGGCGCGATGCAGGTGCACTTCGCCGAGCACTCCGTGGCGGCGCTCATTCCACGGAAAGTCGCGGGCGACCGCCAGAGTTAGATGGATCATCGAAGCCGCCGCCGCGGCCTGGCCCAGCCGGCTGAAGCTGCGCGGTGAGCCCATCTCGTCGGTGATCAAGTCGGCCATCTCGTCGAGGTGTCCGCCGTAGATCGTCGCGAGTTCTTCGACCTTGCGCATGCGTTCGCTCGGGTCGAGTCGCGGCCACGGGCCGTGATCGAAGGCATGGCGCGCCGCCGCGACCGCCGCGTCGACGTCTTCGGGAGTCGCCGCGGGCACGTCACCGATCGGCTTTTCGGAGTGCGGCGAGATGACCGTCAGACGCTGGTCGGTGGACGGCTTGCGCCACTGTCCGCCGATGAAAAGCTGGTCGTAGCAACGGTGGTCACGGGCTTCCGGCATGGGATACCACCTCTAAAAAGGCAACGGCAACTTCGCTATTGATGCTAACATAGCAAAAAAGACGGACGGTCTGGCATCTGCCTTGGATCAACTGTGAAGGCGACGTGAGCGACGAACTTCGGGTGACCGCGGACGGCGCCGTCCGCATCGTGACGATCAACCGGCCCGATGATCTCAACGTCGTCAACGCCACCCTGCACCACAAGCTGCTGGACGTCTGGCGCGATCTGGAGCGTGACACCGGCGCCCGTTGCGTGGTGCTTACCGGAGCCGGCAAAACCTTCAGTGGCGGAGGCGATTTCGCCTTCCTGAAGGCGCAACACCGCTCTCTTGGCTATCGGTACGACATCTCCGCCCAGGCGGCGGACATCCTGCACGCGATGATCAACTTTCGGCTACCGGTGGTGGCCGCGGTCAACGGCCCCGCCGTCGGGCTGGGCGCTTCACTGGCGCTGTGCTGCGACCTGGTGTTGATGTCCGAGCGCAGCTATCTGTGCGATCCCCATGTGTCGATCGGCCTGACCGCAGGCGACGGTGGCGCACTGTTGTGGCCATACATGACCAGCCTCATCCGCGCCAAGGAGTACGTCTACACCGGCGAGCGCATCCCGGCGGAGCTGGCGGTGGACCTGGGTTTGGCGAATCGGGTCACGACCGCCGAGACGTTGATGGAACAGGCGCTGCAACTGGCTGCTCGGCTGGCGGCTCAGCCTGCCCGCGCATTGCAGACCACCAAGCGGGCGTTCTCTAAGCACCTTGCTCAGGCGGCGATTGCGATCGTGGACTACGGACTGGCGGCCGAAACGCTCGAGCTGGGTGCTGACGACCACATCGAGAAGGTGCGGGAATTCCTGGGGGCCGACAAGTACGACGCGATCGAGACACCCGAGGCGGGACATGAACACTGATTGGCGTAAGTATCCGTTCCGGCTGGTGCCCAACGACAGTGCGCTGGATTTCCCCGCCGCCGAGGGCTTGCATGCCGACCAGGAGTCCGACACCTGGTTCATCGCCGGCGAACTGACCGGCGCGACGGGCCGCTCGTTCGCATTCCTGACCATCTTCAACAAGAACCGCCCGGGCGGCTCCGTAGTTGCCGATTTCTACACGATGTCGCTATTTGATTGTGATACAGGTGAATACGGCACCTACACCGATTACGACATGCCGCCCAAGAACATGCAGCCCGATGCGCGACAGAAGATGTCGATGTCCGCCGGATACCTCGACATCCATTACGAAAGCAGCGCCGGGCCGGTGGTGTGGACAACGTGCCGTGATGACCACGGCGAACTGCGGCCCTACACCTACCGGGTCAACCTGCGCGGCGTCGATCAGGCCGGCCAGTCGATGGAACTGGACTTGGATGTCACGCCGACGCGTGCACCGGTACCCGTCGGCGCGGACATCTGCGACGGCAAGATCACGTGCTTCGGCCAGGACGACACCTACTCGTATTTCCAAACCGGCATGGCGATGAGTGGAACGCTGCGCTGGGGCGATCGGCACGAAGATGTCAGCGGCAGCGCGGGACACGTTGACAGACAATGGTTTCCCAGATACGCGGGCGGCGGGGGAACCGAGGGAGACCCGCGAGCCAGGTCACACGAATGGCGCACGATCAATCTCGACAACGGCGTTGACATGAGCATCTGGCGGCAGTTCGACCGGATGGACGGCAATGCGGGCCAACCATTCACCGGTGTGACGGTGAGCTACCCCGACCCGGAGAGGGCTCCGGAGTGCGCGGAGGACGTCGACGTCACGGTGAGCAGCTACGTCCGCTGGCCTGATTCCATTCGGCCGCTGGTGCCGCCGCTGGCCCCGAACCGGTTCATGCCGGATCGCCACCGGTTGCAATGTGCCTCTTTGCAACTGGATCTCACCGGGGAGCCCATGGTGCCGGCACCCGCGCACGGGCTGCCGATCGAATACATGGAAGGACCGTATCGCTACCGCGGAACACTGCGGGGAGAATCGGTAAGCGGCTTCGCATTTTACGAGCGCTCGCTGGCGCTGTACCGCGATTGGGAGTTGATCGACGTGCTGGCATCCGCCGTCGAGAATCTCAGCGGGGCCGACCCGCAGTTGGTTGATGAGGTCGATCAGCTGCGGCAGCTCGTCGCGTCCGGCAACCGGTCACAGGCGCGAAAGCTGTTGCAGTCCATGCTCGCAGCCCCACCCGCCGATAGCGGGGACTGCCGTGACGTCATCGACGCCCTGATCGCGGTGCTGTCGGCCGACAGCTGACGGTTGCGCCGGTCACCCTCCGGGTGGTTCCCAGGCGAACCCGCCCGGGGTGCTGACGCAGTTCACCGGACTGCCCGAGTTCGAAACGGCGGAGGAGCCCTCCGCGCCACATGGCATGCCGACCGCCGGGCGGGTGTCCAAGCCGTTTGGCGGCTTCGGTGACGTCGTGGATGTCGGTGGAGTCGTGCGCGGCGTTGTCGTCTGCGGCACTGTCGTCTGCGCCGGTGCGGTGGTGGTCACCTTCGGCACGGCCTTGGTGGTCGTCGGCAACGTCGTGACCGGCGCGCTGATGACGGGCCGCGGGCCGACCACCGGGGGTGGCGGTGGCGGGGCGATGAACGCCGGCGGCGCAGTAGGCAATGCAGGAGTGGCAGCCGTGGGCTCGGCCGAGGTGGTCTCGACACTGGTTGGTGTGTCATTGGATTGAGACGCCGAGCGCAGCGCTCGGACGCCCATGAACCAGGCCAACAGTATGACCACGATCACACCACCGATCGCCGCGGAGTGCTTCAGCCGGCGCTGGCGCGCCTCGGCAGCCTCGTCAGCGGTGACGTCGTCGACGTAGTCGTCGGGCGGTGTAGGTCCAGCAGACGTGACTGCATCGTCGACGTGGTTGTCCGGTAAAGCATTTGGGCTAGAGCCATTTTCGCTCGCGGGGGCAGCGAATGCGGCAGGTGTGGTCGGCTGGGCATCCGTGCTATCGGTCGCCTCGCGGAAAATGGACGCCGCGCGTAATTCGGATGTGGCGCGGATGTGCGACCGTGTACCACCAGTCGATTCGAGGGCTTTGGCGAAGTCGCGACCCCGCCGGAATCTGTCGACCGGGTCTTTCGAGAGCGCGCGGGCGAAGATCGCGTCGAATTCGGTCAGGTCCGGCCGGATCTCGCTCGGTCGGGGCGGTCGATCGTTGAGCTGCCTGTTGACCACCACGGACGGATTGAAATGTGCGAACGGCGGTGCTCCGGTCAGCATGTGAAAAGCGCTGGCCGCCAAGGCGTATTGGTCGACGCGGCCGTCGAGTTCATCGCCCATCAGCTGCTCGGGTGCGGTGTAACCGGCGGTCCCGATGAACATGCCGGCCCGGGTCAGCGTGTTGTGGGCACCCTCTGGCCGCGCTACACCGAAGCCCGTCAACGCAATTCGTCTTCTGTCGGCCGGTGAGTTGCTGACCAGGATGTTGCCGGGATTGACGTAGCGGTGCAGCACCCCGCGATCGTGCGCGTAGTCCAGGGCGTCGGCGATCGCGGAAACGATCTCGATCACCATCCTCGGCGGCATGCCATCGAGATGGCCCTCGCCCAGCAATTCGGCTGCGTCGGAGCCGTCGATGTACTCCGACGAAAGCCAGAGCTGGTCCTCGAACTCCCCGCGGTCGGTGAGCCCTGCGATGTTCGGGTGCCATAGCGCCGATGCCTGATCGGACTCTTGGTTGAACCGCTCGCGGTAATCGAGGTCGACGGAAATCTCGGCCGGAATCAGATGAAGAACCTGCTGGCGCGGAAGCCGTGGGTGCTCGGCCACGTAGAGCTCACCGAACTCCTCGTAGCCAAGCTGCCGCACGATGCTGAACCCGGCGGCCGTCGCTCCAATGACCAGCGGCATGGGGAGATGGTACAGACCGGCGAGAGACACCCAAGGCATGCGGGGGAACGGGTGAGAATGTCTGCGTGAGTGAACCCGGAAGCCACCAGACCAGCGAAGGCCTTGCGCACCCGCTCCGCCGGATGTCGGGCCGTGACCCACACGAGCCCCATCGGGTGGCCACCCCGCTGGAGTTGCTGTTCGACCTCACGTTCGTCATCGCCTTTGGCGTCGCCGCATCGCAGCTCGCACATATGTTGGCATCGGGCCACGTCGGGGCAGGGTTGGCCGGCTTCGTCTTCGCCACGTTCTCGGTGTGTTGGGCGTGGATCAACTTCAGCTGGTTTGCCTCGGCCTACGACACCGACGACTGGGTGTACCGGCTGACGACGATGCTGCAGATGGTGGGCGTGCTGGTTCTCGCGTTGGGGATTCCGCAGGTGTTCTCGTCGATAGCCGAGGGCCGGCACGTCGATAATCGGGCCCTGGTCGCCGGCTACGTGGTGATGCGGGTGGCGATGGTGATCCAGTGGCTACGCGCCGCCACGCAAGATCCCGCTCGCCAGGCCGCGTGCCTGACCTACGCGGCCGCCATCACCGTCGCGCAAGTCGGCTGGGTTGCGATCGCGATTGTCAACAGTTCGCTGAGCGTGACCTTCTTCCTCGTCGCCGTGATGGTCGGGATCGAGCTCAGCGGACCGCTACTCGCCGAAAAGAGGATGGGCGGAACGCCCTGGCACGCGCACCACATCGTCGAGCGCAATGGTCTGCTGACGATCATCGCTCTCGGCGAAGGCGTGGTCGGGACCGTCGCCTCGCTGTCTGCGGTGGTCGCCGAACAGGGTTGGACGACTGACGCCGTGCTGGTGGCGGTCGCGGGAACGGGACTGACCTTCGGTATGTGGTGGGTGTATTTCGTGGTTCCGGCGGCTGACCTGCTGCACGCTCACCGCGAGCGCTCGTTCGGCTACGGCTACCTCCACGTCGTGGTGTTCGGGTCCATCGTCGCGACGGGGGCGGGGCTACATGCGGCCGCCGACTACATCGAACACAAGTCGGCGATGAATTCGATCGCCACGGTCCTGGCGGTCGCTCTGCCGGTGGGTGTCTACATCGGCGCGGTCTACGGGACTTATCTACTGCTGATCCGAGCTTGGGATGGCTTCTATGCATCCGTCGTGCTGATCACTCTGTCGCTGCTCGGTGCGGCGGTCGGCCTCGCATCCGCGGGGGTTTCCACCCCGGTGTGTCTGCTGGTTGTCACCGCAGCGCCGGCGGCCGTCGTCGCCAGTTTCGAATCACATGGGCATCGGCGCACGGCGCACGCGCTGGCTGAGAGTGCGGGGTCAGCCTGACCGATAACCCTGATACACATGTGACGACTGGGGTTGATGTGGTAATTGATGCCGTTGTCCGGCAAAGAGGCCTCCGCCGATTGGCTGGGCGGGCAAAGCGCGGGCGTGCAGCACGCCAAGCGCGGGTGGCAGCTGCACACAGCCGCCGGCGGTCCCGCCAACGTGCCCATCTACGCCTCGATCGACGACGACCCGTCCGTTGAGCAGTATCAAGCGCAGGTCGCGCCTTACCTACGAGGCTGGGAATCCGTCGTCGGCCACCAGCGGATCGGCGTGTACGGCAACTCCAAGACGATCGAATGGCGCTGCACCACGGCTTGGGCTCGTACTTCTGGCAGCACAATTGGGGCTCGCCGGGTGGCCAGACGCATCCTGCCGCCCATCTGCATCAGGTCGAGATCGACAAGCGCCAAGTCGGCGGCGTCGGGGTGGATATCAACAACATCTGCAAGCCGCAATTCGGCCAGTGGGCCTGAGCTGACTCGTCGGTAAGGTGCCAGCAAACTTCTGCCGAGCGGCTGATCGGCCGGTTTCTCAACAGTCGCACCGCGTCCTCTCGTCGACGAAGGACCGCGAGGCCAGATATGCCGCAGAATTGTCAGATAACGATTAGGTAACAATACTGCCTTGATCTGCACAGTTATAGCTACTCGACCGTAACCACCTGCACGCAGCAGGTTTGGTCCGGACACCGTCGGCCGCCTGTGAGCGGAGTGTTACCCAGCCCACCATTACTCGCGCGTAGAACTCACCAGTAACCAAATTGCGCCGGAAACTCCCAGGTTTCTTATGACACTCTTAGTGCAGCCGATGACGCCCCCCTTGGCTTGACCCGCGGAAGCGGCGTCAGTGGACATATGGCCGGTTGGACCGGGGCGCAATCGGACCGTGGACTGAATTTACGGGGCAGCGTGGCTCTGGCACGCCAGCGGCGGAACAGACGCATTGAGGGAGATACACACGTGACGATCTATGAGCACCACCGAGTGTCCGCCGACCGCGACGGAATCCCGTCGGACACTCATGCTCTGGTCGATCGGCTGACTTCCGGCGAGCCCTATGCGGTCGCGTTCGGTGGGCAGGGCGGCGCGTGGTTGGAGACGCTGGAAGAGCTGGTGTCGTCGGCGGGTATCGAATCCGAGCTGGCGACGCTGGTCGGCGAGGTGGATCTGCTGCTCGAGCCGGTGGCCCGCGAGCTCGTGGTGGTGCGACCGATCGGCTTCGAGCCGCTGCGCTGGGTGCGCGCGCTGGCTGCCGAGGACCCGGTTCCGTCCAACAAACACCTGACCTCGGCCGCAGCGTCGCT
>Ga0302178_10003062_pt1 | contig 12840 bp, 9 predicted proteins | sample I_Palsa_E1_3_FD_198790 | JGI IMG/M metagenome (GOLD analysis project Ga0302178, IMG submission 198790) | Peat permafrost microbial communities from Stordalen Mire near Abisko, Sweden - I_Palsa_E1_3 | ecosystem: Environmental > Terrestrial > Soil > Palsa > Peat permafrost | place: Sweden: Abisko... | reverse complement strand
GTTCGCCCCGCCGCAGTACGTTCCCCGCTCGATAGCCTTCCCCACCAGCCCGGTGAGCGCCGATGCGGTGCTGTTCATGACGGCCCACCTGCTCAGCGAGTTCGCCGGCGGGGGTATCGGCCGGATGCTGGTGCAGGCGATGGCTAAAGACCTCACCCGGCGCGGGGTGCGAGCGATCGAAGCCTTCGGTGACCGGCGCTGGGAGTCACCCGCCTGCATGCTGCCGGTGGACTACCTGCTGGCGGTGGGCTTCAAGACGATCCGTCCGCACCACCATTACCCGCGCCTTCGGATGGAGCTCAGGACCGTCCTGACCTGGCGGGAGGATGTCGAGGTGGCCCTGGAGCGGCTGCTCGGCTCGATGACCCCGGCCGCCCCCCAGGGCGCCCTGCGGCCGGTGTAGCCGCCCGGGCGACCTGGGCCATCAGCGGCTCAGATGTACTCAGCCAGTTCCTTGAGCAGAGCCGACTTCGGCTTGGCCCCGACGATTTGCTTGACCACCTGTCCGCCGGAGAACACGCTCATGGTCGGAATGGCCATGATCCCGTAGCGCTGTGACACGGTGGGGTTTTCGTCAATGTTGAGCTTTACCACGTCGATCTTGTCTGCGTACTCGGTAGCGATCTCCTCGAGTACCGGGGCGACCATGCGGCACGGGCCGCACCATTCGGCCCAGTAATCCACGATGACCGGCTTTTCGCTCTTCAGGACCTCGGCCTCGAAGGTCTCGGCCGTCACGACCTTGGTCGTGCCCACTACGATCACATCCCTTAGCTGGTGATGAATGAATTCTTGTCGGTCGCGGGCGTCAGTGCTTCCTGGCTAGCCAGCCAGCGCTCCGCGTCGAGCGCGGCCGCGCAGCCCGTCCCGGCCGCGGTAACGGCCTGCCGGTAGGTGCGGTCCACGACGTCGCCCGCGGCGAAGACACCCTCGATGGCGGTGCGCGTCGACGGCTGGTCGACCAGCAGGTAGCCGTCGGGATCCGTGGCGAGCTGGCCGGCGAACAGGTCCGAACGCGGGTCGTGACCGATCGCGACGAACACCCCGGTCACGGGCACCACCTGTTCCGTGCCGTCCTTCGTGCTCCTGATCCGCAGGCCGGTGACCTTCTCCGAGCCCAGGACCTCCGCCACCTCGCTGTCCCACAGGAACGTGATCTTCGGGTTGGCGAACGCCCGGTCCTGCATGATCTTGGAGGCACGGAGCGCGTCGCGGCGGTGGACGACCATCACCGACTTGCCGAACCGCGTCAGGAACAGGGCCTCTTCCAGGGCGGAGTCGCCGCCGCCGATGACCGCGATGTCATGACCGCGGAAGAAGAACCCGTCACAGGTGGCGCACCAGGACACGCCGTGGCCGCCGAGGAGCTTCTCGCCCGGCACCCCGAGCTCCTTGTACCTGGAACCGGTGGCGATGATCACGGCCTTGGCGAGGTACGTCCCGCTTTCGGTCTTGACCACCTTCGGGTCCGCGGTCAAGTCGACCGCCACCACATCGTCGGGCACCAGCTCGGCACCGAACCGCTCGGCCTGCTTGCGCATGGAGTCCATCAGCTCCGGACCCATGATGGAGTCGGGGAACCCGGGGAAGTTCTCCACGTCGGTGGTCTGCATGAGCGCGCCACCCGCCATGACCGAGCTCTCGAAAACCAAGGGCTTCAGTTCGGCGCGAGCCGCGTAGAGGGCCGCCGTATAACCGGTCGGGCCGGACCCGATAATGATGACGTTCCGGACTTCGGTCGCTTCTGCCAACCGTTATCAACCCCTCATCTGACTGGCACTCCACTGAACCGATATTAGGGCCCGGAGATTCCCGACCGGACCTACGGCACCGTTGTGGTGGCGAGCGGCTGACCGCGGCTGGCTGAGCAGCCGGCCCCCGCGACCATGGCCACCTCGCCCTTGCTCGTGCGCATCACGATGATGGTGGCGGCCTGGCCCTGGTAGCGGGCACTCTCGACCATCAGCGGAGTGCCGCTTCCGGCGACATTGCGCACGCATGCCATGACGGCCGTGGGCGCGACCTGGGTCGCGCCCGCCAACTCCGCCGCCCGGAGCGCGGCCTCGACCTGCTGCTTGAGCGTGCCGGGCATGAAGTTGGTGTGGCTGGTCACGAACGGGAAGCGGGCGGGTGCCATCCGCTCGGGCTCCGCCCGCGCCGCCGAGCCGCTGCGTGGCGTCAGCGCGGAGGCGTTCGCGCTGACGGCCGGCTTGGCGGCCTTGGCCACCCCGGAGGACGCGCTGGCCAGGTTGCCCGATCCGTGCGGGAGCTGGCTCAGGCCGTACCCGGCGGCGGCCAGCACGACCGCCGCGGCGGGGGCGAGCACGCGCAGGGACACCAGGCGCCACCCGCGGTTGCCGGCCGGCTGGCCGGCGGTGCCGCGGTGCCGCGGGCTGTCACCACGCGCCCGTTTGGAATCAGTCCGGCGAGCCACCTCGGCGGCGAGCGCGCTGTCGAGCCGCTGGGCCACCCGGTCGGGCATGGCCCGGGCCGGGATCGCTGCGAGCAGCCCGGAAACCCCGGCGAGATCGTCACGCAGCGCGCGGCAGCGATCACATTCCGCCAGATGCGCGGCGATCCTGGCGCCGCGGCGCCCGGTCGTCAGGCCCGCGTGGAACTCGGCTAGGACATCGGTGTCCGGGTGGGTCGTCTGCCCCCTCATGTGTCGCCTCCCTGCGCAGGTGAGACGCTCTCGCTCGCCGATCGGTTCCCTCGTAGGTGGGACACGTACGGAAGCAGCCGGGCCCGGGCGCGGGCGCAGCGGCTCTTCACCGTGCCTGGTGAGATGTCGAGGATGACGGCGGCATCAGCGACCGAGAAGCCGAGCATGTCGACGACCACGAGGGCGGCCCGCTGCTGCGGCGGCAATACCCGCAGCGCGGCGTCGACATCGAGCCTGATGTCGGTGGTGTGGGCGGGGTCGCCCGTCGGCCCGGCCAGGGCCTCGAAGGCCTGCTCGTCGCCGGCCGGCAGGGCGGGCCTGGCGGCCCGCCGGCGGAGCCGGTCAAGCGCGGCGTTCACCACGATCCGGTGCAGCCACGTGGTGACGGCCGACTCGCCGCGGAAGTCCGCGGCCCGGCGGAAGGCGGAGACCATTGCGTCTTGCAGTGCGTCGGCCGCCTCCTCCGGGTCGCAGCTGGTGCGCAGCGCGACCGCCCACAGCCGGTCGCGGTGCCGGCGGAACAGCTCGCCGAAGGCCTGGTCATCTCCGGCCACATGCCGACGGAGCAGTTCGGCGTCAGAAGGCCACTGCTCGTCGGCGTCCCCCATGCGGCATCAACCCGACTGGCCTGGAGCGGATCCGTGTACGACGACGTTGTAGATCAGCGCCTGGTACTGGTTGGTGAAGCCGGCCTCGGGGGGCAGGTCGGTGATCCAGATCAGCACGTAACGGCCGGTCGTGTTGTTGGTGATGTTGAACGTCGCGGCGTTCACCGCGGCGGTGGAGCTTTGCAGTGTGGTGAAGGTCTTCAGGGTCGAAGCGGTCGGGGTGTCGCTGTTGCCGATCTCGATATCAACGTGCGTGCAGCAGATGGTGCCGAACCGGATCATCACCTGGCTCAGCCGCACCTCCTTGCCCATGTCGAGAATCAGCCCGGTGCCCTTCTTCAGGCCCCCGAAGACGGAGTTGCCGAGGTAGTAGTCGGTGTGCCAGTACGTGCTCGGGCTGTCAGCTATCACGTAGTGCGCGCCGCCGGGGTCGTCCGTGCTGACCGGGTCGAAGCTGTTGGCGCTCACCGGCTTGAGCAGGAGATCCGCGGCCGCGGCGGGGGACGTGGGCTGGGTCCGGCTCGGTGACGGGGAGGCCGAGTTGGGCGAGCCACGGCTGGCTGACCACGCGGTCACGCCGATCGCCGCGAGGACGATCAGGATAACCACGCTGAAGGCGGCCCTGGTCGCGGTGGAACGCTGGCGAGGCGGCCGGGAGCTGCCGCCGGCGTGCCTGGATCGCCTATCCGTATCAGCGGCCGGGTACGGGTTCGTGGTCGGATCACGGCCGTAGCCGACGGCCGTTGTCCGGCCATCGGGGGCGGGCGGGAGCATCATCGGGACCGGCGGGGCCACGCTCGCCAGGGCGTCGGCGAACATCGCGGGCGTGCTGAGCGCCGGACCGTGCCGGCTCGGCCGCTGGAACAGCGCCTGGCAGGTCACCGCGTCGATGCTGGCCGGGACGCCGGCCGATACCTGGCGCGGGGTGCACAGGGCCCCGTCGGTCTCCGGCGCGGGCGGTAGCAGCCCCGGCCCGGACCCGCCAGAACTCTGCTGGCCGGGCCAGTATCCGGTCAGGGCGGCGTAAAGCAGCCGGGCAAGATCGCGGGTGTCGGTGAGGGCCGGGTCCTCGATGCCCTGTCCGGCGGTCAGCCCGGGGTCGGTCAGCTCAGGGTCGGTCAGCCCGGTGCCGGTCAATTCAGGGCCAGCCAGGGCGGCGTCGATGCCGAGCCCGGCGATTTTCACCCCGCCGCCCGCGGTCCAGTGCAGGCAGGCTGGACTGAGCCGCAGGTGCGCCAGGCCGGCCGCCTGGGCGGCCGTGATCGCCTGGGCCGCCTCTAGCACCAGCGCTACCGCGTGCGGCGGGTCGAGCGGCCCTTCGGCGAGCATGTCGAGCAGCGACTCGCCGACGACCCATTCCATCACCACATAGGGCAGCTGATCGGCGTCTTCCACGTCGAACACCTGGGGAAAGCGCGGGTCGTTGAGCCTGCTGGCGGCGCGGGCCGCGGTGATGACCTCGGCCACCCGGGGAAAACCCGTAGCGAAGGTGAGCACCGTGACTGACCGGGCGAGGGTTTCGTCGGTGGCTTTCCAGTATGTCCAGCCGGCACCCTCATTTACCTGGTCAACGAGCCGATACCGGCCCGCGAGCCGGGTACCTGGTTCCGACGTGTATGTGCTCATAGGTTGCCACCCATGCTAATGCCGCCCGCCCCGCCGGCCGAACCTTGACGCCATCGTCCTGGTCACGAATCCGAACTCGGCCACCCGCAGCGCCCTGGCGGACAGCGCGTAGAGCGCGACCGCGCCGCCGCCGCCGATGACGGTGACGATGAAGCCGTAGGCCGCACTCGGGTTGTGCACCACGTGCCCGGCGCCGATCATGACCAGCACGGTGAAGACGAGTCCGGGCACAGTGGCCACGTGCATCCGGGTCAGGCTCCGGGCGATCGTCCAGCCGTCGAGGCTGCCGACCCTTCTCAGCAGCAGGGCCCAGCCGGTCACCGCCCCGACCACGTTCGCGATCCCGTACACGACGGCCAGCCCGGCGACGACATCAGGGCGCGGCAGCATCGACAGCGCGATGTAATTGCCCGCGATGCCAACGCACATGGTGAGCAGGCCGACGAAGGCGGCGGTCCGGCTGTCCTGGAAGGAGTAGAAGACGCGCAGCTGCAGCTGGGTCACCATGTACGGCACCAGGCCCAGGGAGAACAGGCCGAAAACCTCGCCGATGTACCTCGCGTGGTAGGGGCCTGTGCTTTTGAACCAGCCGATCAGGAGCTCCGCGAGCGGCCCGCCGAGCAGGAAGAGGTAGATCGACGCCGGCACGACGAGCACCGAGGCCAGCCGGACGCCGATCGAGAAGTCGTCTCTGACCAGCGAGTACCGGCGGGCGCTGGCGTGCTCGCTCATCCGCGGCAGCAACGCCGTGATGACCGAGATGCCGATGATCGCGTACGGCAGCTGGAACAGCTGCCACGCGATGGAATACGCGGAATAGCCGTTCACTCCGGCCGAGGCCGCGTTCGCCACGATCTGGACGACGAGGTAGCCGGCCCACTGGGAGACCACGTAGACGGTCATCCAGCCGGCCATCCGGCCCATCTCGGTCACCTCGCCGGGCCGGAACCCGAGCGTGGGATGCCATCGGAACCCGGCCCTGCGCAGCGACGGGACCAGCGCGACGGTCTGCGCCACCACGCCGAGCGTGGTGCCGATTCCGAGCAGCCGCACCCCGCCGGTCGAGATGGTCCACGGCTCCTTGCCCAGGCGCATCGCGAAGTAGAGCCCGCAGACCATGATCACGATCAGGTTGTTGATGACCGGCGTCCACATCGGCGCCGCGAACCGGCCGCGGGTGTTCAGGATCGCGCCGATCAGCGAGCTCATGCCGTAGAAGAAGATCTGCGGGATGAAGAAGTAGGCCCACGTCACCATCAGGTCGTGCTCGGCGGCCAGGTGACTGCCGGCCGGGCCTTGGATGGTGGGCGCGTACAGGGTGACCAGCGGCTCCGCCAGCAGCGTCGCCAGCACGGTGACCGCCAGCAGGGCCACCGCGCCCAGGGTGAACATGCGCTGCGCGTACGCCTCGCCGCGGTCCGGGTCGCGCTTGGCCGCCCGGACCAGCAGCGGCACCACCACGCTGGTGAAGATGCCGCCGAGCATCAGGTAGTAGACGGTGTTCGGCAGCGTGTTCGCGTTGTTGTACGCGTCGCTGAGCCCAGCGATGCCGATCGCGCCGATGAGGGCCAGGGTGCGCAGGAACCCGGTGCCCCGGGAGACCAGGGTGCCGATGGCCATGCCGGTCCCGGACCGGACCAGGCTGGAACGCTGGGTCCCGGCCTCCGCCGCGGCGGTACCGGGCGCACGCCTGACCGTCGGCGGAGCGCCGCGGCCGCTGGGTCCGCCAGGTCGGCTTGGTCCTGGGCCCCGCGGTCCCGGGCCGGGGACCGGGCGGCCGGGCTCGTCGAAGGGATGGAAGCTTGGCTGTGGTCGTCCAGGCTGAGGAGCCCGAGGCTGCGCTGGTCCGGGCCGTGGCACGCCCGGCTCGGGACGCCCTGGCTCGGGAGGGCCCGGCCGGGGGGCCAGGGGCGGGGCGTGGCCGGGTGACGGGTCACCGGTCGGACGGACCCCCGAACCCACCCGGCGCCAGCCGGGAGGCGCACCTACCGATCCCGCCGGTCCGGGCGGGCCGGCCGGGTCTGACGGCGTGAACCTGGGCGTCCTGGGCGGCGGGGCAGGCCAGCTGAGGGCCAGCGGCAGCGTGGTCTCGGCGGGGGCCGGCCCGCCGCCCGGCATCGGGCCTTCCAGCGGCGGCAGCGGGTCGGGTGCGGAGGAGGAGGCGGCGGAGGCCGAGGCGGAGGCGTGCCGACCCCGGCGCGACCGCTCGTCCCCATCGGGCCGCTGGTCCTCCGGATCCTCGCGCCGGGGATCCTCGCGCCTGGGATCGTCTCGTCCGGGGTCAGGCGTCGTCGGCCCAGCGTCGTGCATCGGCCAGGTCATCCGGTGCCTCCGTCGGGTGTTGCGCGCTGGTGCCTGTCACGACGCTACCCGGTGGATCGGCCTCTTCGTAGGCCACCTGCCCGTCGTCGTCCAGCCGACGCCGGACGCCGCGGTACACCGAGGTGAGCAGGAGGACGCCGATCGCGGCGCCGATGAGGAACAAGATGGCGCGACCGTACCTGGTCGACTCCACGGTGAGCTGAGTGCGGGTGAACGGCAGCGGTGTGCCGTCCGCGCTGCTGAGGCTGAGCCGGATGACGGTCGATCCCTGCGGTGCCGAGCTGACCGGCAGCCGCACGGTGATGGCCTCTCCGGGCGGGACCTGGACCAGCTTGCCGGCGGAGCGGCCGATGGTCAGCTGGGAGGTCCGCCCGGGGGTGTTTTCCGGGCTGGCGTTCACCCGGACCTCGATGGCCTGACGCAGCAGGTTGTTCTGGATCGAGACAGGGATCTGCCCGGACGCGCCGGCCATCGGCACCTCGGCCGAGGTGATGATGCTCACCTTGTTTTCCGCGCTGCGGAGGTACTCCTGCAGGTGGTCGGCCAGCGCCTGCCCCTGCGCCGCGCCGGCGCCGCGCCAGGCGGCCGACTCGGTGGCGGACAGTGCCTCGTCCAGCGACTGCAGGTAGGACGGCTGGGCGCGGAAGAGCATGGACTTGTACGTGCTGAGCTGGCTGCTGAGCGACTTCACCGGGCGCAGGTAGCTGCGGCTGAGCTCGCCCGGGCTTTCCTGGCTGGCGGGCGGGGCCTGGCGGCGCACCGTGCGCTCGGTGTCGTGCGCCGCGGGCAGGCTGCTCAGCGTGGCCGGCTTCAGCCACGGCGCGTTGACCGTCTCGCTGAGCAGGTCGCTGGCCAGTGCCTGCGACGGGCTCCAGTTTTCTGGCGGCGCCACCACGACCGAGCGGGCCGAGTCGGGGGCTTCGGCCGCGATCATCGCGGTCTCGGCGAGGAAACGCTGCTCGACGGCGAACTGCTCGCTGCCGGACGCCGCGCCGGAGCTTGTGTCCCCGGCCGCGAGCACCCCGGTCAGCGTGTCGTCGGCGAGCAGGACGTTCATCGACGTGCCGGCGCCCGTCATGATCGAGGCCACCGCGTCGTCCGGCTGGTAGACGGCGGTATCGGCGGGCGGCATCTCGCTGCTGTTCAGCACCACGGTTCCGATGTTCTCGGCGGTGGCCAGGCTGGTGAGCAAGCTGAGGTCCGCGGTCCCGCCGGGCGGCCACGCGATCGTCGGCGTGACCGTCTGGTGCAGGACGCTGCGCGCCACCGCGTCGCCCGTGCTGTAGGCGCTCGCGAGGTCGGCGTTCAGGCCCTGGTGGACCAGGGCCGCCATGTCCACGTTGGCGTACGGGGCGATCACGGTCGGCTGGCTTGAGGTAGCCGTCTTGACCGCGGCCAGCCAGCTCGCCGCCGCCTTGCTGGCCGGCTCCTCGGTGAGGTGGGTGCAGGTCGGCGTGCCGCCGACGTTGTACCGGCTGGTCATCGTGGCGACGTCGCTGAGCAGCGCCGGGTCAATGAACCACGTCAAGTCGGCGTCAGGGTCGCTTACCCCGGCGGTGACCAGGGTGGACAGGCGGCCTCCCGGGTTCAGGCTGGCGGCCAGGTCGTTGTTCGTCAAGGCGGGGCACACCTGATGGTGCGGCTGATCGACGAGCGGCCATAGCCAGGAGATATTCAGCGGAGACAGCAGGCCCGCGGCCCGCTGTCCGGGCCAGAACGGCAGCAGCGTCTGGGCCGAGGTCAGCACGCTGCCGGCGATGTCGTCCACCGGCTGCAGCTGGGCGAGTACGGGGTAGACCCCGAACTCGCTCATCCCGAGCGTGTTGACACCGAACGAGGCGCTCCACTTCGCGGTCGCGCCCGGTTTCACGCTGGTCGGGAGGAGGAACGGGCTGCCCGCCACCTCCAGGTCATTGTCCGCGCCGTGGCTGAGGAAGGAATCCATGCCGTCGCGGGAGGAGAAGCCGGTCGGCGACGAGTACAGCTGCACGTCAAGCCCGGCCTCGGTCTGGCTGGTGCCGTTGCTGATCGTCCCGGCGACGGTGACCGTGGCGCCAGGCCCAGCGAACTGCGGGTTCATCGATGTGATGGCGATCGACACCCGGCCCGTGCCGGCCAGGTCTGACCCCAGAGCCCCCTGATCGGCCGGGCGTGCCTGGGCCGCCGCGGCCGGCCCGGCCAGCGCCAGCACGGCGGAGGTCATCAGGGCGGGCAGCGCGACGGCGGCGGCCAGGGACAGGGTCCGCCGCTTGACCGTCGCCTTGACCTTCGCCGTGAGCAAGCCGTGCACACCTGGAATGTTATTGCCGTTCGCGCGGAGCCCGTGCTTATCGATACTCTCGATGGCCGTGCCCATGAACCCCGAACAGCGGAAGGCAGCCGCCGCGCTCTTGCGCGAGCGGGTTCCCGACGTGGCCGGAATCGGCCGCCTGTTCGCGGACCACGGGCATGAGCTCGCCCTGGTCGGCGGCCCGGTCAGAGACGTTTTCCTAGGTCAGCAGCCTGGTGACCTTGACCTCACCACGGACGCGACGCCGGAGCAGGTGCTGCAGCTGACCAAGGACTGGGCCGACAAGACGTGGACGGTCGGGATCGCCTTCGGCACGGTCGGGCTGCGGAAGGGAAATTCTCTCTTCGAGATCACCACGTACCGCAGCGAGCAGTACGGGCGGACCTCACGCAAGCCCGATGTCCAGTACGGCCGGTCACTTGAGGAGGACCTGGGCCGCCGGGATTTCACCATCAACGCGATGGCGGCCCGGCTGCCCGGATACGAGATCGCCGATCCTTATCGCGGCTTCGACGCGCTCAAGGAAAAGGTGCTGCGGACTCCGGGGCCGCCGGAGCAGTCGTTCAGCGACGATCCGCTGCGCATCCTGCGCGCGGCCCGGTTCGCGGCCAAGCTGGGATTCGAGGTCGCGGCGGACGTGCAGGCCGCCATGACCGACCAGGCTGACCGGCTGGCCATCGTGTCCCCGGAGCGGATCACCAGCGAGCTGACCAAGCTGATGCTGACGCCTGACCCCGCGCTCGGCATCGACCTGCTGGTTCAGACCGGAGTCGCCGAGCAGGTACTGCCCGAGGTGTCCAGGCTGCGGATGGAGGCCGACGAACACCACCGGCACAAGGACGTCTACCAGCACAGCCTGACCGTGCTGCGGCAGGCCATCGCGCTCGAGCCGGCCTACGGGCTGGACGGCGACCTGAGGGTCCGGCTGGCCGCGCTGCTGCACGACGTCGGCAAGCCGCGCACACGTGCCCTGCTCCCGGACGGGCGGGTGGCGTTCCACCTGCACGAGGTGGTCGGGGCCAAGATGACCAGGCGAAGGCTGACCGCGCTGCGCTTTCCGAAAGACGTCGTGCAGGACGTGTCCCGGCTGGTCGAGCTGCACCTGCGGTTCCACGGGTACGGCGAGGGTGAGTGGACGGATTCCGCGGTCCGCCGCTACGTCCGGGATGCCGGGCCGTTGCTTACTCGGCTGCACGTGCTGACCAGGGCCGACTGCACCACCAGGAACCGGGAGAAGGCACGGCGGCTGGCCCGCGCGTACGACGCCCTCGAGCGGCGGATCGTCGAGCTCAGCGAGCAGGAGGAGCTGGCCAGGATCAGGCCGGAGCTTGACGGCAACGAGATCATGCGCATCCTCGGCGTGCCGCCTGGCCCGGTGGTGGGCCGGGCCTATGACTTCCTGCTCGAGCTGCGGCTCGAGCAGGGCGAGGTCGGCCGGGCCCGGGTGACTCAGGAACTGCTGCGCTGGGCGGCCGCCGAGGGGATCGTCCCGCCCGGCCCGGAGCCGGACGGGGACTGACCTCGCCCGCCGGCCAGCCAGTATCCGGCCGCGGCGACCACGTATCCGGCCGCTACCAGGGCGATGATGACCGGCGAGTGGCCGTTGGACGGCATGAAGGCCGCGCTCAGTGCGGCGCCGATGACGTAGGTGACGTTGAACATCATGTCGTAGAAGGCGAACACCCGGCCGCGGTACGCGTCGCCCACCTCTTCCTGCAGGATCGTGGTCGCGCAGATCGCCACGCCCTGTCGGGTGAGATACAGGCAGAACCCGATGGCCAGGTAGGCGACCTGGATGAAGGTCTCGCCCAGCGTGATGGTCACCACGGCGCTCGCGATCAGCAGCAGGGTGATCCAGGCCGGCTTGGACAGCCGCCTGGTGACCGGCGGGGTGATCAGCGCGGCGCAGGCGTAGCCGATCCCGGAGGCGATCACCAGGCCGCCCACGTGACCCTCGGCCGCGCCCACGCTCGACCGGTAGAAATAGTCCCGGTACAGCAGGATCGACATCAGGAACAGCGGCCCGAAAAGGAAGCTGAAGGCGCCGGTCACGCCGAGCGCGGCCGCCGCACCGCGCCGCGCCGCGACATAGCGCGCGCCGTCCGCCAGGCCGGCCGCGACCGAGCGAAGCTCGCTGAGCAGCCGTCCCGGCGGCGGCGCTCCGGGCTCGCGCACCGGGCCGAGCAGGTCGCGCGGCATGGTGGCCGCGACCAGGCTGGCCGCCACGTAACAGCCGCCCCCGACCAGCAAGGTGATCGCGGCGCCGCGCTCGCCGTTGCCGGTGGCCACGTTGAGCCCCAGGGCGATGCTGCCGCCTATAGTCGCCATGATGCCGCCGACGGTCGGCGACACCGAGTTCGCCATCACCAGCTTGTCCTCGGCCACGACATGCGGCAACGCGGCCGACAGCGAGGACAGGAAGAACCGGTTGACGCCGAGTATCAGCAGCACCGCGACGTAGAGCGGCACCCCGCGGTTGCCCGCGGCCATGAGGGCCGCGGCCAGCAGCACGAACGAGGACCGGAGCAGGGCCGACCAGACCAGGATCTGGCGCCGCGACCAGCGGTCGATGAATACCCCGGCGAACGGGCCGACCAGCGAGTACGGCAGGTAAAGGACGGTGAAGGCCGCCGCGCCTGCCGCCGGGCTCGGGAACGAGGTCGCGTTGAAGAACACGTACGTCCCGACCCCGGCGGTGACGACACCGTCGCCGGTCTGCGAGACCAGCCTGGTGGCAAAGAGACGACGGAAATCCCGCTCGGCGAGCACCGTGCGCAGATCGCCGAGGAACGACGACTTGGCCCGGTCGGTCCCGTTATCCGCCGGACCGGATCCGGCGGGCTCCGGGACGTGCGGGCGGCCAGCTACGACGCCCGTGTCATCGTGCCGACGGCCCACCCGTCCAGCTTAGGGTTCGCCCGTCAGCGGGCAACCTCCCCGAGGATGAACTTCTCCACCAGGTCGCGGCAGATGTCGTCGCCGAACTGCTCGGGCGGTGACTTCATGAAGTAGGAACTGGCCGACGTCACGGGCCCGGCGATGCCCCGGTCAAGCGCGATCTTCGCGGCGCGCACCGCGTCGATGATCACCCCGGCCGAGTTGGGCGAGTCCCAGACCTCGAGCTTGTACTCCAGGCTGAGCGGCACGTCGCCGAACGCGCGGCCCTCGAGCCGGACATAGGCCATCTTGCGGTCATCCAGCCACGGCACGTGGTCGGACGGACCGATGTGCACGGCGGCGCGCTCCATCTCGTGCGGGATCTGAGAGGTCACGGCCTGGGTCTTGGAGATCTTCTTGGACTGGAGCCGCTTACGCTCCAGCATGTTCATGAA
>Ga0302178_10003049_pt1 | contig 12863 bp, 9 predicted proteins | sample I_Palsa_E1_3_FD_198790 | JGI IMG/M metagenome (GOLD analysis project Ga0302178, IMG submission 198790) | Peat permafrost microbial communities from Stordalen Mire near Abisko, Sweden - I_Palsa_E1_3 | ecosystem: Environmental > Terrestrial > Soil > Palsa > Peat permafrost | place: Sweden: Abisko... | reverse complement strand
GTGCGGCCGCGCGGATGGTCCAGCCGAACCGCGGCCACGCGGTCACGGTGCCATCGACGGCGTCGATGACGGCGGCCTTGCCGCCCGACTGGCCGGCGAGCGCCAGAATGCGTTCGGTAATCGCGCGGTGTGACATGCCCGCGCTCAGGATGAGCGGGTCCGCCTCGATAGGTGTCCCCACGCTGACGCCGCGTTCCACCAGAACCTCCCCGTCCGCAGTGCGATGACAGGCGGGTCCTGGCGTTGCGCCGGGACCCGCCCGGCCGCTGCCACCGGCTCCGGCCGGTGCCCACCCCCCCTTGGGTACCCGCCGGGCGGGTCTTGCGGCCCGCTGCCGTGCGTTGGCGACAGTTGAACGCTATGCGGGGGAGACAGGGGAGCACATGCGCCGAACTATGTATTCCGGTGTGCATATTGACCGGCTGATGATCCCCGGCCACGTGTACATCCGCGCGATAACGGTCAGTCCCGCGGCTCGTGGCGGGTGGCCCATGAGGCAACCTGTGTACGCGAGGTGAAGCCGAGCTTGGCGAGGATGTTCGCCACGTGACGGGCCGCGGTCGCCGGGCTGATCACCAGTTCGTCGGCGATCTCCCTGTTGGACAGGCCCTGGCAGATCAGGAGCACGATCTCGTGCTCGCGCGGGGTGAGCGGCGAGGGTGCCCGGCGGGCGGCGCCCGCGTCGTGACGCGGTCCGCCCACGGCGTCCGGCCGTGCCTGATCGGCCCATCCCGTCGCCGCCGGCACCTGGGCGCCCCTAGATGCTGGCACGGACAGTGGTCGCTGTGACCCCAGCGCGTAACGGATGGCGTCTTCCACCGTCATCTCGCGCCCTTCGGCGAACAGGGCGGCGGCCTTCGCTGCGCTGAGGCGCTCCCGGGTGAATTCAAGTACCCGTTCGGTTTTCGGTCCTACACCGGCCGGGAGGCCGAGAGAATCACGCAGCTGACAGGCTGCGCCTGCCAGCTGCGCCGCCTGTTCGGGCTGCTGCCTCGCCACCGCCAGAGCCGCGAACGCTTCAAGTCCGCGGGCGATGCCGAGACGCTGCCCGCACATCTGGTTCAGCCGCAAGCCTTCGGCCAGGCTCTCGTCGGCCAGGGCAAGCTCGCCGCCGACGATCGCGATCCACCCGATCCCGGCCTGGCACCGGGCTATCTCGGGCCAGGCGTCGAGCTCACGGAAGATCTCCATCGCGTCCTCGAAGTACCGCATCGCCATCGTGTCGTCGCCTCGCGCTCGCGCGAGCGTCCCCATGCCGTACTCCACCGTGGCGAGACCCCAGTGGTTGTTGTCGCTCAGCACCTCAAGCGCCGCCTCGTAGGCCCGCTGAGCCGACTTCAGCTTGCCCTGCCGGACCGCGATGGCGGCCCTGGCCGCGAGCCCGATCCCGGTTTCCCAGTCGTTGCCCGACACCTCGGCGGCGGCGATGGCCTCGTCGACGTAGGCGGCGGCGTCGCCGGGCCGCCCGGCCCGCGCCGCGGCCTGGCCCAGCACCCGCAGCGCGACCGGGACCGTGAAGTCGTCGTCGTGGGCCCGGCTCAGCGCCAGGCTGTCCTGGGCGCTGCGCACCAGCGTGTCGTAGTCCTGCAGGTCGAAGGCGATCTCCGCGCGGCAGGCGAGCGCGCGTCCGCGTACTCGCGGGGAAACCTCGCTGTCCTGCGTGAGGAACCGGTCGAACCAGATGGCCGCCTCACGTACGTCGCCGTGCGGTACCCACATGTTGCGCAGCCCCGTGCACAGTCGCAGTCCCTCCTCCGCGTGAGCGTGAGCGTGGGAAGTGGCCAGGGCGATGCGGAAGTTACCGTATTCGGCGATACCGCGGCGGAAGGTGGCCCGGCGCACTGGCCAGGGCGGTTCGCCGCGGTTGAACATCCCGCGGGTCGTGTCTTCTACCAGCGCGAGGATGCAGTCGCGGTGCCGCAGCGCCAGCTGCGACTGTTCGCCCGCGGCGGCAAGCCGCTCGGCGGCGTATTCCCGGATCGTGTCGAGCAGCCGGTACCTGGCGTCGCCGGCCGCTTCGCCGTCCAGGACGACCAGCGACTTGTCAATGAGGGAGATGAGCAGGCCGAGCACCGCGTCGGCCGGGATGCCCCCGGCCGGGGACACCGCGTCGGAGCACACCTGCTCGGCCATGTCCAGGTTCCAGCCGGAAAAGACCGCCAGCCGGCGTAGCAGTACCTGTTCAGGCTCGTCGAGCAGCTCGTAGCTCCAGTCGACGGTGGCCCGCAGCGTCTGCTGGCGCAGTGGTGCGGTCCGGTCCCCCGAGTTGAGCAGCTGGAATCTGCCGCCCAGCCGGTCGGCGATCTGCTCGACCGACAGGGCCCGCACCCGGGCCGCGGCCAGCTCGATGCCGAGCGGTATGCCGTCGAGCGTGCGGCACAGCCTGGCCACTTGCGCCACGTTGTCCTCGGTCAGGGCGAAGCCGGCCCGGGCGCCCGCGGCCCGGGCCGCGAACAGCCGGACCGCCTCGTGGCCGCCGAGGTCGGTGCCGTTCGCCCTTTCTGGCGGCAGGTCAAGGGGCGGCACCCGCCAGACGGTCTCGCCCCGTACCCGCAGCGGCTCGCGGCTGGTGGCGACGATCCGCAGCCAGGGGCACCGGGCCAGCAGGAGCTGGACGAGGGTGGCGCAGTCGCCGACCTGATGCTCACAGGTATCGAGGATGAGGAGCATGCGCCGTGAGCGCAGCGCCTCGGCCAGCGTCTGCGCGAGCGGAACGCCCGGCTCCTCGCGCACCCCGATAGTGGCCGCGACATGCTGCGCGGTCTGGCCGCGCCAGTCGGCCAGCTCGACCAGCCAGGCCTCATCGAGATCACCGGGGGCCCCGGAACCCTCGCCGATCACGGTGCGGGCGAGCCGTATCGCCAGGCGTGTCTTGCCGATGCCGCCGGGGCCGCTCAGGGTCAGGGCACGTACGTCGCCCAGCAGCCGGGCCAGTTCGACGAGATCACGCTCACGGCCGATGAAGCTGTTCGGCTCCGCTGGCAGGTTGCCGCTAAGAAGAGCGGTGGCGGACTGCATTGGCCCTCTGGGGATCAGACGCTTGAAAGGGGAACAAGAATAAGTGTCTCACCGTACCCGTTCGCTTCAAGCGTAGGTGGTCAGTTGCCGGGCTCGACGACGACCGGGACGGCCTCGGTGTACCTCACCCGCCCGAAATACATCACCTTCACCAGAGCCCACCACTGTGACCCAGGACGTTCCGTCTCCGGCACGCTGACGGTGAACCGCAACGTCACGCTCTCTTGGGGAGCGGCGCCGAAGCCCCGCGTCCACGGTCCGAGCATCTGCCAGGTCCCGAACGGCGATACGAGCTGAGCCTCGCCGTGCAGCTCAGAGGCCAGCCTGTTGGTCACGCGCACCCGCAGCTCGCCGCGGGCGCCCGGGATCAGGCGCAGCTTGGGCGTCAGTACCTCCAGCTCAACCTCGGCCGCGGCCGCGGCGTAGTCGGTCTGCAGCAGCTCCAGGCTTTCCTCGGGCGGCAGGTGCGGATCGGGCCAGCGACGCTCGCCGACCGCCACCATGGCCGTGTCCTCGATGAGGTGGCCGAACTCGTCCTGGATCCGCGCGGCCACGAAATAGCGTCCCGCCGCGGTCCCGGGCGCCGCTCGCACGGTCAGCTCCCAGCCCGCGTACCCGCCCGGGGCAAGTTCGTAGTCCAGGCTCGCCGCGTGCGGGTCTTCCGCCGCCGCGACGGTAATCCCGCTGGGCACGATCAGCTCCACCGTCCCCGACGCGGGCTCCGCCCCGCAGCCCACTGTCAGCGTCAGCGTGGCTGCGTCGCCGGAATCGGCCAGGGCGACCCGGGTGGGGGACAGGTGCACCGCGACCGGGAGGTTGCCGGCCGGCGCCGGGCCCTTGCCGTGCAGCCAGTAGCGGGCGTAGACCGGCTGGACCGATTCGGCTAGCGAGGGCGGGTGGCCGTCGGCTGCGGCGGCCGAACTCGTCCGGACCACCAGAGTTACCGTGCCGAAGGCCGGAATGTCGACAGTAACGGTCCCGTCCTGCACCGGGAGGGGAGCGCCGTCTGACTCCTCGATCAGGTCGGTGAGCCACGCCGCCGAGATCCCGGCCCGCGGACCCCCGGTGGCCGCGAGCCGGAGCCGCGCGGTGGTAGCTCTCCCCTCGGTTTCCCGCAGGCGCACGGTGACCGCGGCCTCGCCGCCTGCCTCTCCGTGCGCTCCTGCCGCCGCCAGCACGCGGATCTTCCCGGCGGCGAGCGGATTGCCGCGCGGCTTCACCGTGCTGACCATGACGTTGGCCGGCTCCGCCGACACCACGCCGCCGCCCCTGGCCGGGCGGGATCCAGCGGACCCGGCGTCTTCGGCGGGGCCGGTCTCGGCGGGCCCGGACCTGGTCACGGCGGTGATCAGGTCGTGGTTGTAATCCTCGGCGGCGGTGTTGAAGCCCGCTGTCCGCCAGTCGCCCTGGCCCGAGGCCAGCGCGTACTCGAACGTGTGGCTCCAGTGCTGCCAGGCAAAGCTGCTGCCGTCTGGCGCCTTCCTGGGATCCCCGTCGATCCATATCCCGGACGGCCACGCGCTGCAGGAGCGCATCAGTGACACGTGCAGCGTGCCGTCGGGGGTGACCACGCAGCTGGGGGTGCCCCGGTTCAGTACCGCGACCGCCCGGTCGGCCAGCGGCACCGGCGCCGGCCGCTGGCTGCCACCCAGATCGGCGTCGACCCCGAGACCACCTAGATCGGCGTCCACCAGGGCGTCGGCCAGGTCCTGAGCCAGGGCCGTGATCGCCGCCGCCAGCTCACCGGGCCCAGTGCCCGCCACGATCAGTACCGGCAGGTCGCCGGGCCCGCGCACGTCCGCGTCCGGCCCGAAGGCATCCTGGCGGCTGCGCGCGGCCGGGACCCACAGCCGCGCGGTCCCCGCACCGCCGGCCAGCCCGGCCTGCAGGGCCTTGGCGTAGCCGGGTCCCGCGGCGGCCAGCACCTCGGCGGTGAACCCGTTCACTTCCGGGCCGCCGAGCGTGATCCTGACGTCAGGCAGGTTGGAGTCCGCGTCGATCGCGCCGTACCTGGATCCTCCGGCCTGGCTGCAGGTCGCGGTCACCCCCACCCCGGCCAGCGCGATCATCAAGTCCCTGATCACGCTCCGGAGTCCGTTCTGACTATCCGGGCAGACCACCTCGGCAACCCCGATCGCCTGCGTCACCCCGTTACGGTCTCCCGTGCGGACCCGCGCGGCCGAACCGAGGCCGAACCATTGATGGGCCGGGCTGTCCAGGGTGAACCAGTGCTCGGCCGTGTCCACGTCCGCGAGGCCGAACGACCGGCCGATGACCGCCGTCGCCGTCTGGTACAGCGGCAGGCCGCCGGGCACGTCGGCGGGGAACCGCACCCGGAGCAGCCGGTCGCGCCCGCGGTAGCCGTCGACGTGGGTGCGGAACTCGACGCGCTCGGCGTCGTCCCACAGCAGCGTCTCCTGGGTGACGTCGAGCCCCTCGAACGTGAACGATGCCACCAGCCGCGAGCCCGCCGGGCACCGTTGCGCCGTCACCCGGGCCGGGACCGACGCCGACCCCGTCCCCGGCCCCTTGGGCGACAGGTGCCACGGCCCCTCCCCGTGCCGGGGGTGCAGCGCGTACTCGTCCTGGATCACCAGCTCGTTACCGGGCCCGGCCAGCACGCTGGCGCCGGTGCGCTTGTCGGTGACGGTCACCGTCCCGCCCCGGGCCGGGTCGGCGGTGACCAGGTACGCGTCGTTCTCGATGGCGTGGGGATCGGCCGCGGTAAAGGCCTGCCACCCGGAGGCCGATCCCTCCTGCCCGGCGGGCACCGCCTGATAGGTCGCGGACCCGAGAGCGGGCACGTCGCGGGCCGCGAACGTGAGCGTCACCTCCGCGAGCGACCCGTCGTCGCGCCGCCGGACCCCTTCGGCCAGGCTCGGCACCAGCCGGCCGGCCGGGTCGCGGATCTCCAGCCAGGAGGTGGAGGGGGTACCGTCGTCGGCCACCTCGACCGTGACCCTGGCCATCCCGGTCCGCACCCGCGCCACCGCGTTGACGACATGGATGCAGACGCCCGCCTGAGCCGGCCCGGCGGAGGCGGACAGGTAGGCCGCGGCGTCGCGGCGCGCGGCGGAGCCGAGTTCCCACGCCTCCCGCCAGCCGCCGGCCAGGTCCAGGTACACCTGGTCGGACTCGACCCCGGTGATGGCGTCATGGTGGGCGCCGAAGGCCAGCAGCCGCCACGCCTTGTCCAGCTCCGCGTGCGGGAATGACGCGCCGTTCAGCCAGGCCATGGTGCCGAGCCGTTCGGCCTCGGTCACCGCGATCTCGATGGCGCGCTGCGCCTGCTTGGTGTCGATGTAGGAGACGTCCTTGCCGGTGTACACCGGGCCCATGTCCCTGGTCTGCGGCGTGATCCAGGTGCCCGTACGGCCCGGCGATCCGGCTTCGGCGCTCACCGCCGCGAAGAACTCGGCGGGTACCGCCGTGGTGAACCTGGGCCACACGTACCGCTGGTTCCAGTCCCGGTGAATGTCGGTTACCCACCGGGACGGAATGACATGATCGGCGCCGACCGGCAGCATGACATTGCGCGTGGTGGCCACCTGCGCCAGCGCGCGGAACTGCCCGTACGCCTCGAGCTCGGCGGAAGCCAGGTCCGGCAGCGCCTGCAGCTTCCAGCCCGCGCTGTAGTGCTGGGCCATGTAGGAGGTGAGCAGCCCGCTGCCATCGGGGGACAGCCACTCGAATTCGCTGCCGAACTGCATCCGCCGGTTCCCGCCGCCTTCGGCCCCGGACGGGCCCCACTGGTGGAACGGCCCGCGCGCCCACGATGAGGAGGTGAGCCCGGCCGCCGCCATCAGGCCCGGATACCCCGGGTCGTGCCCGAACACGTCGAGCATCCAGGCGGTCCGCGGGTCTGCGCCGAGGACGTCCCGCTGGAACCCGATGCCGTAGACGGCGTTGCGGATGGTCGACTCGGCGCAGGTGAGGTTGGTGCTCGGCTCGTTGTAGTTGCCGCCGACGATCTCGATCCGGCCCTCGGCCATCAGCGCCCGCAGGTCCTCCCGGTCCTGCGGGTAGGCGTCGAAGTACGGCTTCAGGTAGTCGATCTCGGCCAGCACGAACTTGTAGTCGGGGTCCTTCCTGGCCCGGTCCAGGTGCGCGCCCACCAGCTCGAACGCGTTCCTGATGTCGGGCAGCCTGCCGTCCTCGTCGGGCAGGGACAGCCGCGCCTCGGTGAACTGGCCCTGGGTGTTCCACCAGATCGGGTCGTAGTGGAAGTGGCTGACCATCCACATCGTCCAGCCCGGCTCGGCCACGCTAATGTCAGCCTCGGCCTGACGCTGCCCGGCCTCGCTGCGGACCGTGACCGTGACTCGCCGGGTGCCGCCCGGCTGGTACGGCGCGGTGACCTCCACCGGCACCTCGAAGGCTTTTTCCTCGCCCTGATGCAAACCAGTGATGCCGAACGGGCCGTGGTCTCTGACTCCGGGCCCCGCGACGTGCACGGTGGCGGAGGTGGCCGGACTGGCGAGCATCCCCGGCCCCTCGTTCACCAGTGTGACCCGGACAACCTGCAGCGGGCGCTGCGCGGTTCCTACGAACAAGTCTGTCGATTCAACCCCGGCGATCCGCATCTGTTCATCGTTACACGCCCCCGCCGGTAGATCACAACTCGCGCAGCCTGCGGGCGAAGGCCCGTGTCGCGGCGGCGGGATCGTCCGCCTCGGTGATGGCCCGGACCACGACCACGCGGGTGGCGCCCGTCGCGAGCACCTCGCCGAGCCGGTCCAGGCTGATGCCGCCGATCGCGAACCACGGCCGGGCCGGGTGAGCCTGCGCGACGTGCGCGAGCAGGCCGGGACCGGTCGCCGGGCGCCCCGGCTTGGTCGGCGTGGCCCAGGCCGGCCCCGCGCAGAAGTAGTCGACGCCAGACTCGGCCGCCGCCGCGTCGGACTGGGCCGGGCTATGGCTGCTGCGGCCGATGATCACCTCCGGGCCCAGGACCTGCCGCGCGACCGGCACCGGCAGGTCATCTTGGCCGAGGTGGAGCACGTCGGCGCCCGCGGCCAGCGCTACGTCCGCGCGGTCGTTGACCGCCAGCAGGCGGCCGTGCCGCCGGCATGCGGCCGCGAACACCTCGAGCAGCGCGAGTTCCTCGCGCGCCTCCAGGCCCTTCTCTCGCAGCTGCACGATGTCCGCCCCGGCGCCCAGCACGGCGTCCAGGAACGGGGCCAGGTCACCGGAGGACCGGCGGGCATCGGTGCACAGGTAGAGCCGCGCATCCGCTAGCCGCGCTCGCAGTTCGCTCGTCACAGTGACATCAACCACGGGCCCATCCAACCATCACCGCCGGGTCCCGCCGTACCGGATTAATATAAGGTGAAGTGCCGGAAACAATTCCGGCCACGGGAGCCCGCGAGGGCTGAGAGGGAGGCCACCGGCCTCCGACCGTCGAACCTGATCCGGGTAATGCCGGCGAAGGGAGCGCTCATTGGCCGTGACCGCGGATGTCGTTGTGGCGGGCGGCGGTGTCATCGGAACCGCGATCGCGTGGCGTGCCGCGCTCGCCGGGCTTGACGTCGTCCTGGTCGATCCCGACGCCGGTGACGCCGCGTCCGGCGTGGCGGCAGGCATGCTCGCGCCGGTATCGGAGGCCCTGTTCGGCGAGGGCGCGCTGCTCGCGATCAACCTGCTGGCGGTGCAGAGGTTCCCTTCGTTCGCGGCGGAGCTCGAGGAGGTCACCGGCCACGATGTCGGGCTACGGCGCGAGGGTACGCTCGCCATCGCGTATGACCCCGGTGACCTGACGGCGCTGATGCGGCTGACGGCCTTCCGCCGGTCCGCCGGGCTTGACGCCGAGGAACTGGACAGCCGAGCCTGCCGCAGGCTGGAGCCTTTCCTGACCCCCGATGTACAGGGCGGCGTGGTTTTCGCGAGCGACTGGTCCGTCGACAACCGGCGGTACGCGGCCGCGCTGCGTGCGGCGATGGCGGCCGCGAAGGTACGGATCAGCCGCGGCCGGGTGACGCAGGCGCAGATCGCCGGCGGCCGGGTCCGCGGTGTCGGGCTCGCAGACGGCACGGTCATCGACTCAGCCGCGGTCGTCGTCGCAGCCGGATGCTGGTCCGGCACGGTCGCCGGGTTGCCCGGTCCGCTGCGGACCGCGGTCCGGCCGGTCAAGGGCCAGCTGCTGCGCCTGCGCCATCCGGAGGCAATGCCGCCCGTCATCAGCCACACGATCCGGGCCACGGTGCGCGGCGCCGACGTCTACCTGGTGCCGCGCGCCGACGGCGAGGTGATCGTGGGGGCGACCTCCGAAGAGCGCGGGCCGGACCGGACGGTTACCGCGGGTGCCGTCCATGACCTGCTGCACGACGCGATGAGCGTGCTGCCGGTGACGAGCGAGCTGATCCTCGCCGAAACCTGCGCCGGCCTGCGACCGGGAACTGCCGACAACGGGCCGATCGTCGGCGGCTGCGGTGTCGACGGCCTGCTGCTGGCCACCGGGCACTACCGCAACGGCATCTTGATGTCGCCGGTCACCGCCGACGCCATCACGGCGGCCCTGACCGGGCATCGGCCCGCGGCGCAGTGGGAGCCGTTCACGCCGCGGCGGTTCACCGGGGAGCAGCCCGCTGCCGGGCGGTCCCCGGCCGGAGACCTAGCCCGGTGAGCGTCCAGGTCAGGCTCAACGGCGAGCCGCGAGAACTGCCGGACGGGACCACCGTAGCCGAGGCCGTCGCCGAGCTGACGCCGGCCGCGGCCGGCGTCGCCGCCGCCGTCAACGGTGACGTCGTGCCCCGCGGCTCGTGGACCGTCACGCCGCTTGCCGACGGCGACCAGGTTGAGGTCGTCACGGCCGTACAGGGAGGTTGATGTGAGCGAGGAGGATCTGCTGAACCGCAAGGAGGCCGGATCTGAGCCGTGGACGCTGGCGGGTCAGGAGCTGAGCTCGCGGCTGATTCTCGGGACCGGGGGAGTGCAGAGCCTGGAGGTGCTGCGGCGGGCGCTTACTGCCTCCGGCTCAGCCCTGGCCACGGTGGCTATGCGGCGCGTCTCGCCCACCGCCGACGGAGAAGGCACGCTGCTCGACGTGCTGCGCCAAGCCGGGGTGCGCATCTTGCCGAACACCGCGGGCTGTCACACCGCCGCCGAGGCCAGGCTGGTCGCCCGGATGGGCCGCGAGGCGCTGGGCACCGACTGGGTCAAGCTGGAGGTGGTGGCCGATGATCACACCCTGCTGCCGGATCCGGTGGAGCTGCTCGACGCGGCCCGGATGCTAGTCCAGGACGGGTTCGTGGTGCTCCCGTACACCAACGACGACCCGATCCTGGCCCGGCAGCTGGAACGGGCGGGCTGCGCGGCGGTCATGCCGCTCGGGGCACCGATCGGGTCCGGCCTCGGCGTTCGCAACCCGCACAACATCGCGATGATCGTCGAGGAGGCCGGCGTTCCCGTCATCCTCGACGCCGGGATCGGCACGGCCAGCGACGCGGTGATCGCGATGGAGCTCGGCTGTGACGCGGTGCTGATCGCCTCCGCCATCACCCGCGCGGCCGAGCCGGAGCGGATGGCCACCGCGATGCGGCTGGCGGTGGCGGCCGGATACGCCGCGCGGACCGCCGGGCGTATCCCGCACCGGTGGCACGCCCGGGCGTCGAGTCCGGTGACCGGCCTGCCGTGGTAGCCCCGGGGGGAGGAATTCCCCCGGGGGGACGAACCCAAAAGCCCCCCCTGTCCCCCCCGGTTCTGGGGGAGAACCTTCCCCACCAGACCCCCCCGGCCCCCCCGGCGCGAGTGCTGACCATCGCCTCGTCCGACTCGGGCGGCGGCGCCGGCATCCAGGCCGACCTCAAGGCCTTTGCCCGCTGCGGCGCGCACGGCATGTCGGCGATCGTCGCACTCACCGCGCAGAACACCGTGGGCGTCCGCGGCATCCACGAAATCCCGCCGGCCTTCGTGCGCGCGCAGATCGACGCGGTCCTCGACGACATCGGGGCCGACGCCGCCAAGACCGGCATGTTGTTCTCCGCCCCTCTGATCGAGGCGGTGGCCGACGCGCTGACGGGGCGCAACCTGCCTCTGGTGGTCGATCCGGTCATGGTAGCAAGCTCCGGGAGCGTGCTCCTGCGCCCCGACGCGGTCGGGATCCTGGTCAGGCGGCTGTTCCCGCTGGCGACCGTGGTGACGCCCAACCTCCCGGAAGCTCAGGCGCTGACCCAGTCGGCGGCCACCGATCGCGCGGAACTGGCGGAGCGGCTGGTCGCGATGGGCGCGCGGGCCGCCCTGGTCACCGGGGGACACGGCGCCGAGCCGGTGGATCATCTGTTTGACGGCTCGCGGCACGTGGCCATCCCCGTCGACCGTCACCGGGTCGCCGCGACCCACGGCGCGGGCTGCACGCACTCCGCGGCGCTCGCGGCCGGGCTCGCGGCGGGGCTGCCGCTGGCCGACGCGGCTCGCCGCGCCGCCGTGGTGGCCGGGCAGGCGGTGGCCCACGGGCTCGCTATGCTCGGCGACGGGGACGGGCCGGTTCACGTCCTGTCCGAATTCGTGTCCTGCGGCAAGGAGATGACGCGTTGAGCGACAAGTTGAGTGACGAGCTCTGGGCCGGTGCCACCGACATCTACCAGGCCATTGTGGCCCACCCTTTCCTGACCGGACTCGTGGACGGCAGCCTGCCGCCGGACGCCTTCGCGTTCTACGTCCTCCAAGACGCGCTTTACCTGCAGCGATACGGTCAGGCCCTGGCGGCCGTGGGCAGCCGGGCGCCGGTGCCCGCGCAGACCGAGATGTTCGCGCGACACGCGGCGGAAGCGCTCCAGGTCGAGCAGACGCTGCACGGGTCGCTCCTGGCCGACCTCGGCATCGACCCGGCCAGCGCCGAGCAGGCCCAGCCCGCGCCGGTGAACCTGGCCTACACGAGCTACCTTCTCGCCACCGTCATCGGCGGCTCCTACGCCGAAGGGGTCGCCGTAGTGCTGCCGTGCTACTGGATCTACTGGGAGGTCGGCAAGGAACTACAGCGCCGCGGCTCGTCCGACCCCCGGTACCAGCGCTGGATCGACCTGTACGGCAGCGAGGAATTCGGCGACGTCGTGCGGGAGGTGCTGGCCGTCACCGACGAGCTGGGCCCCTACCTGTCCCCACCCGAACGCGAACGGCTGCACCGCCACTTCCGGACCTCGAGCCGCTACGAGTGGATGTTCTGGGACATGGGCTACCGGATGGAAAGCTGGCCTGTCTGAGACTCAGACGGCCTGTTCTGCCTGCAATTTCCTGACCACGTCCAGCGCGTCGCTGACGTGCTGGCCGATATTGGTCATCGAGCTGAAGACATGCCGGACCGTTCCGGCGCGGTCGATCACGTAAGTGACCCGGCCGGGGATCACGCCGAGCACCGACGGCACCCCGTAGCTCTTGCGGACCCGGCCGCCACGGTCGCTGAGCAGTGTGAACGGCAGGTTGTGCCGGCCGGAGAAGGCGGCGTGCCGGTCGGAGGAATCGGAGCTGACCCCGATCACCTCGGCGCCGGCGTCGGTGAATGTCTCATAGCTGTCGCGGAAGGCGCACGCCTCGGCGGTGCACCCGCTGGTGTTGTCCTTGGGATAGAAGTACAAGACGACCACCCGGTCGCCGAGCCGGTCCTGCAGCCGGACCTGCTCGCCAGACTGCGACGGAAGGGTGAAGTCGGGGGCCATGTCCCCGACTCCGATGCCGCGTGCCATGCTGTGCCTGCCTCTCTCGGGCTCCCACGAGAGAGAAACGGGGACCCGCAGCCTAAGTGTAGCGAACCCTCCACTTAGGCCCGCACCCTCGCCGTCAGGAAGCCGGTCACCCCACGTTCCAGGCACTGCGGACCCGGGCAGGGGGCTGGGGCGCTCTGGGTGGTCTAG
>Ga0302178_10003035_pt1 | contig 12877 bp, 10 predicted proteins | sample I_Palsa_E1_3_FD_198790 | JGI IMG/M metagenome (GOLD analysis project Ga0302178, IMG submission 198790) | Peat permafrost microbial communities from Stordalen Mire near Abisko, Sweden - I_Palsa_E1_3 | ecosystem: Environmental > Terrestrial > Soil > Palsa > Peat permafrost | place: Sweden... | reverse complement strand
GCAGTGAATACGAGGGCCGCACGTTGCGCGATAATCTGGGACTTCGACGACCGGTCAACCGGCATGCACGAGCCGCGTAAGGCAACCAGGAAACCCGATGAGTACGATCCACAATGAAGTCGATCTCGACGCCGATGGACGTCACGTCGGTTATCTGCGCCTGCCTTATTCGGTGCATCGTTCCGCGTACGGATGGGTGCCAATTCCGATCGCATCGGTGCGCAATGGCGATGGCCCCGTCGTGCTGCTCATGGGAGGCAACCACGGTGACGAATACGAGGGACAGGTACTCGTTTCCAGCCTGATCCGCGAGATCGAGCCGCAGTGGGTGCGCGGACAACTGATTTTCCTGCCGATGGCGAATTTTCCGGCTGCGGCGGCGGGGCTGAGGACGTCGCCGCTCGACGGCGGCAATCTGAACCGCAGTTTTCCGGGCGATGCACAAGGTTCACCGACGGCGGCGATCGCCGAGTACATCGAGCACACGCTGCTCGCGCGCTCACAATACCTGATCGACGTGCATTCGGGCGGCAGTTCGTTGCTCTACGACGGCGCCAATATGCTGGCCATCGAGCCGCGCGATCCCGAGGAAGAGGAGCGGCTCAAGGCGTTGCTCGCCGCTTTTGGTTTGCCACGTGCGTTTCTGCACCGGCCCAATCCAGTCCATGCAGCGACCGCGGCGCGCCGCCAGGGCGCCATCTCGATCCTCACCGAACTCGGCGGTGGTGGTACCGTGCAGGCCAAGCTGTTGCGCGACGCGCGGCAGGGCCTGCTGAATCTGCTGGCTTTCATCGGACTGCTGAGCGGCCCGCTCGTACCTGACGGCCCACCCGCGCGCACACGCTTCTTTACTGTGTCCGGCTCGCGTCATTACGTGTACGCCTACGATCGCGGCGTGTACGAGCCGCTCGTTGAACTCGGCGACCAGGTCGTGGCCGGCCAGCCCGCCGCACGCATTCACTTCCCGGACACGCCGCTGCGTGAGCCGGTCACGATGTTTTTCGCCGCAGCGGGCGAGGTTGTCTGCAAGCGCGTGCCGGCTGCAGTCGAGCGCGGTGACTGTCTGTTCCATCTCGCGGAACCCGTTTGAAAGCAATCCGAAATAAATAGTCCGCCAATATCGCGGCAATTCCAACGTTTTATTCGCGATCGAATAGTCCGTTAATGCCGCACGAATTATATATATGGACTCCATGGAATAACCATACGTAAATTGTTTGGTTCGATCCTCAATAGCAGCCTGTTATCTTCTTTTTAATTCGACGGACATCAAGGTCGCACGGAAAAGAGATTCAACAAAAAAGGGGGAAACACGATCCCCCTGTCTGCTATGACATACGAAATCATCGATACCACATTGCTGGATCCCGTTGCGCAGCCTCTCCTGGATGCGCTGAATATCGAGTACACCACACGCTATAGCGAGTTCCGGGCCGCCGGCTCCGCTACGGTGAGCGAAGAACTCGCACGCTATCCGGCCGAACTGTTCGTGCCGCCCGAAGGGGCTTTCATAGTCATCCTGCGCAACGGGGAGACGGTCGGTGGCGGTGCTTTCAAGCGCTATGACGCGACGACTGCAGAGCTCAAGCGGATCTGGACTCATGCGAGTCAGCGGCGCCAGGGCCTCGCGCGCCGGGTCGTTCAGGAGCTCGAAACGCGTGCGATGCGCCAGGGTTATCGCCGCGTGTATCTGACTACCGGTTTCCGGCAGCCGGAGGCCGCTGGACTCTATACCCATGCTGGCTACGAAGCCCTGTTCGATCGTTCGATCGCACCGGAGATCCACTTTCGTCTTCCGTTCGGCAAGGATTTGCTGGAACCGGGCCGCACCGATTCGCTGCGCGATCTGATCCATCCTGGGCCGCTCGGCCGCCGGTAGGAAAGCACGCGCATTACTCGTCGATCAGATCGTCTATTTCAACAGGACATATCAAGTCATGAAGCAAGGTCGGAAAGTTTTATTGGCAGTCGCCGGAACGTTCTTCGCATTGGCACTGGGCGTTGCAGGTACAGCGTGGGCCGCGAATACGTTCAATCTGAGCCCGGATCAGCACGACCGTGTCCGGACCACGCCTGATGCGGCGGCGATCAAGGCCGTTCCCCCTTCGTTTCAGTTCGCATCGAAGGACGAAGTGGTGATCGGCATGGCAGTCGCGTGGCCGCCGCTTGGTGCGTACGCAACAGATGAGAAGACGATCGTCGGATTCGACCCGGACCTCGCGCAACTGGTCGCTGACGGCCTGGGACGGAAGCTGAAAATCGTCGTGCTCGCCTGGGAAGACTGGCCGCTCGCGTTGCAGTCGGGCAAGGTCGATGCGGTTCTGTCGAACGTGACCGTTACCGAGGAGCGCAAGGAGAAGTTCGACTTCTCGACTTACCGTCGTGACGTGCTGGGCTTCTACGTAGCGGATTCGAGCCCGATCAAGGTGATCCGTGAACCGAAGGACGTTGCCGGACTGCGTGTCATTACCGATTCAGGAACGAATCAGGAAAAGATCCTGCTCGCGTGGGACAAGGAAAATGTCGCGCATGGTCTGAAACCGGTTCAGGTTCAGTACTACGACGACATCGCCGTGCGCGACGTGGCACTGCGCTCAGGACGCGCGGACGCGATTCTGAGCGTCAACTCGGCGCTCGCCTACGCGGCTGCGCAGAAGGGCGGAATACGGGCGGTTGGCACCATCAGTGGCGGCTGGCCGATTCTGGCCGACGTCGCGATCACGACCCGCAAGGGCAGTGGACTCGCGGCACCGCTCACGCTGCTGCTAAACGACCTCATTGGCAGTGGGAAATACACTCAGGCACTCGAGCGCTGGAGCCTGGGTTCGGAAGCGATCGACAAGGCCCGGACGAATCCGCCGGGTCTGCCGAAAAGCTAAGTCAACCGGGCAGCGCCAGCTGCCTGGATAGAGCTCTGTTTTATCTCTTCGCTGTACATCCTAAGTATTACTAAGAACTAAAAGATTGCTCCTCACACTGTTGAAATAAGCCGGTGTGGCGGAGCGTTGTCTTCGCCTACCACCAACGGACAGTTCGATGCGCAAGAAAAACAGGAAAAATGAGGCCGCCCGGGCCACCACTGGAGTTCGCATAAAGTTGCTCTCGGCCGCCGTTCTGGCGGTTACATGCAACGGCGCGGCATGGGCTCAGGGCGTAACTGTGCCGACGCAGGCGAGCGATGCCGCGGCTACCGCGCCTACCGCGACCGGGGCCCAGCCCGCGGCAACAGTCCCCGACGCGACGCAGTCCGCGAAAGCAGCGCCGGCAGTGAAACACGCTGTCGCTAGCGGCACCGTGCAGCAGGACACCGTCGTGGTGACCGGCACACGCACGAGTACAAAGGCAAGCCAGAGCCTGACCCCGATCGATGTGATCAGCGGCGCGCAGTTGCAATCGACTGGGCAGAGCAATCTTCGGGATGCACTCGTCAAGCTGTCGCCGTCAATCACACGGGAAACCTACGCTGGGGACACGGCGCAGTTGACCGATGCGCTTTCGTTGCACGGCCTGACACCGGACCATGTGCTCGTGCTGGTGAACGGCAAGCGTCGCCATACGACGGCCAATATCGCGCTCGACGGTGGTCTCAACGAAGGTTCGACTGGCGTCGACATCGATATGATCCCGGTCGCGCTGATCGATCACATCGAAATCCTGCGTGACGGTGCGTCGGCGCAGTACGGCTCGGACGCGATTGCTGGTGTGATCAACATCATCCTGAAGTCGGCCTCGCACGGCGGCTCGCTACAGACGACGAGCGGTCAGACCTACGACGGCGACGGCTTCAGGAACGGCGAGTCCGCCAATCTCGGCCTGAATCTCGGCGATCATGGCTTTCTCGATCTGGCAGCGGAGTATGACCGCCAGAATCATACGGTACGTACCGCTCCCGACGACTACTTCGGGACCTTCCAGCAGGGGCATGGCTACTATAACCCGATCGAGGGCGATCCGGCCAGCACGCGGGAGTCAGTGGGTTTCAACGCGGGGTATTACCTTGGCGACGACGTGGAACTGTATGGCTTTGGCACGTATGCACACCGCAATGCCGAGGCTTACCAGAACTACCGTCCCCCTTCAGTGCTTCCGCAGGTGTATCCCAGCGGTTTCGTGCCTACCGAGACCGTCAACGAAAACGACTATTCAGTCACCGCGGGCGCCAAAGGTCAGAACCTGTTTGGCTGGTCCTGGGACCTGAGCACGACCTATGGCGGCGACAATGAAGGCATAGGAATGGTCAACTCGGCCAACACCGCACTGTACGCGGCGGATGGGTTCACGCCGACTAGTTTCCACCTTGCGACCGTCAGCAACACGCAACTGACGAACAACCTGGATTTCTCGCGGGCGTTCCAACTGCCGCTGCTGCCGGCGCCGGTCAACGTGTCGTTTGGTCTCGAACAGCGGCGTGAGACCTACAGCGTGGGAGCGGGCGATGAGTATTCCTATCTGCTGGGCGGGGCACAGGCATTGCCTGGACTTGCACCCGTTAGCGCCAGCGACAACTCGCGCGACGTGCTCGGCACGTATATCGACCTCTCGACCCACCTGACGCAGAAATGGACGGTTGATCTGGCGGGACGCTTCGAGCATTACAGCGATGTCGGCGACACGACGAACGGCAAGATCTCGACACGCTACGACTTCACGCCGCAGATTGCAGTGCGCGGCAGTGTCAGTAGCGGATTCAGGGCTCCGTCCCTCGCTGAGGAGTACTACAGCAACGTCAACGAATCGCCGGCATCGGTTACCGGCCTTCTGGCGGCCAATTCAGCAGCGGCCAGACTGATCGGCGCGCAGCCGTTGAAGCCGGAGGAGTCGACCAACTACAACGTCGGCCTCGTGCTGACGCCTGTCAAGAACCTGAATGTGACGATCGACGCTTACCAGATCGACATCCGCAACCGCATCGTCGAAGGTGGCACGGCCTCGGGCGCCGCCGCTATTGCGGCGATGGAGGCCGCAGGGTTGTCGGTGCCGAGCTCGGTCCCGGCGTCAGCGGTGTCTGCGAGCTACTTCACGAACGGTGCAAGCACGCGCACACGTGGGCTCGACTTGTCCGGCACCTGGCACACCGGTTTTGGTGCTTATGGACAGGTGGACTGGGATCTCGGCGTGAACCTGAACACCACTTCGGTCACGCGCGTGGCGAACGGGGCGAACGGTCAACCGGAACTCAATGCGCAGCAGATCGCCTGGCTGACCACGGCAACGCCGAAGAACAAGATCATCGTCGGCGGCACCTGGCATCTCGACAAGTGGGGCGTGAGCCTGCACGAGACGCGCTTTGGTTCGACCTCGAGCGAGGAAACCTACATCGTGGGGCCCAATGCTTTCTCCACGACGCAGTTCATCCATTTTGAGAATGCAGCGCGCTATGTCACCGATCTCGAGGTCCGGTACGACGTGACGAAACGATTCCAGATAGCGGTAGGGGCGAACAACCTGTTCAACGTCTATCCGTCCAAACTGCCCTATCAGGCGCAGCTTGAAGGCGCGCAATACGACGCGTTCGCTTCGACGATCGGCGAGGACGGTGGTTTCTACTATTTGCGCGCCCGCTACACGTTCTGACGTAATTCGTCATATGCATAGCAAAATTTGCTCGAACGATATCGGCCTGCGATGGCGATAATGGAACAGGCGGATGACGCTCGGCAAGTTTCCCGTAACTCTGTTCCCGCGCGAGTTTTATGGCGCGGTGAGGTATCGATATGTCCTATTCCCTTTCGATTCTCGACAAAAGCCCGATTGCCGACGGAACGAGTGCCCACGAGGCCCTGCGCTTTACCGTCCGGCTCGCGCAGCGTGCGGAAGCTTTGGGTTACAAGCGTTACTGGATCGCGGAGCATCATGGCGCGCCAGGGCTCGCCAGTTCCGCGCCGGAGATTGTCGTGTCCCATCTGCTCGCGCATACGTCACGCATCCGCGTGGGTTCCGGTGGCGTGATGCTGCAGCATTACAGCCCTTTTAAGGTAGCGGAAACGTTCCGCGTGCTCGCCTCGCTAGCGCCGGGCCGCGTCGACCTGGGCGTCGGCAAGGCGCCGGGCGGCTTGCCGCTGACGACGCGCGCGCTTCAGTGGTTTCACGACAAGGCAAAGAAGCCCGATTTCGCCCATCAGCTTGCCGAACTCGATGCGTTCCTTAAAGCGGGTGTGGCCGTTGATCACCCATTGGCAGGCGCGATAGCGCTGCCTACGCCGCCCGAAGCGCCGCAAGGCATCCTGCTAGGCGGCAGTCCGGAAAGCGCGGCGCTCGCCGCGAGACACGGCTGGCAATTCTGCTATGCCGGTCACTTTAACGGCGATAGCGACAGTATCGCGCGTTCCATTGATACGTATCGCGATGCGACAGGACGCACGCCGCTGCTCGCGCTCTACGCGTTTGCTGCGGAGTCCAAAGCAGAGGCTCAACGTCACGTTGGTCCATTGCGAATTTTCAAGCTGCGGCTCGCCACCGGGCAGAGCGTCAATCTGCCTAGCCCCGAGGCCGCGGCGGAATTCGCGCGGCAAACAGGCGTGAGCGACTACCGCCTCGACGAACTGCATCCGCACGTTGTTACCGGTACTGCAGACGACGTGCACCAGGAACTCGACGCACTGCACGAACGCTTCGGCATCGAGGAATTCGTGATCGACACCCCCGTAGCGGACTATGCGCTGCGTCTCGCTTCATTCGAAGCGTTGTCCCCAGTGGAACAGGCAGCACGCGTCTGACCGCTTCTACATCCACGCTCATTTACGTTTACCGGATCCGACCATGACTCAGCGAAACCTCACTTTCGGCATCATGCTGCATGGCGCAGGTGGCCATATGAATTCCTGGAAGCATCCGGCGGGCCCCGCCGATGCGAGCGTCAACCTCGATTTCATCACGGGCATCGCGCAGAAGGCGGAGGCCAACGGCGTTGCGTTCGCCTTCGTGGCCGATGGCCTTTATATCAACGAGAAGTCGATTCCGCACTTCCTGAACCGCTTCGAGCCGATTTCGATCCTGTCGGCGTTGGCAACGGCGACTTCGAAGATTGGCCTGGCGGGCACGCTCTCGACTTCGTACAGCCATCCGTTTACGGCGGCGCGGCAGTTCGCTTCGCTTGACCTGATTAGCGGCGGACGTGCGGGATGGAATGTCGTGACTTCACCGCTCGAAGGCTCCGCAAAGAATTACGGCGGCGAGCATCCCGATCATGAACTGCGCTATCAGATCGCCGACGAATATCTTGAGGCGGTGCAGGGGTTGTGGGACAGCTGGGATGACGACGCATTCTTGCGCGACCGCGAGAGCGGACGTTTCTTCGATCGCGAGAAGCTGCATACGCTCAACCATAAGGGCCGTTTCTTCGAGGTGGCGGGGCCGATCAATATCCAGCGCTCACCACAGGGACAGCCCGTGATTTTCCAGGCCGGCTCATCGGATTCCGGTGTCGCGCTTGCCGGTAAATATGCGGACGCGGTGTTCACCCATTCGCCGTCGCTTGAAGAAACGCGGGCATTCGCGGAGAGCGTACGGCAGAGCGCGGTAGAGCACGGGCGCGCGGCGACCGACGTCAAGATCTTCCCGGGCATCGGGCCGATCGTCGGCGCGAGTATAGAAGAGGCGGAAGCGAAGTATCGCGTGATCCGCGACCTGATCTCGGTAGAGGAGGCGCTTGCCTATCTGGGCCGTTTCTTCGAACACCACGACTTTACGCAATACCCGCTCGACGAGCCGTTCCCTGAGCTCGGCGATCTCGGCAAAAACAGCTTCCGTTCGACCACTGACCGCATCAAGGCCGAAGCGAAGAAGAATGGCTCGACCCTGCGCGAGGTCGCACTGGAAGTGACAACACCGAAGCCGCAATTCATCGGCACAGGCGAACAGATCGCGGATGAGCTGATCCGCTGGTTCGACGCCGGTGCGTCCGATGGTTTCATCCTCGGTTTTCCCGTGCAGGCCGAAGGGTTCGACGACTTCGTCCGCTATGTGATCCCGGCGCTGGAGGCGCGCGGCCGCTATAGCCGCACGCTGGCCGGGCAAACGCTGCGTGATCATCTTGGGTTGCCACGACGCGAAAGCCGCTACGCCGCCGCGGAAACGGCATGATCGACGCAGCGCGACGCAGGAGGGCAGAATCATGAGCGACACCACCCAGCGGTTTCCCGGTACCACTCACGCGGGCCACGCAATCGACGATGTGGCAGCGCCCGAATACGCGCACTATCGGATCGTTCCCGCAAGGCACCATGCGCGCACGGCAGGAAGCGTGCTGGCGATCGCGCTGATCGCAATCGTGGCGAATTCGGTACTCGGAAATCCCCGTTGGGGCTGGGGCGTCTTCGCGCAGTGGTTTTTTGCTGGGCCCGTGATCGAAGGCCTGGGGCGCACGCTGGTGCTCACGGGGCTCGGCGCGTTGTTCGGCTTCGCGCTCGCGGTACCGCTTGCACTGGCGCGCGTATCGCGTTCGCCGCTACTGGCGAGCTGTGCATGGGCGTTTATCTGGCTATTCCGTTCGATTCCACCGATCGTGCTGTTGCTTCTGCTGAACAACCTCGGCTATCTGTACGAGACGATCTGGATTGGTGTGCCGTTCACGCATATTGCACTACTGAATGAATCGACTACCGACCTGATCAGTCCGTTTTTCGCGGCGGTGCTTGGGCTCACGCTGAATCACGCGGCGTTTTCGGCTGAGGCTATCCGCGGTGGGATTCTTTCCGTCGACCACGGGCAGCGGGAGGCCGGAGCAGCGCTGGGTCTGCCGGGTGGTCGCCAGGTGCGCCGCATCGTGTTGCCGCAGGCGATGCGGGCCATCTTGCCGACCGCGTTCAACGACGTGATCGGTCTGGCAAAAGGCACCTCGGTCGTCTACATCCTCGCGATGCCGGACCTGTTCTATACGGTGCAGATCATTTATCACCGCAATCTGGAGGTCATTCCGCTGCTGATGGTCGCGACGATCTGGTATCTGATCATCCTCACGGTTTTGTCGGCGATTCAGGTTCACATCGAACGGTACTATGCGCGCGGTGCGACGCGCGAGCAGGTGGCGGTGTCGCCATTGACTGCATGGTTCGGCCGGTGGCGTAGTTTGCGTGCTGCGGGCGCCGAGAGCGCAGTCGGCCTTGTGAGTCGATCCGGCACGGCGGCGAAAACCAGCGGCGAGACGGGGAGCGAAGCTGGCAGCGAAGCGGGCAAAACCGGCTGGGCGCAGCGGCGGACCGGCGGCAAGGTAGGCATCCATAACGTCTCGAAGAGCTTCGGTACCCTGAAGGTGCTCGATAACATCTCGTTGGCGTTTCCTTCGGGCAGCGTCACCGTGATTCTCGGTCAGTCGGGCTCGGGCAAGTCGACGCTGCTGCGCTCGATCAACCACCTCGAACGCGTGGACGATGGCTTCATTGATATCGACGGCGAACTGATCGGGTATCGCCGTGACGGACGCACGCTGTACGAGCTCAAAGAGAAAGACATCCTGCAGCGGCGACGCGCCGACGTCGGCATGGTGTTCCAGAGCTTCAACCTGTTCCCGCACTTGAGCGTGCTCGACAACGTCATCGAAGCGCCGCTGGCCTCAGGTGTGCCGCGTGCGCAAGCTCAGGCTGAAGCGCGCACGTTGCTCGCGCGCGTAGGACTCGCCGATAAGGCCGATGCCTGGCCGCGCCAGTTGTCGGGCGGTCAGCAGCAACGTGTGGCGATTGCACGCGCACTTGCACTGAAACCGAAGGTGCTGCTGTTTGACGAGCCAACGTCCGCACTCGATCCGGAGCTTGTCAACGAGGTGCTCGACGTGATTCGTCAGCTTGCGCGTTCGGGCACGACGCTGATCATTGTCACGCACGAGATCGGCTTTGCGCGCGAGGTCGCCGATACGATCGTATTCATGGACGGTGGGCGCATCGTCGAATCGGGGCCGCCGTCGCGCGTGCTAGGCGATCCGGCGCAGGCTCGCACGCGTGAATTCCTTTCGAAGGTGCTGTGAGCGTATGCGACGAATGAAACGTAGTGGCTTAGGATCACTGATGACCGGCCGACGGACGTTTATGAAGGAAATGGCCGCACTGGCGGCGTTGCCGTTTGCGTGGTCCGCGGAACGAGCCCATGCGGCAACACAGGTTTACGACTTCAGCCCGGAGCAGAAAGAGCGTATCCGCGCGCCCAGGGATCCGGATGCGCAGCGCCTGATCGCGAACTATCACCTCGTCACGCCAGGGCTGCTCACGGTGGCGATCGCGCCGTTCGATCCACCCATTGCCACTTATGCGACCGACGCCCGTAGCGTCGTGGGCGCCGATCCCGATTACGCGCAGCTCGTCGCCGATGCACTCGGCCTGCGCTTGCTGCTGGTGCCGGTTGCGTGGACAGACTGGCCGCTCGGTCTTGCGTCGGGTAAATACGACGCGGTGATCTCGAACGTCGGCGTCACCGAGAAGCGCAAGCAGAAGTTCGACTTTACGACCTACAGGCTAGGTTTGCATGGGTTCTATGTGAAGTCGGGCAGCGCCATCAGGTCGATCCGCGAACCACAGGATATTGCGGGGCTGCGCATCATCACGAGTTCCGGGACGATCCAGGAGCGGATCCTGCTCGAATGGAATCAGAGGAACACGGCGCATGGGCTGAAAGAGGCGAGCTTGCAGTATTACGACGACAGCGCCGCTAACCGGCTAGCGCTGCTCTCGGGTCGCGCCGATGCAATCTTCAATCCGGATCCGACGCTCGCCTACGAGGCCGCGACCCAAGGACAGATCCGCCAGGTAGGCACGGTCAACGCGGGCTGGCCGAACAATGCGGATGTCGCAATCGCGACACGCAAGGGCAGTGGTCTGGCACCCGCGCTGACAGCCGCAACCAATGGGCTGATCCGCGGCGGGCAGTATCGCGCGGCGCTCGCGCGCTGGGGCCTGCAGTCAGAGGCCGTCGAGCGCTCGGAAACCAATCCTGCTGGCTTTCCGGATGCGTGATCGAAGGCGCTTCCCCGCGAGAACAACGAGAGAGGGCACTTATGTGTGCTATTCGCATTGACCACCTTGCTTTCCTGACGCCGGGCAATTATGCCGACGATGCGCCGCTCGCCGGTTTCGAGCGGACGCTTGAACTGTTTGGCGTCGGCGAGGCGCTCGGCTACGACAGCGCGTGGGTGCGCCAGCGTCACCTGGAACGGGCGGTATCCTCATCAGCGACGTTCCTCGCAGCTGCCAGCCAGCGCACGACGCGGATCGGCCTCGGCACAGCGGTGATCCAGATGGGCTATGAGAATCCATTTCGTCTTGCCGAGGACCTTGCCACTGTCGATGTGTTGTCCCACGGCCGCCTGAACATCGGATTGAGCGCGGGTGCCCCAGCGCATGGCATCCTGCTCGGCGAACGGCTTTTCGACGCGAATCCCGAACTGATCGACTTCTCGCATGCGCGCGTCGAGCGTCTGCGCCGCAATCTCGCGGGAGAATGGCTCGGCGGGGAGGACACGTTCATCGAATCGGCCGCGGGCCGCGTGCGGCCGCGCGTGACGCCCTATGCGGCGGGTCTTGCCGAGCGGCTCTGGTATGGCGGCGGTTCGCAGCGCTCGATCGAATGGGCCGGCCGCAATGGCTTCAATCTGCTGATCGGCAACATCACGACCGGTGAAGGAACGGACGATTACCGCGAAGCGCAGCTACGTCAGCTCGATCTGTTCCACTCGCACTGGAGCGAAGCGCGGACGCCGCGTATCGCGCTGGGCCGCGTGATCGTGCCGATCGACGGCGCCGACGCCCGGACGCGGCAACGCTATCGCGAGTTCGCCGAGGGGCGCCACGCGCGCACTTTGACTGCGCATGGCGAGCGCCGTACGTTGTTTGCGCCCGATCTGGTGGGTACTGCAGACGAGATCGTCGCGCGCCTGCTTGACGATCCTGTCGTTGGGCAGGTTCGCGAACTGCGCCTCGAACTGCCGTACGACCTGCCGTTTGAGAACTATCAGCAGATCCTTGAGGACTTCGTCACACGTATCGCACCCGAACTGGGTTGGCGGCCGGAAGCCGCACGTGAACCCGTCGCGGCGTAGCAGCCGCCGCGCATATTGCCGTATCGAATGATTGACCTTATGACACAAGTCCAAGCCACATCCGTTTCCACTGCTTCACCACAGATTCACACCGCGCCTGACGATCGCCTCGTTTATGTTTCGGTAAACGATCCGTTGGCGCGTCCTCTTTTCGAAGAGCTCGCCTACGAATACAGCAGTCGTTACGCAGGCCTGATCGATACCGACGAGATCGCGAGAGAGATGCAGCGCTATCCCGTGGAGGCTTTCGCGCCGCCGCATGGCGCGTTCGTGCTCTTGCTGCGAGACGGGCAGGCCATAGCGGGCGGCGCGTTCATGCAGCATGCCGATCCCGGCACCACGGAGTTCAAACGCATCTGGGCGAGCCGCAACCATCGGCGTCAGGGTCTTGCACGCCGCATTCTGGCGGAACTGGAGGCGCACGCGGTTCGTCAGGGTTATACACGCGTGTTCCTCAGCACCGGACCCCGTCAGCCCGAGGCCATCGCGTTGTACCAGACCAACGGCTATACCTTGCTGTCCGCACACGACTTCGGTGAGGACCAGCCGCCGGGATATCTGTTCGAGAAGTACCTGTAGCGTTTTCTACTCAACCTATCGATGATCAACCGTTCCTTGAAACAATCAGCGCTTGCGTTGCGGCGCATTGCACTCGCGTCCGTGCCGCTGTCCATCGCGTCCTTCAGCCTGTTGGTGTTGGTGACGACACTGTCGATTTCCGCGCCGGTGGATGCAGCCGGCAGCAAGACCCTCGTGTTTTGCACTGAGGGCAGCCCAGCCGGGTTCGACCCAGGCCAGCACACAACCGGTACCGATTTCGACGCCAGCAGCAACGCTGTGTACAACGAACTGGTC